>Ga0194121_10000057_pt1 | contig 166865 bp, 164 predicted proteins | sample TA2MahCa50mmetaG_FD_148609 | JGI IMG/M metagenome (GOLD analysis project Ga0194121, IMG submission 148609) | Freshwater microbial communities from Lake Tanganyika, Tanzania - TA2015020 Mahale Deep Cast 50m | ecosystem: Environmental > Aquatic > Freshwater > Lake | place: Tanzania: Lake... | reverse complement strand
CACAGCTCGTCGGGAATCCGCCAGCCCCGGTGAGCCTTCCCTCGTGCAGACACTTCACCCCCGGTCGCCAGTCGGAGGGTCACGGCTTGTCAATCATTAACACCCTGGGCGGTTTTCGGATAGGCTCTTAGGCTCGATCTCGAGCACGACATCCGCGAACAGGCCGCGCTCCGGCGTCCAGTCGACGCGCCGCCCGGCTCGAGTCGCCTCGGCCGGCGACTTCGTCTCCCAGGCGAGCACGAGCACGTTCCCGTTCGGCAGCGCCGTGACGTCGTGGTGAGAGATGTTCGCGGAGTCCGAGAGCTTCCACTCCCACAGCACCTTCCCATCCCAGTCCAGCTCCTGAAGGATGCCGGCGACGCCGCCGACCTTGAAGTCGAGGGCGTGCGGATCGCGCGCGCCGCGCAGGAGACTCCCGTTCGGGAGCAGCTCCATGTCACCGCCCGGCGAGTACGGCGTCTCCCAGCGGTGAACGACCAAGCCTGCGTTGTTCACCAGGTACGCCGCGCCGGAAAGTGTGGGGTTGAACAGCACGTAGCCGTCGGCGACACCCGGCTCGCTCGCGATGAGTCCGCGCGGCATGAGCGGCGGCGGCACGAAGAACTCCGGGATCGGAGGCGCCTCGGGCACTGCTGCGGGCGCCTCCGGCGCGGCGTTCTCGGTGGCTTCACGCTCGCTGCAGGCGGCGAGCAGCGCGGCGAGAACGGTCACAGCGGCGAGCGATCGCATGGACGCCTCCCGAGCGAGCGGTGGTCCACTCTGCGGAAGTATGCGCTCATCGCGCGCGTAGCTGCGAGATTCTCGGCGATATGCTCGGGTGCGCCCTGGGAGAGGTTCGATGGCCGCGCTCACGCTTCCGAACATCGCCGCGCTGCGCGAATGGGTCGGGAAGAAGCTCGGCACGTCGGACTGGGTCGAGATCACGCAGCGCCGCATCGATCTCTTCGCCGACGCGACGGGCGATCACCAGTGGATCCACGTCGACGCCGAGCGCGCACGCCGCGAATCCCCCTTCGGCACGACGATCGCGCACGGCCATCTCACGCTCTCGCTCTCGCCGATGCTGCTGGCGCAGATCGTCGAGGTGCAGGGTGTGCGGCTCGTGGTCAACCCTGGCATCGAGCACATGCGCCTGCGCTCGCCCGTGCGCTGCGGCGACAAGCTGCGCCTGCACGCCACCCTCAAGGACCTGCGCGACGTGCCTGGCGGTGGCGTGCGTGCAACGGTGAGCGTGAGCTTCGAGATCGAGGGCCAGAAAAAGCCCGCGGCGTTCGGCGATGCGCTGCTCGTCTACTACGGAGATGGCGCCGCGGCGACGGAAGAAGGCTGACGCTCACTCCGCGAGGAACTTCCGCACCTCGCGGAGGAACACGTCCAGCTGATCGTGATGCACCCAGTGCCCGGCCTTCGGCACGTTCGCGAGCCGCGCGTTCTTGAACGACGCAATGCGGCCGTCCTTCATCGGATCGCTCGCCCAGCTGTCCTCGCCGCGCACGAGCAGCGTCGGGCACGTGACGCGCTCCCAGAGCGAGCGCACGTCTGCGCCGCGGAAGCGCACGGGCGCGAAGCTGCGCACGTACGGATCGAACTTCCAGCTGAACGTGCCGTCTTCGTTGCGCGCGACGCCGTGCACGGTGAGGTGGCGCGCCTGCTCGGGCGAGAGGAACTCGTTCTCGTCTTGCATGCGCTTCGCGGCGTCGTCGATCGACGCGTAGCGGCGCGGCTGCCGGCGCGCGATCTCCTTCTGCGACTTGATCCACTCGCGGTAACGCGCGGAGGCCGGCGGCGCTTCGAGCTTCTCCTCGAGCTCGGGCGAGGGACCGAGACCCTCGATCGCGACGAGCTTCTTCACGTTCTGCGGATAGAGCCCGGTGTAGTGGAGCGAGATCGCGCCCCCTAATGAGTGGCCGATGATGGTGAGCGGCGCGAGATGCAGCGCGTCCACGAGCTGAATGATGTCGAAGACGAACTCGCTGATCGCGTAGGAGCCGCCGATCGCCCACGCGGAGTCGCCGTGGCCACGCAGATCGGGCGCGATCACGTGAAACTCGCTGCGCAGCTCGCGCGCCACCCAGTCCCAGTTGCGCGCGTGATCCTTGCCGCCGTGGATCAGCAGCAGTGGCGGCGCCGACTCGTTGCCCCAGTCCACGTAGTGCATGCGCAGCCGCTGCGACACGTAGAAGCTCGAGCTGGGTCCGATCACGTCCGCGTCGCGCGCCATCTTTCCTCCGCAGGCGCGCGATTCTGACACGCAGGAACCGACGGCGCGCGGGCGCGTTCCATCAGCAATCTCGCGCGCCCGAAGGAGTCCCGATGAGATTGCACGCTGCGCTCTGCGCCCTGCTCGCTCTCGCTTCAGCGCCCGCGCGCGCGCAGGAGGCGCCCGCGGAGGACGCGAGCAGCGCGCCCGTCGAGGAGATCCAGATCCTCGGCGAGCGCCCCGGTCCGCAGCTCTGGAAGATCACGAACGGCGAGCACACGCTTTGGTTGTTAGGGCTGTTGCAGCCCTTGCCGAAGCGCATGCAGTGGAAGTCCGGCGCGGTGGAGCAGGTGCTCGACGAGTCCCAGGAAGTGATCGCGTCGGGCGCCGCTGTGGGTGCGCGCATCGGACCGATCAAGCTCTATCGGCTGTATCGCCAATGGCGCGGCCTCCGCGTGAACCCGAACGAGCAGACGCTCGCCGACGTGCTGCCGCCGCCGCTCTACGCGCGCTTCGAGACGCTGCGCGTGAAGTACGCGCCGCGCGATCGCGACATGGCGGAGCTGCGGCCGATCTTCGCGGCGGGCGCGCTGTTCCAAGCCGCGGTCGATCGCGTCGGCCTCACGACCGAGAACGACGTCCACGACCGCGTCGAGAAGCTCGCGAAGAAGCGCGATCTCCCGATCCGCCAGGTGAAGCTGATGCTGGAGAACCCGAGCGACACGCTCGGTGCGCTGGGCGACATCCCGCTCGCGCAAGAGATCGCGTGCCTCGAGACGACGATCGCGCGCCTCGAGACCGACGTGGACGCGATGCGCGTGCGCGCGACGGCGTGGGCCGACGGCGACATCGACGCTTTCAAGGCCGCGGCGTACCCGGATCAGCAGCAGGCGTGCTGGAACGCGATCGGCAGCGCGGGCGAGATCAAGCCGCTGATCGAGCAGGCGCAGCGCGACTGGCTCGCGTTCTTCGACGCCGCGCTCGCGAGCAGCAAGGTGTCGCTCGCGATGCAGTCGATGGACCGCGTGCTCGCGCCCGACGGCGTGCTCGCGCATGCGCGCAGCCAGGGATACGAGGTGCGCGGGCCGGAGTAGTTGCGGCCCTCGGCCTCGCGCGAGACTCTGGGCCCATGCGCATCGCGCTTGCACAAATCAATCCCACCGTTGGCGACCTCGCGGGCAATCGCAAGCTGATCGAGGAGGCCGCTGCGCGCGCGAGCGCCGAGCGCGCGGATCTCGTCGTGCTGCCCGAGCTCGCGCTGACGGGCTATCCGCCGCTCGATCTCGTCGAGCGCGACGGCTTCGTGCGCGATCAGCTGCGCGAGCTCGAGGCGCTCGCGGCGGCGTCGCGCGGCGTCGCGATCGCACTCGGCGCGGTGCTGCCCGTGCCGCAGCGCGACGGGAAGAAGCTCGCGAACGCGGCGGTGTTGCTCGCCGGCGGGAAGCAAGCGTTCGCGCAGGCGAAGACCCATCTGCCGACGTACGACGTGTTCGACGAGAAGCGCTACTTCGCGCCGGCCGAGGAGCGCGAGCTTGCGGCGCTACCGAGCGGCGCGCGCGTCGGCCTGACAGTTTGCGAAGACGGCTGGGTGGATCGCGTCGGCTACAGCAAGGATCCCACCGGCGAGCTCTCACGAAAGGGCGCGCAGCTCGTCGCGAACCTCAGCGCCTCGCCGTGGCACGCGGGCAAGCCGGCGGAGCTGCGCCGCATCTTCTGCGAACTCGCCGCGAAGCGCAGCGTGCCGATCGCGTTCTGCAACCAAGTGGGCGGCAACGACGAGCTGATCTTCCACGGCGGCTCGTTCGTTGCAGACGCGCGTGGCCGCGTGCTCGCGCAGCTCCCGCTCTTCGAGCCCGCCTTCGCGGTCGTCGACCTCGACACGCAGGCGGCGACGGCGCCAGAAGCGGTGCGCGAGCCCGAGCCCGTCGCCCAGCTCGAGCGCGCGCTCGTGCTCGGCATCCACGACTACTTCCGCAAACAAGGCCTCCCGCCCGGCGCCGTGATCGGCCTCAGCGGCGGCATCGACTCCGCGCTGACGGCGCACCTCGCCGTCGAGGCATTGGGGCGCGACAAAGTCACCGGCGTCGCGATGCCGGGACCGTTCAGCTCCGATCACTCGATCGAAGACGCCTACGCGCTCGCGAAGAACCTCGGCATCACGATTCGCACGGTCGACATCAAGCCGATCTACGAGAGCTATCGGCGCGTGTTCGCGGAGCTGTTCGGCGCGAAGGACAACTACGGCCTCGCGCAGCAGAACATCCAGTCGCGCATCCGCGGCGCGACGCTGATGGCCGTCTCCAACGCCGAGAACCGCCTCGTGCTCGCGACCGGCAACAAGAGCGAGCTGTCGATGGGCTACTGCACGCTCTACGGCGACACCGTCGGCGGCATCGCGGTGATCGGCGACGTCTACAAGCGCGACATCTACGCGCTCGCGCGGCACGCGAATCGCGAACGCGAAGTGATCCCGTGGCGCACGATCGAGAAGCCGCCGAGCGCCGAGCTCGCGCCGAATCAGAAGGACAGCGACGACCTGCCCGAGTACGGCGTGCTCGACGCGGTGCTCGAGCAAGCGATCGAAGGCGAGCGCGCAGCGGCCCTAATCACTCCGCCGCCCGGCGCCACGCGCGAGACCGTGGCCGGCATCGTGCGCCGCGTCGACCGCAACGAGTACAAGCGCCGCCAAGCGCCGCTCGTGCTGCGCGTCTCGCCGAAGGCTTTCGGCAGCGGGAGGAAGCTGCCGATCGTGCATCGCTATCAGCTGTAGCGCGCTCTCGGCGCCCTCACGCCCCTTCGGTCACCGCCTTCACGAACTCCGCCCTCGCGCCGCGCGGGCCTTCCTGGATCACGTACTCGACGGTCTGGCCTTCGCTCATGCCGTCGTACTCGCTGCCGTTCATGCCGCTGCGGTGGAAGAAGACTTCCTTGCCGTCTTCGCCGCGGATGAAGCCGAAACCGCGGTCGCGCACCATCTTCTTGATCTTGCCGCGCGATTTCGGGCCGGCGGGCGCGGTCGGCGCCTTCGCGGGAGGCTTGCCGCGGCGCGGGCCGCCGGGGGCGCCGCCGCTGCGGCGCTGCGAGTAGGCGCCGATCGCGAACTCACTGAGGAACAGCGCGACGGGCACGGTCAGGTCGGTCATGCCGGCGCTCTCGGCGGAGAGCAGGACCTCGTCCTTGCTCACGTCGACGACGCTGTAGCGGAGGCCCGTGTTCTTGTGCGTGCAGGACGAGCCCGGCTCGACTTCGTCGATGGAAAGCATGGCGAGGACCTCGCGGTTTGCGCGCGCGCGGCGGCGGGGGGAGGGAGACGCCGGGGCCGCCGCGAAAGGCGGCGCAACTTAGGCGAGGGGGGTAGGGGGGTCAAACCGACAGCGCCCGCGGTTACCGTGCTCCGCTTCGATCCGAGAATCGCAGAGTCGGCGTCAGACGCGGATTCCTCGATTCTCGGACCGTCGCCGGCCTCGCGATCGTTGCGCGGGCCGGCAGGAGGCGACCCAAGTTGGCGACGCGCGCGGTGTTCTTCGATCTCGGCGGGACGCTGTTCAGCTACCGCGCGACGCGCCCGCACTTCGACCGCGTGCTCGAGGGGCTCGCCCGCGAGCACGGCATCGCGGAGCCCGCAGGCGAGCTGCGCCGCGTCTACCGCGAGGCGATGGCGCGCGCGGACGCAGTGCACAACCCGCGGCCCTACTACCTGCACCGCGACATGTTCCGCGACGCGTACCTCGGCTTTCTGCGCAGCTACGGCCTCACCGCGCGCGACAGCGAGGCGCTCTACGAGGGGCAGAGCCGCGTCGGCGCGGAGCACATCTCGCTGCGCGCCGGCGTGCGCGAGACGCTCGCCGCGCTGCGAGCGCGGGGGCTCCACCTCGGCATCGTGAGCAACATCGATCAAGACCAGTTCGACGCGATCTGGGCGCGCCTCGACATCGCGCACCTCTTCGACGCCACGACCACGAGCGAGGAAGCGCGCTCGTGCAAGCCCGACCCGGGCATCTACCGCGTGGCGCTGCGCAAAGCGCCAGGCATCACCGCGCGCGAGGTGCTGTTCGTCGGCGACTCGCCGCCGCACGACTTCGCGGGCGCGAAACCGCTCGGCATGCGCACGGCCTGGATCCAAGAGCGCGAGGCAGAGCCCGCGGAATCGATGCGCCCGGATCACGTGATCCGCGAGATCCCCGAGCTGCTGGGGCTGGTGTGAACACATCGCGGCGTTCGCAGCGCAGCCTCGCGCGCTTCGCCTTCCTGCTCTTCCTCACGCTCGCGGCGGCCGCCTTCGCGCAGCCGAAGCCCCTTCGCATCGGAGTCACGGGCGATTACCCGCCGCTCGTCGCGCGCACGGGCGATGGCGACTACGTCGGCTTCGACGCGGACGTGGCGCGCGCGTTCGCGGAGCAGCGCGGCTACGCGCTCGAGTGGGTGCCGGTGACGTGGCCCGAGCTCGCGGCGGCGCTTGCGGCCGGGCGCTTCGATGTCGCGATGACCGGCGTGACGGTGCGCGCGGATCGCTCGGTCGCGGGGCGCTTCACGGTGCCCGTCGCGGAGTCGGGCGCTGCGGTGCTGGTGCGCGACGCCGCGCTCGCGAGCGAGGCCGCGCTCGCCGCGCCCGGCGTCGCGCTCACGGTGAACGCGGGCGGGCATCTCGAGCGCGTCGCACGCGCGCGCTTCCCGGGCGCCGCGATCACCGCGCTCCCTGACAACTCGGCGGTGCGCGATGCGTTCGCCTCCGGCGCGGCGAGCGCAGTGGTCACGGACACGCTCGAAGCGCCGCGCTGGCGCAGCGCAGTGCCCAGCGCGCAGCTCGTCGGCCCGCTCACGCGCGACGTGAAGGCCTACTGGTTGCCTGCCGACCGCGCGGCGCTCGCGAGCGAGCTCGACGCGTGGCTGCTCGCGCGCGAGGCCGACGGCACGCTCGCGCGACTGCGCGCGCAGTGGCTCGGCGCGGACGCGGCGCAGCGGCGCCCCGCGCTGCCCGCGCTCGCGCTCGTCGCGGTGCTCGCGGAGCGCCTCGCGCTGCAGCCGCACGTCGCAGAGGCCAAGCGCGCGAGCGGTGCGCCCGTGTTCGCGCCCGAACGCGAGGCGCAGCTGCTCGATTCCGCGATCGCGGCGACACAGGCGGCGGCTCGCGCGGCGCAGCGTCCAGCGCCCACACGCGCGGCCCTCGCGAAGTTCTTCACCACGCTGTTCGAAGTGAGCCGCAGCATCCAGACCACCGTGCTCGCGCAGCCGGCGCCCGAGGCGGCGCCCGCGTTCGACCTCGATACCCAGCTTCGCCCCGCGCTCACGCGCCAGACCGAGCGCGTCGCGGCGCTGTTGCCGCTGCTCCCGATGGGGCTCAGTCAGAGCGCGCTCGCCGAGGAGCTCGCCGCGCGCACCAGCGACGTCGCCGGCCTCAGCGATGAAGCGCGCGCACAGCTCGCGGCCGCGCTGGCAGAGCTCGCCGCCGCGCGGCGCGCCCATTAGGGAGTGCGGCTACTTACAGCGGTAGTGCCCGACGATCGCGAATTCGAAGAGGCGATCTTCGATCTGCGTCCCGGCGCCGATGTTGTGGACGAGCAGCGGACGCGCGCCGTCGGCGCTGCGCTGCGCGGCGACGATGCCGATGTGCGGGAGATTTCCCGGCAGCGTGTACGCGACGATGTCGCCCGTCGCGTAGTCTCGCGCGTTCTTCGTGATCGGCAGCGAGAAGCCGCGGCGTGCGAAGTAAGTCTGCAGGTTGAGCACGCGGCGGTGGTCGATGCTGCGGTCCGTGCTCCGCAGGCCCCAGTTCTTCGGATACGACGCGAAGTGCGCGCGCATGTCCTCGTGCACGAGGCGCTGCAGGTCCACGCCTTGCCTGCGCAGCGCGCGGATCACGACATCGCTGCACACGCCGCGTTCGAGCGGAACGTCGCCGTTCGGGTACGCGAGCTTCGTGTAGGCCGGGTCGTAGTGCAGCGTGACGCCGACCTGCGCGACTGCCGCCGCGGCGAGGCGCTGCCCGAACGTGGCGTCGGCGGCGGCGGCGAGCGCGAGTCCCGTGACGAGTGCGGCGCACAGCGCAGCGGCGGCGCGGCGCGCGCGCACGCTCAATCCCACCAGCCGCGGCGACGGAACCAGAGGATCAGGCCGACCGCGACGGCGCCCATGAACAGCATCACGACGGGGTAGCCGAGCTTCGCGTGAAGCTCGGGCATGTAGTCGAAGTTCATGCCGTAGATGCCGACGATGAACGTGAGCGGGATGAAGATGCTCGACACGAGCGTCAGCACCTTCATCACTTCGTTCGTGCGATGGCCCACCTGCGAGAGATAGATCTCGGTCGCGAGGCCGGCGAGCTCGCGCGAGGAGTCCGCGAGCTCGACGATCTGGCGGATGTGCTGCTCGGCGTCGCGGAGGTACACGCGCGCGGCGTCGCTCACGAAGGCCGAGGGCTCGCGCGCGAGCTCCCCTAACGCCTCGCGCTGCGGCCAGCCCACGCGCCGGATCACCGTGAGCGCGCGCCGCACCTGCTGAATGCGCGGCAGCTGCGTGCTCGACGCGCGCTCCACCACCTCCGCCTCGAGATCTTCGAGCTGCTCCGCGAGCTGCTGCACGACGGGGAAGTAGCGGTCCACGACCGCGTCGATCAGCGCGTACGCCAGGTAGTCCGCGCCGTGGCCGCGAATCTCCTCGATGCCATCGCGAATCTGGGCGCGCACGGGATCGAAGAAGCCGCGCCGATGGTCTTGCATCGTGATCAGCCAGCCGCGGCCGAGAATGATGCACACCTGCGGCGTCTCGACGCCGCCGCCCTCCGTGAGCACCGGCACGCGGCACACGATCACGTGCTCGTGTGCGTGCACCTCGGACTTCGCGCGCTGCGGCACGTTCGTCGCGTCTTCGAGCACGAGCGGGTGAAGCGCGAAGACTTCCGCGATCGCCCACAGCTTGTCCTCGTCGCGAAAGCCCTGAACGTCGACCCACACCGTGGTCTCGGGCTTCACGTACATCCGCAGATCCTGCGGATCCTCCACGTCGCGCTCGCGCAGAACGCCCGTCGTGTACTCGAAGACGTGGATGCGCGTGGGCGCCGCATCCGCAGGAATCGCGAGCGTGCCCGGCGCGGAGCCAGGCGGCGGCGTGTTGTGCTTCGCCACCGCGGGCGGCATCGGCGCTCGCGCCGCTCGCTGCTTGTGGCGTCGCGCTATTGCAGCCGCCTCAGCGCGTGCGCGAGAGCAACCTTCCGCAGATCGGACGAAATCTCGGGCCCCGCCGCCTTCGCCTTCTTCGGCGCCTTCGCCACGGCCTTCTTCGCCGCCGCCTTCTTCACCGGCTTCGCCTTCTTCTTCGCCTTCGCCGCCATCGCTCACCCCTTCCGAATGGCCGCGCACGATAGAGGCTCAAACAACCCCGCGCGCCTCCCAATTCCTCCTCACCGACCTCAGTGCCTCGCGCTGGTGGGAATGGTCGCGCCGCGGAAACGGCTGACGCACCTCACCGACGCCAGAACGAACTCCAAGTCGAACGCTCCACCCAAGCAAGTCGGCCGAGGCCGCAAGCGAAGCGCGCAGCAGCGGGCGAGTCCGCGAGCCCGATGCGAAGTAAACGAGGAAAAGCGCGGCACTTCCCGGCGAAGCCCGGAAGACGCGCCCGCCGCAATCAGTAGAACGTGCAGCGCGTCCGATGCCGAGGCCGCGCTTTGATCTGCGGTGATTGCCCGCGCGACCACAACAATAAATCCAGCTTGTGCGGCGGCACCGCGTAGCCGCGGCGCGCGCAAGCAGCCGACAACAGCTCGACCGCGTGCAGCGCGACGGCGCGAATCTCCACCTCTTCCTCGCAGCCGCTCGGCAGCACTTCCTCGCGCTCGATCTTGTTCAGCAGCAGATGGTCGTACGAGAGCACGCCGAGCATGCGCAGCGTGTGGGGCACGAGGTTGTCGGCGAAGATCGTCAGCTTCGCGAGATCGTCGAAGCGCCCGAGGCCGCGGCCGCGCAGCGCCGTCGCGAGATCTGCGCAGGTGATCTGCGCGCGCTTCAGGAACGGCACGCGAAATCCCTGATGAGTCGCGACGTCCTGGTAGCGCGGCATGCGCGCGAACAGGCGCACGAGCCGCTCCGCGTTGCCGCGCGCCTCCTTGACCGGGCCCTCGAATGCGCCGCCGTAGAACACGAGCAGCCAGTCGCCGAGCTCGTTCCACGCATCGGCGAACATCCCCATCAGCTCGCCCGCTTCGCCGCCCTCGTCCTGCTCGAACAGCGCCGCACAGTCCGCACGCGTCATGCGCTTCAGCTGCCCCGCGCTGTAGGCGCCCTCGCTCTCGAAGCGCCTCCGCAGCGCGGTCGCGACGGTGCGGTAGCCCGAGAGCTCGCCGCGCTTCTTGAGGTGCGGGAAGTAGCCCGAGCCGAAGTTGATCGCGTTCAGCGTGACGCAGAACGCGACGGTCGTGGCGTCGTCCGCGAACGCGAGGTGCGCGGGATCGAGCTGCGGCGGCTGCGGGCGCTGCTGCGCGAGCAGCGCCGCGAAGCGCTCGAGCTCGCCGCTCTCGATGCGCACGAAGCGCGCGCGCCGTGCCACCTCCGCGCAGGCCTCGCGGATGAACGCGAACAGCGGCTCGTCGGGGAGCACGTCGGTCACGGAGCGATCACTCGCAGCGCGCGCGGCACGATCTCGGCGCGCAGCGGCGCCGAGCCGAGCGGCTCGCCGTCGCACTCGAAACGGTGCGCCTCGCGCGCGAGCGGCTCCAACTCGACGACGCGCCCGCGCAGCTCGCGCACGCCCGGCGCACTCAGGTGCTTGCCCGCGTACAGCGACGGGAGGCGAACGAGCAGCTCCGGCTTCGGCATGCCGGGAATGATCACGCTGTGAAAGAGTCCGTCGTCGAGCGATGCGTTCGGCGCGGCCATCATGCCGGCGCCGAAGTAGCGGCCGTTCGAAGCGGTCGCGAGCACGAGCGGGCCTTCGTGCGCGAGCGCACCGTCGACGCGCACGCGCGCTTCGAGCGGAGCGAAGCGCGCGATGCCGCGCAGCGTCCCCAACAAGAAGCTGCCCGTCGGCCCGAGTGACTTCGTCGCGCGCGTCACCAGCTGCGCCACGAGGCCGGCGAGCCCGGCGCTGGTTTCGTTCGCGAAGTACGTCTGCGCGCGCGCGCCGTGGTCGTCCGTGTACTCGAGCCGGCCCGCGTCGATCTCGCGCGTCTTGCCCGCGCGCAGAATCTCGAGCGCGCCGCCGAGCGCGCGCGGCACGCCGAGCGTCCGTAACAAGTCGCCGCCCGTGCCGAGCGGCAGGAAGCCGAGCGTCACGTCCGCGCCGGCGTCGGCAGCGAGCAGGCCCGTCGTGATCTCGCTCGCGGTGCCGTCGCCGCCGCCCACGAGCAGCCGCGCGTAGCCCGCGGTCGCCGCCTCGCGCGCGATGCGCACCGCGTCGCGCGGCCCCTTCGTCCACGCGAGGTCGTAGTCGCCGAGCGCCGCGCGCAGCTCGCGCTCGATCCCCGCAAAGCGCCGCTCCGTCGCGCCAGCGCGCGAGGCGGGGTTCACGACGAGCAGGGTGCGGGACAACGGGCAGTACCTCGGTCGAGGCGGTTGGCGCTCGAGCTGGCCGCACAATAGGCGGAGCCAGTCGGCCGACGCGAGCGTTCTCGAGGCCGCCGAGCGAGGCGGCTTCGCCGACCGAAGCGGATCGGCCGTGACCCCGAGCCGAGCTCAGCCTACGGCGTTGCCGGCCGGTCCTCATTCGGCGCGAAGCCCAAGAGATCACAGGCGCGGGGAAACGTCTCTCGATGGGCCGCGAGCCAACTCCTGCCGCCCGGGTGATTCAAGAGAACTTCGTGGTAGTGGCGCCGCAGCACCTCTCGCGTCGAAGGCGGGAAGCCCTGAGATTCGATCACGCCGAACTGGCGGTGCGTCAGCAGATTGAAGACGAACGCGTCGTTCGCATCGAGCTCGGCGGGCGCTTCCAATCCAGCGCGAAAGATCTCGGCGTTGCGGCCGGAGTAGATCGGGTCGTAGGCGCTGTTCACTTCGCGCATGTACTCCGCGATCTCTTGACTCTCGAGCTGACGGCGCGTGTACCGCACTTGCGCCGCCAAGTATCCCAGCGTCACGAGGACGCCGACCGACCCCAACAGCTGGCCGACTGCGCCGATCGCCTCCCAGCTCATCGGCGTTCCCCGCGCTCCTCGGGGCCGAGCAACTACTTCCCCTTCCGCAGAATGTTCAGCGCCGAGCCCGCCTTGAACCACGCGATCTGCTCGGCCGAGAACGTGTGCTTCGCGTCGAACGTGTCCGTGGTTCCGTCCGCGTGCTTCACCGTCACCTTGAGCGGAACGCCCGGCGTGAACGTGGTGAGGCCGCTGATCGAGATGCGGTCGCGCTCCTGGATCTTCTCGTAGTCCTTCGGGTTCGCGAAGGTGAGCGGGAGCAGGCCCTGCTTCTTCAAGTTCGTCTCGTGGATGCGCGCGAAGCTCCGCACGAGCACGGCGCCGGCGCCGAGGTGGCGCGGCTCCATCGCGGCGTGCTCGCGCGACGAGCCCTCGCCGTAGTTCTCGTCGCCGATCGCGATCCATTTCAGGCCGCGCGCCTTGTAGTCGCGCGCGACGGCCGGATACGCCGCGGTCGCGCCGGTCAGCACGTTCACGCCTTCGCCCGTCTTGCCGGTGAACGCGTTGATCGCGCCGATGAAGAGGTTGTCGCTGATGCGATCGAGGTGGCCGCGGAAGCGCAGCCACGGGCCGGCGGCGCTGATGTGATCCGTCGTGCACTTGCCCTTCGCCTTCATCAGCACGGGCATGTCCACCAGATCCTTCCCGTCCCACGGCGCGAACGGCTCGAGCAGGGCGAGGCGCTCCGAGTCCTTCGCCACCGCCACGTTCACGCCGCTGCGATCCGCGGGCGGCGCCTGATAACCCTCGAAGCTCATCACGAAGCCGCGCGACGGAATCTCGGGCGCGGGCGCCGGCGCCTTCAGCTTGAACTTCGTGCCGTCGCTCGCGGTGAGCTCGTCCTTCTGCGGGTCGAACGCGAGCGTGCCCGCGAGCGCGTAGGCGACGACGATCTCGGGGCTGCCGATGAACGCGAGCGTGCCGGGGTTCGAGTCGTTGCGCGCGGGGAAGTTGCGGTTGAACGAGGTGAGGATCGAGTTGGCCTCGCCCTTCGCCACGTCGTCGCGCTTCCACTGGCCGATGCACGGGCCGCACGCGTTCGCGAGCACCGTGGCGCCGATCTCCTCGAGCTCCGTCATCTGGCCGTCGCGCTTGATCGTCAGGTGAATCTGCTCCGAGCCCGGCGAGACCCACAGCGTGCACTTCGACTTCACGCCGCGCGCCGCGGCCTGCCGCGCGACGTCGGCCGCGCGCGAGAGATCCTCGTACGACGAGTTCGTGCACGAGCCGATCAGCGCCGACGAGAGCTGCGCGGGGTAGCCGTTCTTCGCGACGTCCGCGCCCATCTGCGAGATCGCGCGCGCGAGGTCCGGCGTGTGCGGGCCGACGATGTGCGGCTCGAGCTTCGAGAGATCAATCTCGATCACCTCGTCGTAGAACTTCTCGGGCGAGCGCTCGACTTCGGGGTCGCTCCGTAACAACTCGGCATGGCGCGTCGCGAGATCCGCGAGCTCTTCGCGCGCGGTCGACTTCAGGTAGATCGCCATGCGCTCGTCGTACGGGAAGATCGAGGTCGTGGCGCCGAGCTCGGCGCCCATGTTCGTGATCGTGCCCTTGCCCGTGCACGAGAGCGACGCCGTACCGGGGCCGAAGTACTCGACCACGCGGTTCGTGCCGCCCTTCACCGTGAGCAGCGCGCAAACCTTGAGGATCACGTCCTTCGGCGCCACCCAGCCGTTCAGCGCACCTGTTAGGCGCACGCCCACGAGGCGCGGGTAGAGCACCTCCCACGGGAAGCCCGCCATCACGTCGACCGCGTCCGCGCCGCCGACGCCGCACGCGAACATGCCGAGCCCGCCCGCGTTCGGCGTGTGCGAGTCGGTGCCGATCATCATGCCGCCGGGGTACGCGTACTTCTCGAGCACGACCTGATGGATGATGCCGGCGCCGGGCCCCCAGAAGCCGATGCCGTAGCGCGCAGACGCCGTGCGCAAGAAGTCGAACACCTCGCGGTTGGTGACGTTGGACGTCGCCATGTCCTTGGCCGCGCCCTGATACGCCTGGATCAGGTGATCGCAGTGCACGGTCGACGGCACCGCGGTCTCGGCGCGGCCCGACGAGATGAACTGCAGGATCGCCATCTGCGCCGTCGCATCCTGCATCGCGACGCGGTCGGGATTCAGCTCGAGGTACGACTTGCCCGCATCGAGCTCCTGCGTCTCCGGGTGCGCGAGGTGCCCGAGCAGCACCTTCTCCGCGTACGTGAGGGGCCGGCCGAGGCGCTTCCGCACGATCGCGAGGTTCTTCTCGACGGTCGCGTAGGTGCGCTTCACGAGGTCCGGAGTCGTCTCGATCGCGGGCATGCGGCTCTCCTCAGACGGGGCGGCTGCGCGCCTCGCGCGCGCCGAAAAGCGGCGCGCAACCTAGCGCCGGTTCGGTGCGCCTCGCGCGGGAATTGAGCGCGAAATCAACGCGCACGCGCGAATCACGCGCGGCTGAGCGCTGGCGCCGCGCGAACGATGCAATCTGAAATGCTCGCGGAGTAACGTGCGCGCATGACACCGCGCGACTTCTTCGTTCCCGGCGCCCACGGCAACGCGATCCACTGCCTCGAATGGAGCAGCGAGGGCGTGCCCCTCGTGCTCGTGCACGGCTTCGGCAACGAAGCGCACATCTGGGACGACTTCGCGCCGCTGGTCGCGCCGCACTACCGCGTGATCGCGATCGACCAGCGCGGTCACGGCGACTCCGCGCACGACGCGGAGCTGCGATACGACTACGAGTACCTCGTCGCCGACCTCGAGGCCGTAACAACAGCGCTCGGCATCGAGCGCTTCGTGCTGGTGGGCCACTCGCTCGGCGGCCGCACCTCGATGTTCTTCGCGGGCAAGCACCCCGAGCGGATGGCCGGGCTCGTGATCGTCGACAGCGCGCCCGAGTTCGACGTGCGCGGCACCACGCGCATCCGCCAAGAAGCCGAAGGGCGCGGCGACGGCTCGGTGGCGAGCGTCGCCGAGTACCACCGCATCCTCGCGCACAACTTCCCCGCCGGTCGCCCTGACGCGCTCGCGCGCATGGCGAAGCACGAGCTGAGGCCGCGCGGCGACGGCCGCTTCGTGCGCAAGCTCGACCCGAAGTTCCACGCCGGCCGGCCGCAGACCGAAGCCGAAGCGCTCGCGCGCGAGAAGCAAGTCGCGAAAGACCTTTGGGCCGCGCTCGCGAAGATCCCGTGCCCCACGCTGGTGGTGCGAGGCGCCGCGAGCGACGTGATGTCGCCCGAAGTCGCGGACAAGATGGTCGACGAAGTGCTGCCGAAGGGAACGCTCGCCGTGGTGCCGCAAGCCGCGCACTCCGTGATGACGGACAACCCGGATGGGTTCAACAAGGTGGTGTGTGCGTTTGTGTTAGGGGAGTGAGGAGACGCTCGTTCTCGACTACCTGAGGAACGGACCCATTGGGGCAGCGTGGGCGGGAAGCGAGCCCTCTGGCTCGTCTTCTGGCGATGTGCGTCGTGCATTGAATCCCGAGCGCACGACAGTGCTCTCAACAGAAGTCGCTCCCCAATCGCCGCTAAGGTCCGCCGCCATGCACCGCGCCCTGTTCCCTCTGCTCGCACTCCTCCTGCTCGCAACGTCTCCTCTCGCGTCGCTCGCGCAGCCCGCCGCTGCGGCGAAGCCTTCGCTCGACGCCGCGAGGGCGCCGATCGAGTCGTTCTACGCCGCGCTCGACGCGTCGATGAAGGCCGGCGACTCGCTCGCGTTCGACGCGCGCAAGAAGCAGCTCGAGCCGGTCGTGGTGAAGACGTTCGACCTGCCGCTGATGGCGGCGAAGGTGTTAGGGCGGCACTGGAAATCGCTCGCGCCGGCGGATCAGAAGCGCTGGGCGGCGGCGTTCGCGGGGCTCACGGTGAAGACGTACGCGGAGCAGTTCGACGAGAACAGCGGGCTCGTGTTCGAGATCGGCGCGGTGCAGGCGGCGCCCGGCGGCACCGCGCTCGTGCGCACGAAGCTGAAGCGCGCGAACGACGACCCCGTCGCGATCGACTACCGCATGCGTCCCGCCGCGAACGGCTGGCGCATCATGGACATCTTCCTGAACGGCACCGTCAGCGAGCTCGCGCTACGCCGCAGCGAGTACAGCTCGGTGCTCGAGCGCGACGGCTTCGAGAAGCTCGTGGTGACGCTGCAGAACCGCAGCCTCGTGCCGGCGAGTCACGCCAAGAAGTAAGCGCGGGCCGCCCTCACTCGCCCCCGCGCTTGCGCTTCCCCCAGCGGCAGCGCCCGGCTTCGCGCAGCTGCTCGATCTTCGCGTCGCGGTCCATCAGATACGCGCTGCGCAGCGCGGCGTAGAAGTCGACCGAGGTGTCGCGCAGCGCGTCGAGGCGCTCGCCGTCGATGTCGTAGGTGGCGAGGCCGTCGCCGCCGGTGAGCGCGAGGCGCGGAAACCCGCCTAACAACCACACCTCGGGGCGCAGCGCGGTGTCGACGATCTCGCCGAAGGTGTCGCGCGCGGTCGAGGGGCCGAGCACGGGCAGCATGAAGAAGGAGCCGCTGCGCACGCCGTAGCGGCCCAGCGTCTCGCCGAAGTCGGTGTCGTGGCGCGCGAGGCCCATCTCCTTCGCCACGTCGAACGTGCCCGCGATACCGACGGTCGTGTTGAGCGCGAAGCGCCCGAACGTGCGGCCGGCGCGACACACGTCCAGCTGCATCAGGTCGTTGGCGAGGATCACCGGGCTCTCGAGGTTGTCGAAGCCGTTGTGGACCATCTCCCGCACGAACTTCGGCGTGATCGCCTGATAACCGCGCGAGATCGGGCGCATCACGAACTTGAGGAAGCTCTCGTTGAAGTTGAAGACGCGGCGGTTCCAGCGTGGCGTGTGGTCGCGCTCGGCGGGATCAGGCCCGAGGTCGTCCTCGTCGAGCCAGCTGTCGTCGATCGATTCGATGTCGTCGTAGCTCTCGCCCTCCGCGGCTTCCCCTGGCGGCGCCTCGGGCTCCGGCTCCTCGCCTGCGAACGGCAGCGCGTGCTGCTCGAAATCGGTGCGCTCCGTAACGACTGCGCCGCTCGCCTCCGAGCCGCGCTGCGCCGCGAGCGCGGGCGACGCGAGCAGCAGCGCAGCCAGGAACGCGCGCAGCTTCATCGCGCGCGCTCGAGCGCGAGCCGCCCGGCGAGATCGTTCACGAACTGGCGCGCGGTGCGGCCCGAGCGCGAGCTGCGGTCGAGCGCCCAGCGCAGCGCATCGGCGCGCATCGCGTCGTCGAGCGAAACGCCCGCCTTGCGCGCGAGGTGCTCCACGATGCGGAGGTACGTCGGCTGATCGAAACCGAAGAAGCCGAGCACGAGCCCGAAGCGATCCGACAGCGCGAGCTTCTCGTCGATCGCTTCGCCGAGCCGCAGCTCGCCGTCCTCGTCGACGCGCACGGCTTGGTTCTCGGAGCGCTTCTCGGGCAGCAGATGCCGCCGATTGCTCGTGGCGATGATGCGCACGTTCTCGGGCGGCGCTTCGAGGCTGCCTTCCAGCGCGGCCTTCAGCTCGCGGTAGCCGCTCTCGCCTTCGTCGAAGGATAGGTCGTCGCTGAAGAGCAGGAAGCGATACGGCGCGCCGCGCAGCGCGGCGAGCACGTCGGGCAGCGCGAGCAGATCGCTCTTGTGCACCTCGACGATGCGCAGGCCGCGCGCGGCGAATCGCCCTAACAAACCGCGCACGGCCGAGGACTTGCCCGTGCCGCGCTCGCCGTAGAGCAGCACGTGGTTCGAGGGCAGCCCCGCCACGAACTGCTCCGTGTTGCGCATCAGCTTCGCGAGCGCGCGCTCGATGCCGAGCAGGTCGTCGAGATCGTGCAGCGCGGGATCCGCGATCGGCACGAGCCGCCCGACTCGCCCCTCGCGCGCGCTCTCCCAGCGGAACGCGAGATGGCGCGCGAACGCGTCGGCGCTCGGCGGCTCCGCGACGCGCGGCGCGAGCCAGCGCTCTACGAGGGCGAGCACGCGCGCGAGGCGCTGCGAGACGTCGGGCGCGGAGTCGTCAGCGGGCATGGGCGCGCATTCTATGCGGGCGCCACGACTCGTCAGTACGGTGCGCGACACAAATCTGCGTCGCGTGGGAGTCGCGCGTGAACCGAGACGACATCGCCGCCGGCCTCTGCGCCGTCTGCCTCCACGCGCGCGTTCAGGAGAGCGCCCGCGGCAGCACGTTCTGGCGCTGCGCTCGCGCCGACGACGACGCGCGCTACCGCAAGTATCCGCCGCTTCCGGTGCGCGTCTGCGCCGGCCACGAGCGCGGCGAGCCGCAGCGCGCGAAGCGGAGTTAGGCTCGGCCCCGTTCTTCGAGGAGTCGCCCATGCGCCGTTGGTTCATTCTCTCCGCGATCGGCCGCGATCGCCCCGGCCTCGTCTCGGAGCTCGCGCGCCTCGTGCTCGACTCCGATGCGAACCTCGAGGACTCGCGCATGACGATCCTCGGCAGCGACTTCGCGGTGATCCTGCTCTGCTCGTCCGCCGCCGCGAACACCGCCGACTCGCTCGCGGTCGGCGCGAAGCGCCTCGAGCGCGAGCACGGCCTCACGATCTTGTTACGGCACCTCGAGCAGGGCCCGCGTTCGGGCGTACCGGCGCCCGGCACGCGCCTCTACCGCATCGAGGCCGCGGGCGAAGACAGAGCCGGCATCGTGGCCGCGATCTGCGGCGTGCTCGCCGAGCGCGGCGTGAACATCGTCGAGCTCGCGACGCGCACGAAGCCCGGCCCCGGCGGCGCGCCCAACTACGAGCTCGACCTCAAGGCCGAAGTGCCCGACGCCTGCGACGTGCGCGCGCTGCGCGAAGCGCTCGACAAGGAGGCGGACCGCTTGGTGCTCGATCTCGCGGTCATGCCGGCGTAGCGGCAAGCGAAGCGCGCAGCGAGGCGGAGTCTTCGCAGCCGCCGCCGCTCGCCAGCTACTTCACCAAGCTCTCGATCGCGCCCCACCTGTTGGGAAACGGGCGATCGATCACGCGGTGGAACACCTCGATGAAGCGGTACGTGAGACCCCACACGATGTGCCGCTCGGGGTGGCCGACGACGATGCCGGGGAACGACATGTCCGCCGTGCCGCGGAACGCTTTGTGGATGTGGCGGTCGGGCGCGGACAAGTAGGAGACGGGCACCCAGAAGGCTTCGGCGACTTCGGATTCTTGGAAGATGAGTGGCGTCTCGCCGTGGTGCTGAAACACGAACGCCGAGATGATCATGCCGCTCGATGCCGCGCCGGCGCGTCGACCTGTTAGGTCGTCGAGGCGGCCCAGCGGCTCGGCGTCGTGGAGCGAGAGGCCGACCTCTTCGAGCGTCTCGCGGCGCGCGGCCTGCTCGACGGTCTCGCCCGCGTCGAGGCGGCCGCCGGGAAACGCCATGTGACCGCTCCACGGGTCGTCGGGTTTTTGCGAGCGCTCGATGAACAGCACCTCGGTGCCGTGGTCGCGCTCGCGCAGCACCATCGACACCGCGGCGCGCGAGGATCCGTCGAGCAGCAGCGGCGAGTAGCCACTGAGCGCGCGCTTCACGGTGCGGATGTCGGCCATGCCGCGACTTTACCCCGCAGACATTGGAGTCGTTATGGGGCGGCAGGCGCTGCGCAGTCGAGCTGCGCCCACGAGATGCGCTCCTCGCCGGCGCGCGTTTGCGCGAGCGCGAACGCCTCGCCGTCGGGCGCGAGCGCGATGCCCGCGGGCGCGCCCCACGCCGCGAGCTCGCCGAGCGCGACCTCGCGCGTGTCGCCACGCGCTTCGCCGAGCACGACGCGCGTGCCTTCGGCGCTCGCCTCCGCGCGCGCGACGAGCGTGCCGTCTGCGGAGAACGCGACGTGCTCCGAGCCGAGCGTGCGCGAGTCGCCGGCGAAGTCGACGAGGCGCGTGTCTCCTGCGGTCGCGACGACGAAGCTGCGCGCATCGGGCGACCACGCGAGCGGGCGCGCGCTTCCGAAACCACCGCGCGCGAGGGTCGCGGGACTGCCCAGCGAGATGCTGCCGTGGCCGAAGCGGATCAGCGCGCGCTGCGTGCGGCCCGCGAGCGCCCAGCGCGACCACGCGAGGCCGAGGCCGCTCGGGTCGTAGAGCGCGTGCGTGTCGCGCGCGGCGTCCCAGGTGAGGCGCCGCGAGGGGTGCGGCGGCTGCGTCGGGTTCGTGGTGAGCACCATCAGCTCGCGGTCGAACGGGCGCAGCGCGCTCGCGAAGCGGTCCGTGTCGAACAGCACGGCGCGCGCGGTGGGATGCGGCGCGGGGCGGCGGTTGTTGCCGGGCTCGCTGCAGGTGAGGCACTCGACCTCGCGCGTACGCCACGCGAAGCGCTGCACCTGGCGGCGCCCGTCCGGCCCCGCGCCCTCGAACCACACGAAGCGCGCCTCGGCGTCGAGGCGCGGCGCGATGCCGGCGGCGATCGCTTCGGATGCGGCGACGCGCGGCTCGCACGCGATCCGCTCGCGCAGCGCGACGCGCGAGTCGAGGTCGAGCACCGCGTCGCGCAGCGTGTCGCTGTGCTCGATGCCGCGATCGGCGAAGTGCCACGCGAGCGCTGCGACGAGCGCGACCGCGCACAGCGCCGAGGCTCGCTTTGCGCCGCTCGTCATCGCCTCAGCGCTCGCGAGCTTCGGTGCACGTGTGTCCCCGGTGCGCGGTCTTGTGCACGTACGTCCCCAGTGCGCGCAGTTGTGCAGGTACGTCCCTGGTGCGCGGGCGCGCAGGCTAACGTGCCTCGCACATGTTCAAGCCCGCCCTGCCGCCGACTGCGCGCGCACTCCTCGATCTCGCGCGCGCGGATCGCGCCGCCGCCGCGAAGCAGCTGGCGGCGCTCGACCCCGACGCACTGCTGGCACTCGTGTGCGAGACGCCCGCCGCGCGCCGCGCAGAGCTGATCGCGCTGGCGCCGCTGCCCGAGGCGCTGATTCCGCGCCTGCCGCCCGCGGAGCTGGTCTTCACCGCGAAGGCGGTCGGCCTGCACGACGCGGGCTGGCTGCTCGAGCACGCGAGCGAGGAGCAGCTCGTCGCGTGCCTCGATCTCGACGGCTGGGCGCTCGAAGCGCCCGATCGCGAGAAGCTGCACGGCTGGCTCGCGGCGCTCGCTGACGCGGGTGAAGAGACGCTGCTGCGCGCCGCCCACGCGCTCGACGCGGAGCTGTTCGTGCTCGAGCTGCGCGACCGCGCGCGCGTCACGCTGAAGCCCGACGGCGATGACTCCTGGGAGCCTCCGGTCGGCGCGCACACGCTCGATGGCCAGTTCTATCTCGAGCCGCTGCGCGACGACGACGACTTCGCCGACCTCACCACGTTCCTGCGCGTGCTCTTCCAGAATGACTATTGGACGTACTACCGCCTCCTGCAGGGAGCGCAGCACGAGCTGGAATCCGACGCCGAGGAGTGGGCGCTGCGCTGGCGCGACGGGCGGCTGCAGGATCTCGGCTTTCCTCCCTTCGAGGATGCGAAGCGCATCTACGCGTTCATTCGTCCGGATCAGCTCGGCGCGCTCCCGAAGCCCGAGGACTATCAGGCCGTGGGCGAGTGGGCGCTGCCGGTGTGGATGCCGAATCTGCCCGTCTCGCGCGATCAGGAGCTCGCGCTGTTCCGCGCACTCGCCGCGCTTCCGGAAGACGAGCGCCGCCCACACGCGTTCGCGTTCATGGCGCTCGCGAACCGCGTCGCGATGGCCGACGAGCTGCCGCTGGGCGACGCCGAGACGCTGCCGGTCGCGCTCGAGAAGGCCGCGCGCCTCACCAGTCGCGGCCTCGAGCACATCGCCCTGACGAACGCCGTGTCACTTCCCGACGTGCTGCGCGCCGCCACGCTCGAGCGCCTGTTCCGCGTGGGGCATCAGCTGGACGTGCGCGACGGATTGCTCGCGCCGCCGAAGCCGCGCGAGATCGGGGATGAGGACGCTCAGTCGGGCGACGAGCAAGAGCCGAGCTGAGCGCCCAAATGCGAAGAGCCCGCGAGATCGCTCTCGCGGGCTCTTGTTAGGTCTCGGCGTGGACTAGAGGTCCTGCGCCTTCAGCGTCTTGCGCTTGTTGCCGACCGCGCGGGCTTCGGCCTGCGCGATGAGCTTGCGGACTGCGGCGTCGAGGGCGCCGTAGAACTCACCGCCCACGTTGCACGTCTTGGTCGCGGCCTTCGTGCGCGACTTCGAAATGATGAGCTCGCCGCTCGCCGCCTTCTTCTTCGCTGCCATGGAACGAATCCTCCCACCACCGAGCTGCCTGCGGCTCGCCGCAAACTTCGTCGCTCGGCCATCGAACCCGGCGCCCCACTGCCGTCCCTCCGACGGAGTCAGGCGCGCCGCGGCGCGGATGTTTGAAGGTCCGCGCCGAAGAGTCAAGCGCGAAATGCGTCAAATCAGGCTCTGGCGCGCGAATTCGAGGGTTTCGCGCAGGCCAGTGAACAGCGCGCTCGGCTGGCGCAAGCGAAGCGCGCCGCGAGGCGGAGTCCTCGGAGCCGAGCGAAGATCGAACAGTGGCCTCGTTGGTTTGGACGACCCGCGAGGCGCGCATTCTCTCACCGGTGCGAGACGCCCCCATGATCGACCTGCGCAGCGACACCGTGACGAAGCCGACGCCCGCGATGCGCGAGGCGATGGCGAAGGCGCCCGTCGGCGACGACGTGTACGGCGAGGACCCGAGCGTGAACGCGCTGCAAGAGCGCGTGGCCGCGCTGCTCGGCAAAGAAGCGGCGGTGTTCTTCCCGTCTGGCACGATGGCGAACCAGGCTTCGCTGCGCGTGCACACGCGCGCGGGCGACGTGGTGCTCGCGAGTGAGGGCGCGCACATCCTGAAGTACGAGGGCGGCGCGGCGGCCGCGCTGTCGGGGCTGCAGATCGCGACGCTCGGCGCGAACGGCGTGTTCGATGGCGACGCAGTGCGCGCGGCAATGCCTCCGAGCGATCCGCACTTCGCACCGGTCGCGCTCGTCGCGATCGAGAACACGCACAACGTCGCGGGCGGCGCGATCTTCCCCGACGACGCACTTGCGAGCGTCGTCTCCGCGGCGCGCGATGCCGGCGTCGCGCTGCACCTCGATGGCGCGCGGCTGTGGAACGCAGCGGTCGCGACGAATCGCACGCCTGCGCAGCTCGCGGCGCCGTTCGACACGGTGTCGGTGTGTCTCTCGAAGGGGCTCGGCGCACCGGTCGGCTCGCTCGTCGCGACTTCGCACGCGCTCGCGCAGAAGCTGCGCCGCGCGCGCAAGCAGCTCGGCGGCGGCATGCGGCAAGCGGGTGTGCTCGCGGCGGCCGGGATGTACGCGCTCGAGCACCACGTCGAGCGCTTGCGCGACGACCACGCGAACGCGCGCAATCTCGCGAGCGGACTCGCGGCGCTCGGGCTCGAGACGAACACGCCCGCCACCAACATCGTGCTGTTCCGCACGCAGCGCAGCGCGAGCTTCCAAGCCGAGGCGCGCGCCCGCGGCGTCCTCGTCGGCGTTCGCGACGCGCAGTGGATGCGCGCCGTGACGCACCTCGACGTGAGCGCGGGCGACATCGACGACGCGCTCGCGCGCCTGCGCGGGCTCACGTAGCCCGCGCGCAAGCCGGCCTGCCTGACGCACCGCGAGGCGCGGCTGATAGCTTCGCGCGCGAACCCGCAAGCGAAGCGCGCAGCGAGCCGTAGGCGAGCGAAGTAATCCCGGGAGGGATCGGGTGCTGACCCTCGCGTTCATTGCACGTGCCAGCGCGAGTCCGCGCGTCGTGTCGCGCGTGCTCACGGACTCCGCGCTCGTTGCGGATTGGTTGCCTGGCTTCGAGGCATGGCGCGAGGAGCCGCCCGCGCTGCTCTCCCCTAATAACACGCTGCGCTTTCGCGCGAAGCGTCACGGCGTCCCGGTGCAGGCCGAGCTGCACGTGCTCGGCGTGACTCCGAGGCGCCTGCGAGCGCAGATGCGCCTCGGGCTGCTCGACTTCACCGCGACCTTCTCGATCTCGCCAGCGGTCGACGACGCGCATGCGACGCGCCTCGGCCTCGCGATCACGGTCGAGAGCGAGCTGCCGGTCGTGGGCGGCAGCCTCGACCGCTTCTCGGTGCGGGAGCAGGCTTCGCAGCTCGCGGAGTCGATGCTCGCCGCGCTGTCGGCCGCCGCGGAAAAGCTGCGAGACGGCCCGGCCTGATCGCAGCGTTCCGCCGCTACTGCGCCAGCGCAGCCCTTCGCTCCCCAACGCGGGTCGCCTGCTCGAACGCGTGCGCGAGCTGCAGCACCGCGAAGTCGCGCCCGCGCGCGGCGGCGATCTGCACGCCGATCGGCAGCCCCTCAGGCGTAAAGCCCGCGGGCACCGAGATCGCGGGACCGTGCGTCGCAGTGATCCAGCACGCGCTGCGCATCCAAGCGAGGTAGCTCTCCATCGGCGCGCCCTCGATCGACTTCGGCCAATCGAGCTCCGCGTCGAAGGGCGGCAGCTGGTTCACGGCGCACACGAGAAACTCGTAGCGCGTGAAGAACGCGCTCACGCGAGCGAGCAGCTGCGCGTGCTGCGCAAACGCGCGCGCGACATCGGCGCCCGAGAGCCGCTGCCCCGCCTCGATCTCCTCGATGGCCGCGGGCTTGAGCTGCGCGCGGTGGGGCTCGAGCAGCGGACCGAGCTGCGCGGCGATCGACCAGGCGCGAATCGTGCGGAAGCACTCGTCGGCGCCGGTGAAGTCCGGGTGCGCCTGCTCGACGACGCAGCCGAGCGTCTCGAAGCTGGCGCGCTGCGACTCGAGCACGTCGCGCACGCGGCGGTCGAGCGGAAGCGAGCCGAGATCGGGCGACCACGCGACGCGTACGCCGCGGAAGTCGCGGGCGAGCGGCGCAGCGAAACGCGTAGCGTCGGAATCGCGGCAGCCGGGATCGCGCACATCGGGGCCCGCCATCACGCTGAGCAGCCACGCGACGTCGTCGACCGAGCGCGCCATCGGCCCGTTCACGACCCAGCTCGCAGTCGGCATCAGCGCCGGTGCGTTCGGCACGAGCCCGACGCTCGGCCGCAGCGCGACCACGTTGTTCCAGTTCGCGGGATTGCGCAGCGAGCCGCCGTAATCACTCCCGTCGGCGATCGCGAGCATGCCGCTGGCGAGCGCCGCGCCCGCGCCGCCGCTCGAGCCGCCCGCGCTCTTCGTGAGGTCGTACGGGTTGCGCGTCGTGCCGTACACCGAGTTGTACGTGTGCGAGCCGAGCCCGAACTCGGGCACGTTCGTCTTGCCGATGACGAGCGCGCCCGCGCGGCGGATGCGCGAGGCGAGCACCGAGTCTTCGGCGGGCATCGAGTGGGCGAAGAGCGGCGAGCCCAGCGTGCACGGGAAGCCTGCGACTTGCTGCATGTCCTTGATCGCGATGGGCAGCCCGTGCAGCGCGCCCACGTCTTCGCCGCGCGCGAGCTTCGCGTCGGCCGCATCGGCGAGGGCGAGACACGCGTCGTCGGGGAGCTTCGCGACGATCGCGTTGACACGCGGATTCAGGCGCGCGATCTGCGCGAGCGTCGCCCGCATCAGCTCGCGTGCGGACAGCTCCCGCGCGCGAAGCCGGCGCGCCAGCTCGCGCGCGGGCGTGAAGCAGAGCGCCGATCCGGCGGAGGCGCGGCCCGCTTCGGGTTCGGAGCGGCGGTCGGGGGCCGAGGCCACGGATTGTCCCCCGCTCGCTGCCGTTGGCTGGGCGAAGCGGCGCTTGCTCAGCGCCGCTTGCCTCGCTTCGCGCTCGGCGCCTTCTTGCGCGCGGGCTTCGCCTTCTTGGCGCGCGCGGCTGCGCGCTTACGGCGCGTCGGCGCCGCCTTGCGCGCGCGCGGCGTGGTCACGTCGACCGGCTCGAAGCCCGCGAACATCTCGCCGGCTTCGGCGAGCTGCCCGAACGTGGGGTAGTCCGCGCACTCGCCGAAGCGCGTCCAGATCGCCTGCACCGCCGGATCGCGGTGCGCGCGCTCGATCGCTTCGTTCGAGGCCCACTCGAACACCTCGATGATCGTGCCGTCCTTGCGCGAGCGCGCGACGATCGGCGTGCGCGCCGTGACGAGTCCGAGCTCGCGCAGCGCGGGCACGTGCCCCTTCACGATCGCGAGCAAGTCGGCTTCGCGGCCGAGCTTCGGGCGATAGAGCGCGAACACGATCTCGGGCATCACAGCACCGCCTTCGCGAGCACCTCGAGCGCCTCGACTTGGCCCGCGCCGGCGATCAGGTCCGTCACGCCGGACTTCTTCCAGACCGCGAGCCGCTCGGTCACGCGTTCCTTCGGGCCCACCAGCGCGATCTCGTCGACGAGCTCGTCGGGCACCGCGGCCATCGCCTCCATCTTCTTCCCGTCGAGATAGAGGTCTTGAATCTTCACCGCGGCCTCCTCGTAGCCGAGCCGCTTCGCGTAGTCGTTGTAGAAGTTCTTGCCGCGCGCACCCATGCCGCCGATGTAGAGCGCGAGGAAGCCCTTCACGGGCATGCGGCAGCGCGCGAGGTCGTCGCCGATCACGACGGTCACGAACGGCGCGATGCGGAAGCTCGCGAGGTTGTTACGGCCGCCGCTCTTCGCGAAGCCCTTCTCGAGCGGAGGCTTCAGCAGGTCCATGCGCTCGGGACTCATCCAGACGGGGATCAATCCGTCGCCGACTTCGGCGCTGCACTCGATGCCCGCAGGCCCGATCGAGGCGGTGAAGATCGGCATGTCCTTGCGGCCGTGCAGGATGCTCTTCAGCGGCTTGCCGAGCCCCGTCGTGCCGGGGCCGACGTTCGGGATCTGGTAGTGCTCGCCCGAGAACGTCACCGCCTTCTCGCGCGCGAGGATCTGGCGGACGATCGCGACGTACTCGCGCGTGCGCGTGAGCGGCTTGCCGTAGGGCACGCCGTGCCAGCCCTCGACGACCTGCGGTCCCGAGGGCCCGAGGCCGAGGATGAAGCGGCCCCCGCTGAGCGCGTCGAGCGTCATCGCGGTCATCGCCGTCATCGCGGGAGTGCGGCCGGGCATCTGCATGATCGCGGTGCCGAGCTTGATCTTGCTCGTCAGGGCCGCGACGTACGCGAGCGGCGTGATCGCGTCCGAGCCGTACGCCTCCGCGCTCCACAGCGAGTCGAAGCCGAGCGCCTCCGCGCGCTTCACCTTCTCCATGTCGATCGACGCTTCCGCGCCCGAGTAGCCGAGGTTCAGGCCGAGACGCATGTCGTGCTCCTTCGTGGAAGACGCGCAGCGTACTCCGACGCCCGCCGACTTGCGCCGCAGATTGGGCCGTTGCCCACTCGACGCTCGCTACGCCGCAGTCTCAGCGTCGGCATCCAAGGGCTTGGCCACCAACGGCAACTCGATGCTGAACACGGTGCCGCCCTCCGGCGGGCACTCGACGCTGAGCCTTCCACCGTGACGCTCCACGATGCCGTGCGAGATCGAGAGGCCGAGGCCGGTGCCCTGGCCGGCGGGCTTGGTCGTGAAGAACGGCTCGAAGATGCGCGCGCGGATGGCAGGGGGAATGCCGGGGCCGTCGTCGGCGATCGAGATGCGCACGCCGTCCGCGCTGGGCTCGCTCGAGACGCGCACGGTGCCGCGGCCTTCGAGCGCATCGCAGGCGTTCATCACGAGGTTCATGAACACCTGATTCAGCTGAGCGGGGTAGCAGCGCACGAGCGGCAGCTTCTCGAACGCGCGCTCCACCTGGACGCCGTCCTTGAAGCGCGGCTCCATCAGGCCGAGCGTGCGCGTGAGCTCGGCGTTCAAGTCTGCGTCGGTGAGCTCGGCTTGGTCCATGCGCGAGAAGCTGCGCAGGTCCATCACGATGTTCTTCACGCGCTCCGTGCCTTCGCGGCTGCGCGAGAGCAGCTTGCGAATCGCCTCGCGCGGCTTCTCCACGTCGCCGCCGCTCTCCTGCGCCTCGACGAGCTTCTCCACGTAGCCGGGCAGCAGCTGGAGGTTCGCGTGCACGAAGCCGATCGGGTTGTTCAGCTCGTGTGCAACGCCCGCCACGAGCTGCCCGAGCGAGCGCATCTTCTCGCTCTGCAGCAGCTGCGTCTGCGTTTGCTCGAGCTCGCGCGTGCGCTCGTCGACGCGCGCCTCGAGCGTCTCGTTCAGCTTCGCGATCTCGTCGAACGCCTGCGCGTTCTCGATCGCAATGGCGCTCTGGTTCGCGAGCGTGCGCAACAGCTGGCGGTCCTCGGGTCCGAGCTTCTCGCCCGAGAGGCGCTCGCCGATCGCGATCACCCCTAACAAGTCGACGCCGAACAGGATCGGCACGAGCAGCTGCACGCCGAGCGCGTCGTACACCTCGCCGCAGCGCGAGCGCGTCTCTGGATCCGCGGCGTTCTCGAAGTCGGCGGCAGAAAGCTCCTGGCGCCGCATCCAGAGATGGCGCGCGACGGGGTGGCTCGCTTCGAGCGAGAACGCGTGCGCCCCGGCGCCCCACTCGCCGCGCCACGCGCTCGGCTTCAGCACGCGCGTCTCCTCGTCGAGCAGCAGCACGAGCGAGCGCGAGACCGGAATCGTGTCCTGAATCGCGAGCAGGAGGCGCTCGCTGATCTCGCCGAGCGAGAGCATCGAGACCATCGCCTCGGAGATCTCGCGCAGCGCGTCGCGGTGGCCGGCGCGGTCGCGGTCGAATATGCGGTCGACGAGCGCCTGCAGGCGGTTGCGCAGCGGATTGAAGGCGAGGATCGCGAGGAACAGGAACACGATCGAGAAGAGCGGCGACTCGGCGTTGACGTTGAATCTGCGAAACGCGGCGTCGGCGAAGGTGATCGTGCCTGCGAACAGACCCGTGATCGCGAGCGTGGCCGCGCCGTACGCGCCCGAGGAGCGCGCGAAGTTGCGCACGTCGAAGAGTCGCCCGCGCACGAGTCCGTAGCCGACCGCGAGCGGAAACACGCCGAACCAGATCAGCGCCGCGGAGACCGGCAGCGAGACCGGCGCCCACAACAACAGCGCGAACAGCAGCGACATCGGCGCGAAGCTGAGCAGCGCGCCGGCGAGCACGATGTCGGCGGCCGCGGTCTCGCCGCTGCCGCGGATCCGCCAACGCTCGGCGATCAGGATTCCGATCGAGAGGAACGCGGCGGCGAACGCGAAGTCGAGGCCCGCGGACATCGCGATGCCGGGCGGGAGCAGACCCGCGCGCTCGATCGGCAGCGTCGCGATGCAGGCGAGCGCAATCGCGTACGGAAGCGCGCGCAGCCAGGCGCGGCCGCGCATCCAGAGCGGTTCGGTCGGGAAGCGCGTGAAGAGGTGCAGCATCGTCGCGCCGAGCAGCGGCTGCGTGATCGCCATGCGCTCGTAGCCGAACGGCGCGTCGAAGGTGTGCACCGCGCTGAACAGCGTCGTCGCCATGCACGACGAGAACAGCAGGAACGACCAGGCTTCGGTTCTGCCCGAGCGCAGCCGCCACACGAACGCGCCCACGAACAAGTACACCGCACCCGCCGCTACGAGTGCGGCGAAGATCGGCACGAGCAGAAGCGCGTAGCCGCTCTCGGTGTGCCGCGGAAGCAGGGAGACCTCGGAGACGAGCCCGCCGCGCTGCTCCAAGCGGTAGACGACGGGCTTGCCGGCCTCGAGCCGCTCCCAGCCGCGCTCGCGATACCACTGCTGCACCGGCACGCCGTCGACCGCGAGCACGCGCTGCCCGCGCTCGACGCCCGCTTCGACGCACGCCTCGTCGGCGGTGCTCACGATCACGAGGCCGCCGAGCGAGCTGGTGAAGATCGGCGCCTCGACGCGGGGCGGCAGCGTGACCTGCCCGTAGATCACGAGCACCAGCGAAAGCACGGCCCACGCGACTGCGGCGAGGCCCGTCACGCGCTGGAAGCTCGTCGCGCGGTGCTTCATGCCGCGCCCGCCTCGATTTCCGCAGGCGGAGCGAGCGGCAAACGAATCGTGAACTTCGCGCCGTGTCCGGGCTCGGACTCGACGCTCATCGTGCCGCCGTGGCGCTCGACGATGCCGTGCGAGATCGAGAGGCCGAGGCCGGTACCCTTGCCGACGGGCTTGGTCGTGAAGAACGGCTCTAACACGCGGCTCGACACTTCGGGGCTCATGCCCGGGCCGTCGTCCGCGAACTCGAGCACCACGCCGTCCTCTGCCGGCCGCGTGCGGACCGTGATCTTCCCGCGCTCGCCGAGCGCGTCGCACGCGTTCATCAGCAGGTTCATGAACACCTGATTCAGCTGGCCGGCATAACAACGCACGTCCGGCAGATCGCCGAGATCGCGCTCCACCGCGATGCGGTTCTTCGTGCGCGGCTCGATCAGCGTCAGCGTTCGCTCGATCGCCTCGTTCAGCGAAACCTGCGTGAGCTCGGCCTGATCGGTGCGCGAGAACGTGCGCAGATCCTGCACGATCTGCTTCACGCGCCCCGCGCCCTCTTGGCTGCGCACGAGCAGCTTGTCGATCGCGTCGCGCGCCCGTACCCGCCGCCCGGAATCGACGTCGGCGCGCATCAAGCGCTCCACGTTCTCCTCGAGCAGCTGGAGGTTCGCGTGCACGAAGCCGATCGGGTTGTTGAGCTCGTGCGCGACGCCCGCGACGAGCTGGCCGAGCGAGCGCATCTTCTCGCTCTGCACGAGCTGCGCCTGCGTGTCGCGCAGCTCGCGCGTGCGCTCCTCGACGCGCGCTTCGAGCGTCTTGTTGAGCTGCGCGATCTCGTCGAAGGCCTTCGCGTTCTCGATCGCGATCGCGCTCTGGTTCGCGAGCGTCCGCAACAGCTGACGCTCGTCGGGCCCGAGGCGCTCGCCCGTGAGCTTGCGGCCCACCGCGATGATGCCGAGCAGATCGACGCCGAACAGAATCGGGACGAGCAGCTCGACGTCGAGCGTGTCGAAGGCGTCTTGGCATGCCGAGCGCGTCTCCGCGTCGGCCTCGTCGTCGAAGTCGCCGCGCGCGAGCTCTTGGCGCTGCATCCAGAGCTGGCGACAGACCGGGTGGTCCGGCTCCAGCTCGAGCGCGAGCGCGTCCTCGTCCCAGTCGCCGCGCGACGCCGCCGCGCGCAGCGTCGCGCCGCCGCCGTCGTGCAGCATCACGAGCGCGCGCTCGACGCCCATCGTGTCCGTCACCGCGATCAGGATGCGCTCGACGATCTCCTTCGCGGACAGCATCGAGACCATCGCTTCCGAGATCTCGCGCACCGCGCGGCGATATGCGCGGCGCTCGCGATCGAACACGTCGTCGACCAGGCGCTGCACGCGCCGCAGCATCGGGTTGAACGCGAGAATCGCGATCGGGAGGAACACGACGCTCGCGATCGGCGTGCGCGCGTCGACGTCGAACCGGCGCAGCGCGCCCGCGGCGAGCGTGATGAGCGCGGCGAAGAGGCCGGTGATCGCGAGCGTGGCGGCGCCGTAGGCCGCGCTCGAGCGCGCGACGACGCGCAGATCGAACAGATCGCGCCGCACGATTCCGTAGCCGACGGCGGCGGGGAACAAGAAGAAGATCAGCATCGAGAGCGTCCACGTGAACGGCGTACCGACCGTGACGTGGACGCCGAGCGCGATCACGATCGGTAGGAACGAGAGCGTTCCGCCCACGAGCATCACATCGGCGCGCTCGGCGGCCTTCACACTCGGGCACCGCAGCCGCTCCGTCACCGCGATGCCGAGGCAAACGAGTGCCATGCCGGCGGCGAACGCGGTGGAGACCGCGTCGAGACCGTCGTGCGTGAAGGTGAGCCACGGCCGTAACAAGTGGAGCGTGCTGAGCGCCAGCGCCGCGTAGTAGACGCCGGCGCGAATCTGCGGGTACCGCACGATCCAGGCGGGCTCGATCGGATACGTCGTAAAGAGATGGAACGCCGTGGCGCCGACCCACGGAATCGTCACGCCGATGAAGATCCACACCGGACCGAACGCGGGCCCGACGAGCGTCAGCAGCGCCGACGACATCGCGCAGAACAGCAAGAACACCCACGACTCGCGGCGGTCGGGCTTGAGCAACCACACCGCGAGCCCGATCACGGCGTAGACGAGGCCGACGATCGGGATCGCGATCATCGCGAGGCGATCGAGCGGGCAGGACGCCTCCTCCTCCGGTACCGCGTGCAGCGTCACCTCGATCACGCGCCCGTCGCGCTTCTGTAAGCGTACGAGCGCCTCGCCGCCGACCTCGAGGGCGGGCATCCCGAGCCGCATCCAGTCGCCGACCGGGTGGCCGTCGATCGTCAGCAACCGGTCGCGCGACTCGATCCCGAGCTTGCGCGCCTCGGGCCCGAGCTCGTTGATGACGTGCACGCCCGCGGCGGTCGAGAACGAGAACGGCAGGAACGGCCGCTCGCGCGCGGCGAGCTTCGCCTGTAGGCCGGCGACGAACGACGCGAGCGCCCACAGAATTGCGAGCGCCGCGGTCAGACGCCGAAAGCGAGTTCTCGCTCCCGGGCTCATCGCTCCCTCCGGCACGCGCGCCGGGGCAGCTTAGGCAGCTGCGCTCGTTCGAGTCAAAGCGAAGAAGCGACCCGCGCGGGCGTTACTGCTGCTCTGCGTGTTGACGAGCCTCGGCTCGGAGGCGGGAGAGCTCGAGCGCGATGTCGGTTTGCCGCTCGTAGTTGAGGCCGCGCCCATTCATCGGCTGGAGGTCGCCGGGGCCGGTCGCTTGGGCGAGCTGGCGCATCACGTCTCGCTGCCTCGCCTCTTGCGCCGCCACCACCTTCGCATCCGGGACTTCGCAACCGGGCGCGGGCGCGCCAGCCGCTGCGGGTGGCGGCGGTGTGCCAAGGCCGATCAGCTCGCGCGAGGAAGGTGCCAGGTCGCGAGGCTCGCCCGCGCTCACCTCAATGCCGGGCCAAGCGAGCGCCAGCAGTAGTGCGAAGCCGAGCGCGAACAGCGCGCGATCAACCGAAATCGCGATGGACGAGTGCATTGGCAACACCTCCACGGGCGTCGCTCCTGCTTCGGACCACACCGCGAATTCCTTGAGCCCCCGCGATCACAAACGCACCCAAGCTGCGCACGAGACGCTCGCTGCCTGCAACCGCCAGACTAGGCGCGCCGAGGACGTGCATTGACGCGCAGCGCACACGCCAGAACGCCCTCGAAGTCGAACGCTCCTACCCAGCAGGTCGGCCGAGACCGCAAGCGAAGCGCGCAGCAAAGGCGGAGTCTTCGGAGCGCTTTGCGAAGTCAACAGGGAACGCATAGGCCGTCGCGTGAACGCAGGAAGTCGGAAGGAGGCTAGATGCCGGACCCGTCTTGCTCCGACGGACTATGCATCCCGCACTCCTTCGTCTCCGCCTGCTCCCACCACCAGCGCCCCGCGCGCGCGTCCTCGCCCGGCTTCACCGCGCGTGTGCACGGCATGCAGCCGACCGTCGGGAAGCCCTCGGCGTGGAGGCGATTCACCGGCACGCCGTTCTTGCGCACGTAGTCCCACACCTGGGCGCCGCTCCAGTCGACGAGCGGGTTCACCTTCACGAGCCGCCCGCCCTGCTCGAGCTCGATCTTCGAGACACCCACGCGCGTGACGTTCTGTGTGCGGCGAAGGCCGGTGACGTGCGCGTCGAGCGTCGCGAGATAGCGGCGGTTCGGCTCGACCTTGCGAACGCGGCAGCACAGCTGGCGCTTCTCGAGCGACTCGTAGAAGAGGTTCATGCCGTGCTCGCGCACGAGCTTCTGCACCGCCTCAGCGTCGGGGTAGATCACCTCGACGTTCACGCCGTAGCGGTCGCGCACGCGATCGATCAGGTCGTAGGTCGACTGCGGCAGGCGGCCCGTATCGAGCGTGTAGACCCGCAGGCCCGGCTCGATGCGGTGCAGCATGTCGATCAGCACGAGGCCGTCGGGGTTGCCGAACGAGCACGAGACGGCCATGTGCGGATGGAAGTTCTCGACGGCCCAGCTGAGGATTTCCTCCGGGCCTGCCTCCGCCGCCCAGCTGGCCGTGGACGCGACCAACTCCGTGAAATCAGTGGCTTCTCGTGCGATCGCGGCAGTCATCGGGGGCTCTCGTCGTCCGGGCAGGCGCGAATTTGTAGCCGACCGATGCGGAATCCCGCCCGCCGGTTACGCGCGAATCGAACCGCGCAGGTGGCGGCCCGGACGCGCGGTCGGGCGAGCGAGCATCCGGCTACTTCGGGGGCCCCGGCATCTGCTTCACCCACTGCTGCATGTCGAAGTAGTCGCGCCACGCGGTGATCTGCCCGTCGCGCAGCTCGAACGTGCCCATCACCGGCAGCTCGAGCCACTTGCCCGCGATCTTGAAGCGGTCGGTGCGCTCGGTCAGCACCACACCGTGCGCGTTCTCGGCGATTTGGTGCAGCACCCACTCGGCCTCGCTCGCCATCGTGGAGAAACCGGAGATCGCCTTGCGAATCGCCTCGGCGCCCTTCACCGGGTCGACGGGGATGTTGTGGTAGACCGCGTCGGACGCGAAGTAGCTCATGATCTCGTCGACGTTGTTACGGCTCCACGCGGCGACGAAGTCGCGCACGCGCTGGGTGTTGGCGCTCATCGGATGCTCCCTGAGAAGTTGAGGCGCGCGAGGCTATCGCAACGAGATCGCCGCTAGCGTGAACTTCGTGGAGCTCGCACACACCTTCCACGTCGCCGGCGCGATCGCGACGCTGCTGCGCGGCGTCTACGCGCTGCTCACGCCGAACTTGTTCGCGCGCCGCAGCGGCCTCGCCGCGAGCGACGCGCTCGGCCGCAGCGAGCTCCGCGCGACGCACGGCGCGCTGCTCGCCGCGCTCGGTGGGTTCGCGGTGTTCGCGCAAGATCAGGTCGCGTTCGCGTTGCTCGGCGGCGCGTGGGTCGCGGCAGCCTGCGTGCGCGTGGGCGGAGCCGTGCTGACGAGCGACCTCGACGCGCGCGTATGGCGCGCCGCGCTGCGCGACGGCCTGTTCGGCGTGCTGCTCCTTTACCCGGGCTGACCCGATGAGCGAGTCCGCGCGCGACGCCGAGATCCTCGCGATGTTCCGAAAGCAGGCGGACGCCTGCGCCGCGATGGGCTCGGCAATCTACGCGGACCTGCTGGCGCGCTGCGGCGACGACTTCGCGGCGGGCGGCGGCGTCGCGCGCGCGCTCGCGGACTGGGTCGGCCACCCATTGCTCGACAACGTCGCGCTGCGCTTGTTAGGCGCCGCGCACTTCCTCGCCCTGCGCGGCGACGCGCCCGCGCTCGGGGCGTTCCTGCCGAGCTGCGGCGGCGCCTACGACGCCGCACGGGCGTGGCCGGCGCTACGCGACGTAATCGCGCAGCACGAAGCGCGCATCCGCGTGCATCTCACCGAGCAGATCCAAACCAACGAGGTGCGCCGCTGCTGCGCTCTGATCGGCGGCTTCGTGGAGATCGCGCGCAATTTCCCGTTTCCGATGCGCCTGCTCGAGATCGGCGCGAGCGCGGGCCTCAATCAATGCTTCGACCAGTTCCGCTACGAGCTCGGCGCGCAGCGCTTCGGGCACGCGGACGCGCCGCTCACCCTCGACTGCGAGTGGCGCGGCAAGCCGCTCGAAACGAGCGGCGCCTCGCTCCGAATCGCGAGCCGCAAAGGCTGCGACCTCTTCCCGATCGACCTGCGCGACCGCGACCGCCGCCTGCGCCTCGAGTCGTTCTTCTGGCCCGATCAGGTCGAACGGCTCGCGCGCCTCCGCGCTGCGATCGAGTGCGCCCTGCGCTCGGGCGTAAGGCTCGAGCAAGCGAGCGCCGGCGACTGGATCGCGCGCGAGGTCGCCACCCTGCCCGCGCGCACGACCAGCGTGCTCTTCCACAGCGTGATGTGGATGTACGTGCCTGAAGCCGAGCGCAAGCGCATCTACCTGCTGATGGAAGAAGCAGGCGCGCGCGCAACCGCCGAGTCCCCGCTCGCGTGGCTGCGCATGGAAGGCCCGAACTTCGAGTACTGCGAGATCCGCCTGCGCACGTGGCCGAGAGGCGAGGATCGATTGTTAGGGAAGTGCCACTACCACGGGGCGTGGGTGGAGTGGACTTGAGGAAACCACGCGCGCTCCTCGTCTTCGCCTGAGTCGTCGCATCGATGCCGTTGGGGGCAGCCGCCGAAGTCTCGGACGAGAGTCCGTCTTGGATCGAGCACTGGCTCCGCGCGCTCGCCGGCCCCGGTCTTGGCTTAGGGAAGCGGCCGCGCCTTCTCCGAGTGGCGCACTCGCGCAGCAAGTTCCGCGATCGTTTTCCCCAACGCCGGATGCACCTCGCCCCCCGCGATCTCCGCGAGCGGCTCCAGCACGAAGGCGCGCTCGTGCATGCGCGGGTGCGGCACCACTAGCTCCGGCGCGTCGATCACGAGACCTCCGAACAACAACAAGTCGAGATCCAGCGTGCGCGGCAGGTTGCGCTCGTCCCCGCGCGTGCGGCCGAGCTCGCGCTCGATCTCGTGCAAGCGCCCGAGCAGCGAGAGCGCGTCGAGCTCGGTGTCGAGCGCTGCGGCGGCGTTCAGGTACGCGGGCTGCGGTGGGCCGACGGGCGCGGTCTCCCAGTGGCGCGACGCCGTAACAACTCGTACGCCTGGCGTCGCGCGCAGCTGCTCGAGTGCGCGCGCGATGTTCGCTGCGCGGTCGCCGAGGTTCGCGCCGAGAGCGATGTAAGCGCGCGTCGTCACTTTGCCGCGAGGTCGCGGCAGAACGCGCGCACGGCGCTGTTCAGCGCGTGCGCCGCTTCCCACTGCAGGAAGTGGCCGGCGTCGCGCACGAGGAAGGGGCCGACGTGGTTCGGGAACACGACCGCCGCCATGCGATCGAACTCGGGATAGATCACGTGGTCCGAGGGGCCGTGCAGGATCAGCGTCTCGTGCGAGATCGTGCCGCGCAGCGCGGGCTCGCTGCGCGCGCTCGCGTGGAAGCTGCTCTCGTAGCCGCCAAAGCTCGCGCGCAGCTTCGCGGCGTCGGCGAAGGGCTCCGTCATGAAGTCCACCGCGGCTTGGTCGAATGAACCCGGGTGCGCCCAGAAGCGCGAGCCGTAGAAGGTCGCGATGTAGCGGCGCAGCTTGTCAGGCGTATCGAGCTCCGCCGCGAGCGCGTCGGCGTCGTTGCCTTGGCGCAGGAAGTAATCGCCCGCCTCGCGCGCGGGGCGCGTGCGCATCCCCGCCATCGCGTCCTTCACGAACGGGAGCGGCGAGTTGAACACGACGATGCGCAGCACGCGCTCGGGGAAGCGCAGCGCGAAGTCCTGCAGCACGGCGCCGCCGAGGTCGCCGCCCACGAGCACGACCTGCGCGACGCCGAGCTGATCGAGCAGCGCGGCGAGATCGCGCGAGTGCGACGGCACGTCGTGAAAGCCGTCCCGCGCGACATCGCTCGCGCCGAAGCCGCGCAGGTCGGGCGCGATCACGCGAAAGCCCGCGGCCGCGAGCGGCGCGATGTTGCGCCACCAGATGCGCATCGTCTCCGGCCAGCCGTGCACGAGCAGCAGCGCCGCGCCGCGTCCCTCGTCCACGTAGGCGAGCTTGAACCCGCGCGGCGAGGCGAACTGGAGGCGGTGGCGGTCGGGGCGGGTGTCGTCGCGGGTCATGGGTTCTCCGAAGGGCGGCGACGCTACGCCAGGGGAGTGCAAGAGCGTCCCGCGTGCGCGGCGATGTGCATGTACGTCCCAGGTGCGCGTCTTGGTGCACGTACGTCCCCAGTGCGCGCCCCCTCGAGTCCCTAAGCTGCGCGCCCTCATGCGTTCGCCCGCGACACTTCTGCCCGACGTGCGCACGGCCGTGCCGGGGCCGCGTTCGCGAGCGCTCGCGGCGCGGCTTGCGGCGGTGGAGAGCCGCAACGTCACGTGTCTCGTGCCGGAGCCGCCGATCTGCTGGGAGCGCGCGAGCGGCGCGAACGTGTGGGACGCGGACGGCAATCGCTTCGTCGATCTCGGCGGCGGCTTTGGCGTGGCGAACGCGGGGCATGCGCATCCGCGCGTGGTCGCAGCGGTGGCGGAGCAGAGCGCACGGCTGATGCACGCGATGGGCGACGTGCATCCGCCCGCGGTGAAGGTCGCGCTGCTCGAAGCGCTCGCGGCGCGCTTCCCCGGCGGCGGGCCGGTGCGCGCGGTGCTCGGCAGCTCGGGCTCGGACGCGGTGGAGACTGCGCTGAAGACCGCGCTCGTGGCGACGGGGAAGCCCGGCGTGATCGCGTTCGCGGGCGCGTACCACGGCCTCGCGTTTGGCGCGCTCGACGCGACGCATCGCCCGATGTTCCGCGCGCCGTTCGCCGCGCGCCTCCCGGTGCGCACCGGCTTCGCGCGCTTCGGCGATGCGCGCGACGTGCTGCGCGCCGCGCGCGAGCTCGGCGCCGAAGTCGGCGCGGTGCTCGTGGAGCCGATCCAAGGCCGCGGCGGCGAGCGCGTTCCTCCCGACGGTTTTCTCAGCGAGCTGCGCGCGATCTGCGAACGCGCAGGCTGGCTGCTGATCCTCGACGAGATCTACACGGGCTTCGGGCGCACCGGCCGCTGGTTCGCGTGCGAGCACGAGGGCGTGCAGCCCGACTTGTTATGCGTGGGCAAGGGCTTCGCGTCGGGCATGCCGATCTCGGCGTGCATTGGGCGCGCCGCGGTGATGGATGCGTGGCCCGCGTCGCACGGCGAGGCGCTGCACACGCAGACGTTCCTCGGTCACCCGCCGAGCTGCGCGGCGGCGCTCGCGTCGATGGCGGTGCTCGAAGACGAGAAGCTCGTGGAGCGCGCGGCCGAAGGCGGCGCCGCGGCGCTTGCGTTCCTGCGCGCACGCACGCGCGGGCTCGCGCGCGTGAGCGAGGTGCGCGGGCGCGGCCTCATGCTCGGCATCGAGTGCGACACGCCCGAAACCGCGCAGCGCGCCTGCGCGGCGGCGCTCGCGCGCGGCGTGATCCTGCTGCCGAGCGGCGACGACGGCCGCGTGCTCTCCGTAACACCTCCGCTCTGCATCGGGCGCGAGGCGCTCGAGCACGCGCTCGGCATCCTCGTCGCGGAGCTCGCGTGATGGAGCGCCGCGAGATCGAGCGCGAGCTGCTGCATTGGATGCGCAGCGAGCCGGATCGCCACGACCCCGAGCGCTTCGAGCGCCTCGCGCTCGCGCTCTACGCGCATCAGTTCGAGCACTGCGTGCCGTACGGGAAGTTCGCCGCGGGCCGCGGCGCGCGGCCGACGCAGGTTTCGACTTGGCGCGAGATTCCGTGCGTGCCCACGGGCGCGTTCAAGGAAATGCCGCTGCGCTCCTTCGCGCCGCTCGCGACGAAGCACGTGTTCCGCACCAGCGGCACCAGCACCGAGAAGCGCGGCGCGCTCTACCTCGACACGCTCGAGCTGTACGAGGCGTCTCTGCTGCCAAGCTTCGAGACGGGCGTGCTCCCCGAGTTGTTGGGGACGCGCGGGCGCATGCCGATCCTCGTGCTGGCGCCGAGCCCGGCGGAGGCGGAGGACTCTTCGCTCTCGCACATGTTCGGGATCGTGCTGCGCGAGCGCGGCGCCGACGGAAGCGACTACTTCGTGCGCCGCGGCCGGCTCGAAGTCGCTTCGCTCGCACTCGCACTCGAAGCGGCCGTCGCGAAGGGCGCGCCGATCGCGCTGTGCGGCACGGCGTTCGCGTTCGTGCATCTGCTCGAGGCGATGGAGCAAGCGGGCCGGCGCATCGCGCTGCCGCTCGGCACGCGCATCATGGAGACGGGCGGCTTCAAGGGCCGCGCGCGCGAGCTCGGGCGCGACGAGCTCTACGCGCAGCTGCAGCAGCGGCTCGGCGTGGCGCCTGCGCAGATTGTGAACCAGTACGGCATGACCGAGCTCGGCAGTCAGTTCTACGACAGCGTGCTCGTGCAGCCGTCCGCCGCGCGCCACAAGCTCGCGCCGCCGTGGACGCGCGTACGCGTCGTCGACCCGAACACGGGCTGGGACGTGCCCGCGGGCGAAGCCGGCCTCGTCCAGATCGTCGACCTCGCCAACACCGGCAGCGTGCTCGCGGTACAGACCGCGGACCTCGGACGCGAGCTGCCGGGTGGCTTCGAGGTGTTAGGCCGCTCCGCCGGCGCCGAGGCGCGCGGCTGCTCGATCGCCGCGGACGAGATGCTCGGTGCCGGCTAGCGCGAGCGAAGTGCGCGCGGCATCGGCGCGCTTGCGTGCAGCGGGCGCCGCGCTGCGCGCGCGACCTCGCGCCGAGATCGTGCGCGTGCTCGGCACGTTGCTCGAGCGGCTGCGCGACCCCGCGAGCGCGATCCGCGCGCGACTCGCGGCGGAGCTTCCCGCCGCGACGGGCTTCCATCCCGCGACGCTCGCGGCCGGGCTCGATTTGGGCTTCGAGCCCTGGACGGCGGAGGCGCTCGCGGCGCTCGTCGCGCGCGAGCTTGGAGGCGACCCGAGCCGCATCGCCTCCGGGTTCCCGCTGACCGCAGTCGTGCTCGGCGGCGCGATCCCGATGCCCAGCGTGCTGCAGGGAATCGCGCCCCTCGCGCTCGGGTCGCCGGTGCTGGTGCGTACGGGCGCACACGACCCCGTCACCGCGCGCGCCGTCGCGCACGAGCTCGCGCGCCTCGACCCTGAGCTCGGCGCTTGCGTCGAGGTCGTGTCGTTCCCGCACGGCGACGCGGAGGCGATGGCCGCGCTGTGCGAGGCCGAGTGCGTGGTGGCGACCGGCAGTGACGCAGCGGTTGCCTCGATCCGCGCGCGCACGCAGCCGTGGCAGCGCTTCGTCGGTTACGGACATCGCTTCTCGGTCGCCGCGATCGGGCGGGAGGGCGATCTCGTGGAGGCGTGCGGCGCGGTCGCCGTCGACACCGCGCTGTGGGACCAGCTCGGCTGCCTCTCGCCGATCGCGCTGTTCGCGGTGGGTTGGCCCTGGGACGAGCGCGCCGCGCTGCTGGGCGAGTTGGCGCGCGCGTTCGCAAACCGAGCGGCGGCCTGGCCCCTTGGACGGCTCACCCCTGAGGACGCCGCGCGGCGCGCGAACGAGATCGCCACGTTCGAGCTGCGCGCGGCGAGCAGTGGCGAGGCCGAGCTGCGACGCGATGCCGGGAACGCGTGGGCGCTGCTCGCGGAGCGCGAGTCGGTCTTTCGCGGCTCGCCGCTCGGCCGGGCGCTGCGCGTCCTCTTCATCCCGGACCTGAGTGCGCTCGAGGCAACCCTCGCGCCGGTCGCGCGCCATCTCGCGTCTGCGGGCGTCGCGGGATTCACCCGTACCGCGGCGGCTGAAGTCGGGCAGCGGCTCGCTGCCCTCGGTGCCTCCCGCATCTGCCCCGCGGGATCGATGCAGGCACCCCCCATCTCCTGGTGTCACGACGGGCAGGGCGTGCTGGCAACGCTGGCGAGGCTCGGCTCGGTCGAGATCTGACCTTGGCCGCCGATCCCCGCCGGCCCCAAAGTTCCGCGGGCGAATCCGGACCGAGCGAGTCCGAGATTTACAGCACCAATTCGGTCCGATACGGTCGACTGCTTCGCGGCGGGAGTCACCCATGCTTCGCATCAGCAAGCTCACGGACTACGGGATCGTGCTGCTCGCGCGCATCGCCGCAGAACCCGAAGGCGCGCAGCTCTCGGCGAGAGAGCTGTCGGAGTCGACTCGCCTGCCGCTGCCGGCCGTGAGCAAGATGGCGAAGCAGTTGGCGGCCGCGGGCCTGCTCGAGTCGCTGCGCGGCGCCAAGGGCGGCTACCGGCTCGTGCGAACGCCGGGCTCGATCAGCGTGGCCGAGATCGTGCACGCGCTCGAGGGGCCGATCGCGCTGATGGACTGCACCGCGGGCCCCGGGCACTGCGAGCAGGAAGCGCGCTGCACCGTCTCCGAGCCGTGGCACCGCATCAACCGCACCGTGCGCGACGCCCTCTCGCGCGTGTCACTCGCCGATCTCGCGCGCCCGCGCGGCGGCTCGCCGCTGCTCGCGATCGAACCCGCCCCCACCACTAACAACTGAGCCCGCCATGTCCGAGAACGCAGAGCTCCGCGACCTCGCCGCCAAAGAGTACGAGTACGGCTTCGTCACCGAGATCGAGATGGAGCGCATCCCGAAGGGGCTCTCCGAAGACGTGGTGCGCCTCATCTCGGCGAAGAAGGAAGAGCCGGCGTGGCTGCTCGAGTGGCGGCTCAAGGCGTATCGCCGCTTCGTAGAGATGCTCGCGGCCGGGCATCACCCGAAGTGGGCGCAGGTGACGTACCCCGAGATCGACTACCAGGACATGTACTACTACGCCGCGCCCAAGAAGCAGGCGAAGTACGAGAAGATCGAAGACGTCGACCCCGAGTTGTTACGGACGTACGAGAAGCTCGGGATTCCGCTCGCGGAGCAGAAGCGGCTCGCGGGTGTCGCGGTCGACGCGGTGTTCGACTCGGTCTCGGTCGCCACCACCTACAAGGCCGAGCTCGAGAAGCACGGCATCATCTTCGGCTCGTTCTCGGACGCGGTGAAGAAGCACCCCGAGCTCGTGCAGCGTTACCTCGGCTCCGTCGTCCCCTACGGCGACAACTTCTTCGCCGCGCTCAACAGCGCCGTGTTCAGCGACGGCTCGTTCGCCTACATCCCGAAGGGCGTGCGCTGCCCGATGGAGCTGTCGACGTACTTCCGCATCAACGCGCAAGAAACAGGGCAGTTCGAGCGCACGCTGATCGTCGCCGAGGAAGGCGCCTACGTGTCGTACCTCGAGGGCTGCACCGCGCCGCGGCGCGACGAGAATCAGCTGCACGCGGCGGTCGTGGAGCTCGTCGCGCTCGACGACGCCGAGATCAAGTACTCGACCGTGCAGAACTGGTACCCCGGCGACGAGAACGGCCGCGGCGGAATCTTCAACTTCGTGACCAAGCGCGGCGCATGCCGCGGCAAGCGCAGCAAGATCAGCTGGACGCAGGTGGAGACGGGCTCCTCGATCACGTGGAAGTACCCGAGCTGCATCCTGCAGGGCGACGACTCGGTGGGCGAGTTCTACTCGGTCGCCCTGACGAGAGCGCGCCAGCAAGCCGACACCGGCACAAAGATGATCCACATCGGGAAGAACACCCGGTCCACGATCGTCTCGAAGGGCATCTCCGCGGGCCACGGCCAGCAGAGCTACCGCGGGCTCGTGAAGATCGGCCCGAAGGCGACCGGCGCGCGCAACCACTCGCGCTGCGACTCGCTCTTGCTCGGCGACCAGTGCGGCGCGCACACCTTCCCATACCTCGAGGTGAAGAACGCGAGCGCGACGGTGGAGCACGAGGCGACCACGTCGAAGATCTCCGAGGACCAGCTCTTCTACTGCCGCCAGCGCGGCATCTCGGAGGAGGACGCGGTCTCAATGATCGTGAACGGCTTCTGCCGCGAGGTGCTGCGCGAGCTGCCCATGGAGTTCGCGGTAGAGGCGCAGAAGCTGCTCGGGGTTTCGCTCGAAGGCAGCGTGGGATGACGAAGATGAGCGCAGAGAAGAAGCCGCTGCTCGAGATTCGCGGGCTGCACGCGCGCGTGGCGGAGAAGCCGATCCTGAGAGGCCTCGACCTGACGATCCGTCCCGGCGAGGTGCACGCGATCATGGGTCCGAACGGCTCGGGCAAGAGCACGCTCGCGGGCGTGCTCGCGGGGCGTCCCGCGTTCGAGGTGACCGCGGGCTCCGTGCACTACGAAGGCCGCGACCTGCTCGCACTCTCGCCCGAGGAGCGCGCGAGAGAGGGCATCTTCCTCGCGTTCCAGTACCCCGTCGAGATTCCCGGTGTCACCAATAATTACTTCCTCAAGGCGGCGGTGAACGCAGTCCGTGCCCACCGCGGACTGGACACGCTCGACGCGATGGATTTCCTCGCGCTCTCGCGCGAGAAGATGAAGATCGTCGGCATGAAGCAGGAAATGATGTCGCGCGCGGTGAACGAGGGTTTCTCGGGCGGCGAGAAGAAGCGCAACGAAGTGCTGCAGATGCTCTTGCTCGAGCCGAAGCTCGCGATCCTCGACGAAACGGACTCGGGCCTCGACATCGACGCGCTGCGCGTCGTCGCGAGCGGCGTGAATCATCTGCGCGGCGAGGGCCGCGCGATGCTCGTGATCACGCACTACCAGCGCCTGCTCGACTACATCGTGCCGGACTTCGTGCACGTGCTCGCCGAGGGCCGCATCGCGACGAGCGGCGGCAAAGAGCTGGCGCTCGAGCTCGAAGCGAAGGGTTACGGCTGGCTCGAGAAAGAGCCGCCGAGCGCCGGGGCCGCGCGGTGAGCGCGCTCGCCGCAGCGAACGCGCGCCTGCTCGCGCTGTGCGACGCCGCAGCGCAGCGCAGCGACGCGCTCGCGCCTCTGCGCCGCGCCGGCCGCGAGGCGTTCGCGGCGTCGGGGCTGCCCGACACGTCACGCGAGGAGTGGCGCTACACGAACCTCGCCGCGCTGGCAGCGCACGAGTTCGCGCTCGCGCCGGCGTGGGCACCGGTGGTCATGGGAGGCGGCGGCGAGATCACCTCGCTCAGGGAGCATGCCGCGGCGCAGGGCCTCGGCGATCTCGTCGACCTGAAGCAGCATCCGCTTGCCGCTCTCGCGACCGCGCTCGTCGAGAACGGCCTCGTGATTCGCAGCGCCGCGAGTGCTGACGTCGCGCCGATCGCGCTCGCCTTCGCGGCATCTGCGAGCGAACGCGCGCTGATCTCGCTCCCGCGGCTTCGCGTCGAGGCCGCGCGCGGGAGCCGCGTGGCAGTCGTGCTCGACTGCACTTCGGCTGGCGCGCGCGCCGCACACTTCACGAACGCGATCATCGAGGTCGACGCTGCGCCGAACGCGCAGGTCGATCTCACGCTCGTGCAGCGCGAGCACGACGAAGCGTTTCACGCCTCGCTCACCGCGGTTCGCCTCGCGCGCGACGCGCGCTTCACGAGCCGCGTCGTGACGCTCGGCGGCCGCCTCGTGCGCAACGACCTCTCGGTGGTGCTCGCCGGCGAGGGCGCGGAGTGCACGCTCGACGGCCTCTACCTCGGCACGGGCGAACGCGTGGTCGACAACCACTCGCTCGTGGACCACGCCGTCCCGCACTGCGCGAGCCGCCAGCTCTACAAGGGCGTGCTCGGCGGCGCGTCGCAAGGTGTCTTTCGCGGGCGCGTGATCGTGCGGCCGGGCGCGCAGAAGACGAACGCGGCGCAGTCGAACCCGAACTTGTTGCTTGCCGACGGCGCCGAGATCGACACGAAACCGCAGCTCGAGATCTACGCCGACGACGTGAAGTGCAGCCACGGCTCGGCGATCGGCCGTCTCGACGAGAACGCGCTCTTCTACCTGCGCTCGCGCGGCCTCGGCGAGCGCGAGGCGCGCGCGCTGCTCACGCACGGCTTCGCCGCGGAGATTCTGAACGCGCTCCCGGAATCGCTGCGCGAGGAATGCAGCGCGGAGTTCGCGCATCGCGTCGCCGAGGATGCGAAGTCGTGAGCGCCGCGGTGAACAGCGCGCCCGCGCTCGACGTCGCGAAGAGTCGGCGCGACTTCCCCGTGTTAGAGCGGCTCTCGCGCGGCAAGCGCGTCGCCTACCTCGACACCGGCGCGAGCGCGCAGAAGCCGCGGCAGGTGATCGACGCCGTCGCCGAGTTCAGCGCGCACTCCTACGCGAACATCCACCGCGGCGTGTACGAGCTCTCCGCGCTCGCGACGCAGCGCTTCGAGGCGGCGCGCGCGCGCGTCGCACGCTTCCTCGGCGCGAGCGAGGCGCGCGAGATCGTGTTCGTGCGCAACACCACCGAGGCGATCAACCTCGTCGCGTTCGCATGGGGCCGCGCGAACGTGCGAGCCGGCGACGAGGTGCTCATCACCGAGATGGAGCACCACGCGAACATCGTGCCATGGCAGCAGCTGTGCCTGGAACGCGGCGCTGCGTTGCGAGTGGCGCCGATTCTCGACGATGGCGCGCTCGACATGGAAGCGTTCGCGCGGCTCGTTTCGGCGCGCACCAAGCTCGTCGCGGTCGCGCACGCGAGCAACGTGCTCGGCACGCTGAACCCCATTTCGCGCATCTGTGAGCTCGCGCGTGCGCACGGGGCGCTCGTGCTGGTGGACGGCGCGCAGGCGGCGCCGCGCATTCCCGTCGACGTGCGCGCGCTCGGCTGCGATTTCTACGCATTCTCCGGGCACAAGGCCTACGGGCCGAGCGGCGCGAGCGCGCTGTGGGGCCGTGCGCGCGTGCTCGAAGCGATGCCGCCGTTCATGACGGGCGGCGGGATGATCGCGAGCGTCGCGTTCGAGAAGACGACCTTCGCGCCGATTCCCGAGCGCTTCGAAGCGGGCACGCCCGCGATCGCGGAAGTGGTCGGCCTCGGCGTCGCGCTCGACTACCTCGACTCGATCGGGCTCGCGGCGATCGACCGACACGAGACTGAGTTGCTGGCGTACGGCACGGAGCTGTTACGAGCGATTCCCGGCCTGCGCCTGATCGGCACGGCGCGGGAGAAGGTCGGCGTGCTCTCGTTCGTGGTGGACGGCGTTCATCCGCACGACCTCGGCACGATCCTCGACGAAGAGGGCGTCGCGATACGCGCCGGCCATCACTGCGCGCAGCCGCTGCACGCGCGCTTCGGCATCGCCGCGAGCGCGCGCGCCTCCCTCGGCCTCTACAACGACCGGGACGACCTCGATCGCCTCGCCGCCGCGATCCGCAAAGCGATCGCGCTGTTCTCCTAACAACCGAGCCCAGTATGTCCGAGCTACGCGAGCTGTATCAGACGACGATCCTCGACCACAACAAGTCGCCGCGGAACTTCCGCGTACCGGAAGGCGCGACGGCGCGCGCCGACGGCCACAACCCGCTGTGCGGCGACAAGATCACGGTGCACGTCGCGGTCGGCGATCACACGCTGCGCGACATCGGCTTCCAGGGCTCGGGCTGCGCGATCTCGACGGCGTCGGCCTCGCTGATGACGCAGGCCGTGAAGGGCAAGCCCGTCGCCGAGGCGCTGCGACTGTTCGACGAATTCCACGCACTGCTGACAGCGGGCGGGGAGCCGAGCGCTGCGCTCGGCAAGCTCGCCGTGTTCGCGGGCGTGCGCGAATACCCGATGCGCGTCAAGTGCGCGACGCTGGCGTGGCACACGCTGCGCAACGCGCTCGAAGGCAAGCAAGAAGCGGCGAAGACCGAGTAGGAGCGCGGCATGGCGGACGTCACCGAGATCAAGCAGAGCGTCATCGACGTGCTGAAGACCGTCTACGACCCCGAGATTCCCGTCGACATCTACGAGCTCGGTCTCGTGTACGACGTGAACGTCGAAGAGAGCGGCGCCGTCGCGATTCGCATGACGCTGACGTCGCCGATGTGTCCGGTCGCCGAGAGCCTGCCGCCCGAGGTCGAGGAGAAGGTGCGCGGTGTGCCGGGCGTTACGGAAGTGAAGCTCGATCTCGTGTGGGAGCCGCCGTGGAGCCCGAGCTTGATGTCGGAAGCGGCGCGGCTCGAGCTGGGGATGGAGTAGCTACGGCGGCGCGAGATCCCGAGCGGATTGGCGAGACGACGCGCACGCGCATCGAGCGCGGCGAGTTTGCTGCGCAGGAGCCTGACCTCGTCGCGCGCGAGGAGCCGCTCGAGCTGCAGGTGAACGGCGCGCAGATCGCGGTCGTGATGCGCACGCCCGGCGACGACCTCGATCTCGCGGCGGGCTTTCTCGTCACCGAGCGCATCGTGGCGCGCCTCGAGGACGTGACCTCGCTGCATCACGCGAGCAGCGGCGATGCCGAGCGCGCGGACAACGTGATCCGCGCGACGCTCGCTCCCGGCGTCGCCTTCGACGCGGAGTCGCTGCGCCGCAACCTGTTCGCGAGCTCGTCGTGCGGCGTGTGCGGCAAGGCCTCGCTCGAGCGCGCGCTCGCGACGGCGCCGCCACTCGCGAGCGACGCACGCTTCTCTGCGACGTTCTTCACGGCGCTGCCCGCGCGCCTCCGCGAGGCGCAGCGCGTGTTCGACGCGACGGGTGGCCTGCACGCTGCGGCGCTCGTGAGCGCGCGCGGCGAGCTGCAGTGCGTGCGCGAAGACGTCGGCCGCCACAACGCGGTCGACAAAGTCGTGGGCTGGGCAGCGCGCGGCGGGCGGCTCCCCCTAACAAGCTCCGTGCTGCTCGTCTCGGGCCGCGTCTCGTTCGAGATCGTGCAGAAGGCGCTCGCCGCGCGAGTCCCCGCGATCGCCGCCGTCTCCGCCCCGACCTCGTTGGCGGTCGAGCTCGCCGAGAGTGCAGGCATCGCGCTGGTCGCGTTCCTGCGCGGCGACTCGATGAGCGTGTACGGCGCGCGGGAGCGAGTCAGCGCCGGCTGACCCTCTCGCCGCGAGGCGTCCAACTCGACGAGACGACGTTGATCGCCGTCCCTGAAGCGCTGATGCCAGCTCTGACGCTGCTCGTAGCCGTCGCGCTTCTCAGCCTCCGCGCACGCCGCGACTGATGCCGCGCCGTCACGCCAGCCGCCCGTCCGCAATCGCCGCCGCAACTTCCTCCTCGCTCACGCCGCACGCGCCGAGCACTTCGACGTTGTGCTCGCCCACGTACGCCGGCGCGCGCAGGTAGGGATCGAGCGCGCTCGCGCTGAAGAGAGCGGGGAAGCGCTCGTGCGGGCGCACGCCGAACACGGGCGATTCGAGCGTGCGGAAGAAGTCGCGCGCGGCGAGCTGCGCGTCGTCGGCGAAGAGATGCTGCGCGTTCTGCACGCGGCCCGCGGGCACGCCCGCGGCTTGCAGGGCGTGCATCGCGTCCGCAGCGCTGCGCGCGGCGCACCACGCGGCGAGCGCCTCGGGGCCGCCGCCGGTCACGCGCCTCAATGCGGCGAGCTCGGCGTCGCTTCGAGTTGTTATTGCGATCTCGCCGTCGCTCGCTTTGAACACGTCGTTCACGGCAAAAGCGGCGTATGGATCGACGTTGCCGTTCGGCTCGGCGGCGCGGCCGTTCGTGAGCACGTCCATCACTGCGGCGCCGACCATGTAGGAGCCGACTTCGAGCTGCGCGATGTCGACGAGCTGGCCCTCGCCCGTGCGCTCGCGCGCCTCGAGCGCAGCGATCACCGCGAGCGCCGCGAGCCCGCCGGCCGCCATGTCGTTCAGCGCGTAGCCCACGCCCACGTCGCCGCGGCCCGGCGGATTCGAGAGAGCCGTCAGGCCGCACAGCGCCTGCACGGTCGGCCCGTACGAGACGACGCCGTTCCACGGCCCCTCGTGCCCGCAGCCGCTCATCGTCACGTACACGAGCCGCGGGTTCCACGAACGCAGCGTGTCCCACGTGAGGCCCCAGCGCGCGAGCACGCCCGCGGCGTAGTTCTCGATCACCACGTCCGCGCTCTCGACGAGCTTGCGCATGATCGCGAGCGAGCCCTGCGCCTTCATGTCGAGCGCGACGCTGCGCTTGGAGCGGTTGAACGTGGCGTAGAAGCCCGCGTTGGGATCGTTCACGCTGGTGGCACGCGCGGCGGTCTGCAGCTTCACCACGTCGGCGCCCAGATCGCCGAGCATGCGGCACGCGAACGGGCCCGCGAGCACCCAGCTGAAGTCGAGCACGCGCATGCCTTCGAGCGGCCGGCGCTTCGGCGGCGCCGAAGTTGTTACGGCCGCGCGCGGCGTCCAGGCGGCGAGCACCTCATCGAGCGCCCTCTGAGCTGGACCCGCAGGCGCAGCGCACGGCGTGCCGCCGAACACGATCGGGAAGCGGCCGCGGCGCACGCTCGCGTCGCCCTGCGCCGGCACGAACGCGCCGCGGAAGGCGAGCTGCTCGTTCGCCTCGAGGTCGCGCACGGTCTGCACCTGGCCCCACGCGAGGTGGCGCTTCTGCGCCTCGTGAAACAGCCACTTCGCGTCGTGCTTCAGCGCGAACTGCGCGGCGAGGCCGACCAGCGCGGGCAGGTGCATCAGCGTGACCTGCTCGCCTGCCGGCACGAGCTCCTTCGCGCCGGGCACGCCTTCTTCCACGAGCCACTGATGCAGCGCCGCGGGTGCAGGCGTGGGCGTGATCATGCACGCGCCCGTTTTCGCGGGCAGCACGAGGTAGCCGCGCGACCAGTGCAGGCTGCCCTGGCGCGGCGCGATCTTCGCGAAGCCGGGCTGCACGTCGTCGTAGTGGAACTGGAACCACGGCTGCTCGAGGCTCGACGTGACCGCCTCCTGCGCCGAGATGTCGACGAACTCTCCGCGCCCCGTCTCGCGCGCGGCGCGCGCGCACGCGAGGCCCGCGAGCGCGGCGACGATCGACGCCGCCGCGAAGCTCTGCCGCCCCCACGGCACCACGGCCTGCTCGGGTGTTCCGCACACCGAGAGCACACCGCTCAGTGCGGCCGTCACGAGATCGCTCGCCACCCAGCCCGCGCGCGGGCCGGTGCGGCCGAACGGCGTGAGGCTCACGTGAACCAGGCGCGGGTTCGCAGCTGTTAGGTCCGCGTAGTCGAGGCCGAGCGCGGCGAGGCGGCCGGGCGCGAGCGTCTCGACCACGAGGTCGGCGCCGCTCGCGAGCTGGCGATAGGCGCTCGCGCCCTGCGCGGTGCCCAGCTGCAGCGGCACGATCCGCTTGCTCGCGTCGAGCCACCAGTCGAGCAAGCCGCCGCGCGCGTTCGCCGAGGGCGCGTTCATCGCCGGCCCGTGCGTCACGCCCGCGCCGTCGTGGACGCGCACCACGTCGGCGCCCATCTCGGCGAGCAGCTTCGTCGCGAAGCGGCCTAGGTCGTCCGTGAGATCGATGACTCGCAGGCCCTGCAGCGGTCCCATCGTGCGCGCTCCGAATCGAGGTGGCGCGAGTGGTTAGCGCGAGTCGGGGCGCGGACCGACTACGCCTCGATCAGGGGAATCTGCGGCGCCGCGCTGCGCGGCAGATGACCGCTCACGCGCGGGTCGTCGTGCACCTCGACGCGGCGCTCGTACACGCGAAAGCCCGAGCGCAGGTAGAAGCCGAGCGCGCTCGGGTGATCGTGCGTGCAGGTGTGCACCCAGAAGCGCGCGATCGCCTGCGACCACGCGCGCGCGATCGCGGCGTCCATCAGCGCGGCGCCGGCGCCGGTGCCGATCGCGGAAGCTGTTAGGCCGAAGAACGCGAGCTCGCACTGGCCGGCGTCGCGGAAGTCGAGGTCGAGGATCCCGATCGCGCGCCCGCGCTCACGCAGCACGTACGGCTCGTAGCGTTCGTCGCCGAGGATGCGCGCCAGCTCCACGTCGGGCATCACGAGACGCGAGAACCACAGGTAGTCGGCGCCGACTTCGGCAAACAGCGCGCGGTACGCGGTGAGGTCGCGCCGATTCGCGGGCTCGAGCGCGAGGCCCGGCGCGAATCCGCGCCCGCGCATCTTCGGCGGCGCGCTCATCTCGAGGCAACTCACGACGTTGGCGAGCTTGCCGCGCGGAAGAACGTGGTAGCCGTCGGGAATCGCCATGCGCGAGCGGTATCGCCCACGCGCGCAAAGCACAACGCCCGCGCCAGCCCTGCGGCCATCTCAGCCTTGCCCTCTTTCAGCGGACCGGCGATTCCCTTGCGCGTCATGCCGGAGGCGACCCGATGCCGCGAACGCTGAGCGCCCTGCTGTGTCTGTTGCTCTCCACTGGCGCGAGCGCCGAGCTGCTCGGCGGCTCGCTCGTGCTGCGCTGCGGGCGCGTGATCGACGGCGTCTCGCCGCGCGTGCGGCGCGACATCGCGATCGTGATTCGCGACGGGCGCATCACCGACGTCGGCCGCATCCCCCGCAGCGCGCGCAAGCTGCCCACGCTCGACTTGCGCGAGCACACGTGTCTGCCCGGCCTCATCGACTTGCACACGCACCTCACCGATCGCCCGCAAGACACCGCGGACCTGCGCGTCTACTTCACGCGCACGCGCGAGGAGCAGCTGCCGCTCGCGCGCGAGAACGCCGCGGCCACGCTCGCCGCCGGCTTCACGAGCGTGCGCAACGTGGGCACGTACGTCGACGGCTACGACCGCGAGATGCGCGACGCGATCGCGCGCGGCGAGTACCCGGGGCCGCGCATGCAGGTGAGCAGCCCGTACCTGACGATTCCGGGCGGCGGAGGGGACCTGCGGCTCCCCGATGTCGCGGAAGGCGACATCCCGGCGCGCGTGCGCATGGGCGTGGCGCGGGGACCGGAGCTGTTCCGCGCGAGAGCAGAGCGCGCCCTCTCGCTCGGCGCGGACCTCGTGAAGGTGATCGCGTCGGGCGCGGTGCTCGCCTTCGGCAATGAGCCCGGCGCGCCGGAGATGACGCCCGAGGAGCTGCGCGCGGTGGTCGAGGTCGCACTGGCGCGCGGCGCACGCGTGGCGGCGCACGCCCACGGCGCGCGCTCGATTCGCGAGGCGATCCTCGCCGGCGCGAGCACGATCGAGCACGCCTCGCTGATCGACGACGAGGGCATCCGCCTCGCGCGCGAGCACGGCGTGGTGCTGGTGATGGACGTCTACAACGGCGACTACATCGACAGCGAAGGCCGCGCGCAGGGTTGGCCCGCGGACTTCCTGCGCAAGAACCTCGACACGACCGAGGCGCAGCGTCAGGCCTTCACGCGCGCCCTAACAGCTGGCGCGACGATCGCCTTCGGCACGGACGCGGGCGTGTTTCCGCACGGGCAGAACGCGCGCCAGTTTCGCGTGATGGTCGCGCGCGGCATGACGCCGCTGCAGGCGATTCAGTCCGCGACTTCGGTGGCTGCGCGCGCGATGGGCTGGGAGGATCGCGTGGGTGCGCTCGCGCCGGGGCGCTTCGGCGACGTAATCGCGCTGCGCGGCGATCCGCTGAGCGACATCACGCGGCTCGAGCGCCTTGAGGTCGTCGTGCAGGGCGGCATCGTGAAGCGCGCACCCGCGCGCTGAGCGCACGTGCCGCGGGGCCGCGCCCCAACGCGGCTTGGCGGCGCGCGCAGCGCAGCGGGCAGCTCGCGCGGCTCGGCCCGTCGCCGCCGACCGCCGCGCGCGCTGACTCTCGCTGCGCGCGCGCATACCATGCGCGCATGGCGCGAGACGACGAGGCAGCTGGCGGTCTCCCCGCAGTTCTTCACACCGCGAAGCACGCGATCGCCGCGGGCCTAACAAGAACGCTGCCGGCGCTGCGCATCGTCAACCAGCCGAGCGGGTTCGACTGTCCGGGCTGCGCGTGGCCCGAGGGTCACGAGCACGGGCCCATCGAGTTCTGCGAGAACGGCGCGAAGGCCGTCGCGCACGAGGCGACGCGCAAGCGCGTCACGCGCGAGCTCTTCCTCAACCACACGGTGCCCGCGCTGCTGAAGCACTCGCACCGCGAGCTCGAAGCGCACGGGCGCCTCAGCGAGCCGATGATTCGCCGGCCGGGCACGGAGCGCTTCGTGCCGATCTCGTGGACCGCGGCGTTCCAGCGCATCGGCGAAGCATTGCGCGCGCTCGCGTCGCCGAACGAAGCCGTCTTCTACACGTCGGGCCGCACGAGCAACGAAGCCGCGTTCCTCTATCAGCTGTTCGTGCGCGAGTACGGCACGAACAACCTGCCCGACTGCTCGAACATGTGTCACGAGTCGAGCGGCAGCGGGCTCGGCGAGATGATCGGCATCGGCAAGGGCACGGTGAGCCTCGCGGACTTCGAGCAGGCCGACCTGATCCTCGTGCTCGGCCAGAACCCCGGCAGCAATCACCCGCGCATGCTCACGACGCTGGCCGCGGCCGCCGAGCGCGGCTGCCGCATCGTCAGCATCAACCCCCTGCGCGAGCGCGGGCTCGTGCGCTTCAAGCATCCCCAACAACTCAGCGGGATTCTCGGCAGCGGCACGAAGCTCGCCGATCGCTTCGTGCAGGTGAAGGTGGGCGGCGACGTCGCGCTGCTGAAGGGCGTGATGAAGGAGCTGCTCGCGCTCGAAGCGGAGCGCCCGGGCCAGGTGCTCGACGCCGCGTTCCTCGAGCAGCACACCACCGGCTTCGAGGCGCTGCGTTCCTCGCTCGATGCCGCGAGCTTCGAGGAGCTGAAGCGCGGCTCGGGCATCGCGCGCAGCGAGATGCGCGAGCTCGCGGAGCTGTACGCGGCGAGCTCGCGCGTGATCGCGTGCTGGGCGATGGGGCTCACGCAGCACGCGCACGGCGTCGCGAACGTGCAGGAGGTGATGAACCTCCTGTTGTTACGGGGAAACATCGGCAAGCCCGGCGCGGGCCCGTGCCCGGTGCGCGGCCACAGCAACGTGCAGGGCGACCGCACGATGGGCATCTGGGAGCGTCCGACGGTCGCGTTCCTCGACGCGCTCGAACGGGAGTTCGCATTCACGCCGCCGCGCGCGCACGGCTTCACCACGATCGAGGCCATTCGTGCGCTCCACGAGCGCCGCGCGAGGTTCTTCCTCGCGATGGGCGGGAACTTCGCGGCTGCGAGCCCCGACACCGCCTACACGGAGGAAGCGCTCGCGCGCGCGGAGCTCGCCGTGCACGTCGCCACCACGCTGAATCGCACGCACGTCGTCGCGGGCCGCGAGGCGATTCTGCTGCCGTGCCTCGGGCGCAGCGAGCGCGATGTGCAGAATGCGCGCGCGCAGTTCGTGACGGTCGAGGACTCGATGGCGACCGTGCACCGCTCGCAGGGCACGCTCGCGCCGGCGTCGCCGAACCTGATGAGCGAAGTCGCGATCGTCGCCGGCATCGCTCGCGCGACGCTGCGCGAGAAGAGCGCGACGCCGTGGGAGCAATTCGTCGCGGACTACGACCGCATCCGCGAGCGCATCGCGCGCGTGGTGCCCGGCTGCGAGCGCATGAACGAGCGCGTGCGCGAGGGCGGCTTCGTGCTGCCGCGCCCGCCCGCGGAGCGCAGGTTCGCGACGCCGAGCGGCAAAGCCGAGCTGCGCGCCGTCCCGGTCCCGAGGCTCGACGTGCCCGCGGACCGGCTCGTCCTAATGACCATTCGCAGCCACGACCAGTTCAACACCACGGTTTACACGGACGACGACCGCTACCGCGGCGTGCGAGGCGACCGCCGCGTCGTGCTGATGAATGCCGAGGACATCGCCGCGCTCGGCCTCACGTCGGGGCAACGCGTGGACGTGACGAGTCATTGGCCGGCGGGCGAGCGCGACGAGCAGCGTCGCCTGCTCGGCTACCGCGTGCGCCCCTACGAACTGCCGCGCGGCTGCGCCGCCGCGTACTTCCCCGAAGCCAACGCGCTCGTGCCGATCGGGCAGTTCGCGGAGAAGAGCTTCACGCCGGCGTACAAATCGATCGTGGTGTCGCTGTCTCCCGCGTTGTGATGGCAGCCGCGGGCTCGTCCCCCTATTCGCATTTCGCAAGTTCGCACCGGGCGAGTGAGGCAACACTGTTAGGGTGCGCCGGCTCACGACTTGTTGGGCCGAAACAGGAGGGATTGCCCGATGTCCATGATCCAGGAATTCAAAGCGTTCGCGATGCGCGGAAACGTCGTCGACTTGGCGGTCGGCGTCGTGATCGGCGGCGCGTTCGGAAAGATCGTCTCGTCCGTCGTCGAAGACCTCATCACGCCGATCATCGGCATCGTGCTGGGCGGCGTCGACTTCAGCGCGATCAAGGCCGGCCCGTTTGGCATCGGGAAGTTCGTTCAGGCAGTGATCGACTTCACGATCATCGCGTTCGTGCTGTTCATGATCATCAAGGCGATGAACGCGGCGAAGAAGAAGGAAGAGGCCGCACCGGCGGCTCCGCCCGAGCCCCCGGCGGACGTCAAGCTCTTGACCGAGATTCGCGACCTGCTGAGCCGCCGCTAACGGCTCGCGCTTCCAGAAGGGCCGCGTGGCACACGCCGCGCGGCCCTTCGTGTCTTCGCGACCGGAGCCGAGAACTCCCTGACGCAACGAGCGTGAGGCGATCGTCGAGGCCGACTCGAAGGCTGACGCGCCGCAACAGCAGCCAGAGCGCCCTCGACATCGACCGCTACTCCCAAGCAGGTCGGCCGAGGCCGCAAGCGAAGCGCGCAGCGAGCCGGAGGCGAGCGAAGCCAACGAGGAAGATTCGCCGACGCGCCTCCGCGCATGAGCGTGAATGGATGGCGGATGCGCGTCGGCGAAGCGCGCAGCAGCGGGCGAGTCCACGAGCCCGATGCGAAGTAAACGTGGAAGATTCGCCGACGCGCTCCCACGGATGCGCGGGTCCCAACGAATCGCTGCGCGTCGGCGTCTCCCGACTCCGCGAGTCGCTAGAAGGTCGCGCCGCTTCGCGTGCGCCCTGCGAAGAACGGAATCGCGACGAAGCCGGCGAGGAAGCCGCCGGCGTGGGCCCAGAAGGCGACGCCTCCGCCGCCGGTCGCGCCGAGCGTCGGCAGGCCGCTCACGATCTGCAGCAGGAACCAGAGCCCGAGCACGACCACCGCGGGCACGACCATGCGCTGCACGAAGATCAGCCACACCGCGAGCATGTGGACGCGCGCGCGCGGATAGAGGCGCGCGTACGCCCATAACACCCCGCCGATCGCGCCCGACGCGCCGACCATCGGCACCGGGCTCGCGGGGTCCGAGGCCGCCTGCGCGGCGAACGCGGCGAGCCCGCACAGCACGTAGAACGCGAGGAAGCGCACGTGCCCCATCGCGTCCTCGACGTTGTCGCCGAAGACCCAGAGGAACCACATGTTGCCGATCAGGTGGAGCCAGCCCGCGTGCATGAACATCGAGGTGAGCACCGTGCTCCAGCGCGCAGGCGCCTCGATCACGCAGCTGAGCTCGTCGCCCATCGGCACCGCGGTTCCCGGCGCGGCGCGCCCTAACAGCTCACCTGGAATCGCGCCGTGCTCGCAAACCGAGAGCGCGAGGGCGCGCGAGTCGAAGCCGAGCCCCTGCAGCAGCGCCCAGGTCGCGACGTTGGCGCCGATCAGCGCGATCGTGACGATGCTCGCGCGGAGCGTCGGGTTTTCGTCGCGGAGCGGGAAGAACACGCGCTCAGTCTCCCGCGAGGCGCGGCAGACACTCGCGCTGCGCCCAGTCGAGCACGGTGCGCGCGAGCGCGATGCGCGCGTCCGAGAACGCGTGGTCCGAGCCGAGCTCGACTTCGCGCAGCTGCGCGCCGCCTTGCGCGCGGATCGCGGCCACGAGCGGCGCGTGGTGCTGCGCTGGCGGCGTCACGTCGTCGCGCGCGCCGGCGACGAGCAGCACGGGCTTGCGCGCGAGCGCTTCCGCATGACTCGTCGCCGCGTACTCGACGCGATGCGCGACGAGATCCTCGAGCATCGCCGCTCCCGAGATGTCGCGAATGCGCCCCTCGCCCCAGCTCTGGAAGAGCGCCGCCGTCTGCTTTGCCGCTTCCGGGCTCGCGCTCGCGCGTTCGCCGAGCGCTGCGAAGTTCGCGCCCGCTAGCGACGCGACGCACTTCACCGCGTCGAGCTTCGCCGCCGACACGAGCGCCGCTGCGCCGCCCATGCTGTGGCCGACGAGCACGATGCGCTGCGCGTCGACGCGATACCTCCGTGCGAACGCGGGCTCGCGCAGCGTCGCGACGACGGCGGCGACGTCTTCGAGCGCATTGCCGAAGCTGAACTCGCCGCCGCTGCCCCACGCGCCGCGATACGTGAAGTAGAGAGCGTTCCAGCCCGCGCGGCGCAGCGCCTGCGCGAGATCGAGATTGCGCTCGTTGCCGGGGAAGCCATGCAGCAGCACCGCCGTGGGATGCGGACCCGGCCCCGCCGCGATGTGTGCGTACGCGTTCAGGTGCGCGCCCGCGGAAACGAACTGCAGCTCCGGACTCTCCGCGGGCGGCTCGCCGCGCGGTGCGTCCATCGTCACGGGATCGAACGCAGGCGAAGCCGCGCACCCCGCGAGCGCGCTGGTCAGGGCCAAGAGCAGCGGCGAGAGCCTGCGCACGAATTCTCCTCGCGCTTCAGCGAGCCGCGATCCCGGCGAGCTCGGGAATTCGCGCGAACTCGGGGTGATCCGCCTGGTGCCGCGCGCGGTGCGCCCAAACGATCTCGGCGCCGCGCACGAGGAACATGCCGGGCATGCGCCGCGCGTCGCCCACACCGCGCTCGCCCGGCTCGTCGAGCAGCCCCTGCGCGCGCGCCCGTAACAACACCGGCACGACACCGGGATGAAACAGCTGCATGATCCCGCCGCGCCCGATGCCAATGCCGTCGTAGAACTGCGCGTCGGGATCCGCGACCGCGCGCGCCTCGGGCCAGTAGCGCCGCATGAAGGCCTTCCCCTCGGTCGGCGAGCCCTGATAGAAGAACAGCACCGCCGGGTAGCGGGCGTCTCGCAGCGTCGCCTCGCGCAGCCCCGCGATCGTCTCCTTGCAGAACGGACAGCCGAAGTGCCGCAAGAAAGCGAGCAACGTCGGGCCCTCGCCCAGCTGATCGCGCAGGCGCCCAGGCACCAGGTTCACGCCCTGCACGAAACGCGAGAGCAGCTCGTCGGGGATTTTTTCCACCGGGCGACTGTACAGACGTGTGGCGCGCGAGCCCTCTCGGCGCACGGAGGTTCTCTTGCGACCCGCTTGAGTGAGGGCCACCTGCAAACAAAGTGAGGCAACGAGCGCAGCCCGATGCCACGATGCGAGCACGATGCCTCGCTTCGTTCTCACCGGCGCCAACGGCAGGATCGGACAGAACCTGGTCGCTCGCGCAGCTGGCGCACGCGCGCTCGTGCGCTCGCAGCGCGCGGCGGATTCGCTCGCGGGCCTCGGCGCTGACGTGCGCGTGCTCGACGTGCGCGACGTGGACGCGCTCGCGCGCGCCGCCGAGGGCTGCGAGGCGTGGATCCATCTCGTCGGCATTCTCAAGGAAACGCGCAGCGCGAAGTACGTGGACGCGCACGAGCGCAGCTGCGAGGCCGTCGCGCGCGCAGCGGAGCGCGCGGGCGTGAGGCGCATCGTGTGCCTCAGCATCCTCGGCGCGCGCCCCGACTCCGCGAACGCGTGCCTCGCGTCGAAGGGGCGCGCGGATGCGCTGCTGCTCGGCGGCCGCGCGCCCGCGACCGTGCTGCGCGTGCCGATGGTGCTCGGGCCGGGTGAGATCGCGGCGTTTGCGCTGCGTGCGCAGGCGCGTGCGCGCGTCGCGTTCATGGTGCGCGGCGGCGCCACGCGCGAGCAGCCGATCGACACGCGCGACATCGTGTCGGCGCTTCTGCTCGGCGCGGCGGACAGCAGCGACGGGCACGTCGCGCTCGACCTCGCGGGCCCGGAGTCGCTCACGCATCGCGAACTGGTCGTGCGCATCGCGCGCGTGCTCGGGAAGCCCGCGCCCGCAGTGGTGCCGATTCCCGCTGCGCTCGCGTTCGGCGCCGCAGCGCTGCTCGAGCGCCTCGCCGAGCCGCCCGTCACGCGCGCGATGCTCGGCGTGCTCGAGCACGACGACCAGATCGACCCGCGCCCTGCCGCGCAGCGCCTCGGGCTCACGCTCACGCCGCTCGCCGACACGCTCTCCCACACCTTCGCGCCGGAGAACCGCGCCGCATGAGCGAACCCGTAACAACCGAGGGCGCGCCGAAGCCGAAGGGCGGCATCGTCCGCCACGCGATCCCTTGGGCGATCACGCTCGCGTGCTTCGCTTACCTCTACACGCGCATCGGTCGCGGCGCGCCGCCCGGGCAATCGGTGCCCGCGTATCTCGCTTCGATCTTCGCGTCGATCGACTGGGCCGCGTGGCTCGGGCTGATGATCCCGTACTCGCTGCTCTACCTGTTCGTCGACACCGCCGTGCTGTGGCGCGTCGTGAACTGGTTCAACACGCGCGTCTCGTACCGCGAGCTGCTGCCGATTCGCGCGAGCGCGTACATCATCTCGATCCTCAACGAGCAGGTCGGCAAGGGAGCGATCGGCTGGTACCTGAACCACAAGCACGGCGTGCCCGGCTGGCAGGTCGCGTCGAGCCTGCTCTTCATCATGCTGTGCGAGCCGCTCTACTTGTTGTTGTGGGCGGCGCTCGGTGTTCAGCTCACGTGGGACCGGCTGCCTGGGCTGTTCCACTGGATTCCCGCGATCGCGCTCGTCGCCGTGCTGCTCGTCGCCGCGATCGTCGCGTTCTTCCGGCTGCCCGCCTTCGCGAGCGTCGCGCTGCGCGAACGCCAGCTCTTCCACGCGTTCCGCCAGGCGCGCCCGCACCGGTACCTCGCGATCCTCGCGCTGCGCTCGCCGGCGCTGCTCGCCGCGGTCTACGTCTACTCGAAGTCGGCTGCGCTCTTCGGCGTCGAGATCCCGCTCGCGGACATGCTCGGCTTCCTGCCCGTGATCTTCTTCGGAACGTTCATCCCGGGCCCGTTCCGCGCCGCCGCCGTCACGATGTGGACCGTGATCTTCCCCGACCACACCGCCCAGATGGCGGTGTTCGGCCTCGTCATGCACAACTTCTTCGTGCTCTTCAACGCCGCGATCGGCGCGATCTTCCTGCCGAAGGCGAACGCGGAGCTGGCTCAGGCCAAGGCCTGATCACGGCGTCTGGGGCGCGTCTCCCGAAGCGCCCCGCCCAACTGCGGTCCTGCGCCGCAGTCGTTCCCGCGCGTGAGCGCCGTGCGCCGCCACGGCGTTGGCACGAGCGCTGCAGTCCTTCCCTCGCGGGAGGCTCGAACCGTGGCCAAAGCCCAATCGCCGGAAATGCTCGTCCGCAACGTCTTCTACCTGATGCTGTTCGGGGTCGTGATCGAGATCATCGTGATGGCGATCCTGCCGCGCGTGAACGTGTGAAGTCGGCCTGACGAGCGGACTGTCACTTCGTTTCCGGCGCGTACGGATTCGGGTCCACGTCCGCGCACAGGCCGTCGCCGTCCTCGTCGTCCGAAGAGTCGTGCGGGCACTTGTCGCACGCGTCGCCCCGGCCGTCGGCGTCGTCGTCGGCTTGGTTCTCGCTCGCGAGATCCGGGCACGTGTCGCACATGTCTTTCACGCCGTCGCCATCTCGATCGCCCATGTCGGCGAAGATCTTCAGGTGGAGCGAGGTGAGCAGGCGCGGCCCACCATGATCACCCGCGCCCTCCACGCGAATGCGCGCGTCCTCGCCTGGCGTGGCCTGCGCAGGAATTGCAACGGTCGCGCTCAGCGTGCCGCGTTCAGTCGCGCGCAGCGGCGGGAACGGACGCTCACCGCCGTCCTGTTCGAGCACTGCGGTGAGCGGCGTGCGCGGCACGAAGCCGCCGCCGGAGAGCAGCACCTGCTGGCCGCGCGCGAACGCGGTGGGGTCGCACTCCATGTACTCCGCGGGGTTCACGTTGAGCCGCGCGCGCAGCCGCTGAGGCTCGTCCTGTGCGCTCACCGCGAGCGCGGCGCCCAACCAGGCGCCAACGACGGCGAGGCGCACGCGCATCACGCGACCTCCCGAGAGCGAGTGGCGCGCAGTGCGGCGAGGCGACCCTGCATCGAGAGCAGCGTGGTCGCGACGAGCGCCCAGCCGAGCGCGCGCACGAGCGCGTCCGTGGGCCACGCGAGCGCGAGGCCGTCGCGTACGACGGGAATGCCCAGCAGCACGAAGTACGCGATGCCGTTCCAGCGCCCGAGCGCGCTCGCGCGCAGCGGGCGGCCCGCGAGCGCGCGCGAGTCGAGCGCGTACTGCGCGAAAGCGGCGAGCACGAGCAGCGGCAGCGGCGCGGGCACGATCCCTAACAATGCGAGCGCGCCGAGCCCGGCGGACACGAACAGCGCATCCGTGACGTGATCGAGGAATCCGCCGAGCGGGCTCGCCTCACCGAAGCGCCGCGCCACGCGTCCGTCGGCGAGATCGGTGCCGACCGCGAGCGCGAACGCCGCGAGCGCGAGCCCAGCGCTGCGCTCGCACAGCGCCCACACGAGCAACGGCGCGAGCACGAGCCGCACACCCGTGAGCGCGTTCGCGCGCGTGAGCAACCGCGACTTCGTCTGCGCCATGCGCGCGATCCTACACCTCGCCCGGTCGCCCTCTGCTCGCCTCCGCGCTGCCTGCAGCTCTGCTTCGCGTGCGCGTTGCGCGCGAAGACGCGCCGCTTGCCGCAGCTACGCTGCGCGCCCCTTCGGAGGTCCGATGCGCACGCTGTCCGCTTTCGCCGCACTTCTCGCGCTGTCGCTGCTTGCCGCCTGTGACTCCGGCGGCGGCGATGCGAACGCCGCAGCGATCAAGCGCGGCAAAGTCGTGTTCGAGACGAATTGCACCGCCTGCCACGCGCGCGACGCGAAGCTCGACGGCCCGGTCGGCCCCGCCATCGCCTGCGCCTCGCTCGAGCTGCTCACCGCGAAAGTGATCCGCAACGAGTACCCGCCGGGCTACACGCCCAAGCGCGACACGCAGGGCATGGCGCCGCTGCCGCACCTCGAGCCGGAGCTGCCCGCCCTCGCGGCCTACCTGGGATCGCTCGGCTGCGAGTGACGCCCGCGGCCTTCAGCCCACGCGCTTCACCGGCGCGAGCGGCTTCGGCTCTGCAGGCTCGCTGTAGAACTGCTGCGCGAATTTCCGATAGATCGCGATCGGCTGCTCGCCTTCGATCAGCGAAGGCCGCGCGACGTAGCGCTTGCGCGCCCAGATCGGCACGTCCGCCATCAGGTCGCTCGTGTAGCCGCGCACGAACAGCTGGCGCAGGATCGGCGCCACGAATGGGACGCGCGGGTTCTTCACGCGCGCGGCGAAGTTCAGCTCGACCTCGTTCGCCGTGATCGGCGTCGGCATCACCAACAAGTCCGCTTCGACGCCGATGCTCGGCATGCGCGCGTGCACGCGCGAGAAGCCGAGGCCGAACACCTCCGCCGAGAAGACGAGCGGCGCGCGGCGATTCGGCATGCCGAGGAAGTCGAGGCTGCGGTTCATCGCGTAGTCGACGTAGAGCACGTGGCCGTCGACGTGCGGCTCGCGCGTCGCGTGCGGATCGCCGTAGCCATGCGTGGGGCCGAAGTGCACGAGGTCGGAGCTGTTCTCGCAAATCTCCTGCGGGTGACCGCGGAACGCGCGGCGCAGGAACTTGAACGAGGTGAAGCCAGGCTGATCGATCGCAGGCGGCTGCCAGTGCGGCGCCTCGCCCTCCGCGTGCCAGTACGCGAGCACGATCCCGTTGCTCTCGCGGAGCGGCAGCGTGCGGAGGCGCACGCGCGGAGGTGTGCGGCCATCGGGCGTCGCCGCGCAAGCGCCGTCGCGGGCATAGGCGAAGCCATGGAACGGGCAGTGCAGCCGGTCGCCGCGCACCTTGCCGCCGCCGAGGTGCGCGCCGAGATGCGGGCAGTACGCGTCGTTCATCACCGCGGCGCCGCTCGCGTCGCGCCACATCACCCACTCGCGGCCGAAGTACTTCTTCTCGAGCACGCGACCCGCTTTGAGCTCGCGCGTCGTGGCGACGGCGAACCAGCCATTCGGGATCGATTCGTAGGGAACGGTCACGCGCGGGGGCCTCGGTGCGAAGCGGGCAAGTTAGGCGTCGCGCCCCCGGACCGCAGCAGAGCCGTCCCCGTAGCCGCGAATCCGCCGGCGCTGCCACGCGAGCGCGAGGCGGCGCAGCCCGCGCTCGAGCCATGGCGCGCGCGTGGTGTCCAGCTCGCGCCCGTCGCGCAGGCGCGTCACGACCTCGCCGCGCGCAAGCAGCTCCTCGCCGCCCGGGAGGAGAGTTCGCACGGGTGCGTCGCTCGCGAGCACGTCCTCGACGCCGCTGATGCGCACGGGCATCGCCTCGCGGTAGCGCACCGCGATCGCGCGCAGCCGCGCGCTGGCGGCGAGCGCGCCGGGTTTCGCCTCGCGAATCGCGAGCACGCTGTGCGCGCCCTCGAACACGACGTCGAGCACGGCGCCCAAGCGATCGGGGCGATCCTCGATGTCGAGCTTTCCCTGCAGCCAGAGGCACTGGTACGCGCGGCAGATGTGCGGGCGACGCGCGTAGATCGTGCAGCCGCGGGCGCCGAGCGCCGCGCACGAGATGCCGCCGAGTTTCTTCAACTCGTCGACCCGCAAGACCGTGCAGCACAACGTGCAATCGCCGCAGGAACGCGCGGGCTCCTGCGGCGATTGCATGAGTCGAGCTTGCTAGGGCTAGCTGTTGATGAGCAGCCCCGCACCGAACAGCACCACCGAGAGCGCGAGGCCGAAGTGGATCACGCCCGAGACGGTCGTGAGGTACTTCTGGCGCGCCGGCGCCGCGGGGCCGATCGCGTTGAACTCGAGCAGACCGACGAGCACTGCGAACACCACCCAGTAGATCGCGTCGTTCGTGCCGTCGTTGAAGCCGCCCGGCGCGTGTCGAGCGGAGCCCATGAACAGCAGCATCGGGATCGAGAACATCGTGTTGGTGCGCGACGTGCGAGCCGCGAGCGCGGCCTTGTCCGGCGTGCCATCGACCGGCTTCCCGCCCGCCGCGGTCTGCTCCGCGCTCTTGATCACGAAGTCGCGCTGCGCGGGCCAAATCACGAACCACACGTTTGCCCACATCACGGTGCCGAGCAGGCCGCCGGTCAGGATGCGGGTCATGTAGCCGTCACTCAGCGCGACGCCGTGGCCGAGCTGCATCAGCACGATCAGCCAGCCCGAGATGAACGTGAACATCGCGCCCCAGCGGAACCACCACATCGCGGTCGGCACGAGGCCGCGGGTCATGTCGCGCTTCACGCTGCCGCCGAGCTCGGTGCCGAAGAACGGCGTCTGTACGAAGTTGAAGTAGTAGAGCATGCCGATCCACACGACCCCGGCGAGGTAGTGGAGCCAGCGGAATCCGAACTCGATGTACTGGGTGAGTGCGCTGTCCATGCGTGGGCCTCCTGAACGCGCGCGCATTCTATGGCGCTGCGAGTTGGGATTGAAAGCCCCAGCGCCGCGTTTCTTGCCGCGAACTCTGGCTGGCGTTGGATGGCTGCTCGATGTCGAGGCGACTCCGAGTAGGTCGGCCGAGGCAGCAAGCGAAGCGCGCAGCGAGGCGAAGTCTTCGGAGCCGAGCGGAGTCAACCAGGAAGATCGGATCTTGGAACGGCTGAGAGCCGTTCCAAGATGCGCCCCCAGCCGAGGCGCGAGCACAACGCCGCGAACGCGTCGCGATCGGGGCCGCGCCACGCGGTGTCTTCGGCGCGCGCGTCGAAGCCCGGCACGTCGCGCACCACGGTCGCGAGCGCGCGAACGCGCAGCGCCTGCTCGCGGTGCGCGCGCCAGCTCGCGGCGAGCTTCTCCGCGCCGCGCACGGGCACACCGGCCCAGCGCGCGGCGTCCTCGGGAATCGCCTCGAGCGAGCCGAACGCGGCGAGCGCGGCAGCCGCGGTCTTCGCGCCGAAACCGGGCACGCCGGGCAGGTCGTCGACCTTGTCGCCGAGCAGCGCCAAGTAATCAGGGATCTGCGCCGGCGCGACGCCGAACTTCGCGCGCACGCCGTCCGCGTCGAGCGTCGTCTCGCGCGCGAGATCGTGGAAGCGCACCGCGCCGTCTTCGCGCACGAGCTGCGTGAGATCTTTGTCCGCGCTCACGACCTCGGCGTGCAAGCCCGCCTTCAGCGCGCGCTCGGCGAGCGTCGCGATCACGTCGTCGGCCTCGTAGTCGGGCTGCTCGTGCGCCGCGATGCCGAGCGCACGCGACACCTCCATGCAGATCGCGAACTGCGGCGCGAGGTCGGGCGGCACCTCGGTGCCGCGCGACTGCTTGTAGGCGGGGAAGAGCTTGTTACGGAAGCTCGTGATGGCGTGATCGAAGCAGGCCGCGACATGCGTCGGCTCGCGCTCGCGCAGAAAGCGCAGCAGCGTGTTCGCGTAGCCGTACGCCGCGCCGGTGGGCGTGCCGCCCGGCGCCGGCATCGCGGGCAGCGTGACCCACGCGCGGAAGATGTAGACCGGCGCGTCGATCAGGTAGACGAGCGGAGGCCGAGTCACGGCCTAACGCCTGCGGCCTTCGAAAACCGACTCCGAGACGAAATCCGCCGCCTTGTTCACGTCGACCTCGCGCTTCTCGCCGCTGCCGCGGAAGAAGACTTCGAGCTTGCCCCCAGCCAGGCCCTTCGGCCCGATCGTCACGCGCACGGGAATCCCGATCAGCTCCGCGTCCTTGAACTTCACGCCGGGGCGCTCGTCGCGGTCGTCGAGGATCGTGTCGACGCCGAGCTTCGTGAGCGCGTCGTAGAGCCGTTCGCCGGCTTCGCTCGTGGCGACCTCGTTCGGGTTGAGCACGGTCACGGCCACCTCGAAGGGCGCGACGTTCACGGGCCACTTGAGGCCGTTCGCGTCGTTCCTGCGCTCCGCGATCGCGGCGAGCAGGCGGCCCACGCCGATGCCGTAGGAGCCCATGATGATGGGGATGTTCTTCCCGTCCTCGGCCTGCACGCTCGCACCGAGCGTCTCGCTGTACTCCGTGCCGAGCTTGAAGATGTGGCCTACCTCGACGGTCTTCTTCACGTCGAGCTTGCTCTCGCACATCGGGCACGGCTCGCCGGCCGTAACGAGTCGCAGCTCCATCCACTGCGAGATCGCGATGTCGCGCGCGACGTCGACGCTCCGCAGGTGAAAGTCGTCGGCGTTCGCGCCCGTCGTCATGCCGCGGCGGCCGTGCAGCGCGGCGTCGGCGATCACGCGCACGCCCGAGACGCCCACCGCACCGAGGCTGCCCGCGCTCGCGCCGAGCGCGGCGCGAATCTCGCCCGCGTGCGCGGGGCGCACTTCGCGCGCGCCGGTGCCGTCGATCAGCTTCTGCAGCACGAGCTGATGGTCGCCCCGTAACAACACGAGCGTGGTCTTGCCGTCGACGACGTAGACGAGCGTCTTGATCTGCCGATCGGCTGCGGCGCCGCCGCTCATGCGCGCGAGATCGTCGATCGTGCGCACGCCGGGCGTCGGGAACTTCTCGGGCGCCGGCACGCTCTCGGGATCCGCGACCTCGGGCAACAGCGAGGTCGCCTTCTCCACGTTCGCCGCGTATCCGCATGCGCTACACGCGGCCACCCAGTCTTCGCCCGCGTCGGTCTCCGCCATGAACTCGACGCTCTCGCTGCCGCCCATCGCGCCCGACGACGCCTGTACCGCGATCGTCTCGAGCCCGCAGCGCTCGTAGATCTTGCGATACGCGTCGAAGTGATTCTGGAACGAGCGATCGAGCCCGGCCTGATCCTTGTCGAACGAGTACGAATCCTTCATCACGAACTCGCGCACCCGTAACAACCCCGACTTCGGGCGCTCCTCGTCGCGAAACTTCGTCTGGAACTGGAACCACGTCTGCGGCAGCTGGCGGTGCGAGCGCAGCTCCTTCGCGAGCGTGGTGAACACCTCCTCGTGCGTCATCCCGAGGCAGGCGTCGGCGCCGTGGCGATCCTTGAGGCGGAACATCGTGGCGTCGATCGCATCCCAGCGTCCCGACTTCTTCCACAGCTCCGCGGGGTGGAGAGCAGGCAGCGTGAACTCCTGCGCGCCGATCTTCTCCATCTCGCTGCGAATGACCGCCTCGATCTTCTTGGCGACGCGGTGCCCGAGCGGCAGCAGCGAGTACGTGCCCGAGGCGAGCTGGCGGATGAAGCCGCCGCGCACGAGCAGCTTGTGCGAGATGGCCTCGGCGTCCGCCGGGTCGTCGCGAAGCGTGGGGATGAAGGCGGCGGTCCAGCGCACGGCGGGCTCCTCGAAGCTGCGATGAAGGCGCGGGAGCCTAGCCGCACGCGGCGCGAGCGAAGAATCCCAACTCGGCGTCAGACGCGAATTCCGCGATTCCGCGGAATCGCTAGCTCAGCGTCAGACGCCAAGTCCTCGATTCCGCCCTAGCTCAGCGCCGTGCCGTTCTCCGGATCGCGCGCGAAGCGGTCGAACGCGGCCATCAGCTTCTGCGTGAGTGCGCCGGCTTCGCCGCGCCCGATGCGCGCGCCGTCGAGGCTCGCGACCGGCACGACCTTCGCGCCGCTGCCGGTGAGGAACACCTCGTCGGCGGCGACGAGGTCGTAGCGCCCGAGCGTGCGCTCCTCCGCGGGCACGCCGAGCGCCGCGGCGATCTCGAGCACGCTCGCGCGCGTGATGCCCTCGAGCGCGCCGTCGCTCGCGGGCGGCGTGAGCAGCTTGCCGCCGCGCACCGCGAACACGTTCGCGACGGTCGCCTCCGCCACCGCGCCCGCGGTGTTCAGCAGCAGCGCTTCGTCCGCTCCCTGGCGCTTCGCCTCTTGCTTCGCGAGCGCGTTGTTCAGGTAGTTGAGGCTCTTCACGCGTGGGTCGCGCACGTCCGGCGCGGGCGCGCGTCGGCTCGACGTGATCATCGTGATGCCGCTGCGCAGCTTCGCTTCGGTGAACAGGCGGATCTTGTCGACGATGCAGGCCACGAACGGCGCGGCGCAGCTCGTAGGGTCGACGCTGAGCTCGCCGACGCCGCGCGAGACGACGAGGCGGATGTACGCGTCCTGCTCGCCGCTCGCGCGCACGTACTCGCGCGCGGTGGCGAGCGTGAGCGCGCGCATCGCCTCGCGGCCGCCGGGCAGCGCGAGGCCGAGGCAGCGCGCGCCGATCTCGAGTCGGTCCATGTGCTTCTCGCAGCGGAAGAGGCGCTCGCTGTACACGCGCATGCCCTCGAACACGCCGTCGCCGTAGAGAAAGCCGTGGTCGAGCACCGAGACCTTGGCGTCGGCGCCGTCCACGATGCGGCCGTCGATCCAGACTTTCATGACGCTTCTCCGTGGGAGTGCGGGCTGCGCCGCCACGCCGGATCGCGACCGGCGTGGCGCAGGGAGATGAGGCGCGCGGCGGCGACTGCGCGCTGCGCGATCGCGTGGGGGCCGAGCGCGTCGAGGCGCGGCGTGGGCGCCGCGAACGCGATCGCTCCGAGGAACGCGGGCGGCTCGCTCGCGCCGAGGATCGGCGCGGCGGCAACCGAGAGGCCCTCGATCCACTCGCCGCGATTCAGCGCGAAGCCTTCACTGCGCGCGCGCTCGATCGCCGCGGCGACTGCCTCGTGGGCGAGCTGCGTGACGGACGTGAACGCGACCGGCGGATGCTCCGCGAGCGGGAAGCGCGCGGGATCGAAGGCCATCGCGAGCCGGCCAACCGCGGTCGCCGCGACCGGCACGGTCTGCCCCACACGCGGCGCGGCGCGCAGAAAGCCCTGCCCCTCGGCCTTGTCGAGCACCACGAGCTCGCGGCCGCGCGGGGCAACGAGGAACGCGGTCTCGCCGGTGGCCGCCGCCTCGGCTTCGAGCACGGGACGTGCGAGCGCCGCGATCGGCTCGCGCTCGAGGGAGCCGAGGCCGAGCGCGATCAGCGCGGGCCCGCAGCCGTAGCGCCCGTAGGCGTCCTGCTCGGCAAAGCCGCGGCGCACGAGCGTCTTCAGCAGCCGATGCGCGCTCGACTTGGGCACGCCCAGCGCCCGCGCGATCTCGGTGATCCCCCGCGGCCCGCCCGCATCGTGGAGGTGCTCGAGGAGGTCGATCGCCTTGTCGAGGCTGGTGAGGTTGTCCATCTCGGTCCTGGCAAGAGCGAGACCGCAGGGCGCGCGTCTGACGCCGAACTAGCGATTGGTTCTGATATTCGGAACGATTTCCCTAATAACGAGACACTCTATCGCCGCGCGCGGCGGACTGGAAGCAGAAAACTCTGCTTCCATCGATTTTTTCGTCGGCTAGAGTCGCGCGCGCTGCCGACGCCCCGCTGCAGCCCCCTCGCCGGCGCACCCGTGACCGATCCGACAACGACGCCCAGTGCAGCGAGGCAAAGCGTGGCCGACTTCGAGCGCATCGAGACCGCAGCCGAGCTGGAGACGCTCGCGCGCGACTTGGCGCAGCAGAAGGTCATCGCGATCGATACGGAAGCGGACAGCTTCTACCACTACTTCGACAAGACCTGCCTGATCCAGGTCGGCACGAAGCGCGGCATCTACCTGATCGATCCCCTCGCGATCGGCGGACCCGAAGAGCTCGCGCCGCTCGGCCCGGTGCTCGCGTCGCCCGACGTGCGCAAGATCTTCCACGCCGCCGAGTACGACCTGTTCGTGCTGCGCCGCGATTGCGGCTTCACGACCGCGAACCTCTTCGACACGATGATCAGCGCGCAGCTGCTCGGCTATCCGGCGATCGGGCTCGCAGCGCTGGTCGAGCGCCACTACGGACTCAAGCTCCCGAAGGACGAGCAGCGCTCCGACTGGTCGGCGCGCCCGCTCACCGACAGTCAGCTCACCTACGCCGCCGCCGACGTCGCGCACCTAATCACTCTTGCCGACCGGCTCGAACGCGAGCTCGAGAAGGCGAAGCGGCTCGAGTGGGCGCACGAAGAGTTCGACGCGCTCACGCGCCGCAGCTGGCCCGAGCGCTCGTTCGACAAGCTCGGCTACCTGCGCATCAAGGGCGCGCGCGGCATGACACCCGAGAACCTCGGCGTGTTGCGCGAGCTCTACCTCGTGCGTGATCGGCGCGCGCGCGAGATCGATCGCCCCCCGTTCAAAGTGCTCGCGAACCGCACGCTGCTCGAGATCGCGGAGACGAAGCCGCTGACGGAAGCGCAGCTCGCCGCGGTGAAGGGCGTCACGGAGCTCGTGCTGCGCCGCTTCGGGCGCGAGGTGCTCACCGCGGTCGAGCGCGGCATCGAGAAGAAGCACGGACCGCTGCCGCGGCGCAGCGAAGGCGAAGGGCCCGTGCGGCGGCGCATCGACCGCCACGCCGAGCGCTACGTCGCCGCGCTGAAGCGCTGGCGCACGGCGCGCGCGAAAGAGCTCTCGCTCGACCCCGGCGTGCTCTTCCCCAACGCCACCCTCGAGACCGTGGCCACGCAGCGCCCGTCCTCACGCGACGAACTCGCGGCGATCCCCGGCATCAAGGGCTGGTTCCACCGCCAATTCGGCAGCGAAGTCCTCGCCGCCCTCTCGACGGAAGCGACGCAGCCGTAGCGAGCGGCTTCGTTTCTTCGCGCGCGGTGTGCTGGACTCGGTGCAGCGACCGAACGCGGCTCGGGAAGCGAAAGCGCCCCAGTGCCGCAACGCGGCGCAGGGCGCGCGCAGCGAGGCGAAGCCGAGCGGAGAGTCGTAAAGACCTGAAATGCACAACGGCCTCCCAGAACCTTTCTGGGAGGCCGTTCAACTTGGGAGAGCGGAGTCTCAGACCTTGGCGGGTGCCCTTGGGGGGCTGCGCCTTTCGGCGCTTCTGAGTCTCCTCTCTCGGATCTGCTGGTTCGCGCGCCCGATGGAACCAACCGATCCAGCCAAGTTATGCGTTCGAGCTAGAGCACATCGCGTGCCAGGGCTCGCACCTCGCCCCGTCGAGTGCGCAACGCATTGATCTGCAATGACTTCTTATGGTGTGCGCGCCAGCGCGCGTGCCGCGACTGCCGCCAACTTCGATGGCACGCGCGGCGACGCGAGAACCGCGGCCCCGCGATCTACGCGCGAGATCGAGGCGCGGGGCCCGTATTCCCGCACTGCGCGGCAGCGCCGCACTCGGCGGCACTTCCCCGGGCGGCGCGCGCGAAGGCTGTGGCAGTATCGGATGGAACGGAGGTCACCGATGCGCCCGATCTCGAGGTTCGTGCTAGGCGGGGTTGCTTCGATCGCATTCGTTTCCGCTGCGTTCGCGCAGGAAGCTCAGCCTGCCGCGCCTGCACCTGCACCTGCACCTGCACCCGGGGCCGAAGAGCCTAGGGGGATCGAGGAGATCATCATCACCGCTGAGCGCCGCGAGCAGAACCTTCAGGACGTCGCGCAGTCGGTGACAGCGTTCACGCCAGCTGACCTCGAGGCGGCGAACATCGAAGACGCCTACGACCTCCAGCTGAAAGTCCCGGGCTTCATCGCGACGGGCGGCCTGCCGGCGATCACACTGCGCGCCCTCGGCCAGGATTCGGACGTACTCGGGCCGGGCATCGATCCGGGCTTCCAGCTCCACATCAACGACATCTACGTGGCGCAACTCGCGGTGGCGCTGCTCGGCTTCGTCGACCTCGAAGGCATCGAAGTCCTCGCTGGGCCGCAGGGCACCGGCTTCGGCCGCAACTCGACGGGCGGCTCGATGAACATGCGCACCGCGCGCCCGGTGCTCGAGGAATACCAAACCAGCGCCACCTTCGGATTTGCGCAGTGGAGCAACTACAAGATCGAAACGATGATGAATGCGCCGCTCGTCGCGGACAAGCTCGGTCTCCGCATCGCTTACCGCCGAGAGATCCCCTCTGACTATTTCGACGTGACCGGCAAGAACGGCCACAAGCAGCACCTCAGCAACAACGCGCTCTCCGGCGGCCACTTCTTGCGGACGTCACTGCGCTGGGCGCCCAGCGAGACGCTGACGACAGACCTGATCTTCGCCTGGTCGTTCGATGACGATGGCGGCGGCCAACCTCGCCCGCTCGGTCCGTATCCCGCGTTCCAGCCCGGCCAGAGCACGATCTTCGCGACAGGCGTCAACCCTACGGGGGCGACTCCGAACTCCTCGGATGCCAGCGAAGTTCGAGCAAACCGCGAGCAGTTCCAGGAGTACAAGACTTATTGGGGTCAGGCGATCGTCGAATGGGAAGTCGCGAACCATCTCGTGAAGCTGAACGGCAACTATCAGTACTGGGATTTCTCGATTGACCGCGACCAGGACTTCACCGACAACGATTCGGGAAGGTTGATCCTGCTCGACAAGCACAAGACCTGGAGCGGCGAGGCGACGATTCGCTCCGAGTACGACAACAGCCCGTTCGATTGGCTGTTCGGTGCGAATTACCAGCTCGACAACGCCCCGAATACGCACGTGCCGTTCTGGAACTACGAGGCGGAGCGCGAGCTTCAGAACTTCGCAGTGTTTGACGCCTTCGGCGGGCTCAGCGCCTTCAGTCCCGCCGCACAGCTCGTCTGCGACGGCCCGTGCCTCTTCAAGCAGGGTGACCGCGACCGTCCCTACATCCTCGCCGAGAGCGACGTCGAAACGCGCAGCACCGGAGTCTTCCTACAGGGCGGCTTGAACCTCTTCGACGACAAGTTCCGCATCGACACTGGCGTTCGCTGGAGCCAGACCTACCGCAACATGAAGGACACCGGTTACTTCGACATCCTGGCTGAGCCGTTCGACATCCTCGATCCCGCGACGTTCGGCTTCCTCACCCTCAATGCTCCGACGTGTGCATTCCTCGGATTCCAGCCGGCCTCGGGGTGTGGGCTGCTGCAAAACCAAGTTCCAGGCACGCGGCTCCACGCGGGTAACGTCGCCTTCCTGATTCCGCTCCGGGGCGACCTCGATCAAGCGACGGGAAACACGGTGCCCGTCGTCAAGGAGAACACCTGGCGCTCTTGGACGGGCCGCTTGCGCTTCGAGCTCCGGCCGAGCGACGGGCAGCTCTTCTACGCGGGCTACAGCCGCGGCGAGCGGCACGGCGGGTACGACTTCTTCGACACGGACGGCTTCGAGTCCGAAACGATCAACGCTTACGAAGTCGGTGCAAAGAACACACTTCTCGACGGGCGCTTGTTCCTCAACTCGACGTTCTACTACTACGACTTCAAGAACCGCTTCATCACGACCGTCGTGAACAACGTTGGAACAACCGTCAACGCGCCCGAGTCCCAGATCTACGGCATCGAGCTGCAGTGGACGTGGGTGCCGATCGACAACCTTCAGATCTCCGGAAACGCCGGCTGGCTGCACGCCGAGATCGCCAAGGACTTTTTCTCCCAAGACACCAGTCCCACTCCGTCGAATCCGACCAATTTCTGCCCCTTCAAGCCGGTCGGTGACCGACACGGATCCGGCCCGACCTGCGACGGGGCTCCTCTGCAGAACCTGAAGGGCAACGTGCTTCCGCGAGCGCCCGAATTCTCGATCTCGGCCTCCGTCGCGTATGCGTTCGAGATGGCTTCGGGCACGCTTACGCCGCGCCTCGATTTCGCCTATCGCGACTCGATCTTCTTCAATCAGTATGAGGATTCGGATTCGGCGCAGAGGGCTTACACGAGGACGGATCTTCGCGTTCGCTACGACCTGAGCTCGAAGCCGGTGTGGTTCGAGTTCTACCTGCAGAACCTCGAAGACAATCAGACCGTGAAGACCCAGCACGAAGGAACCGGCAACTGGGTCGACGTGTATTGGCTGGCGGCTCCGCGAACGGTGGGCGCGCGCTTTGGATTCAAGTTCACCGGCGGGAGCGCCGGAGACCTCTGGCCCTTCTGACCTCGCACCGCTGAGCCACCGCGTTCGCAGGGGCGCAGCGGCTCGCGCGTGGCTCCGAGACGCCAGGAATCTCTCGCCGCGCGTCCCCGCGCCGTGGCACGATCGGGTGCCACGGACGTTCTCGATGCGCCCGCATCTCATGCTTGCTCCTGCCGCGATCTCGTTCGTTCTTTCGATTGCTGCCGCTGCCCAAGAGTCGCCACCGGCGACCGCGCAAACGGAAGTGCGACCCGAGCTGAGAGGCATCGAAGAGATCATCGTCACCGCCGAACGGCGAGAGCAGAACCTCCAGGACGTCGCGCAGACGATCTCGGCGTTCTCCCTCGACGCGCTCACCGAAGGCAACATCCAGGACGCGTACGACCTCCAGCTGAAGGTGCCCGGTCTCGTCGCGACGGGCGGCTTGCCCGCGATCACGCTGCGCGGCCTCGGGCAAGACACGACGTGCTGGGGCCCGGCATCGATCCTGGCTTTCAGCTGCACGTGAACGACATCTACGTCGAGCAGATCGCGGTCGCGCTGCTCGGCTTCCACGACTTCGAGCGCGTCGAGGTGCTGCCCGGTCCGCAGGGCACGCTCTATGGCCGCAACTCCACCGGCGGCTCGATGAACTTCCACACGCGCCGTCCGAAGCTCGACACCTGGGAGATGAGCGGCGACCTCGACATCGGCTGGTGGTAGAACCTGCGCATGCGCGGCGTCGTGAACATCCCGCTCCTTGAGGAGAAGCTCTCCGCGCGCATCGCGTTCATGCGCGAGTTTCCGTCGAACGTGTATGAGCTCGAGGGCCAGAACGGACTGCGCAAGGAGCTCACCAACAACGCGCTCTCGGGCGGCGTAAGCCTGCGCGCATCGGTGCGCTACGTGCCCACCGAGTCGGTGACGTTCGACCTGATCGGCGCGTGGACGAAGGACAACGATGACGGCGGCACATCCCGCCCGCTGCAGCAGTACCCGACCCTCCCAGCCGGCCAGTCTGTGCTGTTCGGGAGCGTCGACTACAGCGGCGCGACTCCGCTGCCGAGCGACCCGCGCAAGCACCGCGCGAATCGCGACCACAAGCAGTTCCACGAGACTTATTGGGGACAGGCGATCCTGGCGGTCGAGATCCCGCACCACGAGCTGAAGCTCAACGCCAACTACCAGTATTGGGACTACGCGGTCGACTTCGACGAGGACTTCTCCGACGTCGACGCGATCCGCCTCGTGCTGCTCGACAAGCACAAGACGTGGACCGGCGAAGCCACGCTGCGCTCGCGGTACGAGAGCGACGGCTGGCTCGGGCGCCTGACTTGGCTCGTCGGTGCGAACTATCAGACCGACGAAGCGCCGAACACCGACGTGCCGATCTGGTTCTATCAGCAGAACGCGGCGGCGGCGAACTACCAGATCTTCGACGCGTTCGACGTGCTGACGCCGCTCAGCCCCGCCTCGCCGAACATGATCCGGCGCTGCTGCGGCCCCTGCATCTTTCAGGCGTTCGACGACAGCGTGCCCGGCATTCGCCTGCGCTCCGACGTCGACACCGAGACGCTCGGCGTGTTCGCCGACGCGAGCTTCGACTTGCTGGACGAGTTCACGCTCAGCGCGGGCGTGCGTTACAGCCGCACCGATCGCGAGATGCTCGACGTGACCGAGTGGGACGTGCTGCTCGAGCCCTTCGACTTCACGGACAACGGAACGCCGTGCAACTCCATCGTGCCGGGCCTCACCGCTCCGCAGTGCTTCAACCTGCTTCGCACCGTTCTGCTCACACCTCTCGCAACCGCGTTCGGAGGAGTGCCCGTCACCGTGGCGAACACCGCGTTCCGGCCTCCCCTGCGCGGCGATCTCAATCAGTTCACCGCGAACACGACGCCGGTCGTGAAGGACGAACGCTGGGAGTCGGTCACCGGCCGCGTGCGCCTCGAGTTCCGCCCGGCCGAAGGGCAGCTCTTCTACGCCAACGTCAGCACCGGCGAGCGGCACGGCGGCTTCAACTTTCTCGTGGTCGAGCCGTTCGATTCGGAAGAGATCATCGCCTACGAGATCGGCGCGAAGAACTCGCTCTTCGACGATCGCCTCTTCCTCAACACCTCCGTCATCTACTACGACTTCGACAAGCGCTTCGCGAACGAGACGCAGAACAACGTCACGGTGACGACGAACGTGCCGAAGTCCGAGGTGATGGGCGTCGAGATTCAGCTCGTCGCGCTTCCAGTCGAGCGTTTGCAGCTCTCCGCGAACTTCGGCTGGCTACACACCGGGATCACGTCGGACTTCATCTCGCAGGACAACTCACCCACGGTCAGCAACCCGACCTCGTTCTGCGCCTTCAAGCCGGTCGGCGATCGCCACGGCGTCGGCCCCACCTGCGACGGCGTGTTGCCGGCGAACCTGCGCGGCCAGAGCCTCCCGCGCGCACCGAAGTGGACGGTCAGCGCGTCGGCGGAGTATGCGATCGAGTTCGCGGCCGGCACGCTGGCGCCACGCGTCGACTTCGCCTGGCGCGACGAGGTCTTCTACCGCCTCTACGAGAGCCCGCTCGATCGTCAGGGCGCCTACACGCGCACCGACGAGCGCCTGCGCTGGGACGTGACGGAGACGCCGGTGTGGTTCGAGGTCTACGCGCAGAACCTCGAGAACAACGAGAAGGTGCGCACGCAGGTCGCGGCGCCCGGCGGGCGCTCGAGGAACTACTGGCTCGCAACGCCGCTCACCTTCGGCTTCCGCCTCGGCTGGAAATTCGAGGGCGGAACCTTCGAGGAGATGAGCCCGTTCTGAGGAAGCGCTGGAGAGCGATCGCCGCTCTCGTATCCCTCGCGGCCTGCGCGCAGCCAGCCCCAGTAACAACTCCCGCATCCGCCGCGAGCAGTGCAGCCTGCTCCTGGTTCGGCGACGCGCGCGCGGGCGTCCTCTACTTCGGCATCTCGCCCTTCTGGCGCGCGCTGCGCGAAGCGGGCGGCGACCCGCGCGCCGAGCTTCGCTTCGCAGGCGCGCGCGAAGTCGGGCGCTTCGATCTCGCGCGCGAACGCATGCTCGCGCCGCTCGCGATCACGGCTGCGCCCGCGCGCTCCGGCGTGTGGGACGTGCTCGCGCACCCGAACGGCTGGCTCTACTTCACCACGTTCTGGGAGCGCGCGGGCCGCGTCGATCCCGCGAACGGGCGCGTCGAGTGGTTCGATGCCGCCGGCGAAGCGCTGAACGAGCTCGCGCTGCTGCCCGACGGCCGCGTGCTCGCGAGTCGTTACGGACGCAGCGGCGCGAGCGGCTCCGTCGTGGTGCTGAGCGAACGCGGCGAAGTGCTGATCGAGCACGCGCTGCGCGCGAGCGACGACGTCGTCGTCGCGGCCAAGAGCGTCGCCTACGACGCCGCGAGGGGCGCGATCTGGTTGAACACGGACTTGTTACCGGCGAGCGGCGGCACGCCCGCGCACGACGCGCGCGTGATCTCGCTCCGCGACGGCCGCGAGCTCGCACGCTGGAGCGACCCCGAGCTGCAATTCATGACGTTCGCGCCCGACGGCGCCGGCTTCCTCGTCGAGCGCAGCGCCGACCTGCTCGTGCTGCGCGTCCTGCCACCCGACGCAGCCGGCCCACTTCAACTCGGCGGCCGCTTCATCCCGCTAGACGACGCGTTCCCCGCAGCCCTCGACTTCGCCCAAGACGTGAAGCTCACCCCCCAAGGCCACGCAGTCGTCACGCGCTGGAGCGGCACCGTCCACATCGCGACGCCCGCAGGCGCAGTGCGCCGCCTCGATCTCCCGAGGCGCGAAGCCGCCCTCTACTACACCGCCGTCGCCAGCAACGACGCCATCTGCGCAACTCGCTGTGACGGAATCGAGGTGGTGTGCGAGCGGGCTCCGCGCCTGCCGCGCTGAGAACCCGCCAGAAGAACCTCGAAGTCGAACGCTCCTCCCAACCAGGTCGGCCGAGAATGCAAGCGAAGCGCGCAGCAGCGGGCGAGTCTTCGAGCCCGATGCGAAGTAAACAAGGAAGAGGCGTTCGCACTCGGTGAAGCGTTGAGGCTACGCGAGGGCACACCTACCGTGCCGCGATGAGCCAAAACGAACGCCGCAGACGATTCCTCGAAGCGATGGGCCAGGGCGCGGTCGCGATCATCCAGGGGGCGCGGCTCGTCACGCGCTCGAACGACACCGAGTTCCCGTTCCGCCAGGACAGCGACTTCCTCTACCTGACGGGCTTCACGCATCCGCACGCCGTCGCGGTGCTGCGCACGGACGGCGGCCCCGAGTACACGCTGTTCGTCGAACCGCGCGACCGCGAGCGCGAGATCTGGAACGGCTACCGGCCGGGCGTCGAGGGCGCGAAGTCCGACTTCGGCGCGAGCGAGGCGTTCCCGATCGAGCAGCTCGACGCCGAGCTGCCGCGCATGCTCGAGCACGCCGAGCGCGTCTACCACATGCTCGGCCGCGACCCGCGCCTCGACGCGAAGATCGCGGAGATCTTCGAGTCGCTGCGCAAGCGCTCGCGCCAGGGCTTGATTCCCGCGTCGCAGGTGATCGATCCGCGCTCGGTGCTGCACGAGATGCGACTGATCAAGGAGCCGGGCGAGGTCGAGATCCTGCGCCGCGCGTCCGCGATCACGGCGGAGGGGCACCGCGAGGCCGCGCGCATCGCGCACGAGGGGCGCTTCGAGTTCGAGATCCAGGCCGCGCTCGAGTTCGCGTTCAAGCGCCGCGGCTCGGCGGGCCCCGCGTACGGCAGCATCTGCGGCGGCGGCAGGAACGCGACCTGCCTGCACTACGTCGCGAACGACCAGAAGCTCGCGAATGGCGAGCTGCTGCTGATCGACGCCGCCTGCGAGTTATCAGGGTACGCGTCGGACGTGACGCGCACGTACCCGATCGGCGGTCAGTTCAGCGGCGCGCAGCGCGCGGTCTACGAGGTCGTGCTCGCCGCGCAGCTCGCTTCGCTCGAAGCCGCGAAGCCGGGAGCCACGCTGCCCGACGTGCACAACGCGAGCGTACGGAAGCTGACGGAGGGCATGGTGTCGCTCGGCCTCTTGTCAGGGGACGTCGACGACCTGATCAAGAGCGAGGCCTTCCGCAGGTACTACATGCACGGCACCTCGCACTGGCTCGGCCTCGACGTGCACGACGTCGGCGCGTACACGGTCGGCGGCAAGCCGCGCCCGCTCGCGCCCGGCATGTGCTTCACCGTCGAGCCCGGCCTCTACGTCGCGGCCGACGACGACAAGGCGCCGCGCGAATTCCTCGGCATCGGCGTGCGCATCGAAGACGACATCGTGATCACCGCCGACGGACACGAGAACCTGACTGCGCAGCTCGTGCCGAAGCATCCCGCCGACGTCGAAGCCTGGGTGCGCGACGCGGCCTAACCACGCGCGGCTCGTCAGCAGCGCTCGACCGGAGAACCCGTGGCCGACATCGAATCCCTGCTCAAAGAGAAGCGCGTCTTCAAGCCCAAGCCCGAGTTCGTGAAGCAAGCGAACTGGAAGCCGGCGCAGGTCGCGAAGTACCGGAAGCTCGGACAGAACCCCGAGAAGTTCTGGGCGCAGATGGCGAAGCAGAACGTCGCCTGGTTCCGCCCGTGGAAGCGAGTGCTCGACTGGAAGCCGCCGTTCGCGAAGTGGTTCGTCGGCGCGCAGACCAACGTCTCGTACAACTGCCTCGACCGTCACCTCGAAGGCGAAAACGCCTGGCGCCGTAACAAGGCCGCGATCCTCTGGGAGGGCGAGCCCGGCGACACGCGCACGATCACGTACGGCGAGCTGCACCGCGAAGTATGCAAGTTCGCGAACGTGCTGAAGTCGCTCGGCGTGGCGCGCGGCGACCGCGTCGCGCTCTACATGCCGCTCGTTCCCGAGCTCGCGATCGCGATGCTGGCGTGCACGCGGATCGGCGCGCCGCACTCGATCGTGTTCGGTGGCTTCAGCGCCGAGGCGCTGCGCGACCGCATCAACGACGCCGGCGCGAAGGTAGTTGTTACGGCCGACGGCGGCTTCCGCCGCGGCGCGCCCTTCGCGCTGAAGCCGGCCGTGGACGCCGCCTGCGCCGGCACGGACGTCGAGCATGTCGTCGTCGTGCGCCGCACCGGCGGCGAGTGCGCGATGCACCCGGGCCGCGATCAGTGGTGGCACGAGCTGATGAAGGGCGCGTCCGCCGAGTGCAAGCCGGAGAAGCTCGACGCCGAGCACCCGCTCTTCATCCTCTACACGAGCGGCACGACGGGGAAGCCCAAGGGCATCCTGCACACGACCGGCGGCTATCTCACGCACGTCACCACGACGGCCAAGGCGATCTTCGATCTCAAGGACAGCGACGTGTACTGGTGCACCGCCGACATCGGCTGGATCACCGGACACAGCTACGTCGTCTACGGCCCGCTCTCGAACGGCGCGACCGTGCTCATGTACGAAGGCGTGCCGACGCACCCCGCAGCGGATCGCTGGTGGGACATCATCGAGCGCTGGCGCGTCACCATCCTCTACACCGCGCCGACCGCGATCCGCACCTTCATCCGCCTCGGCGACGAGCACCCGAACAAGCACGATCTCTCGTCGCTTCGCTTGTTAGGGAGCGTGGGCGAGCCGATCAACCCCGAGGCGTGGATCTGGTACCACGAAGTGATCGGCAAGAAGCGCTGCCCGATCGTCGACACGTGGTGGCAGACGGAGACGGGCGGAATCATGATCACGCCGCTGCCCGCTGCGGTGCCGACGAAGCCCGGCTCCGGCACGCTGCCGTTCCCCGGCGTGCACGCGGCGATCCTCGACGAAGCGGGCAGCGAGGTGAAGCCGCCGAACGGCGGCTTCCTCGCGGTGACGAAGCCGTGGCCCGGCATGCTGCGCGGCATCTGGGGCGACAACGAGCGCTACCAACAGACTTATTGGGGCAAGTGGAAGAACACGTACTTCCCCGGCGACGGCTCGCACCGCGACAAAGACGGCTACTTCTGGATCATGGGCCGCATCGACGACGTGATGAACATCTCGGGCCATCGCGTCGGCACGATGGAAGTGGAGAGCGCGATCGTCGCGCACCCCGACGTCGCGGAAGCCGCCGTGGTCGGCCGCCCCGACGAGATCACCGGCACCGCGATCGTCGCGTTCGTCACGCCGCGCGGCGGCGTGCCCTTCGGACCCGCGCTCGCGGAGTCGGTGCGCGAGATGGTCACGAAGCAGATCGGCGCGCTCGCGAAGCCGAAGGACATCCGCTTCACCGAGGCGCTCCCGAAGACGCGCAGCGGGAAGATCATGCGGCGGTTGTTACGGGACATCGCCGCCGGCAAGGAGACCGTGGGCGACACGACGACGCTCGAGGACCTGAACGTGATCGCGAAGCTGAGGGCGACGGACGAGGAGTAGGCCCGCGCGAGTAGCGCCCGCGTTGCTCGCGCGCTGCACGCCCGTTGCAGGGCGCGCGCGGGGGAGCCGATCGCGGCGTTGCGGCCACAAACCACCTCGGGGATCCCGCTGGTCGCCGCGGCAGGCGCGACCGACAACAGAAGGAACGCGATGCGCCGCCGAATCCCGCTCGCTCCGCCGATGACCCCGGCCCGCGCGGGTTGAGCACCTGATGGCGTCTCCCCCGCGCGACCCCGACGCGCTTTGGCTCGCGTTCCAAGCGGGCGACCGCCTCGCGCAGGACGCCCTTCTAGGCGCTTACTACGAAGAGCTGCGGACGATCGCGCGGCGCCTCCTGAGCGGTGACAGCGCGGCGCAGATTCTCCAGCCCACGGAGCTCGCCAACGAGGCCGTGCTGCGAATGCTCAAGATCGAGCACATCGTCTGGAAGGACCGCGTGCACTTCCTCGCAGTAGCGGCGACGGTGATGCGGCAGGCGCTGCTCGACGAAGTGCGCAAGGCCCGCGCGCTGAAGCGCAAGGCGCCGACGCTCGTCACGCGATGGCCCGACTCTGCGCGCGAGGCGATCGACATCGAAGCACTCGACGAAGCGCTCGCCGCGCTTCGCGAGATCTCGCGTGAACGTGCGGAGCTCGTCGAGATGCGCTTCTTCGCGGGGCTGACGATGGAAGAAATCGCGAGCGTGCGTGGAGTTTCGGATCGCACGGTGAAGCGGCAGTGGCGCGCGGCGCGCGCGTGGCTGCTCGCGCGGCTCGGCGGCGACGCCGAGGAGGTGTGAGCGCGTGGCGCGCACGCCCGAGCTCGGCGATCTCGCGCGCGACGAGCGTGCGCTCGCACTGTTCGAGGAGCTGAGCGAGCTGCCCGAGCCGGCGCGCAGCGCGCGACTCGCGGCGCAGTGCGGAGACGACGTCGCGCTACGGCGCGCGGTGGAACGCATGCTCGCTGCCGACCGCGATGCCTCGCGCGTGATCGCGAGCGAGCCGCCCGCGAACTGGAGCCGCCCCGAGCGCATCGGACCCTATCGCCTCGCCGAGCTGATCGGCGTCGGCGGCATGGGCGCCGTCTACCGCGGCGAGCGCGACGACGGCCTCTTCGAGCAGACCGTCGCGATCAAGCTCATTCGCCCTGGCGTCTTGTCCGCGAGCGCGCTCGCGCAGTTCTCCTCCGAGCGAAGAATCCTCGCGAGCCTGCAGCACCCGCACGTCGCACGGCTGTTCGACGGCGGTGTCGACCCAAGCGGCGCCTCGTACATCGTGATGGAGCACATTGCCGGCGTGTCGTTGGCGGATTGGGCCGCCGAGGAGCCGCGCTTGCGCGAGCGCCTCGCGCTGTTCGCCGCGGTGTGCGGCGCGGTGCAGTTCGCGCACCAGCAGCTCGTCGTCCACGCGGACCTGAAGCCGAGCAACGTGCTGGTGACGCGCGACGGCGCGCCGAAGCTGCTCGATTTCGGCATCGCGCGCCTGATCGGCGGGGATGACGCGCACGCGCAGCTCCCGCGCGCGCTGACGCCTCGCTATGCGGCGCCCGAGCTGGCAGCCGGCGAGGCGCCGCGCGTGGCCTGCGACGTGTACAGCTTGGGCGTGATGCTCGCAGAGCTGTTAGGCGTGGAGCGCGCCGATCTCGAGCTGCCGCGCGACATCGCGCCCCGCATCCTGCGCGACGATCTGGCCGCGATCGTCGCGCGCGCATGCGCAGTCGACCCCGCCTCGCGCTACGGAAGCGTGGGGGCGCTGCGCGAAGATGTCGAGCGGGCGCTCGGCGATCGGCTGGTGCGCGCGCGCGTGCCGACTCTCGCGATTCGGCTCCGCAAGCTCGCGCGCCGCCGGCCGTGGCAGCTCGCCGCGGCGGTCGCGCTGGTCGTGGCGAGCACCGTCAGCACGACGTTCTTCTTGCGCGCCGAGCGTGCGCGGCGCGAGGCCGACATGCGCTTCGACGAGGTGCGCGAGCTCGCGGGCTACCAGATCTTCGTGCTCTACGACGGGCTACAGAACTTGCCCGGAGCGCTCGCGCTCCGGCGCGAAGTCGTCGACCGCGCGCAGCGTTATCTCGAACGGCTCGCCTCATCGCCGAGCGCACCGCTCGAAGTGCGGCTCGAAGCGACCGCCGGCTTCGGCCGGCTCGCCGGCCTGCAGGGTGTCCCACTCACGCCGAACCTCGGGCAACCGCAAGAGGCGCACGCGAGCCTGCGGCGCGCGCGCGCTGCTCGCCTCCGTTCTCGAGGAGTCGCCGCGCCACGCCGAGGCCATGATCGAGCTGGCGCAGATTCGCGTCTACGAAGCACGGCTCGCGACGTGGACGGATCAGGAGCTCGCGGCCGCCGAAGCTGCGGTCGAGGCGGCGCGTACGCTGCTCGACGCGGCGCGTGGCGACGCGCCATCCGAGCGCTGGTGGTTGATCGATGCCGAGCAACGCATCGCCGCGCTCGAAGTGCGCGACTTCGCCCACACGCCGAGCGAAGTCTCCGCCGGCGCCCAACGACTTCTCGAACAGCTCGAGACCTGGCCGAGCGAGCTGCGCGCAAGCGAGGCGTACGCGAGCGCGAGTGCGCGCGCACTCATGAGGTTGGGAGATGGCGTTTATTACGGTGGCGATCCCGACGCCGCCCTCGCCCACTACCGCGCCGCAGATGAAGTGATCCGCGCCGCGAGCCCGCGCTTCCCGAGCTCTTCGCGGCTGCTGCGCTTGCGCATGCTGACCCAGTGGTCCGTGGCGACCACACTGCACGCGCTCGCTCGAATTCCCGAGGCGCTTCCGATTTTCGACGAGGCGGTCGCGGTGGCCGAACGGCTGCGCGTGTTCGAAGACCTCGATCACGTGACGCTGCGCAACCGCAGCGTCACACGCCAGGCGCGCGCGGAGGCGTGGCTCGATGCCGGCCGCGTGGCGGACGCGATCCCCGAGCTCGAGGCGATCGCGCGCCACTACCGCGCGGAAGCGCTGAGGCTTCCCGGCGATCCGGGCCGCCGGCGCGACCTCGCATCGTGCTCCGTCGTGCTCGGGCGCGCGCGCATTGCCGCGGGCGACGCCGAAGGCGGCTGCCGCGCTCTCTCGGAAGCGAGCGAGATCTACCGCACGCTGATCCGCGAAGGCGCGCTGATGCCGGGCGACGCCCTCGAAGCGATTCCGTCCCTGAACGCGCACGCGAAGCCCTGCGAAGCGGCCGGCGTGCGCCTCGCGCCGGTGGAGCGCTGAGCGGCGCGCGACTCTGATGCGTTGCGTCTGCGCAGCGGCGTTTCCGACCACGACGAGGGCGGGTAGCGGCGACCCCTCGCGAACGGCGCTATCCCGCGCTCGTCACGAGGCCGGCAGGCGCTGCCGCCGGACCGGAATCACGAGGAGCACTTGCGATGGCGACCCCGCAGCTCGGCTACGCCGCGTTCGACGCCGACAACCACTACTACGAGGCGCTCGATGCCTTCACGCGCCACGTCCCGAAGCAGATGCAGCCGCGCTGCGTGCAGTGGGCGACGATCGAGGGGCGCCAGCATCACGTCGTGGGCGGCAAGCTCGCGCGCGCAGTGCAGAATCCCACGTGGAATCCCATCGCGAAGCCGGGCGCGATGTACGAGTACTTCCGCGGCAACCCGAATCAGCGCAACCCGCTCGAGATGCTGCGCGCGCGCGAGCCGCTGCCCGCGTACTACATGGATCACGACGCGCGCGTGGCGAAGCTCGACGAGCAGGGCCTCGAGGCGATGTGGCTCTTCCCGACGCTCGGCGTCTTGTACGAGGAGCTGCTCAAGCACGACCTCGTTGCGGTGAAGACGCTGTTCACCGCGTTCAACCGCTGGCTCGATGAGGATTGGGGCGTCGCGTACAAGGGCCGCATCTTCGGCGCGCCGTACATCTCGCTCGTCGATCTGCCGTGGGCGTGCAGCGAGCTCGAGTGGGCGCTTGGGCGCGGTGCGCGCGTCGTGGTGATGCGCCCGTCGGCGGTGTTCACGAGCGACGGCCCGTTCACCGCGAGCGACCCGCGCTTCGACGCGTTCTGGGCGCGCGTGCAGGAGGCGGGCATCACGGTCGTCGTGCACGCGGGCGACTCCGGCTACACGACGAACGGCTACTCGCGCGACGGCTTCAGCGCCGAGTTCGCCGGCGGCTGGAAGCCCTCGGTGAAGAGCTTCAACATCGAGCGCGCCGCCTACGACTTCCTGATCACACTCGCGTACGAGAAGCTGTTCGAGCGCTTCCCCGGCGTGCGCATCGCGTCGGTGGAGAACGGCAGCGAGTTCCTGCCCGACCTGTTCCGCAAGCTGCGGCAGACGAAGGCGCGCATGCCGGGTTACTTCAAGCTCGACCCGATCGAGTCGTTCAAGCGCAACGTGTGGATCAACCCCTTCTGGGAGGACGACGTCAACGAGGTCGTCTCGCTGATGGGCGCCGACCGCGTTATCTTCGGCTCCGACTGGCCCCACATCGAAGGCATGCCCGAGCCGCTCGACTACGTGCAGGACGTAAAGCACTTCGACGCCGCCACCCAGCAGCGCATCCTGCGCGACAACACGCGCGAGCTGAACACGCTGCGGCCCGCCTAGCGCCACGAGGGCGCGCACTTGGGACGTACGTGCACCAAAGCCGCGCACCTGGGACGTACGTGCACATCGTCTCGCGTGAACCGAGATGACGCGCCCAGACGCGCTCGCTGAGCTGCTCCGCCTCCACGCCGAGGTCGACGCGCGCGCGGCGGCGCTGGCGGCGCGGCACGGCGCGCGGCTTCAGTGCAAGCTCGGCTGCAGCGCGTGCTGCGTCGACGGCATCACGGTGTTCGCGATCGAGGCGGAGCGCATTCGCGCACATCACGACTCGCTGCTCGCGAGCGCAGCGCCGCACGCGGCGGGCGCGTGCGCGTTTCTCGATGCCGCAGGCGCATGTCGCATCTACGCCGACCGCCCCTACGTGTGCCGCACGCAGGGGCTGCCACTGCGTTGGCTGGACGACGAGCGCGAGGCGGAGCTGCGCGACATCTGCGAGCTGAACGAAGCGGGCGAGCCGATCGAGACGCTGCCAGCGGACGCGTGCTGGACCCTTGGCGAGGTGGAGGCGCGGCTCGCCGAGCTTCAGGCGCGCTTCGGCGTAAAGGGAGAGCGCGTCCCGCTACGCGCGCTGTTCGAGCGGAGCTGATGCGACCCTCGCGCGCGGCCCGACGCGCGGGTTGAAGTAGCCGAACTTCAGGTGCGCGAAGCGGCGCGTGAGCTGGCCCTGCAGCCAGCGCATGCCGCGGCCGGGCTGCACCACGCCCTTCGGCAAGGACGCGCGATACAGCTCGGGGTCGATGTTGAGATTGCGCAGCTGAATCAGCTGGAGCCCCGTTCGAGTGATTAGGTCCGTGAGCGCTTCGAGCTCTGGCTCGGTGTCGGTGACGCCGGGGAAGCAGAGCAGGTTGATCGAGGCGTGCCCGCCGGCGCTGGTCACGATGCGAAGGCTCTCGATCACGTCGCGCACGTCGTAGCCGCGCGGCTGGTAGTAGGCGGCGTAAACCGCGGGCCGGGGCGAGTTCATGCTGGCGCGGATCGCGTCGAGGCCCGCGGCGACGAGCTCGCGCACCACGTCGGGCTTGCTCGCGTTGCTGTTCAGGTTGACGGTGCCGCGCGCGTGCTGCGCGCGGATGCGCGCCACGGCCTGCACGAGCGTCTTCCCGAACAAGAGCGGCTCGCCCTCGCAACCTTGACCGAAGCTCACGACGCCATTGGGAACGCGCGCGAAGTGCGAGAGCGCGACGTCGGCGATCTCCTTCGGCGTGGGCGGCAGCGCGAGGCGATCGTGGCTCGCGCGGAACTGCCCGTCGGGCTGCAGCGAGATGCAGCCCACGCACTGCGCGTTGCACGCGCTCGACGACGGCAGCGGCCCCTCGTGGCGCCCGAGGAAGAAGTTCTGTGCCGCGCGGCAGCCGTACTCGAGCGCGCACTTCTCGAGCTGGCGCGCGACGCGATTGCGCGGCAGCTCCTCGCGCTTGCGCGCGACGCCCGCCTCGACTCGCGCGCGCGAGAAGCGCCACGGGTCTTGGCGCTCGTCGGGATCGCAGCGGAACGCGCTCGTCCAGTAGCGGCCGTCCGCGATGCCCACCGGCGCGTAGGCGAACGTCGGCAGCGTCGGCGCAGCAGCGCGCGTGATCCACACCGCGTTGTGATTCGTGGTGTGCGCGGGCGCGAGAAACGCGGCGACCGCGCGCGCTTCGCCGCCGAGCCATTCGCCCACGACGACGGGCGCGCCGCGCCGCGGCATGCCCACGGGCGCGCGGCCGGGCAGCGCGAACAAGTCGCTGCCGCGCGGCAGCGGCAGCCAGTCGCGCACGCCGATGCGCTCGGGCCCCGCGCCGCGCTCGCCTGCCAGTAACAAGTCGGGGTGGTCGTAGATGCGCCCCGCGGCGTCGGCGACGAGCATGCGCACGGGCTCGCGCGGACGCTCCGCGCCCATGCGCACCGCTGCGCGCCGCCTCCTCGCCGTCACGCGCTCACTTCGCTTCGCGCACGCGGAACGCGAACAGGGTGCCGCCAGGCATGTGGTAGTAGAGGCCGTAGCCCGAGTTCACGAACAACATGCCGTCCGCGACGACCGGCCCCGGCCCGCCGATCGAGCCGCCGAGCGACGGCTCGCCCGACACGGTTGTTACGGGCTTCGTGGTGTCGTAGGTCCACAGCACCGCGCCGTTCTTCGCGTCGTACGCGCGCACGCGCCCGTCGAGGTGGCCCGCGAACACGACGCCCGGGATCGCGGTGACCGCCGCGGAGATGCCGGGATCGCAGAACTCCTTGCCGCCGCACACGTCCGGCGCGGGGGACTCCCAGAGCAGCGCGCCGCTCTTCGCGTCGATCGCGTAGAGGCCGGGGCGCGGCGGGGCGTCGTAGACCTTGCCGTCGCGCGCGTCGGCCTGATCGTTGATCGGCACGAACAGCACGCCGCTCTCGCGCGCCGTGCCCCAGTGCACGCCGCCCTGAATCCCGCCGCGGCCGACGCGCTGGCGCCATTCGACGCGGCCTTTGCCGTCGCGGCTCAGCGCGAGTGCCTCGCCCGTCTTGAGTCCGAGCAGGATGCGATTTCCGAACAGCGTCGTCCCCGCCGCGAGATCGAAGTCGGGGCCCTTCTCCACCGGGCACGAGTCATTAGGAATCATGCAGCCCACGTTCCACGCATCGCCCGTCTGCGCCTGCCACGTCCAGAGCAGCTTCCCCGTCGCGAGCGAGAGCGCGATCACCGCGTCGCTGCGGTCGTTCGCGGGCGAGGAGTAGTTCTCGCCCGTGCCGACGTAGAGCTCGCCGCGCTTCGGGTCGATCGTCGGCGCGTTCCACACCGGCGCGCCCGAAGGCGCGAGCTGTCGCGTGCCGAGCGGAGAGCGCGCCGTCTCTGTGGGGGTCTCGTCGATCACGTAACGCTTCCACACCGTCTCGCCGCTCGCGGCGTCGAGCGCGAGCACGGACCCGCGGAACGAGCAGCACTCGTAGTTGGGATCTGCCGCCGACGTGACTTCGAGCGACGACACCGGCACGTAGAGGCGCCCGTCATGATGAGTGGGCGTGCCGGTGATCGTCGTGTTCGGGTGATCGTCGGCGCGCACGGTCCAGCGCGGCGCCCCGGTGAACGGATCGACCGCGTGCACGCGGCCGAGGATGTCGCCGAAGAACGCGAGCGGGTCGTCGCCGCCGCGCACGACGATCGCGGTGCGCACTTCCGCCGAGACTTGGTGGCGCCAGCGCACGCAGCCGCTCGCGGGGTCTAGCGCGTACACCGTGCCGTCGTGGCTGCCGACGTAGATCGCGCCGAATGCGTGCGTCGGCTGCGAGCGCGCGCGCAGCGCGCCGGGGAAGCGCAGCGCCCAGGCGAGCTCGAGCTTCGGCACGTCCTCGGCGTCGAGGCGCGCCACGTCCTTCGGAATCGAGCGCGAGTTCTCGAGGTCGAAGCCCCAGCTCGCGATGCGCGGCTTCGCACTCGCGTCGAAGAGCGCTGCGTAGCCGCGACAGCTCGGCGCCTCGGCCGCGGGCTTCGCGTCCGCGAGCGCGTCGCCCGTGAGGTACTCCGCGAGCTGGATGCGCTCCGCGTCCGAGAGCGCGGCGGCTTGCTGCGACATCACGCCGGTCGTGAGCGAGGCGTGAATGCGATCCACCGGCATCATCGTGAGCCAGTTCTTCGCCGGCGCTTTCGGGACCTGCCCTTCGTGACAGCTCGCGCAGTACTGCTTGTACAGCGGCGCGCCCGGCAGCGTCTCGGGATCGACTCCACTTCCGGCGGACTCGAAGCTCGCGACCTTCTTTGCCGCTTCTTCCGCCTGCGCCGCCTTCTCCCGCGCAGCGTCGTCGTCCGCGGCGCCTAACAAGAAAGCGGCGCTCGCAGCGATCCAAAGTCGAGCTCTCATCGGCACGCGCTCCTCAATCTGCGATGGCTTGGTAGACCGCGGTCTCGAAGTCGCGGCTGATCGCGATCGGCGCGCTGCCGAACGCCATGCGCTGGATCATCATCACCGCCACGAGATCTTCCTTCGGGTCGACCCAGTACCACGTGCCGGCAGCGCCGCCCCAGCCGTTCTTGCCGGGCGACCCGAGCCCGCGATAGACCGCGACTTCCGTCTGCACCATCACGCCGAGACCGAAGCTGTTGCCGCTGAACACGCGGTAGCCGCGCAGGCCGAACGTCTCGAACTCGCTCGGCGTGAGGTGATCGCTCGCCATCAACTCGATCGTCTTGCGCGAGAGGATGCGCGCGCTGCCGAGCTTGCCGCCGCCCGCGAGCATCAGCGCAAAGCGCGCATAGTCGTCGACCGTGGAGACGAGCCCGCCGCCACCGCTCGGAAACACCGGCTTCGCGCGGTAGGTGCTCGTGGAGGGCGCGTCTTGGACCGTCGCCGCGCCGTTCACGACGGTGTAGTTCGTCGCGAAGCGCGCGAGTCGGTCGTCGCTCACGTTGAACGCCGTGTCCTTCATGCCGAGCGGCCGAAAGAGTCGCGTCTCCAGGAACTCCGCGAACGGGAGTCCCGACACCCGCTCGACGAGCAGCCCTAACACGTCGGTCGAGACCGAGTAGTTCCAGCGCGTGCCCGGCGCGTAGGCGAGCGGCAGCGTGCCGAGCCGCTTCGCCCATTCGGCCGCAGGAAGCATCGTGCTCGAGCCGAGGATGCCGGCCTCTTGGTAAGCGCTCGCGAGCGGGCCTCCCGTCGAGAACTGATAAACGAGCCCGGAGCAGTGCGTGAGCAGATCGCGCACCGTGATCTCGCGCGGAGAAGGTTCCGTCGCGTCGAGCGGGGCGTTCGGTTCGCGCAGCACGCGCGGCTGCGCGAGCTCGGGAATCCACTTCGACACGGGATCCGTGAGCCGCAGCTTGCCCTCTTCGTAGAGCATCAGCGTCGCGACGCTCGTGATCGGCTTCGTCATCGAATAGATGCGGAAGATCGTGTCGCGCGTCATCGCGTCGCCGTCGAAGGCGCGCTTGCCCTGCACCGTGACGTGCGCGATCTGCCCGCGCCGCGCGACGAGCGTGACCGCGCCGGGAATCTCCTTCGCGTCGATGTAGCTCTGCATCGCCGCGTCGATGCGCGCGAGGCGCGCGGGGTCGAGGCCGACGCGCTTCGGGTCTTCCTTCGCCGCGGCGGCGACCGCGACGAACACGAGCGCCGAGATGACGAGCCCGAATCGACTTCGCGCGGGCATGCAGCGGCCCTCCGATGAGCGGGGCACGTTAGAGCGGACCTAATGTGCCGTGCATGAGGCTCTACGACTTTCCTCTCGCGCCGAACCCGCGCCGCACGCGCATCTATCTCGCGGAGAAGGGCCTCTCGATTCCGCTCGTGCTGGTGAACCTGCGCGAAGGGGCGCAGCGCACGCCCGAGTTTCTCGCGAAGAATCCGCACGGCTCGCTGCCGGTGCTCGAGCTCGATGACGGGACGCTGCTCTCGGAGAGCGAGGCGATCATTGAGTACCTCGAGGAGCTAGCAAGCCACTGCGCGACACGCTGCGCGTACTTCGCGACGACCCGAACTGGGTCGCGGCGAACGGCAAGCGCGCGGGCGTGGTGGTGACGGGCATCGGCGGCCTCGGTAAGAGCAGCGTCGCCGGGCGCGCCATGACGCGGCTGAAGGAGGACGGCTGGGCGGTTGCCGCGGTGCAGGGGCGCATCTCCCTGAGCACGATCTGCCCGGCGGTGGGCGAGGCGCTGCGCGGTTCGCATCTCGACCCTCACGCAGTCGCAGCGCTCGCAAGTCGCCAGACAGCGGATGAAGTGCGCGAGCCGCTGCTCTTGGCGGTGCTGCGCCAAGGACGTCTCTGTCTCGTCCTCGACAACTTCGAGGACAACCTCACGCACGAAGGCGCATGGGCCAACGACTCAGCCCGTGACCTCGCGGAGAAGCTCTTCTGCAACACAGAAGTCGCGGCTCTCCTCATCACATCGCGCTACCCGGTACCCGGTGCAGCGAAGTGGCTCGAACCGATCCCGCTGCCGCCTCTCTCTCCGGCCGAGACGCGCAAGCTGATCCACCGCTTGCCGGCGATGAAGTCGCTCACCCAGAGCGAGTACGACGCGATTCAGCGCCGCATCGGTGGCCACCCGCGCATGCTCGAGTTCCTCGACGCCGTGATGCGCCAGGGCAAGGGCCGCTTCGGCCACGTGATGGAGCGCATCGCGAAGAAAGCGCGCGAAGCGGGCGTCGACCTCAGCGCGCCGGTCGCGGACCTCGACGATGGCGTGCGGCGCACGCTCGAAATCGGCGCGCGCGACGTGTTCCTCGACGAGCTGCTCGCGATCGCGCGTGCATCGGGCGACGAGGAGGCGCTGCTCCAGGCCGCTGTGTCAGCGCTTCCAATCGAAGTGCCGGACCTCGCCCGAGCGCTGCACGGCCGCGCGCCCTCGGCTGCGGAAGTGAGCGCGCTGCGCGCATCGGCGGCGCGGCTGCGAGATCTCTCGCTGCTCGAGCTGGTCGAAGACATTTGCTGGGTGCATCGCTGGACCGCGGAGGCGCTGAAGGCGCGAGTAAGCGAGGCTGCTCATCGGGAGCGGTGTGCGCGAGTGGGGGCACTGCGTGCGTGGCGTGTCGAGCATGTCTCCCACGCGCTCGAAGATGGGATCGAGGCGGCGCGGTCGTATCTCGAAGCGCGGGACTACGAGAATGCGGCGCAGTGGACTGACCAAGTACTGGCGGCACTCGCTCGCTTCAGGCAGCTGCCAACCGTGGTCGCCTTTGCGCGAGAAGTGCTCGCAACCTTCCCCCGGCAGGGGCGCGACTTTGCGGCGATTGCCGACGCAGAGGCGAACGCACTGATCGCGCTCGGTGAAACGAGCGCCGCGATGAAACGCGCGGAGGAAGTTCACGCCGCGCTCGTCGAGCAAGCGCGCGACGAGCCCGACCGCGCCGACTACCAGCGCGATCTCTCGGTCTCCTACAGCAAGATGGGCGATCTCTTCCGAGCCCTCGGCCAAGGCGAGAATGCGCGCAAGGCCTTCCAGCAGTCGCTGGAGATCGCCGAGAAGCTCGCGCGCGCCGAGCCCGACCGCGCCGACTACCAGCGCGATCTCTCGGTCTCGTACAACAAGATGGGCGATCTCTGCCTGAGCGAAGGTCGAGTCGAGGCCGCCCGCACGTTCTTCGAGAAGGATCTGGCGATTGCTGAACGTCTGGCCGCGGCCGAGCCGGACCGCGCTGACTATCAGGTGGATCTCGCGATCTCGTTCGGCGTGATCGCTCGGCTGAGCGATCCTCCTGACCGCGTCATCGCCAGGCGGGGCGCCGCGATCCTCAGTGATCTCGAACGGACGGGGCGGCTACAGCCGAGCGACTTGCAGCGCCTCGCCTGGATTCGCGAGCTCGCCCGCTAAGCCGCCTCCACCCCGAGCCCCACCGGGTCGCTGCTCCGCGCCCCTAACACCCACTCGCCGCTCGGCGTCTTCACCACCTCGACGATCTCGCCGAGCGCGGGCTTGCTGCGATCCATCGTCGCGCCCGTGAGCGCGCGCACGATCTCGCGGATCACGCCCTTGTGCAGCACGCACGCGGCGTTGCGCGCGCCGGTCGCGTTGACGTGCACGAGCGCTTCAGCGATGCGCGCGCGGAACGCTTCGCGCAGCTCGCCGTTCGGGTACTCGAAGGCGTCCTTGCCGCTCTGCCAGTCCTCGAAGCGCACGGGATCGCTCGCCTTGATCTCCTCGGCGGTCTTGCCCTCCCACGCGCCAAAGTGGATCTCGCGTAGGCCGCTCTCGATCTTGATCTGTGCGCGCCCGCCGCTCGCGAGCTGCGCGCCCTTCCACGAGCGCTGCAGGCTCGACGCGACCCACAGCTCGATCGCTTGGTGACGCAGCACACCGGCGACTTGGCGCATCTGCTCGCGGCCCTCGGCCGACAGGTCGACATCGGTGGCGCCGTAGTAACGGACGCTCGATTGGCCGTCGGTCTCGCCGTGGCGGATCAGGATGAGCTTGCGCAGGGACATGGGGAACCTCGCTGTGCGCCCGGCGGGCGAAAGAAGGCGCGCAAGATCGGTTAGGGGCCGTGGGGAGTCAACGCGCCGCGGCGGCAAAACGCAGCCACCCGGCAGCGCGAACCGCGACGGCGGTCGGTGGTGTCGGATGACGCGCCGCCTCGATGTCGATCGCGAGAGAAGCGAAGTGCGAACGGAGTCGCGGGCGAGCGCGGGGATCAGACTCGAAAAGAACGCTCGCGACGCGCCGAGCCGGTCCGTACGTTGCGCGCCGGGTGGGGGTGGGTCGTGGGACGCATCGTGTTGATCGTGCTCTTGCTGCTGCTCGCGGGCAGCGGAGTGTTCGGGTGGATTCGCGGGGAAGGCGCGGCGCCGGTGATTACGGCGCCCGAAGGCGTCGACCTCGGCCGCGCGGCGAAGGTGCTCGAGGTGCGCGCGGAGGACGCGGGCTCGGGCGTGCGCAGCCTGCGCGCGGTGCTGCGCAGCGCCGAGGGCGAGCGCGAGCTTGGCGCGATCGACGTGGCGGGCGGGTTGTTACGGGGCGGCGCCGAGCCGCGCGAGGCAGCGGCGCTCGCGCTCACGCTCGATGCGAAGGAGCTCGGCCTGAAGGAAGGCGACGCATTCCTCGTGGTCGAGGCGCGCGACTGGTCGCTGCGCGGAATGCTGAAGGGCAACGCGGCGACGCTCGAGATCCCGGTGCGCGTCGATCTGCGCCCACCCCGCGTCGCGATCTCGAACGGCATCACGTACCTGAAGCGCACCGGCAGCGGCGCGGTTTACTACTCCGTCACGGACGACGCGGTGAGCGACGGCGTCGAGGTGGGCGATCGCACGTATCGCGGCTGGCCGCGCAAGGGCGGCGCGCCGACGGACCGCATCGCGCTGTTCGCGATCGCGCGCGATCAGGGGCCCGACGCGGGGCCGCGCGTGATCGCGGAGGATCGCGCGGGCAACCGCGCGGCGGTGGGCTGGTCGACCGACATCAAGGACGCCGCGTTCGCCGACACGCCGATCGAGCTCGGGCCGAACTTCATGGACGCGAAGATTCCCGAGCTCGCCGACGAGCTCGGCTACGACCGCAGCGATCTCGTCGCGGCGTTTCAGCAGATCAACACGGAGGAGCGCGCGAAGAACGAGGCGCGCATTCGCGAGATCGTCGCGAAGTCGGGCAGCGAGCGGCTCTTCGACGGCGTGTTCGCGCCGATGCGCAACGCACAAGTCACGAGCAAGTTCGCCGAGCACCGCACTTACAGTTATCAGGGAAAGCAGGTTTCCGAGGCGATCCACTATGGCTTCGACCTCGCCTCCACTGCCGGCGCGCCGATCGAGGCGGGCAACCGCGGGCGCGTGCTCTTCGCCGGCCCACTCGGCATCTACGGCAACACCGTGATCCTCGACCACGGCCTCGGCCTCACCTCGCTCTACGGCCACCTCGCGCAGATCGACGTGCAGGAAGATCAGCTGATCGAGAAGGGCGCGCGCATCGGACGCTCGGGCAAGACCGGCCTCGCGGGCGGCGACCACCTGCACTTCGCCATTCTCGTCGGGAGCACGTACGTCGACCCGGTCGAGTGGTGGGACGCGAAGTGGGTGCGCGAGAAGATCGACGAAGTGGGCGGCATTGCGCCCGAGCCGGCGGCGGAATCGCCCGCACCCGCGGCGGCCGCAGCGGCGGCGAAGTCATAACAAGCGCGCGCGTCGCGCTTCCGCCCACCTTCGAGGCGCGGCTCGTGCGCCGCTACAAGCGCTTCTTCGCGGACGTGGAGCGCGCGCCGGGCGACGTCGTCACGGCGCACTGCGCGAACCCGGGCAGCATGCTCCGCCTCCTCGAAGCCGGCGCGCGCGTGCGCTGCTCCACGAGCGCGGATCCGAAGCGCAAGCTCGCGCACTCGCTCGAGCTGCTCGAAGCGCGCGGCGCCTGGGTGGTGGTGAACACCGCGCGCGCGAACCCGCTCGCGCGCGCGGCGCTCGAGTGCGGCGCGCTGCCCGAGCTGCGCGGCTACCGCGAGCTGCGCGCGGAGGCGGTAGCCGCTCCCGGTGCGCGCCTCGATTTCGCGCTGGCGCAGCACGAGCGCGGAGAGCCCGACGCGTGGGTCGAGGTCAAGAGCGTCACGCTGTCGCGGCGCGCGGGGCTCGCGGAGTTCCCCGACGCCGTGACGGAGCGCGGGCGCAAGCACGTCGAGCTGCTCGCCGCGCTCGCAAAGCGCGGCGCGAGCGCGGTGCTGCTGTTCATCGTGCAGCGCGGCGACTGCGACGCGGTGGCGCCCGCGGACGACATCGACGCCGCGTACGGCCGCGCGCTGCGCGAAGCCGCCGCGCAGGGCGTGCTCGTGCGCGCGCTCGGCGCGCAGGTGACGACGCGCGAGCTGCGCATCGCGCGCGAGCTGCCGGTGCTGCTGTGAGCGAGCTGCGCCGCGCGCTGCTGGCTTGGTATCGGCGCCACAAGCGCGATCTGCCGTGGCGGCGCACGCGCGATCCGTACGCGATCTGGCTCAGCGAGACGATGCTGCAGCAGACGCGCGTCGAGACGGTGATCCCGTACTACTCGCGCTTCCTCGAGCGCTTCCCCAGCGTGTACGCGCTCGCGAGCGCGGACATCGACGACGTGACGCAGCTGTGGAGCGGCCTCGGTTACTACTCCCGCGCTCGCAACCTGCACGCCGCCGCGCAGAAGATCGTGCGCGAGCACGCCAGCGAGCTGCCGAGCGAGGTCGAAGCGCTGCGCGAGCTGCCCGGCGTCGGCCGCTACACCGCCGGCGCGGTCGCCTCGATCGCGTTCGACCGCCCCGCGCCGATCGTCGACGGCAACGTCGCCCGCGTGCTCTCGCGCGTGCTCGATCTGCGCGAGGACGTAACGACTCCCAGCGTGCAGAAGCGCCTTTGGGAAGAGGCCGAGGCGCTCGCACGCGGACCCGCGCCCGGCGATCTCAACCAAGCGCTGATGGAGCTCGGTGCGCTCGTGTGCACGCCGCGCGCGCCGAAGTGCCTGGTGTGTCCGCTGCGCGAGATGTGCCGCGGCCTCGCGGCAGGCGACCCCGAGGCGCTGCCGGTGAAGGCGAAGAAGGCGGCGCCGAAGCGCATCGAGGCCGTGTGCGCCGTCGTGATGCGCGCCGAGAAGCTGCTCGCGGTGCGGCGTCCGCCGGAGGGGCTGCTCGGCGGGCTTTGGGATCTGCCCGGCGGTGAGCTCGCGAAGGGCGAGCCGCCGCGGAGTGCGCTCGAGCGCGCGCTGCGCGAGAAGCTCGGCATCGAGTTGTCAGGCGTCGCGGCTCTCGGCGCGGTGCAGCATCAGTTCACGCACCGCACGCTGGCGCTCCACGTCTTTCGCGCCGAGGCGAAGCCGGGACGCATCGCGCGGCGCGAGTACGACGCGCACCGCTGGGTGACGCGCGGCGCGTTCACACGGCTCGGCCTCAGCACTGTGGCGCGCAAAGCGCTTGCGCGAAGTGAGTGACGCAGCTCGCAGCGGCTTCTCGCTCGAGATCGCCGGCGAGAGCGTGCGTGCGCTCGGTCCGGGTGTCGACGCGAAGCACTTGAAGCGCCTCGCGCGCGGCGAAGTCGCGATCGACGTGGAGATCGAGCTGCACGGAAAGAACGCAGCCGCCGCGAAGCGCCTCGTGAGCGACACGCTGCACGAGATGATGCGCGCGGGCGAGCGCTGCGCGCGCATCGTGCACGGGCGCGGGCGACACTCGGAAGCGGGGCCCGTGTTGAAGGCGGGCGTGCTCGACTGGCTCACGGCGCCGCCGCTGGCCGCGTTCGTGCTGTGCTTCTGCACCGCGCCACCCGAAGAAGGCGGCGCGGGCGCGACGCTCGTGCTGCTGCGCCGCGTTCGGCCCGCGTGATCGCGCGCGAGAAGCGCGTATCTTGCGCCGATGGCATCGAGCTTCGGCACGCTGTTCCGCATCAGCACCTTCGGCGAATCGCACGGCGGCGCCGTGGGTGTGGTCGTCGACGGCTGCCCGCCGCGGCTCGCGCTCGATGCGACCGACGTGCAGCGCGATCTCGATCGCCGGCGCCCGGGACAGAACCGCTTCACGACCCCGCGCCAAGAAGAAGATCGCGTCGAGATCGTGTCGGGCGTGTTCGAGGGCCGAACGCTCGGCTCGCCGATCGCGATGATCGTGCGCAACACGGACGCGCGGCCTGCGGCGTACGAGGACATGAAGGATCTCTTCCGCCCCTCGCACGCGGACTTCACCTACGAGGCGAAGTACGGCCTGCGCAATTGGCAGGGCGGCGGACGCGCGAGCGCGCGCGAGACGATCGGCCGCGTCGCTGCAGCCGCGGTCGCGCGCAAGTTGTTACGGGAGGCCGCTGGCGTCGAGGTGCTCGCCTGGGTCGCGCGCGTGCAGAACATCGAGGCGAAGGTGGACCCGAGCGCGCTCACGCTCGCGCAGGTGGAGGCGAGCGCGGTGCGCTGTCCGGACGCGAACGCCTCGCAGCGGATGGAAGATGCGATCGACGCAGCGCGTCGGCGGCAGGACTCGCTCGGCGGAGTGGTGCGCTGCATCGCGCGCGGCGTTCCTGCCGGCCTCGGCGAGCCCGTGTTCGACAAGCTCGATGCGGACCTCGCGAAGGCGATGCTCTCGCTGCCCGCCGCGAAGGGCTTCGAGATCGGCAGCGGCTTCGCCGGCACGCTGCTCACCGGCAGCGAGCACAACGACGCGTTCGTGCCCGGCGCGGGCGGCCAGCCGCGCACCGCGACGAATCGCAGCGGCGGCGTGCAGGGCGGCATCAGCAACGGCGAGCACATCGAGCTCGCGGTCGCGTTCAAGCCGACCGCGACGATCGGGATCGAGCAGAGCACCGTGAACCGTAACAACGAGGCGACGACGCTCGCGGCTTCGGGGCGCCACGATCCGTGCGTACTGCCGCGCGCGGTGCCGATGGTGGAGGCGATGACGCTGCTCGTGCTCGCGGATCACTGGCTGCGGCAGCGGGCGGTGGACGTTTTGCCGCGCTGAAGTGCGCTCGTTCGTGGCGGCGCTACGGGCCGGGGGCGGGGGCCGCTGCGGCTCATGGCTCGCTGGCGGCCGCTCTTGGTGGGCGTTTCGCTGGGCTTGGGCGAACGGCGATGCGTCCGGGTGTTGCGCTGCACGGTGATCGCGGCCGAGCTGCGCTTGACTTCGCCTCCGCGGCCCCCGCCCCCGGCCCTTCGCTCTTGCTTTGCGGCTCGCTGAGCAGGTTGGGTGGGGGTGGGTGAATCTCAGCCGGCGGTTGACGCCGGCTGAGATTCACTTTTGGTTGGTTGGCTTGCGGGTTTTTTTTGCCGGGAGAGCGGCCTTGAGGCGTGCGATGGCTTCGGGAGCGCCTTTGACGCGCAAGTGGGTGCCGTCGGATTCGTGGGCTTCGGAGATGACGCGTGTGTGGGCGTGCGCTTCTGCGGCGACTTTGCTGAGGCTGTAGGGGACGACGAGGTCGGCTTCTTCCATGCCCTGCTCGAAGTGCGCGGCGATGGTGGCGCGGAGGTGCGCGATGTCGGCTTTGTCGCGGCTCGAGAGCAGCAGCGCGTTGGGGTGCTCGCTTGTTAGGCGCTCGCGCTCTTCGGGCGCCACGCGGTCGGACTTGTTCAGCACGAGCAGGCGTGGGCTCTCGTCGGCGCCGATCTCGTGCAGGACGTCGCGCGTGACGTCGATCTGCGCGGGGAACGCCGCGTCGGACGCGTCGACGACGTGCACGAGCAGGTCGCACTCGCGCGCTTCGTCGAGCGTCGAGCGGAAGCTCGCGACGAGATCGTGCGGGAGCTTCTTGATGAAGCCGACCGTGTCCGAGACGAGGATGCGCGGGTTGGTCTCGGGCTGAAGCGCGCGCACGGTCGTGTCGAGCGTCGCGAACAGCTTGTCTTGCACGAGCACCTCGGTGCCCGTGAGCGCGCGCATCCAGCTCGACTTGCCCGCGTTCGTGTAGCCCACGAGCGCGACCTTGTTGAGCTCGCTGCGGCGCTTCCTACGCGTCGTCGACTCGCGCTCGATCGCAGCCAGCTCTTGGCGCAGCTCGGCGATGCGGTCGCGAATCTTGCGGCGATCGAGCTCGGCGGAGCTTTCGCCGGGCCCCTTGCCCGCGAGCCCGCCGCCCTGACGGTCTTCGCCCATTCCGGTCTCGCGCAGGCGCGGCGCCACGTACTGGAGGCGCGCGATCTCGACTTGCAGCTTCGCCTCGCGGCTGCGCGCGTGGCGCTGGAAGATCGCGAGGATCACGCCGCTGCGGTCGATCACCTCCGCGTCGCACGCCTTCTCGAGATTGCGCGCCTGCGAAGGCGAGAGGTCGTGGTCGACCAGCACGACGTCGGCGCGCTCGTGCTTGGGCAGCGGCTTCGCCTGCGCGCTCGCGTCCTCCGCGCGCTCGGGCTCTCGCTCCTCTCCGCGCGCTTCGTCCTCCGCGTCCGCAGCGACTTCGCCGCGCAGCTCGCGCTCGCGCTCGGCGCGCTCTTCCTTCTGCTTCTTCGTGAGCGGCGGCCCGACGTACACGTCGCCCGATCCACCCGTCCAGCGCGAAAGCTCTTTGAGCTTCCCCTCGCCGACGACCACGCCGGGCGCGAGGCGCGAACGCTTCTGCGTCACGCGGCCGATGATCTCGAGCCCGAGCGTCTTGCCGAGCCGCGAGATCTCTTCGAGCGACGACGCGAACTCGCCGTCCGTAACACCTTGGACTTGTACGCCGAGGATGACGGCGCGCGACGAAGGCTTCGCCGTATCGAACAGCTGACTCATCTGGAACCTCGTGCGCGCTCGCTCGACTCGCCCTGCGAGGAGCCTCCGCGCGCTTCGCTGCGATGCGTTGCTTGGGAGGAGCTAGCTCTGGCTTCGCAGCAGTTTCATGGTCCCACTCCGGTCCGAGGCGGCGGCAAGATAGGCGCGATCGCGGATCGCGCTAACTGCGCATCCCCGGCGCTTCGTGGCCGCTCGCTGCGACGTACTCGGCGTAGCCGCCGCCGTAGACGCGCACGCCGCCGCCGTCGAGCTCGAGCACGCGGTTCGTGAGCGCGGTCAGGAAGTGACGGTCGTGCGAGACCAGCAGCAGCGTGCCCTCGTAGCCGGCGAGCGCCTGGATCAGCATCTGCTTCGTCCACACGTCGAGGTGATTCGTGGGCTCGTCGAGCACGAGAAAGTTCGGCGGGTCGTAGAGCATGCGGGCGAGCACGAGGCGCGCCTTCTCGCCGCCTGACAACAGGCGCACGCGCTTCTCGATGTCGTCGCCCGAGAAGCCGAAGCAGCCCGCGAGCGTGCGCAGCGAGCCGATCGACGCGTTCGGATACGTCTCGTGCAGCGAGTCCCACACCGAGTGGCCCTGCTCGAGCAGCTCCATCGAGTGCTGCGCGAAGTAACCGAGCTTCACCGACGCCCCGAGCGTGACTGCACCGCCGTCGGGCCGCGCTTCGCCGACGACCATCTTCAAGAGCGTCGACTTGCCCGCGCCGTTCGCGCCCATCACGCACCAGCGCTCCCTGCGGCGAATCAACAAGTCGAGGCCGTCGAAGATCCGGCGCGCGCCGTACGCCTTGCTCACCGCGGCGAGGCGCGCGACGTCGTCGCCCGAGCGCGGCGGCGTGGGAAAGTCGAACTGAATCGTCTCGCGCTTCTTGGGCGGCTCCACCTTCTCGATCTTCTCGATGCGCTTGATGCGCGACTGCACCTGCGCCGCATGGCTCGCGCGCGCCTTGAAGCGCTCGATGAAGGCCTGCTCCTTCGCGAGCATCGCCTGCTGACGCGCGAACTGAGCGGCCTGCTCGCGCGCGGCGAGCTCGCGCTGTCGCTCGTAGAAGTCGTAGTTGCCCGAGTACGAGGTGAGCTCGCCCGAATCGATCTCGACGATCTTGCCGACCATGCGGTTCAAGAACTCGCGATCGTGCGAGGTCATCACGAGCGCGCCGGAAAATGCGCGCAGCCAGCCCTCGAGCCAGAGGATCGACTCGAGGTCGAGATGGTTCGTGGGCTCGTCCAATAACAACGCGTCGGGCTGCATCACGAGAATGCGCGCGAGCGCGACGCGCATCTTCCACCCACCCGAGAGCGCGCCGATGTCGCCCGCGACCTGCTCCTCCGCGAAACCGAGCCCCGCGAGCACCTCGCGGGCGCGGGCTTCGAGCGCGTAGCCGCCCATCGACTCGAAGCGCGCGTGCACCTCGCCGTAGCGCTCGACGAGCGCATCGAGCTCGTCCGCGCGCTCGGGATCCGCCATCGCGGCTTCGAGCTCGTGCAGCTCGTGCGCGGCGGCCGAGAGCGGACCCGCGCCATCGAGCGTGGCCTCGAGCGCGCTCACGCCTTTCATCTCGCCCACGTCCTGGCTGAAGTACCCGACCGTGACGCCGCGATCGACCGCGATCTGCCCGTCGTCGGGCTCCTCGGCGCCCGTGATCAAGCGGAAGATCGTCGTCTTGCCCGCGCCGTTCGGCCCGACGAGCCCGACCTTCTCACCGCGATTGATTGCGGCGGAAGCTTCGAGGAAGAGAATCTGGTGGCCGTGGCGCTTCGAAACGCCGTCGATGCGAATCATGGGGCGCGCGAGATAGCGAGTGACTGGGGGACGCGCCCGCCGCTGCGAGCGCGGTCAGGCGCGGCGGCGCTTCGGCGCGGCGCGGCGCGGGCGTTCGGCCGGCAGCATCTCGCTCGCCGCGAGCGACTGCTCGATGAACGGCAGCACGCCGCGATCGCGCAGACCTAACACGTGGCCGCCCTGGAACCAGTGGATCGCGGGTCGGTTCCAGTGGCGCCAGAGCGCGCGCGCCTGGTCGGGGCGCGCGATGCGGTCGGCGACGCCGGCGTAGATGAAGCGGCCGGCGCGCGGAATCTTCGGCGTGAAGGCGAGCGGCGAGACGACGTGGGTGATCGCGCGCACGAGCTGCCAGTCGAGCGCGAAGTCGCGGTCGTAACGGCGCATGATCCACGGCTCGTTGTCCCGCGCGAGGCACGCGAAGTCGACGGCGGGGATGCCGGCGATCACGCAGCGCAGCTCGTCTTCGAGCGCGCTCACGATCGACGAGACGTAGCCGCCGAGCGAGATGCCGTAGAGCCCGATCTCTTCCGCGCCCTGCGCGCGCACCCACGAGATCGTGCGCCTCACGTCCCAAACTGCCTGCGCGAATAACAACACCATGCGCAGATAGTCGGGCGAGAGCACCTCGCCGCCGCTCATGCGTCCGCCCGCCCGCGGTCCGTGCAGCGGGAGGATCGGGAAGATCAGGTTGAGGCCGAGCTTCTCGTGGAGGAAGCGCGCCGGGAACCCGAAGAAGTTCACGAGCGGCGATCCCATCGCGAAACCGTGCACGCACACGAGCCACGGCCGCGGCTCCTTGTGGCGCATCACGTACGCGTGCGCGGTGCCGTTCTCGGGGTGCGCCTGCCAGCGCTCGCCGCCGGGCTCGGAGTCGTGCGGCTCGAAGCCGCTGTCCCACGAAAGGTGCTCGAAGCGCGTCGGCGCGATGCCGGGCCGCACCCACACCGAGCTCTCGCGCGAATCGACCTCACGCAGCTTCGGCGGGCGCCGGTGATACGGCAGCGGATCTTCGAGCCAGCCGCGCTCTGCGTAGAACGCGTGCGCCGCCTGGGCTTCCTCGACCATGCGGCGAACGAGTTGCGGCAGCGGCACCCCCGTCAACAGCGAAGTCATCAGGGTGAAACCGCGATCGAGAGCGCCGTGCGCGAGCAGCCCGAGGCGCGGCTCGAGCGGCGGCACTTCGGCGTAGGGCGAGGTGCGGCGCAGCGAGCCGACGATCTCGCCCACGAACTCGCCAGCTTGCTGCAGCGGCAGCGTGATCAAGCGTTCCAGCGCCATGGCCCCTCGGAGTTCGTGCAGGCTGGCCCCTTGCGGGAAATGGGTCAACCCCGGCGGCCAGCGCGGCAACGCATCGGCAAGTCCGTGGCCGCGTCGCAGGGTTATCGTGCTCGTCTTCTCTTCAGGAGATCTCTCATGGCCATCGTCGAAGCCGTCGCCACCCCGGGCCCGCGCCGCCGCTACCGCGCGCTCAGCCCCGCCTCGCTCGCCCCGATCGGCGAGTTCGAGTGCGCGAGCGCGGAGGACGTGCGCGCAGCCGTCGAGCGCGCGCGCAAGGCGCAGGCCGCCTGGGGCGAGCTGCCCGTGAAGGAGCGCACGCAGTACCTGTGGCGCCTGCTCGACCAGTTCGTCGCGCGCCAGGACGAAGTGATCGACGCCGTGATCGCCGAGACCGGCAAAGCGCGCAGCGAAGCGATCAGCATGGAGGTGTTCGCGACCTGCGACGCGATCACTTATTACGCCAAGCGCGCGCCGAAGTTCCTCGCGCCGGAGAAGTGCGGCATCCACGGCGTGATGGGCTTCGCGAAGAAGCTGAAGCTCGTCTACAAGCCGCTCGGCGTCGTCGGCCTGATCACCCCGTGGAACGGGCCCATCGTGCTCGCGGTGAATCCGCTCGTGCAGGCCGTCGTCGCCGGCAACGCCGTGCTGCACAAGCCGAGCGAGGTGACGCCGTTCTCCGCCCTACTCATCAAGCGCTTCACCGAAGACGCGGGCTGGCCCGCCGATCTTTATCAGGTGCTGCAGGGCGACGGCGCGACGGGCGCTGCGTTGATCGAGAGCGGCGTGAACAAGATCTCGTTCACCGGCAGCGTCGCGACGGGACGCAAGGTCGCCGAAGCCTGCGGGCGGAACCTGATTCCTTGCACGCTCGAGCTCGGCGGCAAGGACGCGATGATCGTGTGCGCCGACGCCGACCTCGATCGCGCGGCGCAGGGCGCGCTGATCGGCTCGTGCATGAACACGGGCCACTACTGCTGCGGCACCGAACGCATCTACGTCGACGACGCGGTGTACGAGCCGTTCGTCGCGAAGGTCGTCGAGGGCGCGAAGAAGCTGCGCCAGAGCGACACCGGCGAGTTCGACGTCGGCGCGGTGTTCTGGGACAAGCAGATGTCGATCATCGAGCGCCACATGGACGACGCGGTCGCGAAGGGCGCGAAGGTGCTCGTCGGCGGCCGCCGCAACCCCGCGCTGAAGGGCCTCTACTACGAGCCGACCGTCGTAGTCGACGTGAACCACTCGATGGACCTAATGACTCAGGAGACGTTCGGCCCGGTCGTGGCGATCCAGCGCGTGAAGAGCGAAGAAGAAGCGATCGCGCTCGCGAACGACTCCGACTACGGCCTCAACGGCAACGTGTGGACCACCGACACGGCGCGGGGCGAGCGCATCGCCGCGCGCATCGAGACGGGCGGCGTGTGCGTGAACGACATGGCGATGACCTACGGCGTGCCCGAAGCGCCATTCGGCGGCGTGAAGACGAGCGGCATCGGCGCCGTGAACGGCGCGCAGGGGCTTCGTAACTACTGCCACGCCCAGCCGATCCTCGCCGACCGCAAAGGCAAAGGCCCGATTCAGGGTGGCTACCCGTACACGCGCAAAGGCGAAGACGGCACGCAGAAGTTCATCCGCATGCTGTTCGGCACGAAGCTCGGGAGATGGTTCGCCTGAGAAGGTGCGAGGCGTAAGCTGAGCCCATGAGCGAGAGCGAGAAAAAGCCGGAACGCGCGAGCGAGAAGGATCGCGAGCACATGCGCCAGATCGGGGAAGCGAAGCGCCGGTTCGCGCGCGAGAGCAAGCCGCCGGCGTCGCTCGCCGAGATGTTCGCGCGGATGGAGGAGATCGAAGCACGACTCGGCGAGTTCGCGAAACCTGGTGTGCCCGGCGGCGAGCGCGAGTTAGGTTCTTCTCTTGCTTACTCGCAGCGCCGTGGGGCGTAGCGCTCTCGATTCGATCGGAGTGTTGCTCGAACGCGAGGCGAAGAGGTGGCTGCTCTTCGGAGATCTCGCCGCAAACCGGTACAGAGCACAGACGCAGCTCACCGGCGAAACGGAGCTGCTCGTCGAGTCCGCCGCGTTCAGCTCCCCCAGCTTCGGGGCTGTGCTCGAAGCCCAAGGTTGGGGCCTCTACCGAGTCTCACCTGACGGGGACGTGAAGCGATTCATGCACCGAGAGTTCGGATGTGCGGATCTCATCGTCCAGCGGACCGCGTTCGAGCAAGACGCGCTTTCGAGAGCAGCACACGAGCTCCTCCCGAGCGGACTCTCAGTGCCAGTTCCCTCGAGAGAGGACGCGATCCTTTGCAAGCTCATCGCCGGCAGAGCGAGAGACCTTGCAGACATCGAGTCGATTCTCGATTCGAGCCCAGCTCTCGACGAGGCGTACATCGAACGGCATGGGGCACCGCTCGGCCTTTTGGATACGTGGCGCAAGCTGCTCACAGCTTCGCGAGCGTGACACGCAGCTCGCCCCCAGCATCCGACGCCTCGACCCAGATCGAGGCCCCGCATGCTCACCGCCCGCATCACGTTCGGCGTCGCGCTCTTCCTCGCGCTCTCGCTCAGCGCGCTCATCTCGCAGGCGAACGCTCAGGAAGCACTGCCCACCAAGCCCGTGCTCACGCTCGATGCCGCGCGGCGCGTAGCGCATGCGGCCGAGGAGGAGGCGAAGCGGCGCGGGCTCGGCGTCGTGGTCGCGGTGATGGACGACTCGGGCACGCTGGTCGTGCTGGAGCGGCTCGACGACACGCAGATCGCGAGCGTCGACGTCGCGATCGCGAAGGCGCGCACCGCCGCGATCTTCCGCCGGCCGAGCGGCGTGTTCGAGGACCAGGTGAAGAACGGCCGCGTCGCGGCGCTCGCGCTGCCTGGAGCCGCGGCGCTGCGCGGTGGTGTCCCGCTCAGTCATCAGGGCCGCGTGATCGGCTCGATCGGAGTCTCGGGCGACTCACCCACCGTGGACGAAGAGATCGCGCTCGCGGGTGCTGCGGCGCTCGCCGCGAACTGATTCCGCGCGCGTCAGCCGAGCTTTTCGCCCGCATCTACGCGCAGGTACTGCCCCGTCACCATGCGCATGCGATCGCTCGCGAACAGCACCGCAACTTCCGCAACGTCGTCGTCGGGCGGGATCTCGCGCATCGGGAAGCGCTTCGCGATGTGCGCGACCACGGCCTCCTCGCTCGTCTTCTGCTCTTTCGCCTGCCACTTCACGTAGTTCTGCACGGGCGGGCCCCACATCCAGGTGGGGATCACGGTGTTCACGCGAATCTTCGCGGGGCCGAGCTCGACGGCCATCTGGAACATCGCGCTCATCAGCGCGCCCTTCGACGACGCGTAGGCGAGCTGCGCGGTGTCGGGGGGATGGTTGTAGGACTGGGAACCGATTAGGACGATCGAGCCGCCGCCGCGGCGCTTCATCGCGGGCACCGCCGCGCGGCACAGCTGCGTCGAGCCGATCACGTTCACTTCCATCACCTTGCGCCAGTCGTCGGCGGTGGTGGTTTCGAGCGTGCCGAACACCGCGTCGAACGCGGCGACCTGGATCAGCGCGTCGACGCCCCCGAAGCGCCGCTCGGCGAATGCGATCAGGCCTTCGCACGCTTGCGCGTCCGTGATGTCGAAGCCGTGCGCGGCCACGCGCGCGCCGCTCGGGTCGAGCGCTTTCGCGATGCCTTCGAGCTTCGCGGCATTGCGCGCGGCGATCACGACGTTCGCTCCGTCGCGCGCTGCGCAGCGCGCGACTTCGCCGCCGAGGCCGGGGCCGACACCCGAGACGATCACGGTCTTGTTCTGCAGGATCACGCGCTTCTCCTAGAAGTCGGCGCAGAGTGCGGCAGCGCTTCGAGCAGCCGCAACCCGCGCGCGAGGCGCTGCGAAGAACTCCCGGAATTTCAGCAGCTTGCGCGCGACTTCTGCGGCTCGGATGCGAGCCGACGATGGACTCGCATCCGCGGCTTCGGGGCTCGCGATCGGAAAAATCTCGCGCGAGATCTTCCGACGAAGTCGTGCGCTCGCCCGTCGGAGTTTTTGCGCGAAGGGGCGCGAACTTGCTCTGCTAGGGTGCGCTTCCGTTCAGCCGAGACGTTCTTCCAGCAAGGCGGCGCCCCTGATGAGAGACAACGACCGCTACTGGGATTGCCTGGATCAGGCGATGGAAGCGTCCCATGGCGGCCGCACGGACGAGGCGCTGGCGTGGCTCGACGAGGCGCTGAAGGCGCACCCGAACGGCGCCGAGGCGCACAACGGACGCGGCGAGATTCTCTGGGACGAGGGGCGCGTGGAAGAGGCGCTCTACCAGTTCGAGCTCGCGGTGATGGCCGACCCGAAGTTCCTCACCGCGCACCTGAACCGAGCCGAGCTGCTCATCGAGGAGATGGGCGAGCACGAACAGGCGATCGCGCTGTGCGACAAGCTGCTCTCGGGCGCGACGGAGCTGCCGAAGCCGGACCGCGCGACCGAAGCCGAGATTTATTATTTGAAGTCGAAGGCGCTCTTCTACCTCGACGATCTCGAGGGCGCGCTCTTCCTGGTGCGGCGCGCGATTCAGAAGTCCGGCGAGATCGCGGTCTACCGCGCCTTCGAGGGCCAGCTGAGCTTCGAGCTCGGGCGCTTCGACGAGGCGAAGAAGCACCTCGAGCGCGCGGTGATCATGGACCCCGAGTCCGCGCACGCCGTCTACCACCTCGGCCTCGTGCTCGAGCGGCTCGGCCGCGACGACGATGCGCGGCGCGCGTTCCAGCAGTCGAACGCGCTCGACAGCGACCACTACCCGCTGCCCGTCGTCGTCGATCACCCGACGTTCGAGCGCATCACCGCGGAGGCGATCTCGGATCTGCCGCGCTCGATCCGCGAGTACGTCGAGCACATGCCCGTGCTCGTGCACGACTTCCCCGACGCCGAGCTGATCACGCGCGAGAACGTGTCGCCGCAGATTCTCGGCATCTTCATCGGCGTGCCGCGCACCGAGGCCGCCGTGACCGCGCAGGCGCGCGACATCGACCGCGTGATCCTGTTCAAGAAGAACCTCGAGAAGATCTGCCGCACCCACGCCGAGCTGGTCGAGCAGATCCAGATCACGGTGAAGCACGAGATCGGCCACTACCTCGGTCTCGACGAGGACGACCTGGAGCGCCTCGGGCTCGCGTAGCCGCGGGAGCCCTCGGTTCTCTGCCAGCCGCGGCGCGGTGCGACGCGTGGCTGTGCGAACCTTGCGCGGCGGAGCGGTCATTCCGGCCGGGCCAAAGTGACCGGGCGGTCAAACAGGCCGGGCCGAAATGACCGCCCCGCGCTTCGAGGCTCGCCATGACCACGCTTCTCGCTGAGCTGCGCACGATCGTCGGCGACGACGCCGTGCTCGCGCGCGAGGAGGAGTTGTTCGTCTACGAGGCGGACGGGCTCACGCACCACAGCGCGCGGCCCGGCGCCGTCGTGCTGCCGCGCAGCGCGGAGGAAGTGCAGCGCGTGGTGGGCGCGTGTGGCAAGCACGGGGTTCCGTTCGTACCGCGCGGCGCGGGCACGGGGCTCTCGGGCGGCGCGGTCGCGTGCGACGGCGGCGTCGTGATCGAGTGCGCGCGCATGAACCGCGTACTGCGCGTCGATCCGGAGAATCGCATCGCGGTCGTGCAGCCCGGCGTCGTGAACGCGGATCTCTCGAAGGCCATCGCGAAGCACGGACTCTTCTACGCGCCCGATCCTTCGAGCCAGCAGTCGTGCACGCTCGGCGGCAACGTCGCCGAGAACTCCGGCGGCCCGCACACGCTGAAGTACGGCACCACGACGAATCACGTGCTCGCGCTCGAGCTGGTGCTGCCCGACGGCGAGATCCTGCGGCTCGGGAGCGCGAGCGGCCTGGCGAACGGTCTCGATCTCGTCGGCGCCGTGGTCGGCAGCGAAGGCACGCTCGGAGTTGTTACGGAGTTGACGGTGCGCCTCGTGGCGCTGCCGGAGCGCGTCGAGGTGCTGCTCGGAATCTTCCCCGACGTCGTGTCCGCGTGCCGCGCGGTGGGCGCGATCATCAGAAGTGGCATGGTGCCCGGCGCGCTCGAGATCGTGGATCAGCGCACGATCCGCGCGGTGGAGGCGAGCGTTTACGCCGCGGGCATGCCCACGGACGCGGGCGCGATCCTGATCATCGAGCTCGATGGCCCGCGCGCTGCAGTCGAGGTGCAGATCGCGCGCTCGAGCGCGCATTGCCGCGACGCCGGCGCGCGAGAGGTCGCGGTCGCGCGCGACGCCGCCGAGCGCACGCGCTTCTGGCGCGCGCGCAAAGGTGCGTTCGGCGCGATGGGCCGCCTCGCACCCGATCTGTACGTGCACGACGCAGTGGTGCCGCGCGCGAAGCTGCCCGAGATCCTGGAGCGCGTGTGCGCGATCGGCGACGCGCATCGCCTTCGCCTCTCGAACGTCTTTCACGCCGGCGACGGCAATCTTCACCCCAACATCTCGTTCGACCGCCGCGACGCGGACGAGCTCGCGCGCGTGATCGCCGCCGGCGAAGAGATCCTGCGCGTGTGCGTCGAGGCGGGCGGCGTGATCAGCGGCGAGCACGGCATCGGCCTCGAGAAACGCGAGTATCTGCCGCTCGTCTTCAACGAAGCCGACATCGCCGCGATGCTGAAGCTGCGCGACGCCTTCGACCCCGATCGCACGTGCAACCCCGGCAAGATCTTCCCGACCACGCGCTTCTGCATGGAGTCGAACCCGAAGGCGCGCGGCTACGACCGCATCGAGTTCGAATGACGACGCTCACCGCACTCGCGCGTGAGTTCTCGGGCGAGCTTCATGCGCCGCTCGCGCTCGAAGGCGCGCAGCTCGAAGCGACGCTGCGCCCGCGCACTGCCGCAGAGTGCGCGCGCCTGCTCGCGGCGCTCACGCAGGAGAAGGTGCCCGCGCTGATCGTCGGCGGCGGAACGCAGCTCGCTGCCGCGAACGCGCCGTGTGGTGCGCGCGTGCGCATCGAGACGAGCGCGCTGCGCGAGGCGCCCGAGCTCGATCTCGACGAAGGCGTCGCGCGCTTCGGCGCGGGCGCGACGCTCGCCGAGATCGCTGCGCAGCTCGAGGGCTCGATCTGGCAGCTGCCGCTCGATCCGCCTGGCGCGGGTGCGACGCTCGGAGGAACTCTCGCGTCGGCCGCGTTCGGCCCGCGCTTCGGTCACCCGCGCGACTTCGTGCTCGGCCTGACGCTCGCGCTCGCGAGCGGAGACGTCGCGAAGTGCGGCGGTCGCGTCGTGAAGAACGTCACCGGGTACGACCTGAACAAGCTGTTCGTCGGGAGCGGCGGCGCGCTCGGAGTGATTACGGCCGCGTGGCTCCGCCTGCGGCCGCGGCCGGAGCGCACCGACGTGCTGCTCGCGCCGGCGCCGCAGGACACCGCGCTCGCGCTGGGCGCCGCGCGCGCTTCCTCTGCGCGCGCCTGCGCGCTGCTCGATGCGACACTCGCTCCCGAGCTCGCAGCGCAGCTCGGCGGCACGCGCGCGTTCGTGCTCGAGCTCGCGGGCGACGCGGCGGCCGTAGAGGCGGATCGCGCAGTGTGGGCGGCAAAGCTCGGCGCGCTCGACGCGCCCGCGAACGCGGTCGAGCTCGTGCGCGCGGCGCAGGGTGGCGGCGCACTGCGCTTCCGCGTTGCCGCGCTGCCGAGCGAAGCGCCCGCGCTGCGCGAAGCGCTGTGCGCCGCCGGCGCGAGCACGCTCGTCTACCCCGCGCGCGGCCTCGTCTCCGCGCGCTTCGAGGCGAGCGACGCGCGCGCCTTCGAGGCGCAGCTCACGGCGGTACGCGAAGCCGCGAAGCGTGCCGGCGGCACGTGGCGGCTCGAAGCAGCACCGCTCGCACTGCGCATCGGCCGCGAAGTATCGGGCGAGGTCGACGCGACGCTCGCGCTGCAGCGTGCACTGAAGCGCGCGTACGATCCTGCGAACGTGCTCAACCCGGGCAGAGAATTCGGCGTGACGCGATGACAGAGAGCGAGCTCACCGGCACTCAGAAAATGCGCGAGCTCTATCCCGCCACGCTCGATTGCGTGCACTGTGGCCTCTGCCTCTCCTCGTGCCCGACGTACCGCGAAACCGGCCGCGAGACGTCGTCCCCGCGCGGCCGCGTGTACCTGATGCGCGGCGTCGCCGAGGGCAAGATCGCGCTCGGCGACGTCGTCGCGGAAGAGGCCTCGCTCTGTCTCGGCTGCCGCGCGTGCGAGACGGCCTGCCCGTCGGGCGTGCAGTACGGCGCGCTGCTCGAGCAGACGCGCGCCGCAGTCGCGGACGCAGGGCTTCGCAGCGGCTTCGCGTACTCGCTCGAGCGCTTCGCGTTGCGCCACGTCGTCCCTAACAAGGGCGTGCTCGGCGCGCTCGTCTCGCTGCTCGGCGCCGCGCAGTCGCTGCGCCTCGATTCGCTCGTGGCGCCGCTCCTCCCCGCGCGCCTGCGCGAAATGCACGCGCTGTTGCCTGCGATCCCGCCGCGGCGCGAGCGGAGACGCCTGCCCGCGCTCAGACCCGCGATCGGAGCGAAGCGCGGACGTGTCGCGCTGCTCGAGGGCTGCGTCATGCCCGAGCTGTTCGGCGCCGTGAACGCGGCCACCGCTCGCGTGCTCGCGCGCACCGGCTTCGACGTGCTCGTGCCCGAACGCCAGGGCTGCTGCGGCGCGCTGCACGCGCACAGCGGCGACGCTGCGAAGTCGCGCGAGCTCGCGCGCTTCAACGTCGCCGCGTTCGCGCTCGAGGACGTCGACGCGGTCGTCACCAACTCCGCCGGCTGTGGCGCCGCGCTGCGCGAGCTCGGGCACTGGCTACCGGGCGAGGGCGATGCGCTCGCGGCGAAGACGCGGGACATCTGCGAGCTGCTCGACGCGGTGGGCATCCCCGAACCGCGGAGCGAGATCGCGGGCACCGCTTGTTACGACGACCCCTGCCACCTCGCGCACGGCCAGCGCGTCGTCGATGCGCCGCGCCGCCTACTCGCGAAGATCCCGGGCCTGCGCGTCGTCGCGCACGACGACCCCGCGAGCTGCTGCGGCGCCGCGGGCATCTACAACCTGACGCAGCCCGAGATGTCGCGCGCCGTGCTCGCGCGCAAGATGGACTCGCTCGCGGCGGCGAGCCCGGACTACATCGTCACGGGCAACCCCGGCTGCCTGATGCATCTCAGCGCGGGCGCGAAGCAGCGAGGCCTAACAGCTCGCGTGGTTCACCCCGTCGAGCTGCTCGATCGCGCGCTCGCCGAGTGATCGCGCGCGGTCAACTCGCGCGCAGGTTCGCCGCGAGAAACGCCTCGAGCTTCGCCCACGCGTCGCGCGCGGCTTCCGGGTGATACGACTCCGCGCGCTCCTCGCAGCAGAAGCCGTGCACCGCGCCCGCGTAGTTCTCGAGCGCGAAGGTCTTGCCGAGCGCGCGCAGCCGCTGCTCGATCGCGCGCACTTCTTCCTGCGGAATGAAGTAGTCGAGCTGCCCGAAGAAGAGGTGCAGCGGGCACGAGATCTTCGGCGCGCGATCGAGCAGCGCGCCGATGCCGCCGCCGTAGAACGGCGCGCTCGCGCGCAGCTCGGGCAGCTCGCACGCGGCGAGGAAGCTGAGCCGCCCGCCCATGCAGAAGCCCGCGACACCGATCGGCCGCGCGCCGACCTCGGGCGATGCGCGCAGGTGCGCGACCGTCGCGCGCATATCGGCGAGGAACTCCTCGTCCTTCAGATTGCGCATCAGGCCGATGGCCTTCTTCAAGTCCGCGTAATCAGCGCGGTTGTCAGGCGCCTGCCGGTGGTAGAGATCGGGCGCGACCGCGACGTAGCCCATTCGCGCGATGCGCTCGACGTCGCGCTCGAAGTTGGCGACGAGCCCGTACGCCTCCATCAGCACGATCACCGCCGAGCGCGCGCCGCCCGCGGCGGGCTTCGCGACGAACGCGGGCATGCGCGCCGCGCCGACGGGGATCTCGATGCGGGAGGTGCTGAGCTGCATCCGTGCCATCGCGATCTCGGGTAGTGGCTCGCTGAGCGGGCGGGGCTCAGCGAAGTGCGCCTCTACTCGTCGATCTGCTCCGCGAGGTAACGCTCTCGACCAACCTGCTCGACGAGGCTCAGCTGCGTCTCGAGCCAGTCGACGCTCTCTTCCTCGTCGATGAGGTGGCGCTCGAGCAGCTCTCGCGTGCCGTTGTCACCCTTGGAGCGCGCCAGCTCGATCGCGGCGTTGTATCGAGCGACCGCGCTCACCTCGAGCTCGAGGTCGAGCTTGTGCTGCTCGATCGCATCCTCCCCAACACGCACGGGGAACAGGCGCTGCAGATTCGGCGTGCCGTCGAGATAGAGGATGCGCTCGATCAGCCGATCCGCGTCCTTCATCTCGCCGATCGACTCCTCGCGCTTCTTCTTCGCGAGGCGCACATAGCCCCAGTTCGCGCACATCTTGGCGTGGATGAAGTACTGATTGATCGCCGTCAGCTCGGCCGTGAGGATCTCGTTCAGGGCTTCGAGGACTTGAGCATCACCGCGGGGCATCCGACCTCCTTCAGGCGTTCGCCGCAGGTTGACCCGCGCTTCCGTTCGCGCGAGCCGCGTGCCGTGCAGTGTGCTCCGCGAGCATCTCCTCGATCAAAGGAACGCAGCCGCCGCAGCGATTCCCGGCGCCGCAGCTCCGCGCGACCTCGCTCGATGTTTCGGCGCCCTGCGCGATCGCCGAACGAACCTCCCTGTCGCGGATCGCGAGGCAGTGGCAAACGAGCATGCACGGGCTCCTTGGGTCGGGGAGGGTGGAGCATAGGTGAAACTGACATTCATTTTCAAGATGGCCGGAAAGCTGATCCGGGCAGGCACGCCCGCCGCCAAACCGGGCGCCGCGCGTGCGGAAGGCCAGCGACTCCGTGGGTCCGCGCGACGGGTGGGATCTGGGTCAGCGCTCCCGGTCGCTCGCGCGCCGCGAGACCGGGAGCCCGCGCTGGGCACGCGAGTTTCTCGGCACGCCTCACGCTCGCCCTCGACGCGGCGCCGCATGTCCGCGTAGGCATCCTCGATCAACCGGCGTAGCGCCTCTTCGTCCACATCACGCCCGGGCCTCAGCTTCACGTGGCGCATGAACTTGCCCGTGCCTTCGAGCAGCCGCGCGGGATCGGCGAGCGATGCGCCGCGAAAGAAGCCCACGTTCACGTGCGCCGTGAACGCGTTCACGTAGGCGAAGCCCGCGTCATCGACGCACGCGGTCGGCGCGCCGTCGTGAATCAGCTCGCGCACGTCGTCGCCGCAGCCGCGCATCAGCTCGAACCAGCGCTGCGCGATCGCGCCGAGCTCGCCGCGGTGTGCGCGCATCCAGGCGTCGACGGCGGGCGAGCGCTTCGCGGCGCTCGGGTAGCGGAGGAGCTGCGTCTTCTTCATCTCGGGGGCACCTCCGCGCACGATCGACCGGATTGCCGGGGGGCCTCGCGTTCCGCGCGATGTCACGACTCCGGGTCGTACATGATCTCGCGAACTTCCTGCGCGCAGCGACACGAGGCGGCGATCCGAGCGGCCCAAGCGAGCGCCTCTTCGCGGGAGGCGACCTCGATGATCGAGAACCAACCGATCACGGCCTTCTTCTCCGGCACGGGCCCCGCCGAGATTGCGCCGTCCGTCGCGACGATGCTCGATCGCTGGCGCTGAATGCCGCCGCCGAAGATCCAGATGCCGGCAGCCTTCGCCTCGCGGACGACGCGATGAGATGCCTCGCCCACCGACGGCCAATCGGCAGCGGGGATGTGGTCCATCGAGCCGTCGTCGAATGAGATCAGGTAGCGAGGCATGGCGCCCATCCTTCCCTGCTCGGTCCCCTCCGCGCTCATCCCCCCGACAGCGCCTGAAAGATGTGCACCTCGTCCCCGCTTGTTAGGGCCGTCGCCAGCGCGCGCGTCTCCACCTTGTTCACGAACAGCCGCATGTGCGGTCTGAGTCGGTCCTGCTCGTCGATCATGCGGAAGCGGATGCCGGGGTACTGGCGATCGAGGTCCGCGAGCAGCTCGGCGAGGCTCGCGCCGCTGGCTTCGACTTCGCTCTTCTGCGCGGTGTAGCTGCGCAGCGGCGACGGGATCGCGACTCTCACAGCTCGAACGCCTCCACGGCGTGGATCTGCGGGAGTTTGCGGCGCAGGCACTGCCAGCTCGCGGCTTCGTCGAAGCTCGCCCACAGCTCACCGTGCGTGGTCGCGAAGTAGAGGCCCACCGGATCGTGCGCGTCGCCGGTCATGGCTTGGCGGCGCACCGTCATCCACGCCTGTTCGCGCGGCAGTCCGGTGTCGCAGCGCGTCCAGCTCTTGCCCGAGTCGCTCGTCTTGTAGACGGCGGGCTTCCCGCCCGGGCTCACGCGCGGCCACACGTCGCTGCCGTCCATCGGGAAGACCCAACAAGTCGCCGGGTCGCGCGGGTGCAGCACCATCGGGAAGCCGATGTCGCCGACGTCGCGCGGCATGTTGTCGCCGATGCGCTCCCACTTTTCGTCGGGGCGATAGAGCCGGTAGATGCCGACGTGGTTCTGCTGGTAGAGCACGTCGGGCCTGAGTGGATGCAGGCGGACGCAGTGCGGGTCTTGGCCGACCTCGGGATACGGGTCCGGTTGGAAGTCGACTCTCACGCCCTTGTTCACTGGCCTCCAGGTCGCGCCGGCGTCGAGGCTCTCGAACGTGCCGCCGAGCTCTCCCGAAACGGAGAGATACATGTGATTAGGGTCTCGCGGGTCGACGAGGATCGAGTGCAGCACCGGCCCGTCGGGTGTGCCGCCGACTCCGGCGACGCCCTTCGAGTAGACGGGGTGATCGTTGTAGCCAGGCATCGGCTCCCACGAGACGCCGCCATCGCGCGTGCGGAAGAGACCCTCGGGCGATGTGCCCGCGAACCACGTGCCGGGCTCGGTCGCGTGCCCCGGCGAGAGCCAGAACACGTGATTCACCGCGAGCGCGCGCTCCCCCTCTGCTGCTTTCCGAAACGCAGGCGGCTGCGCGGCCTCCTTCCAGGTCGCGCCGAAATCCTGCGAGCGAAACACGGTCGGCCCGAGGTGCCCGGTTTTCGCAGCAACGAGCAGCGTGCGCTTGTCGCGCGGATCGAGCACGGCGTGATGGATCTCGTGGCCGAGGAAGTGCGGGCCTTCGAGCTGCCAGTTCGAGCGCGCGGCGTTCGCGCGGTAGAACCACAGGCCTTTGCGCGTCGCGATCGTCAGGAGAATCGGGCCGTTGGCGGGGGTCATCGGGAGCCTCCTCGAGTTTTGGATTTTCTCACGCGCCGCGCGCTCCGTGCGCTGCGGATTTCAGCGATGCGCGCGTGCACGATCCTGCGTACCAGCGCGCTCGGCAGCGGGCGATCGTGCGCGAAGCGAACCGTGCCCTTCGAGAGCGCGTGCTTCGCGAGCGCGGGGCCGAGCGCGCGCCGCACGCCGTGCGTGATCGGGTAGAGCGCCGCGTGCTCCGCCCAGCCGGCGTACCAGAGCAGCGCGCGGTCGCTCCAGCGCAAGCCCGGAATGCCATAGCTGAACACCTCGATCGCGTCCGGCGCCGCAGCGCGCACGAGACTGCGCAGCGACTTCGCGCGGCGGCGCGCGAGCGGTGGCAGCGCCGCGAAGTAAGCGCGCACGCGCGCGGCGTCGATGCTGGGTACGGCCACTACGGCTCACCGCGCGCTGCGCGCTCGAGCGTCGCGAGGTCGAGCTTTTTCATCGGCATGAACGCGGCGACGACGCGCGCCGCATTCGGGCCCGTCATCCACGCGCTCATCTGCCTGGGCACGATCTGCCACGAGAGGCCGAAACGATCGCGCAGCCAGCCGCACTGACTCTCGGCGCCGCCGTTCGCGGTGAGCGCGTTCCACAGCCGATCGATCTCGGCTTGTGTTTCGCAGGCGACGGAGATCGAGCACGCCTCGCTGAGCTTGAAGAAAGGACCCCCGTTCAGCGCCTGATACGGCACGCCGTCGAGCGTGAATTGACGGTCATGACCGAGCCCGCGGGCATCTGCGCGCCTTCGCCGTAATGGCTCGTGGCGGTGATGCGCGAGTTCGCGATCAGCGACGTGTAGAGCTGCACCGCGATCTCGGCGTCGCGTTCGAACCAGAGGCACGTGGAGACGCGCGGCATCGTAAACACCTCCGAACGCAGTCGACGCGATTCTCACACGCGCACACCCACCGCGCGCGGGATCTCCGCTTATCGTGCGCCGATGGCTCCTCACGAGAGCGCGCGCCTCCCGATTCCCGCAACCCCCGACGACGTCGACGCCGCGTGGCTCGAGGCCGCCATGCGTGGCGCGGGCCTCGACGTCGCGCTGCGCAGCGCGCACATCACGCGCATCGCGGTGGGCAAGGGGATGCTCTCGAGCCTCGCGCGCGCGCGCATCGAGTACGCGCGCGGAAGCGGCCCGGCCTCGGTCGTGCTGAAGCTGCCCGCCGCGAACGAGCAGAACCGCGCCGTCGCGATCACCTTCAACAACTACGAGCGCGAGACGCTCTTCTACAAGCTGGCCGCGCAGCGCTCGACGATGCGCACGCCGCGCGTCTTCCACGCGGACCTCGACGGCCGCGAGCGCTTCGTGCTCGTGCTCGAGGACCTGGGCGACTGGACACAAGGCGATCAGGTGCGCGGCTGCACCAGCGACGAAACGCTCGCGTGCATCGACTCGTTGGCGCAGCTGCACGGCGCGTTCTGGGGCAAGGTCGACGGCGGCGACTTCGACTTCGTGCCCAACAGCGCGAACTCGCTGATGTCGCGAGGGCTCTCCGCGGGCGCCGAGGCGATGTACGGGAACTTCATGCAGCTCTTCGGGACCGGCGCGCCGCCGTCGATTCGCGCGCTCGATCATGGCCGCTACTGCGCTGCGCTTCCGCGCATGCAGGCCCTCATGGACTCAGCGCCGCGCACCTGGATCCAGGGCGACTTCCGCCTCGACAATCTCTTCTTCGGAAGCCAGCCCGAGCACGCGCCCGTGGCGGTGGTGGACTGGGGCGGCAGCCTGCGCGGGCGCGGCATTCACGACATCGCGTACTTGCTGACCGGCAGCGTGCCCATCGAGGGCCGCCGCGCGCACGAGCGCGCCTGGATCGCGCGCTGGTGCGCCGAGCTTGCGAAGGTCGGTGTGCCCGCGAGCGACCTCGCGGACGCCTTCGACGACTACCGCCGCGCCGTGCTCTTCATGTGGTGCTACGTCGTGGTGACGGCCGGCAGCCTCGACCCGAACAACCGCCGCGGCCAGGAGTGGATCGACGCGTGGGTCGAGCGTTACTTCGCCGCGTTCGAAGATCTGCGCTGCGCGGAGTTGTTACGGGAGTTCGAGTAGCCCGCGCGACTAGAGAATGCTCCCGCCGTGCACGTCGAGCAGCGCGCCGGTGATGCCGCCGCCCGCCTCGGACGTGAGCAGCAGCGCGACGGCGGCCATCTCTTCCACCGTGTTGAGGCGCTTGATCGCGGCGTCCTGCGCGTAGTTGTCGAGGAACTTCTCGTACGTGATGCCTGCGACCTTCGCAGCCGCTGGGCCCGCTTCCTTCATCAAGTCCGTCTCGACCGCGCCGGGAAGGATCGCGTTGCAGGTGATGCCGATCGGCCCGTACTCGAACGCGACCGCCTTGGTGAAGCCGTTCAGCGCGTGCTTGTTCGTGATGTAGTGCGAGACCGCGGGCTTGTTCGCCTGCTTGCCCTCGACGGAAGAGATGTTGATCACGCGCCCCCAACGCCGCGGGATCATGTCGCGCAGCGCGCGCCGCGTGGCCCAGAACGCGGAGTTGAGGATCCAGTTCTGCGCGTCGAGCCACGCTTCGTCACTGAGGTCCGCGACCGGCGCGTAGCCGGAAGAGCCGCCCGCGTTGTTCACGAGAACGTCGATGCGCCCGAAGCGCGCGATCGTTTCGTCGACGACGCGCTCGACGTCGCGCTGCACGCGCACGTCGCCCGCGACGAAGTGCGCGCGCTCGCCCGCGCCGATCTCGGCGAGCGTCGCCGCGCCCTTCTCGGGCGAGCGCCCGTTCACGACGACGCGCGCGCCCTCGCGCAAGAAAGCTTCTGCGATGCCGCGGCCGATGCCGCGCGTTCCGCCGGTGATGGCCGCGACGCGTCCTGCGAGCTGCACGGGAGGGCTCCGATCGAGGTGAGAGAGCGCCGAGGGTTCCACGGCGCGAGCGGCGACGAAAGCCGTGAGCGAAGCAATCAGCGCGTCCGTTACCGAGTGCTCGCTGCCTTCTTTCTCACGGTCTTCTGCACGACCCAGTTGTTCTTCCCGATTCGTCGATCGCGGTGAAAGCCCTGCTTCTCGAACATTGCGACGGAGCCGTTGTGGAGGAACGACCAGATCGAGCGGCCGCTGATGTCTTCGGGGTAGCTCTCGACTTTGCCGCCGCCGAGGCGAGCGATCTCTTGCAGCGCGCCGCGGAGTGCCGCGGCGGCGACACCCGCGCGACGACGCTCGCGGTCGACGAAGAAGCATGTGATGCGCCAGTCGGGCAGTTGCGTGAGGCCATCCGCATAGGCGCGCTTGTGCTTGATGTTCGGCAGCTCCTCCGTCGGCCCGAACTGACACCAGCCGACGCAGTCGTCGCCGGCGTAGACGAGCGCCGCATGCGCGCGGCCTTCGCGCACGCGCTTCTCCTTCAACGAGCGATTCTTCCCCGAGCGAATGCCCTCCGCGTGAAACGCCATGCACCAGCAGCCGCCCCAGACGCCTTTGTGCTTCTCGACGAGGCGCGCGAAGTCGGGCCACGTCGCGGGAGTCAGCGGCTGAGTCGCGTAGCTCGGCATGGTGCTCCTCACCGATACAAAATCTGATCCGGCGTCTCCTTCGGCATGCGAATGCGCGGGAACGCGCCGAAGCCGAAGTCTTCGAGCCCGCTCTGCACCACGAGCTCGACGGGCAGGATCGATTCGCGCCCGCGCACGATGCCGTACAGCTCGCGCATGCCGCGGAAGGCGTACTCGCCGTCGCCGCTCTGCGCGGGATCGTTTGCGAGGCCGAGACGCGCGCGCTCGAAGAAGCTCTCGCGCTTGGCGTGCGCGTCGAAAGTGGCGTCGCGGTCGACGCGCGCGCGGTGAATCGCGCTCTCTTCGAGTAGCGCGACGATGCGAGCGAGGTGCTCGCTGCTCACTTCGGTGCGGCGAATCTCGGCCGCGCCGTCTTTTCCTTCCGTGCCGACGTACGCGAGCTCGATCCAGCGCCCGCCGATCAGCGTGATGCCGTCGGCGTGCAGCTCGCCGTTCGCGTAGCTGCCGTCGAGCGTGCCCTGCGCGAGCGCGAAGCCGCGCGGGCCCGCGAGCTCGGGGTTCTCGACGAGGTACTGCCGGCTCACCTGAATGCGCTGCGGCGTCGCACGCTCGATCATCTCCTCGACGGTCTCTCGCGCTTCCTTTGCCGCTTCGGTCTCGGGGAAGCGCTCCGCGGCCATCAACAACAGCCGCCCGCGCCCGCCGCGCGTGCGCTCGCGCGCGGACGCGGCCACGAGCTGCTCGGCGGCGCGCTCGCGCAGCTTCAAGAGGTCCTTCTCGCTCAGCTCGCTCATGCCCTCCGCGAGCTCGACCGCCGCGACCGCGTTGCCGCGCGCGTCTTCGTACTCCCGCAGCCACGTGCGCACCTCGCCCGCGTGCGCGCCTTCGGGGTGATGCTCGAGGTAGCGGCGCGCGAGCGCGGCGGCGGCGCGCTTCTCGCTCTTGCCGTACGGGAACGCCATCAGGCGCGAGGGCAGGCCGAGCACGACGCTCGTGAGCATCGGCACCTCCGCGAGCCACTCGATCGGGCGCGGCAGATCGTGGTCGCGCGCGCCGTAGGCGAGCGGGCCGAACAACAGCTGCTTCGCGCTCTCCTTGGTCTTCTCGCGCCGCGCGAGACGAAACGCGCGATACGGGTTCGCGTCGAAGTCGACCAGCATGGCCGCCGCGTGCCGGCCCATCGCGCTGTCGCGCTTGGCGAGCGCCTCGATGCGCTCCAACGCGTCGACCTCGCGGCCCGCCTCGCGCGCCGCGAGTGCCAGCGCGAGCTCGGCCGCCTCACGCGAGAGCGCGTTCGCGCTCGTGAGCAGTGGCTGCGCGACAGCTGTTAGGTCCGCGCCGGGCGCGACGAGCGCGCGCGCGAGCGCCCACTCCTCGGGCGCGAGCGGCGCGACCGCGTCGGCAGCGCGCAGCGTGCGCGCGCGGTTCTCCGTCCACGCTTGGCCCGTCTCGGTCGCGCGCTGAAGCAAGTCGACCGCCTCGGCGTCTTCGCTGCGATAACGGAGCGCGCGCTCGGCGAGGAACGCGGCGAGGATGGGCTCGCCTTGCGCCATCGCCGCTTCGCCTTGGCGCACGGCGCGGTCGACTTGCATCTCGATCCAGCGCAGCTGCGCGGCCTCGATCTTGTCGATCAGCTCGGCGGCCTGCGGCGCGTCGGGCTGCTCCTCGACGAAGTCCTTCCAGTGCTTCAGCGCCTGCCGCTCGCGAGCTGTCAGGGATTCCTCGTCGTGAAGCGCGAGAGCGACGCGCACGAGCGATTGCGTGAGGCGAATCGGGACGAAGAACGGCGTCACGATCGAGCCGCCCATGCCTTCGGCCACCTCGTTCGCCGCGCCGCCCCAACGCTCCATGCGGTCCTCGCGCAGACGCTTCTTCGCGAGCAGGAGCGGATCGTCCGCGATGTCTTGCTCGATGCGCGAGCGCAGCTCCGCCGGCACGTCGCCGCGCTCGAGCACGCGCGCCTGCGCCGTGCGGCGCGCGGGGCCCGCAGGCAGGAGCGCGGCCTCGGCATCGCGCGCGGCGGCAGCGAGGCCGGTGGGCGCGAGCTTCTCGCTCTCGCGCGCGGCCTCGATCGCTTCGAGGCGCTCCACGCTGCGCGCGAGCGCGGCCCCGTCGTTTCGCCAGAGAGATCGCGCGGCGTCGCGCGCGGCGAGATCGGCGTCATCGGGAAGCGGCGCGGAGAGGCGCGGCGCAGGCTCGAGCAGATTGCGCGACGGCGGCGCCGAGGTCGTGCAGGCCGTGCCCAACAAGCAGGCGGCGAGCATTCCAGCGGGATGCCACGACCGGCCCCCGCTCCGGGAGCCTCGAGAGCTCGCAAAGAAGTGCCTAGGGCGTGAAGCGATCACGATCCACCTTCAACGTGAATGCGAGGAAGGCCTCGAGCCGGCGCGCGGCTTCGAGCTTCTCCGTCGCGCCGTCTTGGTTCGAGACGGTCTCGTAGAGGCGCGCTGCGGAGTTCACCAGCTCCTCGAAGCGCTCGGGCTCGAAGCCCGGCGACTCGGGCGGGTACTCCTCGACGTACTCGCGCGCGAGCGTCGCGTACAGCTCGGCGAGCTCGAGCACGTGGCTGTTCGCGAGCTTGCTCTCCTTGTGATCGATCGCGAGTCGCTGCAGCGCGGCGAGTGCGCGCACCGCGCCGTCCGCGAAGAGGCGCCGCGTCGAGACGAGCACCCGCGCCCGCTCGCGGTCGTTGCGCTCGATCTCCTCGCGCACGACCGCGGCGTAGTGTGTGCCTTGCGCGGTCTCGAGCAGCTCCTCGAGCTTGGTGCGCCGCGCGCCGATCTCCTCGATGCGCGCCTCGCGCGCCGCGAGCAGCGCGTCGTCGGAGCCCACCGCGGGCGGCGCCTCGCCGCGCTTCGTCGCCGTAACGAGTGCGTCGCACACGGCGGCGCTGCGCAGCGCCTCCTGCGCGAGCTCGCCCTCGGCCGCCGCGGCGCGGCGATAGCTCTCGGCCGCGACGTCGTAGGCGCGCAGCCGCTCCAGCGCGCGCCCCTTCGCGAAGGGCAACACCTCCGCCCACGCACCGGCGCGGAGCGAAGCCTCGTGCGCGCGCTCGAGATTCTCGAGGCGCAGCAGCGAGCTGCGGTAGACGTTGCGACCCGTGAAGTCGCGCGCGGGCGCGAAGCGATACGTGTCGTCCGAGATGTGGCGCCGCAGCACGGCGTTCACTTCGAGCAGCGACTGCGTCGGCTGATAGCGCGGGTCGGGCTCGTCGCTCTTCGCGAGCGCGGGCGGCGCGAGGCACAGCGCCGAGAGCAAGAGAAGCGCGGGGACGTTCCGCAAGAAAGCAAGGAGGGTTCCGGATCGCGGAACGCTGCTTGACTTACTTGCGGAACGTCCCCGGGCGCGGAGGCCGCAGGCGACGGCGAGCGAGCGCACCCCAAGTCGCGTCACGTCGGAGCGGATCAGCCGCAGCGCACGGCGCCGCCGGCTGCATGCGCCGAGCGCGGAGCAGCGGAGCCAGCGGGGTTCTTGCTCGCGCCCACTCGATGGCCGCGCCTCGTCACGACCGTCTCCGATGATCCGCGAGGAGCTGGTTCAGCATTTTCTCCGTCGCGAGCACGGCGGCGGCGAGCTGGTCGGAGTCGACGCCCATCGTCGACCAGTTCTCCGCGCCGCCTTCGCCGCGCCACGAGATGATCGTCTCGACCAGCGCGTCGGTCTCGCCGCCGGGCGCGATGCGCACGCGGAAGTCGCGCAGCTCCGGCAGCGCGAGGCCGAACTTCTTCGCGGCCTTCGCGAGCGCCTTCATGAACGCGTCGTAGCCGCCGTCGCCCGTCGCGCTCGCGGTCGCGCGCTGCTTGCCGTACGCGAGCGTGAGGTGCGCGCTCGGCGTGGCGTCGCTGCCGACCGTCACCTCGTACGACGCGACGCGCATCAGCTGCTCGCGCGGCGTCTTCAGCACGTCCGCGATCAGAAAGCGCAAATCCTCGGGCATCACCTTGCGCTTCTTGTCGCCGAGCTCGACGACGCGCGCGAGCACCGCATCGCGCGCTTCGGTCGAAAGCTCGATGCCGAGCTTCGCGAGGTTCTGGTCGATCGACGCTTTGCCCGAGAGCTTGCCGAGCGCGTAGGCGCGCTGGCGCCCGAAGCGCGCGGGCGCGAGCCGCGACTCGTAGAGATCGCCCTTCGCGTCGCCGTCGGCGTGAATGCCCGCGGTCTGCGTGAACACGTCGGCGCCCACGATCGGCGCGTTCGCCGAGACCTCTTTGCCCGTCGCAATTTCCACGAGTCGTGAGACAGCCACGAGCTTCTTCTCGTTCACGCCCGTCTTCCACGGTCCGTGGTCGTGCAGCGCCGCGACGACTTCCGCGAGCCGCGTGTTGCCCGCGCGTTCGCCGAGGCCGTTCACGCTGGTGTGCACGCCGCGCGCGCCGGCCTCGACCGCGGCGAGGCAATTCGCCGTCGCGAGGCCGTAGTCGTTGTGGCAGTGGAACTCGAAGTGCACGTCCGGCCAACTCGCGACCATCAGGTCCACGGAGCGCGCGGTGTCGCGCGGTGCCTGGATGCCGAGCGTGTCGGCGAGGTAGACGCGCGCGACGTCGTGCTCCACGAGCGTGCGCATCATCGAGAAGACGTAGTCGGGCGAGTCCTTCACGCCCTGCGACCAGTCTTCGAGGTAGACGTTCATCTTCACCTTGCGCTTGCGCGCGTAGGCGAGCACGTCGGCGATGCGCTTGCGGTGCTGCTCGGGCGGCATGCGCAGCTGCTGGAGACAGTGCCGCTCGGAGCCCTTCGTGAGCAGGTTCATCACGCGCCCGCCCGTCGATTCGAGCCAGTCGATCGACTGCGTGCCGTCGACGTAGCCGAGCATCTCGATGCGCGGCAGCAGATCGCGCTTCTTCGCCCAGGCGCAGATCTGGCGCGCGGCTTCGCGCTCGCCTTCGGAGACGCGCGTGCCCGCGATCTCGATGCGGTCGACGCCCACGTCTTCCAGCAAGGTCTGCGCGAGCTGGAGCTTCTCGGCGGGCGTGTACGAGATCTCCGGCGTCTGCTCGCCGTCGCGCAGCGTCGTGTCCATCACCTGAATGCGCGTGCGTGCGGAGCTGGGCATGGGGGCCTCGGCGTGCGGGAAGCGAGCCAGGGTATCGGGCGCGCGGGCGGACGCGCACCCGGGCTCGCGCACAGGGGACGTACGTGCACCAAAGCGCGCACCTGGGACGTACGTGCACATCGGTGCACATCGCTTCCCAGCTGCGCGTGTGGAGGGCTGCGCGTGAGTCGCCTATGCACGCCGCGCATGCCCGCCGCCCCGCGCACTCTCGAGGTCACGCCGGAGCACGCCGGCGCGCGGCTGGATGCGTTCCTCGCGGATGGGCTGCGCGTCTCGCGCGCGGAGGCGCGGCGTCTGCTCGAGCGCGGGGCGGTCGAGGTCGACGCGCGCGCGGTGGGGCTCGCGGACAAGGGTGCGCCGCTCGCGGCGGGGCAACGCGTCGCGGTGCAGCGCTTCGCGGGGCGCGCGCACGCGGAGCCGATCGCGCAGCCCGAGCTGGCGCTGCCCGTGCTCGCGCGCGGGGCCGGCTGGCTCGCGGTCGCGAAGCCCGCGGGCATGCCGGTGCATCCGCTCGATCCCGGCGAAACGGGCACCGCGCTGAACTTCGTGGCCGCGAAGTTCCCCGAGATCGTGGGCGTGGGCGAAGCGGGACTGCGCAGCGGGGTCGTGCACCGACTCGACGTCGACACGTCGGGCGCGCTCCTCTTCGCCACGGAGCAGGGCCGCTGGGAGCAGCTGCGCGGCGGCTTTCGCGCGCACCGAGTCGAGAAGGTCTACCGCGCGATCGTGCACGGCGGGCTCAGCGGAAGCGGGGAGCTCGCGCTGCCGCTCGCCGTCGCGCAGCACCGGCCCGCGCGCGTGCGCGTCGTCGCCGCGGGCGATCCGCGCTCGCGGCACACGCGCATGACCTGGCGCGCGCTCGAGCGGCTGCGCGACGCAACCCTCGTCGAGGCTCGCCCGGCGACGGGCTTCCTGCACCAGATCCGCGCCAGCTTCGCGCACCTCGGGCATCCGCTCGTGGGCGACTCTGCCTACGGCGCGCCGGCCTCCCCGCACGCCAAACGCCATCTGCTCCACGCGGCATACGTCGCGTACCGCGACGTCGAGGCCCGCTGCCCCGACGCGGAGGATTTCGCTGCGGCGTTGGAAGCGTTCGCGCCGTAGGCGAGCGAGGCGGGCGGCTCGATGCCGGGGGGTGTGAACTCGTTCACAGCGCGATGTGTGATCGAGAACGCAATCTTGCTTGCATGGCCCAGCCGCTCCGATCGTTCCTCTCTCGGCCGTCGTTTCGGGCCCCAGCGGGTGGCCGCTTCGCGACTCCGCACAGCGACTTCAGCTCCGCCTGCTTCGAGTCGCATCCGGACGCCCAGTTCGTGGTCCGCTCGGACGGCGAAATCCTCGGCGCCAACGCCGCCGGGCGGCGATTGATGGCGTCGACGATGGGCGTCGCCGCGATGAACGGTCGCCTTTCCGAGAGCGCCGGCCCGAAGCTGGCCGCGTTGTTCGAGGGGGTGCGCGACGCGATTCGCGATCAGCGCGCGACGGACGAGATGGAGCTCTCGCTCTCGCAGACCGCGGTGTTCGCGATGCGCGCCCTGCCGCTCGGGCCCGCGCTCGATGCGGCGCTGCTCATCGTTCGTCCGCGCGAGCCGCACGTCATCGTTTCGGCGCGCGTGCGCTTCGGGTTCACGGCCTCGGAGTCGCTCGTCGCGGAGCGACTCGCGAGAGGCCTAACAGTTCCGCAGATCGCGCTGCAGCTCGGCATCTCGATCGAGACCGTGCGCTGCCACCTCAAGCAGGCTTTCGTGAAGGCGGGCGTACACCGCCAGGCCGAGCTCGTGGCCGTGATGCTGGGTGGATGAGCCCTCGCAGGTGACGCGCCGCACGTCCGCCCATCTGCGGCGGCCGCGCTTTGTGACGACCGTCGCTCTCCGCGCGCAAATTCATCCCTAACGAGTCGCGCCGTTCGTCCGAAACCTCGGACGACGCCGGCCAGCGTGAACTTCTCGAGCCGCCGAACGTCGTAGCCAACGCGCCGCAATCCGCGGCGACAAGGGGGACCCATGAAGAAGATCTGATTACTGCTCGCAGCTCTCGTCGCCTTCGCGGCGCAATCGGCCTTCGCGCAGGACTACGCACGGCCCGGCGTCTACGGGCAACTCGGCGTCGTCGGCGCGTTCCTCAGCGACTCGGACGAGGCCGCAGTCGGCGCCTCGGGCCGCCTCGGCTACCGGATGACGCCGAACCTCGCGCTCGAGGGTCAGGTCGACTACTCGGGCGACTTCGCGGGCTCTTCGAACGTGAAGCTGAAGTCGACCCTCGTCACGCTGAACGGCAAGTTCTTCCTGATGCAGGAGCAGATCCAGCCGTACCTAATGGCTGGCGTCGGCGGCATGTTCGCGAAGGCGGGCATCACCGGTCTTGGCTCGGGTGACGAGAGCGCGTTCGTCGCGAAGGTCGGTGGCGGCCTCGACTTCTACTTCACGGAGAACGCCGCGTTCAACGTGGAGTCGGTCTACAACATCGGCACCGGCGATCTCTCGGACCTCGACTATCTCGGTCTGAGCCTCGGCGTCAGCTACCGCTTCTAACGTCGGCCCTGTTCGACGCTGCGCCGCTGGAGCGATCCTCCAGCGGCGCTTCTCATTTCTTGCGCAGCAGCGTGAGCCCGTCCGAGATCGGCGTCATCACGCAGTCGACGCGCGTGTCTGCAGCGACCGTGTCGTTGAAGGCGCGAATCGCGCGCGTGTTCTCGTCCTGCGCCGACGCGTCGATCACCGCGCCGTTCCACAGCACGTTGTCGACGCAGATCAGGCCGCCCGAGCGCGTGCGCTTCAGGATCTCTTCGTAATAAGTCGCGTAGTTCACCTTGTCGGCGTCGATGAAGGCGAGGTCGAAGCGCGGCGTCTCCGGCAGCGCGCGCAGCGTCTCCGCCGCTGGCGCGATGCGCAGCTCGATGCGATCCGCGACGCCCGCGCGCTCCCACGCCTTGCGCGCGAGCGCGGTCCACTCGTGCGAGACGTCGCAGCAGAGCAGGCGCCCGCCGGCCGCGAGACCGCGTGCGATCGCGAGCGACGAGTAGCCCGTGAACGTGCCCACCTCGACCGCCTCGCGCGCGCCGATCAGCTTGGCAATCAGCGTGAGAAACGCGCCCTGCTCCGGCGCGACCTGCATGATCGAGATCGGCCCGAGCTTCGCGGTCTCCGCGATCAGCTCACGCTGCACCGCATCCGGCGGCGTCCCGTGCGCGACGAGATAAGCGTGCAGCTCCGGCGAGAGCCCGAGCGATTTGAGCAGCAGATCGGACACGAGGCCTCCTGACTACTTCGCGAGTTTCACCATGCGCCCCGAGAGCGCGACGCTCGCGACGAATGCGCCCGCGACGCAGCGATACTGCGTCGCGCTCTCGAGCTCGCGCCGCTTCGTGATCGAACGCACGTCGACGACCGAGTCGGCGCCGAGGGCACGCGCCTTCGACTGCAGCGCGATCAGCGCAGAGAGAAACGCGATCTGACAGGCCTTCTCGTCCGACTTGTTCGCCGCATTCGTGCTGCGGTTCGCGGGGAAGACGCCGAGGTCTTGCGCAATCGGCGCGTGCACTTCACCGGCCATGAACACCGGCACGTCGAGCACGTTCTCGCGACCAGAGCCCTCGGCCTTGGCCCTCGCGACATCGAGATCGTGGAATGTGTTGCGAGCGCTGGCGGGCGCGGCGGCAAGGCTCCACACGAGTGCCAGCGCGAGGGTCGTCGTCAGGTGCATCGTCGCCTCCTACTCGCGCCACCGGCGCAGGATCAGCGACGTATTCACGCCGCCGAACGCGAAGTTGTTGGTCATCGCGTACTCGCAGTCGAGCGCGCGAGGCGCGCTCACGATGTAGTCGAGCGGCGCGCAGCGCTCGTCGACGCGCTCGAGGTTCAGCGTGTGCGCGAACCAGCCTTCGCGCTGCATCTAGAGCGTGAGCCACGCCTCGAGCGCGCCGCACGCGCCGAGCGTATGGCCGAGCGCGCCCTTCAGCGAGCTGATCGGCACGCGCCCGAGGGCCCCGAACGTGGCTTGGCTCTCGGCGATGTCGCCCGCCTCGGTCGCGGTCGCGTGCGCGTTCACGTAGCCGATCTCGCGCGCGCTGAGCCCTGCGCTGCGCAGCGCGAGCTCGATCGCGCGCTGCATGCCGCCCGCATCGGGGTTCGTGATGTGCACGCCGTCGCAGTTCGTCGCGAACCCCACGATCTCCGCGTGAATGCGCACGCCCCGGGCGCGCGCGCGTTCGAGGCTCTCGAGCACGAACGTCGCCGCGCCCTCGCCGACGACGAGGCCATCACGCTCCGCATCGAAGGGGCGCGGCGTGCGCGACGGCTCTTCGTTGCGCGCGGACGTCGCGTAGAGCACGTCGAAGACCGCAGCGTCGAGCGCGTGATACTCCTCCGCGCCGCCGGCGATCATCACTTCCTGCAGGCCGAATCGAATCGCTTCCACTCCGTAGCCGATGCCCTGGCTGCCTGACGTACACGCGGTGCACGTCGCCTGAATCCGCCCGCGCACGCCGAAGAACTGCGCGAGGTTCGCCGCGACGGTGTGGCTCATGTGCTGCACGTAGTCGTTGGGGCGAATGCCCGAGAGCGTGCGTTCGAGCATGAACTTGCGCGCATAGCTCTCGACCGCAGGCGGGCTGCCCGAGGTCGAGCCGTACGAGATGCCCGTCGCGCCGCTCCCCAACACCTCGTCGCCGATCAGCCCCGCATCCTGCAGTGCGAGCTCGGTGGCGCGCGTGGCAAGCAGCGCCACGCGGCCCATGCTGCGCGTGCGCTTGCGGTCGTAGTGCGCCGGCGTCGCGAAGTCCTTCACGCGCGCCGCGAGCTGCGTGCGCATCCCAGCGATCTCCGCGAGCTCCGGCACGCGCTCGACGCCCGAGCGCGACTCGCGCAGCGCGGCGCTCACGTCTTTCCAGCACGCGCCGAGCGGCGAGATGCCGGCGACCCCCGTAACAACCACGAGACGGGGGGTAAGGCTCGTCACGCGAGGCCACCGTTCACCGAGATCGTCTGCCCGGTGATGTAGGCCGCCTCCGGCGAGAACAGGAACGAGACGAGCGCCGCGACTTCCTCGGGCCGCCCGACGCGCCGCATCGGGATCAGCTTCTCGATCTCCTCGCGCGGCGCCTTCTCGATCATCTCCGTCTCGATCAGCCCCGGCGCCACGCTGTTCACCGTGATCTCGCGCTTCGCGAGCTCGAGCGCGAGCGAGCGCGCGGCGGCATTCAGCCCGGCCTTCGACGCGGCGTAGTTCACCTGCCCGCGATTCCCGATCACGCCCGAGGCCGACGACATCACCACGATCCGCCCGCCCTGATGCGCGCGCACCATCGGCATCACGAGCGGCTGCACCACGTTGTAGAAGCCGTCGAGATTCGTGCGCAGCACGCGGTCCCACGCCTCGGGCTTCATCGCCGGAAACGGCGCGTCCGCGTTCACGCCCGCGTTGCACACGACGCCGTAATAAGCGCCGCCCGCGGCGAGATCCTTCGCCAGCGCTTCGCTCGCCGCCGTGCGATCCGCCACGTCGAACGGCAGCAGGCCGGCCTTCCCGCCCGCCGCGGCGATTTCATCCGCGACGCGCTCGGCGTCTTCGCGGCGACTGCGGAAGTTCAGCGTGAGCGCGTAGCCGTCGCGTGCGAGACGCAGCGCGACAGCGCGGCCAATGCCGCGACTCCCGCCGGTGACGAGGACGCGTCTCACGCGATGACAACCCCGAGTCCGCGATCAATCGCTCGGAGTGAAGCAGCTGATGCGCCCCGCAGCTAGAAGCGTCCCGCTCGCTGCGTCGCGCACCTCGCTGTCGAACGAGACGGGGCCGGTCGCCGCGCCCCACTGGCGCTTCACGCGCACTCGCAGCAGCTGACCGGGTGCGAGCTCGGGCGCGTGCACCTGGAAGCGGCGCGCGCCGAGCAGGAAGCCGATGCGCGGCGCGCCGGCGTCGCTCGCGAAGAGGCGCGCGTGAGCGGCGACGCACTGCGCGGCGAGCTCGAGCGTCGCGTAGCCGGGCACGGCGCCGCGTGCGTCCTGCAGCAGCGCGAGGTCGTCGGCGCACGCCTCGCACACGGTCTCGTCGCCGGCATGCGCGACCACGCGCCGGAGCCAGCGCATCGGCGTTGCGTGCGGGACGAGCGCTTCCATTTCGCGCAGCTCGCTCGTCACGGCCGCGGCGCTTCCCAGTAGTCGAAGAAGTTGAACCACTGAAGCGGCGCGCGGCGACAGAGCCCTTCGAGCCAGCTCGCGTATTGCTGCGCGTAGCTGGCAAGCGCTTCACCGCGAGCATCGCGAGGCAGCTCGATGCGATCGGCGAAGGGGCGCACCTCGACGCGATAGCGGCGCGGGCCGGCGGGCAGCGCACTCATCGTCACGACGGGGCAACGCAGCAGCGCGGCGAGGCGCAGCGGGCCCTCGGGGATGCGCACGGTTCCGCCTAACAGCTGCGCAGGGACGCCCTCCTCGCGCGCGCCGGGTGGGAGCCGGTCCGCCAGCACCGCGACGACGCCGCCCGCCGCGACTTGTTTGCGTGCTGCGATTACGTGCGCGAGCGAGCCCGGAGCTCGAGATCGCGACCTGCGCGCTCGCCGTGCGCTTCGCGGCACTCGGGCCGCGCGCGCGCGTGATCGTCGTCGCGCACAACGGGCCGGCGCTCGCGTGTGCGCTACTCGCCGCGCTGCGCTCGGGCGCCGAGGTGTTAGGGGTCCCGCCGCGCACCCCGCCGGCCGCCCTCGCCGATCTCGCGCACCAGCTTGGCGCGAAGCTCGTGCTCGCGGAGCCGAGGCTCGGCGGCGGGGAGTCGCTCGCGTTCGACGCACTGCTGCGCGCGCCACGAACGATCGACGGCCCGCGCGACTTCTCCGGTGCGGTGCTGCTCACCACCTCGGGCACCACGGGCTTCCCGCGCATCGTGCGCCGCAGCGTGCGCGCGGTCGACTTCATCGCACGCACCTCGGCGGAGGCGCTCGCGCTCGGTCCGGGCGACCGCTCGCTGCTCGCGATTCCGCTGTTCCACTCGTACGGGCTCGATCAGCTGACGGCAGCGCTGCTTGCGGGCGCGCGCGCCGTACTTCACGCGGGCTTCAATCCCGCGCTCGTGCGCCGCGAGCTCGCAGAAGGCGGCATCACGCACCTGCCCGCCGTGCCGACGATGGTCGACGCGCTCGCTCGCCTCGCTGGCGACCAAGCAGCCAGCGCAGTGCTGCGCTGCGTCGTCTCCGCCGGCAGCGCGCTGTCGGAGCGAGTCGCCCGAGCGTTCGAGGAGAAGCTCGGTGTCGCGGTGGGGCAGGTGTACGGATCGAGTGAGCTCGGCACAGTCACCGCGACGCGCGCGGGCGATCCGCTCGGCTGCGTCGGCCGCGCGCTCCCGGGGGTGACGCTTCGAGTGCTCGATCGCGCCGCGCCGAATCCAGAGAAGCCGGTCGCGATCGGCGAGGAGGGCATCGTGGCGGTGGCCGCGCCGTCCCGCTTCGACGGCTACGTCGGAAGCGCGGATGCGCCGGCCGAGCTCGTGAACACGGGCGATCTCGGCCGACTCGACGACGCGGGGCGGCTCTGGCTGAACGGGCGCGCGAGCCTGCTCATCGACGTCGGCGCGGTGAAGGTGAACTCGCTCGAAGTCGAGGCGTTGTTGTTAGGGCATCCCGACGTGCGCGACGTGGTCGTGCTGCCGCTGCCGTTCTCGGATACGGGAGCGCGGCTGCGCGCCGTCGTCGTGCCCGAGCCGGGACGCACGCCCACGCGCGATGCGCTGCGTCGCTACGCGCGCGAGCGGCTGATCGACTACAAGGTGCCGCGCGTGTTCGAGATTCGGGAGGACGTGCCGCGCTCGCCGACCGGGAAGATCCTGCGCGGCGAGCTGTTGCGGGAGCCTCGATGAGCGCTGTCGGCGTGCCCGCGCTCGGTCTCGTGTGCGCGCTCGGCGACTCCGCGGATGCGGTGTGGCGCGGCCTCGTCGCGGGCGACTCGAGCGCGCTCGCGTGGCGCGAGGACCTCACGCCCGGCGCGCGCTTTCGATTCGGCAGCGTGACGAGCGCGCTGCCCGAGGTTCCGCGCGCGGTCGTGCAGCACGACACGCGCGCCGCGCAGCTCGCGCTCGCCGCGCTCGCGCAGATCGAGCGCGAGGCGCGCGCCGCGGTGCTGCGCTTCGGCGCGCTCCGCGTCGGTGTCGTGGTGGGAACGAGCACGGGGGGCATCGGCGAGACCGAGGCCGCGTTTCGCGCGCGCGCCGCAGACGGCGCGCTGCCGCCAGGCTCGCACCTTGAGCGCATCGAGTTCGGCGGCGTCGCCAAAGTGATCGCACACGCGGCCGGCGCCGCGGGGCCTCGCTTCGCGATGTCGACCGCGTGCTCTTCCGGCGCGAAGGCGCTCGCGAGCGCGCGCGCACTCATTGCGAACGACTGGTGCGACGCCGTGATCGCGGGCGGCAGCGATGCGCTCTGCGGCACGACCGCGAACGGGTTCCGCGCACTGCAAGCGCTCGCCGCCGACCGCACGAACCCGATGACCGCGGGGCGCGACGGCCTCGTGCTCGGCGAAGGCGCGGCGCTCTTCCTCGTGACTCGCGAGGCGGCGCCGCTCGCGTTGTTGGGTGCGGGCGAGGCGATGGACGCGCATCACATCTCGGCGCCGCATCCCGAAGGCGCAGGCGCCGAGGCCGCGATGCGCGCGGCGCTCGCGGACGCGCGGCTCGCACCGGGCGACATCGCGTACCTGAACCTGCACGGCACGGGCACGCCGCACAACGACGCGATGGAGAGCCTCGCCGTGGCGCGCGTGTTCGCCGCGCCGCCGCCGTGCAGCTCCACCAAGCCGCTCACGGGGCACACGCTGGCGGCGGCGGGCGCGCTCGAAGCCGCGTTCTGCTGGCTCGCGCTCGCGCGGCGCGAAGGCGAGCGCATCGCGCTGCCGCCGCATGTCGCCGCGGGCGCGCGCGATCCGGCGCTGCCTGCGCTGCCGCTCGCGCAGCGCGGCGAAGGGGTTGCGGCGTCGTGGCCCGCCGCACTGATGTCCACCTCATTCGGCTTCGGCGGCAGCAACTGCGCACTCGTGCTCGGTCACGCGCGATGAAACGCGCGCTCGTGCGCCAGGTCGTCGCGTGGAAGCCGGACGCTGGCGCGCAGGCCGGAGCGCCGGATGCGCGCTTTCTGCCGCCGCTCGTGCGCCGCCGCTGCGACGACGTGACGCGCGCGATGCTGCACGTCGCGCACGAGTGCGCGAGCGCGGCGCAGATCGAGGCATGCGCGTGCGTGTTCGCGAGCCGCCACGCATCGCTCACGGCGCTGGTCGAGCTGCTCGATTCCATAACAACCGGAAGGGCGCTCTCGCCCAACACCTTCAGCCACTCCGTGCACAACGCGCCCGCGGGCGTCTTCTCGGTGTGGGCGAAGAACCGAAGCGCGTGCAGCTCGATCTCCGCCGGGCGCGAGAGCTTCGTGTGCGGGCTCGTCGAGGCGCTCGGCCTGCTGGCGCGCGAGCCCGAACGCGACGTGTTGCTCGTGTGTGGCGACGAATTCCCGCTCGCACCGCTCACGCCGCACGCGGACGTGCTCGCCCCGACGCACGCAGTCGCGCTGCTGCTCGGGGAGAGTGGCGATGGCGCGCCCCTCGTTCTCGCTCTCGACTCGGTGACCGAGCGGGCGGAGAGCCCTGCCGAGCCCGACGAGCTCGCCTTCGTGCGCTGGTGGTCCGGGCCAGAGGCGTCCCTGACTCTCGTTCACGAGACGCGCCGGTGGCTGCTTCGGCGCAGCGGATAGGAAGGAGATTTCCCTTCGCGGAACGCACGTTCCGTTTTGAGGCGCGGTGGACCTGGGAATTTCTCTGCATTTTCAGACGCTTACGAGCCCGGCCTGCTTGGCACCGGGATTGCTGTTGTTCCGAGACGACCAAAAGGGGTTCTCGTGAAGGCAATCGCTGCGCTCGCGCTCGCGTCGTTCCTCTTACTCGGCGCGGGCGCCTCGGCCACCACGCTCAGCTTCGGGACGTGCGTGTCCAACAACAACGCAGGGAACTGTGCGATCGGATCCGCGCAGCTCGCGGTGAGCGTCGCTTCGACCGGGCCGAACCAGGTCTCGTTCACCTTCACGAACGTCGGCCCCTCGGCGTCCTCGATCACGGACATCTACTTCGACGACGGCACGCTGCTCGGCATCGCGAGCATCTCCAGCAGCGCGGGCGTCAGCTTCTCGCAGGGCGCCAGCCCCGGAAATCTCCCGGCCGGCAACAACGCGTCGCCGGCGTTCGTCGCGACGGTCGGCTTCACTGCGGACTCGGATCCGCCCGTACAGCCGAACGGCGTGAACCCCGGCGAGAGCGTGACGATTTACTTCGACCTCCAAGCGGGCGGCACGCTTCAGGACGTGCTCGATGAGCTGGCCGATGGCCGACTCCGCATCGGCGTGCACGTGCAGGGCTACGCGAATGGCGGGAGCGAGTCGCTCGTGAACACGCCGCTGCCCGAGCCGGGCACGCTGGCGCTGCTCACGCTCAGCAGCGTGGGATTGCTGCGCGCCGGCAAGCGCCGCGCGTAGCTACTTCTTCCCCGCCGCCTTCATCGCGAGCTTGGTCGCGAGCGCCTTCTCGTCCTCGGCGCGCTGAATCCAGCCCTTGCGCTGGTAGAAGCGCGAGAGACTCGTGTGCGCGAGCGGGTCGTCCGGGTCGAGTGCGGCGAGGCGCTCGGCGGCGGCGATGGCGCCGTCGAGGTCGTTCGCACGCTCGAGCACCATCGCGAGGCCGTTCCACGCGATCGCGAGCTGCGGGTCGAGCTCGAGCGCGCGCCGGTACGCCGCGGCGGCCACGTCGAGCCGCCCGGCGACGAAGTGCTGAAACGCTTCCTTCTGAGCTGCGCGTGCGTCGGACATGGCGCGCATCCTAGGCGGCGAAACGCAGATCGCTCCGCTGCCTCGGCCGATTCGCGCGCCTAGACTCGTTTTCTTTCGGGGAGTGCGACGTGGCGCAGGAAGTGATCGAGGTCGGCGACTTCGGATGCATCGTCGAGGGCGAGCCGCGCAGCTGGGCGCCGGGCTCGTTCCCGATGCCCGACGGCGGCAGCTGGGTGTATCAGGAGCCGAACGCGAGCGTGATCATCCAGAACGGCGGCCTGATGGTGTCCGCGCTGCCGTTCACGCGCAGCAACGACCACGTGCAGTTCTTCGACAACGCGAAGCACATGTACTTCTCGACGCGCACGTTCGGCGCGCCGGAAGGCGGCAAGCTCACGCTCGAGTGGGAGCAGGCGGCGCGCATCGTGGGCGCGAAGCCGGGCGATCTCTACGACGGCTTCGTGAGCTTCCACCTGCTCGATCTCGCACGCGGCGTCGCGATCAACTTCTTCGTCGGCAACGACCAGTTCGCGACCGTGCACGCGCATCTGCCCTTCCCTGGCACGACGGCGCCGCAGCGCGCGAAGGGGCCGAAGTTCTTCTGCTGGTTCGATGAAAAGAGCGGGCTCGAGCCAGGCGCCTTCCACGAGTACGCGATCGAGCACGACCGCGCGGCGCAGACACTCACTTGGCGCCATCAGGGCGAGGTGGTGAAGCGCGCCGAGAACGTGGGCGAGCTCGGGCCGTTCACGATCGCGCTCGGTCTGATGACCGAGAAGGACATCCAGCCCGGCAAGGGCAGCGTGTCGTGCCACGGCCAAGGCGCGGTCGGGAAGTGGCGGAACATCCGCGCCGTGCTGGAGCGTCCCTGATGGCTTCGTTCGCCACGTTCGTGCGTGCGACGCGCGCGCCGAGCTTGTTCGCGGGCGCGCTGCCCGCGCTCGTGCTCACGGCGCTGGTCGCGGCCGAGGGCGGCGAGATCCACTGGGACCGCTTCGCGCTCACGTTCCTCGGGCTGATCGCGCTGCAGGCCGGCGTGAACGTGGTGAACGATCTGTTCGACGACGCCTCGGGCCTCGACGCGGACCCGACCTTCGCGAAGAACGCGTTCCCGCTCGGCAGCCGCGTGATTCAGTCCGGCGTGCTCTCGCGCCGCGGCATGTGGGCGCTCGCGGCGGCGTGCTTCGGCACTGGGCTCGCGTGTGGCCTTGCGCTCGATCGAATTTTCGAGGGGCACGTCGTGCTCGCGATCGGCGTGGCGGGCTTCCTGTTCGGCTTCTTCTACACCGCGCCGCCGTTCAAGCTCGCCTATTACGGCGCGGGCGAGCCGGTGATCTTCCTCTTGTTCGGCCCGCTCGCGGGCCTCGGCACTTATTACGTCCAGACGGGCCAGTTCAGCACGGCGGCGCTTCTGCTCGCGTGCGTCGTCGGCCTGCTCGACACCGCAATCCTCTTCCTCCACCACTTCCCGCAGCGCGAGGCCGACGCGAAGCACGGCAAGAAGACGCCGATCGTCCGGCTCGGCGCCGAGGGCGCGGCGAAGCTCGTGCCCTGGCTGCTCGCGCTGCCGTTCGCGGTGGTGGGCGCGTCAGTCGCGTTCGGCGAGATCTCGCCTTTCGCGCTGGCGATCTTCACCGCCGCGCCGCTGGCGCTGCGCGCGGCCCGCACCGCGCTCGCGTACGCGCACGATCCGCGGCAGATGATGACTGCGTTCGCGCAGACGATGAGCTTCGCGCTCAGTGGCGGGCTCGCACTGACCGGCGGGCTCGCGCTCTCGTCATTGCTCTGAAAGCGCTGCGCCGGTAAGCCGATGCATTGCGAATGCGCCGCAACCGCGGCGCGCGGAGGAAGCATGCGCCGTTCTCGCCTCGCCCGGATTGCCGGCATCTCGCTGATCGCCGTGCTCGCGCTCGCGAGCTGCGGCGGCGGGCCGCGCATCGAGCAGAACAGCACGCTCGTGCTCACGCTCGAAGGCGCTTACACGGACGGCAGCGACCTCGGGCCGCTCGCGCGCTTCTTCGGCGGCGACGGGCAGTCGCTGCTCGGGCTCTACTCGGCGCTGCGCAAGGCGGAGCTCGACTCGCGCATCGAGCGCGTGGTGGTGCGCGTGCGCGGCCTCGGCGTGGGCTGGGCGAAGGCGCAGGAGATGCGCGGAGCGATCGAGCGGCTGAACGCGGCAGGCAAGCAGACCGTGGCGCTGCTCGAGGTCGAGGGCTTCGGCGCGGGCGGCTACTACGTCGCGAGCGCTGCGAAGAAGGTCGTCGCGACGCCGGCTTCGCGCAGCCCGCTGCTCGGCCTCGCCGCGGAGTACCTCTACTTCGCAGGCCTGTTCGAGAAGCTCGGCGTGATGGTCGAATACGAGCGCGCGGGCGACTACAAGAGCGCGGTCGAGCCGTACACCGCGGAGAAGATGTCCGACGCCTCGCGCGAGATGACGAACGCGCTGCTCGACTCGACGGAGGCTGCCTTCGTCGCGGATGTCGCGAAGGCGCGCGGCCTCGAGCCCGCGCGCGTGCGCGAGCTGCTCGACGAGGCGCCGAGCTCGGCGGAGGAGCTGCTCGCCGCGAAGCTGATCGACCGCGTCGCGCACTACGAGGACGTGGTGAAGGACGAGACGGTCGTGAGCGCCGAGGACTGGGCGCTGATCGAGCCGGCCGCGAAGCCCGCGGCGACCGTCGCCTTGATCCAGGGCGTGGGCATGGTGGTTACGGGCAGCGGCGAGATGACGCCGACTGGCGAGCGCGTGATGGCGGCGGACACGTTCGTCGATGCGGTGCGCGACGCGGTGGAAGATGCGGACGTGAAGGCGCTGCTCGTGCGCATCGACAGCCCCGGCGGCTCGCCGCTCGCGTCGGACCTGATGTGGCGCGCGCTGCGCGATGCGCGCGCGGCGGGCAAGCCCGTGATCGTGTCGATGTCCGATCTCGCGGCCTCGGGCGGTTACTACGTCGCGTGCGCCGCGGACACGATCGTCGCGCAGCCGACGACGCTGACCGGCTCGATCGGCGTGTTCGTGATCCGCCCCTCGCTCGGCGGGCTGCTCGAGAAGGTGGGCATCAGCACGGAGACGATGCAGCGGGGTGCCCGCGCCGACTTGTTATTCGGCAGCGCACCGCTCAGCGAGGGCGCGCGCGAGGTGCTGCGCAAGGACGTGACGGGCGTGTACGACCAGTTCGTGGCGCGCGTGGCCGAGGGCCGCGAGCTCGACGCCGACGCGGTCAAGAAGATCGGCGGCGGGCGCGTCTGGACTGGCGCGCAGGCGAGAGAGATCGGCCTCGTCGACGAGCTCGGCGGCTTCTATGAGGCGGCGGCCGCGGCGAAAAAGGCGATCGGCGTCGACGAGAAGGCGACCATCGCGCTGAAGCCCTTCCCCGCTGCGCCGACTCTCGCCGAGCAGCTCGCGAAGCTGATGCGCGGTGCGCGGATCGAGTCCGCGAGCGCGCCGCTGCGCGCCCTGCCGCGAGAGCTGCGCGAGCTGCACACCCTCGCGACCGAGTTGCCGCTCGGTGCGCCGCTGCTGATCGCCCCCGGCACGCTCGTCCTGCGCTAGCGGAGGAGCGCGCTTTCGCGGCACGCCGCGCGCGTGACAGAATGCGCGGCGGAGGCACCCCCATGCGACTCACCAAGGAGTTCGAGGTAGCGCGCGCGCGCAGCGACGCGGCGGCCGTGCTCGCCGACGAGCGCACGATCCTGAGCTTGTTCGACGGCGCGAAGACCGAGGTCGTGAAGCGCGACGCCAACAAGCTCACCACGCACTCGAAGTTCCGCGCGCTCGGCCGCGACAGCGACGCGACGTTCCACTTCACGTTCGGCGCCGACGGCAACGTCCGCTTCGAGAAAGTCTGCGACGGCAACGTGTGGAAGAAGCTCGAGGGCAAGATCACCTTCGAGGAGCGCGGTGCGCGCACGCGCGTGCGCTTCGAGATGGACGGCGCGACCAAGGGCTTCGTCCCCGAGTTCACGATCAAGCTGCCGCTCGAGCAGCAGCTCGACTCGATGGCGCGCGCGCTGCGTGCGCGCATCGAGAAGGCGTAAGCGCGCGGGAACGGGGCACCGGGGACGTTCCGCAAGTAAGTAAAGGAGCCGCGCTTTCTTTACTTGCGGAACGTCCCCGCATCGCGGTGTACACATCCCCGCCCCGTATCCCGAGGAGCTCGCCGCAATGTCCTTTGTCGCCGCCGCTGACGGCACCCAGCTCTACGCCGAGGCGCACGGCGCCGGCGAGCCGATCATCTTCTCGCCCGGCTACGTGCAGACGCACGAGAACTTCCGCGAGCAGGTAGAGCCGTTCGTCGCGGCGGGGTATCGCGTCGTGCTGTGGGATTACCGCGGGCACGGGCGTTCGCAGGCGCCGGAGGCAGCCAGCGCGTACTCGATCGCGCACGTCGTCTCCGATCTCGGCCGCGTGCTCGACTGGGCGGCGCCGGGCCGGCGCGCGATCTGCGCGGGCCTCTCGTTCGGCGGCCTCGCCTCGCAGCACTTCGCGCTCGCGAACCCGGAGCGCGTTTCGGCGCTGGTGCTGATCGCGACCGGCCCCGGCTTCAAGAACCCCGAGGCGCAGGCGGGCTGGCTCGCGCAGATCGAGCGCATCGCGGTGCGGCTCGAGAAGCATGGCTTCGCGGGCTACGCGAGCGGTCCGGCGCAGCCGCTCTGCATCGGGCTCAGGCCCGAGCTGCCCGCGGCGCAGCGCGCGGGCCGCGAGATCGAGGCGCAGTCGGCGCGCGGCGTCGCCGCGTTCGGCCGCAACGTCTCGGGCCCGGCGCCCGCCACGATCGACCGCCTCGGCGAGATCGCGGCGCCCGCGCTCGTGCTCGTGGGCGAGCTCGACAAGGCCTACCTGCGCGCCGCCGACGTGATGAGCGCGAAGATCCGCAGCGCGAAGTCGGTGACGATTCCGGGCGCGGGCCACTGCGTGAACATCGAGGAGACCGCCGCGTTCAATCGCGCGGTGCTGGAGTTCCTGAACGCGAGAGGCGCCTGAGCGCGGCTTGAGGCGTGGCACGGATCCGCGCCGCTTCGTGCCAGGCCCGAACCGCGTGCGCAGCGAGGCGGCACGTCGTCGCTCCTCTTCCGCGTCACCTCGACTGTTTCCGGGCGCCCGCTAGCTCTCCGGGCACGGCCGAAACCACTCCGCATTCGCGGGGTTGCAGGCTGTGGGCGGAGGACGCGACGCAGTGCACGACGAGGACGTGCGGCTCATGCTCGCGTTCCGCGGCGGCAACGACGCGGCCTTCGAGGCCTTGTTCGAGCGCTGGGCCGGCAAGCTCCTCCGCTTCCTGGAGCGCATGGTGAGAGACACGGCGGTCGCAGAGGAGCTGGTGCAGGAGACCTTCCTGCGCGTCCATCGCGCGCGCTCGCGCTACGAGCCCGACGCGAAGTTCTCGACCTGGCTCTACACGATCGCCTCGAACGTGGCGCGCAACGAGCTGCGGCGTCCCTTCCGCCGCGCGCCCCACGACAGCACCGACGCCGAGCGCGAGGGGGCGCCGCTCGAGCTGGCCGCGGAGGAATCGCCCGTGGACGAGATCGTGAACGCGCGCCGCGAAGGCAGCGAGGTCGAGGCCGCGCTGCAGAAGCTGCCCGAGCGGCAGCGCGCGGCGCTGTGGCTCGCGGCGGTCGAGGGGCTGCCCTACGCCGAAGTCGCGCAGGCGCTCGAAACGAGCGAGTCCTCGGTGAAGGCGCTCGTGCATCGCGCGCGCGTCGCGCTCGCAGAGCAGCTGGCGAGCGCGCGTGAGAAGCTGACCGAGGCGCCGAAGCCTGTGGCTCTACGCGGGGTGACCCGATGACGACCGCTCGCGACGAACAACTCTGCGCGCTGCTCGATGGCGCGCTCAGCGCAGCCGAAGAGCGCGCGCTGCGCGACGAGATCGCGCGCGACCCAGCGCTCGCGGCGCGGCTCGAGGAGCTTGCGCGCGTGGACGCGGCGCTGCGCGCGATTCCGGCTCGGCCGGTTCCGGCCGACCTGCGCGCGCGGCTGCAAGCCAAGCTCGACGCCGACGCGCACGCTCGCCCGCAGCTCAGCGCTCTCCGCGGCGGCGCGCCGCGGCGCCCGCGCATCTCCCTGCGCGCCTGGGGCGCGGGCTTCGCCGCAGCGGCTGCGGCGGCGCTCGCAGTCGTGATCGGGCTTCCCGACGCGGGCCTCGAGCAGCGCAGCGATTCGCCGCAAGTCGCGGATGCGACGCCTCCGCGCGCGAGCGAGCCGAGCACGCCAGCCGAGGACACCGCAGCGCCTGCCGAGATCGCCAAGGAGACGACACCGGAGGCGGCGCCGACGGAGGAAAGCGAGCCGGTGAGCGCGCCGCCCACCCAGAAGATCGCGTCCGCGACGCCTGCACCGAGCGCACCCGAGTCGATCGCAGCCGACGCACTCGGCGAGCAGTCAGACCCGAGTGAAATCGATCTCGAGGCCGAATTCGCCGAGACGGAGATCGCTGCAGAGCCCGTCGAAGAAATCGAGATCGAGGGCGGCCCGCTCACGCTGCTCGTCGAGATGAACGAGGACGAGCACGCCGCGCTTGCGTCGCTCGCGCTCGAAGATGCAGGCGTGGTAGGCGTACTCGACGTGCTGGGTGCGCTCGACGCGCTCGAGGCGGGGGCGTCCTGATGCGCGGGCTCGTCTCCATCGCACGCATCGCGCTCGCCGGCGCGTTGATGCTCGGTGCGCTCTCGGAGCCGCTGCGCGCGCAGGAAGGCGATGCCGCTGCGGGACCGCGCGGCGACGTGCGCGGGAATGCGGCGGAGCCCCGAGCGGGCCGCGTGATTCGCCCGCTCCGAGACGGCCGCGAGCTTCCGCCGCGCCTCGATCGTTCACTCCGCGAGCTGAGCCACGCCGAGCGGCGCGTGGTGCTGCGCAAGCTGCGCCGCATGCCTCCGAGCGAGCGCCTGGATTTCTTCCGCGACTTCGAGCGCAACTCGGAGCACGAGCGCCGCGAACAGGTCGATGCGCTGCGCCGCCGCCCGCGTGAGTTGCCGGAGGCGCTGCGGAATCCCGAGATGCGGCAGCGCCTGCGCGAGATGTCGCCGCAAGAACGCCGCGCCTTCTTCCGGCAGGCGCAGGAGTGGCGCGAGATGTCGCCGCGCGAGCGCGGTCGCATGCGCACGCGGCTCGAGAAGTTCGGCGCGCTCAGCGACTCCGAGCAGCGCGCGCTGGTCGACGAGAAATTCGGCGCGCACAGCCCCGAGCAGCGCGACAAGCTGCTGCGCGACCTGCGCAGTGCCGCCGAGCGCATGCGCGAGCGCCGCGCGCAGCGCGAGGCCGCGCCCGAGACGCCGTAGCGCAGAGGCGGGGAGTCCCGCGGCTCTGGGCCCGGCACGATCGGCGCTCCCGCCATCGCCTACGCTCGCGCCTCCGAAGCGAGGTGCGCATGGCGAAGAAGTTCGATGGGATCGACGACGCGCTCGCGGAATGGATCCGCGCGCAGAAGATGTTCTTCGTGGCGAGCGCGCCGCTCGCCGCGAGTGGCCACGTGAACCTCTCGCCGAAGGGCCTCGATTCGCTCGCGATCCTCGGCCCGCGCGAAGTCGCGTACCTGGATTTCGTGGGCAGCGGCGCCGAGACGATCGCGCACGCACGCGAGAACGGGCGCATCACGCTGATGCTCTGCGCGTTCGAGGGCCCGCCGCGCATCGCGCGCCTGCAAGGTCGCGCGGGCGTGGTCGAGCCGGGTGACGCCGACTTCGCAGGGCTCGCGGCGAAGTTCCCGCCGCGCGAGGGCGTGCGCGCCGTGATTCGCATCGCGCTCTCTCGCATCGCCGACTCGTGCGGCTACGGCGTTCCGCTGATGCGCTTCGAGGCCGACCGCAAGCAGCTGGACGCGTGGGTCGATCGCAAGGGCGCGGACGGCCTGCGCGAGTACCAGCTCGCGAACAACACGCGGAGCCTCGACGGCCTGCCCGCGCTGCGCGCCGAAACGCTGCGCTCGTGAGCAGCCTCGACTTCGAGGTGCTCGCGGCGGAAGAGACCGAAATCGGGCTGATCTGGCTGCGCGATCGCGCAGGCGCGGTCGAGCTCTCGCTCGACCACGAGTTCCTGATGAGCAGCGCGACTACCGCCTCCGAGCGCGCGCTCGCCTCGCGCGCGGTCGCGCTGCACGGCGGCCCCGCGCTGCGCACGCTCGTCGGCGGCCTCGGGCTCGGCGCCACTGCGCACGAGCTGCTCGCGTCGCCGCGCGTTGCGAGCGTGCGCGTGGTCGAGCTGCTCGCGCCGGTGCTCGACTGGCACTCGCGCGGCCTCGTGCCCCTCGCCTGCGAGCTGCGCGCCGACGCGCGCTTCTCCGCCGAGCGCGGAGACGCCTACGCGCTGCTGCTCGCCGAGCCGACGAGTCACTACGACCTGATCCTCGTCGACGTGGATCACTCGCCCGAAGAGCGCCTCGGCCCGAGCAGCGACTCGTTCTACGCCGCGGAGAACCTCGCCGTCGCAAAGCGCTGGCTCGCGCCCGGCGGCGTGCTCGGCGTGTGGTCGTTCGCCGCGAGCCCACGCTTCGAGGCGGAGCTGCGCGCGGTGTTCGCCGATGTGCAGGTCGAGCGCATCGCGTTCGCAAATGGCGTCGACGCCCGTAGCGAAGAAAACTGGCTCTACTTCGCGCGGGCGTAACAAGTGGCGCTGCGCCGACCGATGAAGTGGCGATGCCCGCGCCCGCCGCGCTCCAAGAACTCGCGCACGACCTGGCGCGCAGCTTCCTCGGCTGGAAGCTGCGCGAGGACTACGACGCGCTCCTCGCTCTCGGCGAGGGCGCGCTGCGCATCGACTTGCTCACGGGCGAGACGTGGTGCGACGACGAGCCGCTGCCGCCGCTCTTCATCGCGGGCGAGCTCGCGCGCGAAGTCGCGAAGCGCACCGCGAACGCGCGCCCCGAGCTTGCGCAGCTCGACGCCGCGTTCGCACCGAGCGAGTCGCGCGGTGGCAGCCCGCGCCGCCCGCTGCTCGCGATCAGCTGCCGCGTCACACTGCGCGCGCGCGGCGAGGTGTTCTCGGCGGGAGCGAACAACGGCGGCGCCTAAGGAGTGGCCCGCTCCGCCCAGTTCTTCAGCGCGGCGGTGCCGCCGCGGAAGTGGTACGCGTCGAGGCCCTGCTTGCGCATCAGCTCGGCGAGGTGCGCGCTCTTGAGGCCGAACGCGCACACCGCGACGTAGCGCTGCTCGCCCGAGAAGGCGTGCAGCGCTTCGAGCGCGCGCGCGAAGTCGAGCTGCACGGAGCCCGCGAGACTCCACTGCTTGAACTCGTCGCGCGAGCGCAGGTCGATCACGACCGCGCCCGGCGGGATCGCCTCGACCGCCAGCTCGGGCAGCGCGCTCGCTTCGGGATCCGCGTCGCGCACGTCGACGATCTCGCGAGTCGCGACTGCCCGCGCGAGCAGCGTCGCATCGAGCTTCGCCTCCTCGGCCTCCACCGCCGCGAGAGTCGCGGCGGTCGCGGGGCGGCGCGGCACGAGCGCGCAGTACTCGGCGACCGTCGCGGAGATCGGGCCGGTGCCGATGCGGTGCGCGAGGTCGATGATCTCGTCCTTGTTCGCGCCGACGAGCGGGCGCAGGATCGGCAGCTGCGTCGCCGCGCTGATCGTCGCGAGGTTCACCAGCGTCTGCGACGAGACCTGACCCAACGCTTCGCCCGTAACGAGTGCCGGGCACGCGAGCTCGCGCGCGAGCGCGTCCGCGGCGCGCAGCATCAAGCGCTTCAGGATCACCTGCCAATAGCGCGGCTCGGTCTTCTCCTGCAGATCGCGCGAGACGGCGTCGAAGTCGACGCAGTGCAGGCGCGGGTGCGTGCCGTAGGCCCAGCGCGTCGCGAGCGCGTGCATCACGCGCTGCGTGCCTGCGCGGTGCGAGCGGCCGCCGAGGTTGAAGAACGCGAGCTCGAGCGCGAGGCCGCGGCGCATCATCTGCCACGCGGCGACGGCGGAGTCGAAGCCGCCGGACACGAGCGCGAGCGCGCGCCCCTCCGTCCCGAGCGGGAGGCCGCCCTCGCCGCCGAACGACTCGCTGAAGAAGTACGCATGGCCCTCGTGTACTTCGACCGACGCGGTGACCTCGGGCGTGTCGAGGTCGACGCGCAACGCGTGCGCGCCGAGCTTCGCACCGAGCTGGATCAGCAGGTCGCGCGAGCTGAAGCCGAGATCTTTCGGTTTGCCGACCAGCCGCGCGCGCACGGCGAAGCGCTTGTTACGGACCTTCTCGGCGAACACCTGCTCGCCCCGCGCGACGATCTCTTCGAGCGATTTTCCCGGCCCGCGAATCGCGACCGACACCGACTGCACGCCGAACAAGCGCGCCAGCACCTCCGCGCCGCGCGCATCGGCGAGCTCGACGAAGATGCGGTCGTGCTTGCGGACCAGCGTGTACGCGATGCCCTCGCTGCGCAGGGCATCGCGCAGGTTGCGCAGCAGCTGCGACACAAAACGCCACCGCGTCTCGCGCGCTTTCGTCGAGACTTCACCGGAGAGGCGTAGGAGTACCTGCATGGGTGCAGGTTACGGAGTTGGGAGAGGCGCGCTTTCTCCACGTTGACTTCGCATCGGCCTCGAAGACTCGGCCGCTGCTGCGCGCTCCGCTTGCGGCCTCGGCCGACATGCTCAGGAGGAGCGTTCGACAGCGAGGTTCATTCCAGCGATGTCGCGACTCGTGGCTCCCTTTGGACAGCTCGACGTGCGTGCGACGCAGCGAGGTGAAGGCGAGCGAAGTACACAAGGAGAGAAGCTGAACCTCGACCCTTCGGAGCCACGATGCCCGGAAGAATCCTCAGCCAACTCGAAGCCCCGCTCGCCTGGATCACGATCGACCACCCCGAGCGGCGCAATGCCGTCTCCGCGCACATGTGGGCGGAGCTCGCGGACGCGGCCGTGAAGCTCGACGCGGACCCGGCGGTGCGCGTGATCGTGCTGCGCGGCAGCGGGGAAGTGGCCTTCATCTCGGGCGCGGACATCTCCGAGTTCGAGTCGCGGCGAACGGGCGGCGCGGCGGCGCAGGTGTACGAGGACGGCACGCAGCGCGCGTTCGGGGCGCTCGGGGCGGTGAGCAAGCCCGTGATCGCCATGATTCACGGCTTCTGCGTGGGCGGCGGCGTGGCGACCGCGCTCGCGGCGGACCTCCGCTACTGCGCCGACGACGCGGTCTTCGCGATCCCCGCGGCCCGGCTCGGGCTCGGCTACCACGCCAGCGGCATCGAGGCGCTGACGCAGCTCGTCGGCCCCAGCACCGCGCGCGAGATTTTCTTTACGGCGCGCAGGTATCGCGCGGAAGATGCATTGCGACTCGGGCTCGTGAACGCGGTCTTTCCGAAGGCCGAGCTGGAAGCGCGGGTGCGCGAGATCGCGGCCCAGATCGCCGCGAACGCACCCCTCACCGTGCGCAGCGTGAAGCGCATCAGCCGCGAGCTCGCCCGCGACCCTGGGCAGCGCGACCGCGAGGCCATCCGCGCGTCGATCCAGGAGTGCTTCGACAGCGAGGATTACAAGGAGGGTGTCCGCGCATTCCTCGAGAAGCGCCCGCCCAAGTTCGAGGGGCACTGAGGGTCGCCCCTCGCGCGCTGGCAACGCCGGCGCAACTCAGGCAATTCGGCCTGAGGTGGCCCCGCAACGCCCCCTAATTCGTGACCCGCCTCACGAAAAAACCCTTGCGGCGCTTCGGGTCTGCGTTCATCTTCCGCGCCCGATTCATCCCCGGCAGCGGCACCTCTCAACCCAACCCGCCGCGAGAATCGTCCGGGTTCACCAGGAGTTCCGAAAAGTCATGCGCGTACAGAGTTTCTTGTGGACCGCAGCCCTGATCGTGTCGGTGTCGTTCACCGGTGCGTGTGCAGCGAAGAAGACCGAAACCGCCACCGCAGCGCCGACGGAGTTCACCGAGGATCGCGGCACAGCGCCCGCCCAGGAGACGCCGATTGCCGGCCTCGACGCGGTGTACTTCGACTACGACCAGTCGGTGATTCGCGACGACCAGAAGGCGACGCTCGCGAGCAACGCGACCGCGATCAAGAACATGAGCCTCGGCCGCGTCGTGGTCGAAGGCCACTGCGACGAGCGCGGCAGCGACGAGTACAACCTCGCCCTCGGCGAACGCCGCGCGAACGCGGTGAAGCAGTACCTCGCGGACAGCGGCGTGTCGGCGACGATCGACACCGTCAGCTACGGCGAGGCGCAGCCGGCCGTGCAGGGCAGCGACGAGTCGGCCTGGCGCATGAACCGCCGCGCCGAGTTCAAGAAGTAGTCAGCGCCTAGGCGCTCACTTCGAGCCGGCGCTGGGAGCGATCCCAGCGCCGGTTTCCTTTTGCAGGTTCGACTCTCCGATCGCCTTCGGCTCACTGCGCGTGCCCTGCGCCGCGATCGGTCGCGACGCTGTATCGTCGCCCGATTCCCAAGGAGTCCCCATGCCCGTTCACGGCGGAAAGCTCGCGGCGCGCGCACTCAAGGCTGCCAACGTCGAAGTGATCTTCACGCTCTCCGGCGGCCACATCATGCCGATCTACGACGGCTGCCTCGACGAAGGCATCAAGGTGATCGACGTGCGCCACGAGCAGGCGGCCGTGCACGCCGCCGACGCGTGGGCGCGCTGCAACCCGGGCAAGATCGGCGTCGCCGCGATCACCGCGGGCCCCGGCGTGACGGACGGCGTCACCGGCATCGCGAACGCGTGGCGCGCGAACTCACCGATTCTGATCTTCGGCGGCCAGGGCCCCTTCGAGAACCTGCGCCGCGGCTCGCTGCAGGAGATGGATCACCTCGGCGTGGTTCGCCCGATCACGAAGTACTGCGACGCCGTCTACCAGACCAAGCGCATCCCCGAGTACATCGAGCTCGCGATTCGCCACGCGGTCTCCGGCATCCCCGGCCCGGCGTACCTCGAGATTCCGATGGACGTGTTCATGGGCCAGTGCGAGTGGGCCGACGCGCCGGTGCCGCGCATCAAGACCGAGCCGCCGCGCCTCTCGCCCGATCGCAACGAGGTGCGCGCTGCGCTCGACATTCTGCGCGGCGCGAAGCGGCCCATGGTGATGGCCGGCACGTCGGTGAAGTGGTCGCGCGCGAGCGGCGAGCTGAACCGCTTCCTGAACGAGACGCACATTCCCGCGTTCACGAACGGCATGGGCCGCGGCACGGTGCCGCCGAACTCGCTGCAGTTCGGCAATCGCTCGCGCCGCGACGCGCTCAAGAAGAGCGACTGCGTGATCCTCGCCGGCACGCTGCTCGACTTCCGGCTCGCGTTCGGCAAGACGATCCCCGCCGACGCGAAGATCATTCAGCTCGACATGGACGCGACGCTGATCGGCCAGAACCGCCAGAGCGATGTCGGCCTCGTCGGCAACCTCGCCTGCTCCTTCGACTTGTTACTGGAGGAGATGAAGAACCAAGGTGTGCAGCTCGACTTCAGCGCGTGGCGCGACGAGCTGCGCGCGATCGAGGTCAAGGAAGAAGCGAAGGTCGAGGCGGCGCTGAACTCGAACGAGGTGCCGGTCGATCCGCAGCGCATGTGCCGCGAAGTGCGCGACTGGCTCGCGACGCTCGACGATCCGATCGTGATCGGCGACGGCGGCGACATCGTGGCGACCGCGGCGAAGATCCTGCCCGTGCGCCGCGAAGGCGCCTGGATGGACCCGGGCCCGCTCGGCACGCTCGGCGTGGGCGCGCCCTTCGCGCTCGCGGCGCAGCTCGCGCACCCGAACAAGCGCGTCGTGATCGTGTACGGCGACGGCTCGTTCGGCCTCAACGGCTTCGAGTTCGAGACCGCCGTGCGCCACAAGCTGCCGATCATCGGCATCGTCGGAAACGACGCGGCGTGGGGTCAGATGATGCGGCCGCAGGGCAGCATCTACGGCTGGGATCGTCTCGCGGCGACCGAGCTCGCCTACACGCACTACGAGAAGGTGGTCGAGGCCTTCGGCGGCCACGGCGAGTTCTGCGATCGCCCCGAGCAGATCCGCCCCGCGCTCGAGCGCGCGGCGGCGTCGGGCAAGCCGGCGTTGATCAACGTGATCATTCGCCAGGATCGGGCCTACAAAGGTGGGATTTACGTTTGATCACGCGCCTGGTTGCGCGGGCTCATCCGGGACTCGGTGCTCGGCGGATGCAGCGGGCGGGCTTCGCCCGCCGCTGATCCGCTCGCGCGAATTGCGGCGTGGGGTGCACTCGGTCGTCGTTCGCGGCTGAACGAGTTGAATCGCGCGCCTATCGTGTCGCGCTGATGGGCTCCTCGCGCGACAGCTCTGCCTCGGATTCGCCGCGCCTCGCGCGCAGCGAGGCGATGCCCGAGTCATTAGGGATCGCGCCCGGTGTTCTCGCGCGCTTCGCGTCGCGACTCGGGCCGATCGCGATCGTCGACCTCGAGACGACCGGGCTCGCCGTCGAAGCGGGCGCGGAGATCCTCGAGTTCGGCGCGCTGCTCGTCGATCCCGGCGTGGAGCCGCTCGTCACGCTGACGAGCCTCGTGAAGCCGCGCGGCTCGATTCCGCGGCCGGTGAAGCGGCTCACCGGCCTCGACGACGCGGACCTCGAGAGCGCCCCCGTGCTCGAAGCGCTGCAGGGCGAGCTGCGCGCGGCCCTGACAGGTCGAAGGATCATCGCGCACAACGCGAGCTTCGAGCGCGCGTTCCTCTCGCACTACGTCGAGCCGGCGCTCGCGCACACCGAGTTCCTCGACACGCTCGACCTGCTCGCGCTGACGCACCCCGACGCGCCCGATCTGCGCCTCGAGTCGTTCACGCGCATGCTGTTCGGCACCGAGGAGCGCCATCGCGCGCTCGACGACGCGCTCGACACCGCGCGCGTGATCGCGGCTGCCGGTGAAGGCGCGCGCACCGGCACGGCGCGCTTCGCGGTGGCTCGCGAGGCGCTGGAAGCGTTCGCGCCGGACTCGCCGTGGCTCGCGCTGCTCGAGAAGCCCGAGCGCGCGGTGGAGGTGCGGGTCGAGCCGCCCTTCGTCGCGATCGGCGCGAGCGAGGAGGAGCCCGTCGCGTTCGACGAAGCGGCCATCGCGGCCGTGCTCGCCGACGAAGCGCGCGGGCGCCGCAGCTTCCCGCGCTTCGTCGTGCGCGAGGGGCAGATCGAGCTGGCGCGCCGCTTCGCGCAGAACTTCGAGCGCGACGAGTTGTTGTTGGCGGAAGGCGGCACCGGCGTCGGGAAGTCGCTCGCGTATCTCGCGGCGGCGATTCCGTTCGCGACCGCCGATGGCGACCGAGGGCCGGTCGTGATCTCGACGCGCACGAAGCTGCTGCAGGATCAGCTCGTCGAGAAGGACATCCCCGCGGCCGCGCGCATGCTCGGTCACCCCGAGCTGCGCGCCGTCTCGATCAAGGGCCGCGCGAACTATGCGTGTGCTCGCCGTCTCGGGCAGGTGCTGAGCGAGGGCAGCGACCCGCAGATGTTCCCCGAGGACCGCCTCGCGTACGCGGTGCTCGAAGCGTGCGCGAAGACGCGCCCGCACGGCGAGATCCAGAGCGTGCCCGGCGCGCTCGTGCGCAGGTACCCCGTGCTGCGCGACTTGTTGCGGCGCTCGGTCGCTGCGCGCGCCGAGCAGTGCTCGCGCGAGCAGTGCGCTAAGGAGCGCGACTGCCCGCTCGGCCGCCGCCGCGCAGCGCTCGCGCAGGCGCACCTGATCGTCGCGAACCACGACTTGTTATTGCGCTGGCCGCCCGACTACCCCGCGTTCGCGCACGCGATCGCCGACGAGGCGCACGAGCTCACCGGCGTGGTCGACGAAGTGCTCGCCGTCGCGGTCGAGCCGAACGCGTTGCTGGAGCGCTTCGACGACCTGTTCGGTCGCCCCGCGAGTGGGCGTCGCCCGCGCGGCGAGGCGCTGCTGCCGCCGAAGGAGCGCCGCGAGCTCGACGCCGACGCGCGCGCGTGGCGGCGCGAGCTGTACATGGAGCTGACCGCGCTCGGGAAAGCGCTCTCGGAGCACGCGGGCGAGTACGGCGACGTGCAGCTTCCGCTGCCCGACGGCGCGGACGCCGCCGCCGCTGCGCGCATCGCGCGCCACATCGCGGACACGCTCGACGCGATCGCGGACAAGGTGCCCGAGCTGCCGGAGCCCGCGGTGGGCCGCGCGGCCGACGATCTGCGCGAGCAGGCCCACGCGCTGCGCACCGCCTTCGACGAAGCGCCCGAGCACGTCGCGATGGTGGAGGACGTGGAAGCGCCGTTCGACGCGTGGCGGCTCGTGGTGCGCCCGGTGTCGCCGGCCAAGGAGTTCCACGAGCGCTTCGTCTCCCAGATGCGCTCGTTCGCGGCGGTGTCGGCGAGCCTGTTCGTGCGAGGCGACGCGTTCGCCGCTACCGGCGAGCTCGAGCTCGAAGAGCGCGCCGGCGAGCGGGCGCAGCGCATCAGCGTGCCGAGCCCGTTCAACTACCGCGACCACATGCGCGTCGTCGCGCTGCGCGGAGGCGGCGAGGAGCTCGTGCGCCAAACGAGCGACGTGCTGGCGCTGCTCGCTCGCGAGCTCGGCGGCCGAACGCTCGGCCTCTTCACGAGTCTGCGTCGAATGAACGACGTCGCCGACGAGCTTGCGGCGCGCCTCAAGGAGGACGGGCTCGAAGTGATCGCACCGCGTAGAGACGGCGACGACCCAACGGCCCTGATCACTCGCTTCGCGAACGGCGGCAGCGTGCTGCTCGGCGCGCGGCGCTTCTGGCAGGGCATCGACATCCCCGGCGACGCGCTGCAGGCCGTCGTGATCGAGAAGCTGCCGTTCGAGGTGCCGACGGAGCTCCGCAAACGCCGCGAGCAGCGCCTGTTCGAGCGCGGCATCTCGCCGTTCGAGCGCGCGACGCTCGGCAAGATGCTGCTGCACCTCAAGCAGATGGTCGGGCGCCTGATCCGTACCGAGCACGACCGCGGCATCGTGGTGATCGTCGAGGGTCGCACCGACAAGAACTACTTCCGCCGCCTCGGCGAAGCGCTGCCCGAAGGCTGCAGCGTGCGCGTCGCGCGCTTCGCGGAGCTGCCGAGCGTTCTCGAAGAAGTCGGCATCGTGGGCCGGGCGCGGTAGCGAGGCGCGGCGCGGCGCAGAGCTGCGTCTAGGCCCGGCCTGAGTGCAGCCGACCGTTCGCGTTCAGGGATATCGTCGCAATCCGGAGGCGCTCATGACCGATCTCTCCCGCCGAGTCGCAGTGGTGACGGGCGCCGGCACCGGCATCGGGCGCGCGATCGCGCTGCGCCTCTCTGCGTGCGGCGCGTCGGTCGCGCTGCTCGGGCGCACGCGTGGGACGCTCGAGGCGGTCGCGGGCGAGGCGAAGGGCAAAACGCGCGTGATTCCGTGCGACGTGCAGGAGCGCGCCTCGGTCGACGGCGCTTTCGCCGAAGTCGCGCGTACGCTCGGTCGCCCGCACGTCGTGGTCGCGAACGCGGGCATCGGCGGCCCGAACGATCTCGGCGGCGGCGACCGCTGGGACGCAATCGTGCGCACGAACCTCGACGGCGCGTACTTCACGCTGCGCGCGTTCGAGGCGCAGCTCGCGGCGAGCGCCGGCTACACGCACGCGATCGTGATCAGCTCGTGCGTCGCGCGCTTCGGCGTCGCGGGCATCTCGGCCTACAGCGCGGCGAAGGCCGGGCAGCTCGGGCTCGTGCGCTCGCTCGCGGCGGAGCTCGCGCCCAAGAAGGTGCTCGTGAACGCGATCTGCCCCGGCTGGGTCGAGACGCAGATGGCCGTCGACCGCATGACCGAAATCGGCGAGGGCATGGGCAAGGACTACCGCGCCACCAAGGCCGAGCTGCTCGCCGGCGTCCCGCTGCAGCGCATCAGCGAGCCCGAAGAAGTCGCCGCGCTCGTCGAGTTCCTGTGCGGCCCCGGCGGCGTCTCGTTCACCGGGCAGGCCTTCGACCCGAACAACGGCGCGTGGATGGGCTGACGGCCAGCGGCCATTTGGGGTCTGGCACGAAATGGCGCCGATGCACCGTGTCTACCTCGCGGGCACGCCGTGCTCCCTGGAGGCGCACCGACAGCAGGCGCTCGGGGCCACAACGTGTGCAAAAACCCGAGAAGTTCCGCGGGCCTTCTCGTATCGTCGCGCTCGTTTGGGCGCGCGGGTGCGGGCGGGTACGCAGCTTGCTCTGCTCGCGAGCTGGTTGACACGCGAGTCGCCTCGGCAAATCTCCCGCCTCTTCGCGCCTGACTTCGGGTCAAAATGCGCGGATTCGCGGCGGAGCCGGCCGGCTCGCGCGAGGGATCGCGGCAGCGCAGGCGGAGGGAGCAATGTCCGGACGTTTCTCCGGCGATGACTGGGGCGTGATCCTCGGCGGATCGAGCGGCTTCGGCCTCGCGACCGCGCAGAAGCTCGCGGCGCACGGCATGAACCTCTGCATCGTCCACCGCGACCGCCGCGGCGCGATGAAACGCATCGAGCCCGAGTTCGAGAAGCTGCGTGCGACGGGCGTGAAGCTGATCATCGAGAACGACGACGCACTCGACGCCGAAGTGCGCGGCCGAATTCTCGGCCAGCTCGGCGAGCAGCTCGGCGCGAGCGGGCGCGTGAAGATGCTCCTCCACTCGATCGCGTTCGGGAACCTGAAGCTGATCGTGCCGGAGGTGGCGAAGCCCGGGGCCGGGCTCGCGGTGGCGAAGCTTGCGGAGTCGCTCGGCGTCGCGAAGGAGGCGCTCGCGGGCGCCGTCGACAAGCTCGCGAGCGAAGGCTTCGACGAGCTCGCCGAGCTCTCGACCGCGCCCGCGTATCCGACGCACTCGCTGCTCGATGCCGAAGACTTCGCGCGCACGATTCACTGCATGGGCACGAGCCTGCTCGACTGGGTGCAGGACATCTTCCAGCGCGGGCAGTTCGCCGCCGATGCGCGCGTGTTCGGCCTGACGAGCGAGGGCAACGAAGTCGCGTGGAAAGGCTACGCCGCGGTGTCGGCGGCGAAAGTCGCGCTCGAGGCGACCGCGCGCTCGATCGCGACCGAGTTCGGCCCGCACGGGGTTCGCTGCAACGTGCTGCAGCCCGGCGTCACCGACACGCCCGCGCTGCAAGCGATTCCCGGCAGCGACCGGCTGAAGGCGCACTCGCGGCTGCGCAATCCGCTGCGCCGCATCACCACGCCGCCCGACGTCGCGAACGTCCTCTACTTGTTATGCCTGCCCGAAGCGGCGTGGATCAACGGCACGGTGATCCGCATCGACGGCGGCGAGCGCATCGCGGGGAGCACCACGTGAGCCTCTACATCCACGCCATGGGCCACTTCCACCCGGAGGTGGTGATCACGAACAAGTTCCTCGAGTCGCTCGACATCGGGACGAACGACGACTGGATCGTCGAGCGCGTGGGCATCCGCGAGCGGCGCAGCGCGCTGCCGCTCGAGTACCTCGCGGCGACGAAGAATCGCGACGTGCGCGAGGCCGAGAGCGCGCTGCTCTACACGAACGCGGACCTCGCGCAGCGCGCCGCCGAGATGGCGATGCAGCGCGCAGGCGTGACGCGCGAGCAGATCGGTCTCGTCATCTCGGGCAGCTCGGCGCCGCGCATCTTGTGCCCCGCCGAAGCGAGCTTCGTCGCGAAGCAACTCGGCATCGAGGCGCCGTGCTGGGACGTGAACAGCGCGTGCTCCACGTTCCTGATGCACCTCTACAACTTGTCGCTGATGGATCCGGCGAAACTGCCGGAGTTCATCCTGATCACGCAGACCGAGCAGCTCACGTCGGCGATGGACTACTCGGACCGCTCTTCCGCGGTGCTCTTCGGCGACGGCGCCGCCGCGGCGGTGATCTCGACCAAGGTGCCCGCGCGCGTCGAGGCGTTGTGGCCGGCAGTGGCGTCGGATCCGAGCGGCGCGGACAAGGTGCTGATCCGGCGCACGAGCGTGTTCTCACAGGACGGCCGCGCAGTGCAGATGTTCGCGATCAAGCGCACGCGCGAGGGCTACGAGAAGCTGAAGGAGCAGCTCGCGGAAGAAGGCGGCGATCGGCCGCTCTACTTCGTCGGTCATCAGGCCAATCTGCGGGTGCTCGAGCAAGTGGCGCAGCGCTGCGGCGTTCAGCCCGAGCGGCACTTCTCGAACGTCGAGTGGTTCGGCAACACCGGCGGCGCGAGCTGTCCCACCGTGATCTCGCAGCACTGGGACAAGGTGCCGGCGGGCGCGGATCTCGCGGCGGTCGTGGTCGGCGGCGGTCTCACCTGGGCGCGGGCGCTGCTTCGGTTCGGAGCCGCGGCGTGAGCGACGCGCGCGTCGCACTCGTGACGGGCGCCGGCACCGGCATCGGCGCCGCCTGCGCGCTCGCGCTCGCGGGCGCCGGCTTTCGCGTCGCAGTGCACTACCGCTCCAGCGAGGAGAAGGCGCGCGCGATCGCGGACAAGTGCGGGAGCGAGGCGTTCCTACTGAAGGCGGACCTCGCGGACTCCGCGCAGATCGACGCGCTGATCGCCGAGCTCAAGGACAAGGCCGGCCGCCTCGACGTGCTCGTGAACAACGCCGGCTTCAACGTGAACGCGCCGATGGTCACGATGAAGCTCGAGGACTACGACGCCGTCGCCGCGATCGAACGGGGCACCTGGTATCTCACGAAGGTCGCGCTGCGCCGCTTCCTGATACGCAGCGACGACGCGCGCATCATCAACATCTCGAGCGTGGTCGGGCACACGGGCAACCCGGGGCAAGCGCCGTACACCATGGCGAAGGCCGGGCTCGACGCGCTGACCAAGTCGCTCGCGCAGGAAGTCGCGGGCCGGAACATCCGCGTGAACTCCGTCGCGCCCGGCTTCATCGACACCGAGATGACGCACGAGCTGCCCGCGGAAGTGAAGCAGCACATCCTCGGGCGCATCCCGATGGCGCGCATGGGGACTGCGGAGGAAGTCGCGGAAGTTGTTACGTGGCTCGCGACCAAGGCGAGCTACGTGCACGGCACCGTCATCCACGTGAACGGAGGGATGTACGGTGGGTAGGAAGCTCACGACCGCCGAAGCGCTCGCGCGCGTGCCGCAGCAGGAGCCGTTCCGCTTCGTCGACGAATTGTTGGAGCTGAGCGAGGAGCGCGCGGTCGGCCGCTATCGCTGGCGACCCGAGGCGGATTTCTATCGCGGGCACTTCCCTGGCAACCCAGTCACGCCTGGCGTGCTCTTGATCGAGTCGATGGCGCAGTGCGGCGTCGTGCCGATCGCGCTTCAACGCCTCTATGCCGAGTTCGACGACGCGGAGGCCGCGACGTACCAGACGTTCTTTACCGACGCGCAAGTGGACTTCTCAGGCGTCGTGCGCCCTGGCGACGTCGTCACCACCGAGTCGCGCGTGCTCTTCTATCGCCGCCGCAAGATCAAGGTCGAGGCCACGATGAGCGGCGCGGATGGGCGCATCGTGTGCTCGGGGCAGCTGTCGGGCATGGGAGTCGCGCGATGAAGCGGCGCGTCGTGGTCACGGGCATGGGCGTGATCGCGCCCAACGCGAACGGCCTCGGCGCGTTCGACGCCGCCCTCCGCTCGACCAAGAGCGGCCTGCGCACCGTCGACTTCATGGTGAAGCACGGCTTTGCCTGCACGGTGGGCGGCGTGCCCGAGGGCGTCGAAGAGCTCGCGAAGTCGCTCTTCACCGAGGAAGAGCTGCTCGCGATGAACGCGATCCATCGCTACGCGGCGATCGCGAGCGTGGAAGCGTGGGCCGACGCGGGGCTGCCTCGCCCGAAGTTCGGCGACGAGCACGTGAACTGGGACACCGGCGCGGTGCTCGGGACCGGCATCGGCGGCATGGACACGGTGGGCGACCGCGTGGTGCCGCTCGTGAACGACAACAAGGTGAAGCGCCTCGGTTCGACCTCGGTCGAGCAGGTGATGGCGAGCGGCCTCTCGGCGCGCGTGTCCGGGATCCTCGCGCTCGGCAACCAGGTGACGACGAACTCGAGCGCGTGCGCGACCGGCGCCGAGGCGATCGCGATGGGCGTGGAGCGCATCCGCGCGGGCCTCGCGGAGCGCATGCTGTGCGGCGGCGCCGAAGTGCCGACGCCGTACAACTGGGCCGGCTTCGATGCGATGCGCGTACTGAACCGCAAGCACAACGACGCGCCCGAGGCGGCGTCCCGGCCGCTCTCCGCGAGCGCGGGCGGCTTCATCCCGGGCGCGGGCGCCGGCGTCGTGATCGTGGAGAGTCTCGACGCGGCTCGCGCACGAGGGGCGCGCATTCACGCCGAGGTGTTAGGGGCCGCGACGAACTGCGGCGGGCACCGCGGCGGCGGCTCGATGACCGCGCCGAACCCCGAAGGTGTGAGGCGCTGCATCAGCGCCGCGATCGCCGACGCCGGCATCGCGACGAGCGAGGTCGACGCGATCAGCGGCCACCTCACCGCGACCGGGGCCGATCCGCGCGAGGTGGCGTCGTGGTCCGCGGCGCTCGGCCGCGGCCCCGAGAGCTTCCCGTGGATCACGTCGACCAAGTCGCTGATCGGCCACACGCTCGGCGCCGCGGGCGCGCTGGAGTCGATCGCCGCCGTGTTGATGCTGCGCGGCGGCTACGTGCACGGCTCGATCAACTGCGAGGACGTGCACCCCGAGATCGCGCCCTTCGCGGCGTCGATTCCGCACGAAACGAGAACGCTTCCCGGCTTGCGCACGATCATGAAGGCGGGCTTCGGCTTCGGCGACGTGAACGCCGCCCTCGTGCTGCGCAAGTGGAATGACTAGTCCCAGGCGCTCAACCAAGGGGAGAACGAATGCAGGCCAGTGAGATTCAGTCGCGCGTGATCAAGATCCTGACGCCGTACGTGAAGGACGCGGCCGCGCTCTCGAGCGCGAGCGCGGCGACGAACATCCTCGAGGACCTGAAGGTGAACTCGGCGCGTCTCGTCGACGTCGTGCTCGCCTTCGAGGACGAGTTCGACATCGAGATCGCCGACGAAGACGTCGACACCGTCAACACGATCGGCGACTGCGTCGGCTTGATCTCGCAGAAGCTCTAGCCGGCATTCGCGTTGGCGGAAGGCCTGGCTGCGAGCGACGTGCGTGCGCTGCGTGTGCAGCGGGCGGTGTCGCGCGCCCTCTCGCCGCTGTGGATCCCGATCTTCGTCAGCCTGATGGCGTTCGCGTTCCGCTGGCGCGTCGCGAACGCCGCCGAGCTGCGCCGTCAGTACCGCGAGCTGCGCACCCAGTCGCACGCGCCGCTGCTGATCTGCGCGAATCACCTGACGATGCTGGATTCGTTCGTGATCGGCTGGGCGCTCGGCGACTCGCTCTTCTACTTGCGTCACTTCTCGTCGATTCCGTGGAACACGCCCGAGCGCGTGCACTTCGCGTCGACGTGGTGGAAGCAGCTGCTCACGTACGTGCTCAAGTGCGTTCCGATCAGGCGCGGCTCCGACCGCAAGGAAGTCGCGCTCGTGCTCGACAAGGTGGAGTACCTGCTGAAGAGCGGTGAAGCGGTGATGGTGTTCCCCGAAGGCGCGCGCTCGCGCAGCGGGCGTGTCGAGGTGGAGAACGCGGCGTACGGCATCGGCCGCATCGTTTCGTCGGTGCCGGGCTGCCGCGTGTTGTGCCTCTACCTGCGCGGCGACGGCCAGCACGGCATGACGGACGCGCCGGCGCGCGGCGAAGTCTTCCGCGGGCGCATGGCCGTGCTCGAGCCGAAGAGCGATCAGAGCGGCCTGCGCGGCTCGCTCGACATCGCGCGCCAAGTCACGGCGAAGCTCGCCGAGCTCGAGAAGGAACACTTCGATGCTCGGCAATGACGTGGTGGACTTCGCGCACCGCGGCACGCAGCCGGGCGCGCAGAATCCGCGTTTCGACGCGCGCGTGTTCTGCGAGCGCGAGCGCGCGCTGATCGCAGGCGATGCGACGCAGCGCGTGCGCTGGGTGCTGTGGGCCGCGAAGGAGGCGGCCTACAAGGCCGCGAAGAAGCTCGACCGCGCCACGGTGTGGGCGCCCTCGCGCTTCGAGGTGACGCTGCTGTCGCGCGAGCGCGGCAGCGTGGCGCACGGCGAGCGTCGCTTCGCGTTGTTCGTCGAGGAGCGCGCGGAGTGGGTGCACGCGCTCGCGAGCGACGATGCGAGCGCGGAGTCCGCCGCGCGCGGCGTCAGGGAGCTCGCGAGCGACGACGCCTCCGCGGAAGCGCGCGCGTTCGCGTGCGGCGCGCTCGCCGCGCAGCTCGGCGCCGACGCGGGCGAGCTCTCGGTCGCGAAGCGCGGGCGCATCCCCGTGCTGTGCGTGCGCGGTGAGCCCGCGCGCGCCGATCTCTCGCTCTCCCATCACGGGCGCTTCGTCGCGTTCGCGTGCGCGCTCGGCGCCGAGAGCGTGAGGCTCGCATCGTGACGCGCATCCAGCCGATCCGCCGCCTCGCGATCGTGAATCGCGGCGAAGCCGCGATGCGCTGCATTCGCGCGGTGAAGGCGCTGCGCGCACAGGAAGGCGCGGAGATTCTCGCCGTCGCGCTCTACACCGAGATCGATCGCGACGCGCCGTTCGTGCGCCACGCCGACCTCGCGATCGCGATGCCGGCGCCGCGCGGCGAAGTCGCGGCGTATCTCGATCACGACGGACTGATCACGGCGCTGCGCAAGGCCGAGGCCGACGCGGTGTGGCCAGGCTGGGGATTCGTCTCCGAGCACCCCGCGTTCGTAGAGCGCCTGAACCGCGAGGGCATTCGCTTCCTCGGCCCCTCGCCCGACGCGATGCGCGCCCTCGGCGACAAGATCGGCTCGAAGCACCTCGCCGAGAGCGTGAGCGTGCCCGTGACACCTTGGAGCAAGGGCGTCGTCGAGAACGAAGCGGACGCCGAGCGCTGGGCGACCGAGATCGGCCTGCCGGTCGTGATCAAGGCCTCCGCGGGCGGCGGCGGGCGCGGCATACGCGTCGTCGACTCGCTCGATCAGGTCGCGCCCGCGTTTCGTTCCGCGAGCTCCGAGGCGAAGAACGCCTTCGGCGACGGGCGCCTCTTCATCGAGGCGAAGGTCACGGGCGGGCGGCACATCGAGGTGCAGATCGCGGGCGATGCGCACGGCAACGTGCTCGCGGTCGGCTGCCGCGACTGCTCGGTCCAGCGGCGCCACCAGAAGGTGCTCGAGGAAGCGCCGCCGCCGGGGCTCTCGCCCGCAGTGCGCAGCGCGCTCGAAGCGTGCGCCGCGAAAGTCGCGAAGCACGTCGGCTACGTAGGCGTCGGCACCGTCGAGTTCCTCGTCGAGGGCGAGAGTTATTACTTCCTCGAGATGAATCCGCGGCTCCAGGTGGAGCACGGCATCACCGAGGAGCTGACCGGCCTCGATCTGGTGCAGATCCAGATCCGCATCGCGCGCGGCGAGTCGCTCGCGGGCGTGAAGCTGCGCGAGCACGGCTGGGCGATCGAGGCGCGCGTGTGCGCCGAAGACCCCGATCAGGGCTTCCTGCCCGCGCCCGGCCGCATCGCGCGCTTCGATCCCGCGCTCGGTCCGCGCATTCGCGTCGACACGGGCTACGTGCAGGGCAGCACGGTGCCCGCCGCGTTCGACTCGCTGATCGCGAAGGTGATCGCGACCGGCGCCGATCGCGAAGAAGCGCGCGCGCGGCTCGCGTCCGCGCTCGACGACTTCGACCTCGTCGTCGAGGGCGGCGCGACCAACAAGGGCTGGCTCGCCGAGATCCTCGACCACGCCGACTACCGCAAGGGCGCGGTCGACACGACTTGGCTCGATCGCTTCGGACTCGCGCGCGAGCGCAACGACGAGCTCGCCGCGCCGGCGCTGGTCGCCGCGGGCATCCTCGCTTATCAGGCCGCGCGCGCGCAGGCGCGGCTCAACTTCTACGCCGAGGCCGCGTTCGCCGCGGATCGCGTGCCCGTCTCGAGCGGGCAGCAGATCGACCTCGGCTTCGGCGGCGAGCAGTACCGCCTCGACATCTACGCGATCGGCGGCTGGCGATACCGCGTGCATCTCGATGGCCACGCGCTCGCAGCGGGCCTGCGCGAAGAGGGCGAGCACACCGCGCGCTTGCAGCTCGGCGAGCGCGTGTTCCGCGTGCTCTACGACGTGGGCGGGGCGAACCTGCGCGTCGAGCTCGAGGGGCGCGCGTTCCGCTTCGACGAGCAGTCGGCGGGCCAAGTGCGCGCCGCGGCGCCCGCGATGGTCGTCGCGGTGCACGTGCAGCCGGGCGACACGGTGACCGCTGGCCAGACGATCGGCCTGCTCGAAGCGATGAAGATGGAGGTCGCGTTCGACGCGCCCGTCAGCGGAGTTGTTACGGAAGTGCTCGTGCGCAAGGGCGCGAAGGTCGCGGCCGGCGACGTGCTGCTCGTGATCGAGCCGAAGAAGGACGAGGCGGGCGCGGCGAGTGCGCCGAGCGTCGCGCGGCTCGCGCTGCCCGACATCGCGGATCCGCTCGCGCCGCTCTTCCGCGAGAAGGGCGGCGACCCGCTCGGGGCGCCCGACCTCGAGGCCGCGGCGAACGCGCAGCCGCCGCAGCGCCGGAGCGCGATCGCCGCGATCCGCGACGAGGCGCGCCGTGCACTGCTCGGTTACGACGTGAACCCCGCGCGCGCCGACAAGCTCGCCGAGTTCCTCGAGGCGGCGCTGCCCGATGGCCTCCCCGACCCGTTCTACGCCGAGCTCGCCGAGATTCGTCACGAGCTCTCGCTCACCGCCGATGTCGCGCGGCTCTTCATTCGCTCGCCCGCTGCGTCGGTTTCCGGCGAGCTCGGGCCCTCGAACGACGCGCGCATGCGCATGTTCGCGCGGCGCACGCGCGCCGGCGGCGCCGGCATCGCCGCGGAGTTCCTCGATCTCGTGCGAGCGGCGCTCGCTCATTACGGCGTCGAGAGCATCGATCACAGCGACGCGCTCGAGCGCGCGGTGCTGCGCCTGCTCGCTTCGCAGCAGCAGCCCGAGCTGCGCGACCGCCTCGCGCTGGCGATGCTGCGCCGCGCGGCTTCGCTCGCGCGCCACGGCGTGCCGCTCGCGCAAGATGCGCGCCTCGCCGCGGCGCTCGATCTGCTCGCGGGCATGCGCGGCCTGCTTTCGAACGCCGTCGCCGACGCCGCGATCGAAGCGCGCTACGTGATCTTCGAGCAGCCCGAAGCGCTGCGCCTCGCCGAGCGCACGAGCAAGCAGGTGAACGCCTACCTCGACGCCGCGGAGGCGGAGCCGACCGCGCCGCCGGCGGAAGTGCTGCTCGATCTCGCCGGCGTGCCGCGCGCGACGTTCGACCGCGTGGGCGCGTGGATCGCCGACGCCGATCCGCGCCGCCGCGCGATCGCGCTCGCCGCGCAGCTGCAGCGCGCCTACGCGCCCGAGGAGGCGATCGCGCAGGTCTCGTTCCGCGAGTCGGGGCGCTGGATAGAGCGCATGGACTTCGCGGGGGGTCGCGTGGTGTTGGGGGCGACCGCGTCGCTTGCGGATCTCGCCGACACGCTGCGCGTGGTGGTGCGCGCCGCCGAGTCGTCGCGCGAGAGTCACGACTGGCCCGCGGTGTTCGCGCTCGAGCTGTTCGCCGCGCTCGGTGAAGACGAGGAAGCGCCGGACGTCGCCGCAGTCGTTACGCCCGTGCTCGCGGGCTCGCTCGCCGCGGGGCGCGTCACGGTCACGCTCGTCCGCCCCAGCGGCCCCGATCTCCACTTCACGTTCGTGCCCACGCCGAACGGCTTCGCCGAAGACGCGAGCCTGCACGGCCTCCACCCCGAGGCGGCAAAGCGCGTCGACCTCGGGCGGCTCGTGAACTTCGCGCTCGAGCGCCTGCCCGCGAGCGAGGGCCTCTACGCGTTCTGGGGCAAGAGCCGCGAGGACGCGAGCGACGAGCGCATGTTCGTGCTCGGCGATCTGCGCTCGCGCTCGCCCGATCCGGGCCGCGAGGCGGCGCTGCACGTGCCCGCGTTCGAGCACATGTTCTTCGAGGCGACGCGCGCGCTGCGCAACCACCTCGCGCTGCGCGATCCGCAGCGGCGCCTGCAGTGGAACCGCATCGCGATCTACCTCGCGCCCGAAATCGTGCTCGAAGCGAGCCTCGCCGATCGCCTCTCGCGCAAGCTCGCGCCGGCGACGCGCAACCTCGGGCTCGAGAAGGTGATCGTGCGCTTGCGCACGCTCGACCGCGCGAAGCCGGACGAGCCTGCGACGCCGCGCGAGCTGGTGATCGCGAATCTCACCGGCTCGAACCTCACGCTCGAGATGCGCGAGCCGCGCACCGGCGCCCTGCGCGTCGCTTCGGCGTACGAGCGCAAAGTCGTCGACGCGCGCCGCCGCCGGCTCGTCTACCCGTACGAGATCGTCCGGATGCTGACGGGCTCGCACGGCGACGCCGCGGGCGAGGGCGAGCTGCCCGTGGGCACCTTCGAGGAATGGGATCTCGACGCGAGCGGTGCCGCCGCGCCCGTCGCGCGCCCCTACGGCCGTAACGACTGCGCGATCGTGTTCGGCGTCGTCAGCACGCCCACCGAGAAGGTGCCCGATGGCATGTCGCGCGTGCTCGTGCTCTCGGACCCGACGCTCGGCATGGGCTCGCTCGGCCCCGAGGAGTGCAGCCGCATCGTCGCGGCGATCGATCTCGCCGAGCAGCGCGGCATCCCCGTGGAGTGGGTGCCGGTGTCGAGCGGCGCGCGCATCGCGATGGACAGCGGTACGGATAATCTCGACGCCACCGCGCGCGTCGTGCGCCGCATCATCGAGTTCACGCAGCAAGGCGGCGCCATCCACGTGATCGTGACGGGCGTGAACGTCGGCGCGCAGAGTTATTGGGACTCGCTCGCGACGATGCTGATGCACACGCGCGGCGCGCTGATCATGACGCCGGGCGCGTCGATGGTGCTGACGGGCCGCGCGGCGCTCGAAGCCTCGGGCGCCGTCAGCGCCGAGGACGAGCAAGCGATCGGCGGCTTCGAGCGCATCATGGGCCCGAACGGCGAGGGCCAGTACTACGCCACCGACATCCGCGACGCGTATCGCATCCTGTTCGAGCACTACCGCTTCACGTACGTCGTGCCCGGTGAGCGCGGGCCGCGCGCGCAGCGCACGAGCGACCCCGACACGCGCGACGCCGGCGCCACCGCGACGCCGGGCGGCGACTTCGCGCGCGTGGGCGAGATCTTCGACGACGCCACCAACCCCGGTCGCAAGCGCCCCTTCGCGATGCGCCCGGTGATGGCCGCGCTGATCGACCAAGACAGCCCGCACCTCGAGCGCTGGCGCGCGTGGGTGGGCGCAGAGACCGCGATCGTGTGGGACGCGCATCTCGGCGGGCAGGCAGTGAGCCTGATCGGCATCGAGAGCACGTCCCTGACGAGAGAGGGCTATCGGCCGCCCGACGGTCCGTCGACCTGGACCGGCGGCACGCTCTTCCCGCTCTCCTCGAAGAAAGTCGCGCGCGCGCTCAACGCGGCGAGCGGCAACCGCCCCGTCGTGATCCTCGCGAACTTGTCAGGCTTCGACGGCTCGCCCGAGTCGATGCGCAAGCTGCAGCTCGAGTACGGCGCCGAGATCGCGCGCGCGGTCGTGAACTTCGACGGCCCGATCTCCTTCATGGTCGTGTCTCGCTACCACGGCGGCGCCTACGTCGTGTTCTCGCGTGCGCTGAACTCGCGCCTGCGCGCCTCCGCGCTCGAAGGCTCGTTCGCGAGCGTGATCGGCGGCGGGCCCGCGGCCGCGGTGGTGTTCGCGCGCGACGTGCGCGCCCGTGCCGCCGCCGACCCGCGCGTGCGCGCCGCGCAGCCCGGCCGCAACGCGAGCGAGGAGGCGCGTGCGCGCTTCGAGAAAGTGCTCGAAGAGGTGCGCCTCGAGAAGCAGGCCGAGCTCGCCGAGGAGTTCGACCGCATCCACTCCGTTCAGCGCGCGAAAGATGTGGGCTCGCTCGAATCCATCGTGCCCGCGCGCGAGATGCGCGCGTTCCTGATCGCGCAGCTGCGAGAAGAGGCGCGGCGTCCCGGTTGAGCTCGGCTCGGCTTCGCTAGCGCGTTGACCTCGAGGCCGACCGGGCGCGGCTCAGCCTCGGGCGTCATCACGCCGCTATGTTGGTCAACCTTCGCCTTAGGGAAGTCGCATGCGTTTGGGTCGAGGCAAGCAGAAGCAAGAATCCGCGCCGCGCGGTCGCAGTGGTGTGATTCCGCTGCTCGCGCCGCACGAGATCGAGCAGATGCGCGCGGCAGGCCGGCTCGCGGGCCGGCTCCTCGACGAAGTGGCGAAGCGGATCCGCCCCGGCCTCGACACGCTCTCGATCGACAACTTCATCGACGAGTTCACGCGCGACCACGGCGCCGTCTCCGCCACGCTCGGCTACGGCCATCCGCCCTACACGCGCTGCAGCTGCATCTCGATCAATGACGTCGTCTGCCACGGCATCCCGGACGCCAAGACGATCCTGCGAGATGGCGACATCGTGAACGTCGACGTGACGCCGAAGCTGAACGGCTACCACGGCGACAGCTCGCGCACGTTCCTCGTCGGCGACGTCGCGCCGAAAGCGCGCCGCCTCGTCGCCGACACCTACCACGCGCTGTGGCTCGGCATCCGAGCTGTTAGGCCAGGCGGCACCACGGGCGACATCGGCTTCGCGATCCAGCAGTTCGCCGAAGCGCAGGGCTACGGCGTCGTGCGCGAGTTCACCGGCCACGGCACCGGCAAGATCTTCCACACCGCGCCGACGATCTTTCACTACGGCAAGCCCAACAGCGGCGAGCGCCTCGCGCCCGGCATGACCTTCACGATCGAGCCGATGATCAACCTCGGTCACTGGAAGACGGAAATCCTCGAAGACCGCTGGACCGCGGTCACCGCCGACGGCTCCCTCTCCGCGCAGTTCGAGCACACCGTGCTCGTGACCGCGGACGGCGTGGAGCCCCTGACGCTGGGCGAGGGGGAGAAGGCGCCGGTCTAGTAGTCCGCGCGACCGACACCGCGGAAGGTTCTCGGTAGACGGAGCCCAAAGATGCCCGACTGCGTCTGGTTCTTCGCGTCCCTTGGATTCAGCGTTGTTCGCGCGTCGGTCTCGATGCGGATCTTCACTAGGTCTGACCTGCTGGCATTTCTCGGACCAACGGTCTCTAGAGAACGGCCCCTGGTTGCTCTGTTGATCGACCTCGCGCGGCAAACTCTGCCGGCGTGAGATTGCCGAGGCTCGAGTGCGGACGGACGGTGT
>Ga0194121_10000056_pt1 | contig 167114 bp, 139 predicted proteins | sample TA2MahCa50mmetaG_FD_148609 | JGI IMG/M metagenome (GOLD analysis project Ga0194121, IMG submission 148609) | Freshwater microbial communities from Lake Tanganyika, Tanzania - TA2015020 Mahale Deep Cast 50m | ecosystem: Environmental > Aquatic > Freshwater > Lake | place: Tanzania: Lake... | reverse complement strand
TCCACAAGCTGGAAACCCATCGCGAGGCGCTGCTGGCCTGTCTGGCCTTCCCGCTGTCCCACCGACCACGACTGAGAACCACCAATGCCGTCGAACGACTCAACCGCGAGATCGCCCGAAGGTCCGACGTGGTCCAGATCTTCCCCAACGAGCAGGCCTGCCTGCGACTGGTTGCGGCCCTGGCCATGGAGTGGGCCGAAGAGTGGACCACCGGAAAGAGGTACCTCGACCTTGAACTATTGAACCAGTGAACCGCCTACTCGGGATGCCATTTTACAGAAACTTCTGGACTTGACCGTCAATTGGAGGGGTTTCTCCCCAGAGCATGGCGAAAAGTAATCAGCGCGAAGTGCTTACTGGTTTTGCACGCAGGAGACTGCGGCCAAAGATATTTGGCGGCGGATCTACCGGCAAGCACCCTGTTTATCTCCTCGTCAAGACCTCTCTTCGTAAAACCCCCTTTTCTTGCGACCCTCTCTTTGTTATCTTGAGGTCACCATTCTATCATACCAAAATATCATACCACATAGGAGTACATAGCTTGGCCACCCAGAAGATCGCCATCACCTTGCCTGCCACCACCCTCCGGCATGTGGATCGGTGGGCGAAAAAACTGAAAAAATCGCGCAGCCGGCTCATCGCCGAGCAGATGGAGGAGCGACTCCGGCAGTTGGAAGAGGCGGAAGTGACCCGGCTCTACGACGAGACCTACCAACAGGTGCAGGCCCGGACCGAGAACCGCGAGTTGGCAGAAGAACTGCTCGGCTTGTCGCCAGAGGCCCAAAGCGGGGAAAAGTGGTAATCCAGCGAGGGGATGTATTCTGGGCGCAACTTGGTCCGGCCACCGGCTCGGAGCCCGCACACCGGCGCCCGGTGATCATCATCCAGCGGGATGCGATCAACCGCAGCCAATTCAACACCGTGGTCGTGATCCCGCTGACCAGCCAGACGAGGCACAGCCACCTGCCGGGCAATGTGCTGCTCGGCAAAAGCGAGGCCAATATCCCCAAGGCCAGCTTGGCCAGGGCTACTCACCTGATGGTGGTGGACAAAGAGCGGCTGATTGAGAAGATCGGCACCCTCTCACAGGAACGCCTGGAGGCGATTGTCGACGCGGTCTGCTGGGTGATCGGCAGATAAGCCTACCTGGTGCTCTTCCCCGCCAGCACGAACCAGATGGTCTGCAGCATGATCTTGAAGTCGAGCCGCAGCGACATGTTTTCGATGTAATAGAGGTCGTACTCCAGGCGCTCGCGGGCGATGCGGGTCAGGTCCTTGGCGTCCATGTCGAATTCGTGTTTGGACTGGGCCCAGCCCAGGAGCCCCGGCTTGACGTTGAAGCGCCGCATGTAGAGGGGGATCTGGTTCTTGAACTGCTCGACGAAGTAGGACCGCTCCGGCCGCGGGCCCACCAGACTCATCTCCCCGCGCAGAAAGTTGATGCACTGGGGCATCTCGTCCAGGTGCAGCGCCCGCAGCACCCGCCCCATGCGGGTCACCCGCGGGTCCCGGCCCTTCACCCACACCGGCCCGGTGCCTTCCTCGGCGTCCACCACCATGGAGCGGAACTTGTACATGGTGAAGATCCGGCCGCCCTTGCCCACCCGCTCCTGCTTGAAGAAGACCGGCCCGCGCGATTCGATCTTGATGCCCGCCGCCACCAGCAGCCACAGCGGGGCCAGCCCCACCAGGATCGCCAGGGACACCCCCAAGTCCACCAGCCGCTTGACGCTCTGCTCCCAGGCGGGCATCAGCTCCGAGCGCAGCTCCATCAGCGGGGCCCCGTAGATCTGCTGGGTGCGCACGTGGCCGGCGACGATGTCGTAGAGATCCGGGGTGATGCCAAAGGATACCGACTGGCCCGCGGCTCCCTCGACGATGCGCAGCACCTCCTGGTGCGAGTTGGACTGCAGGGCGATCAGCACCACCTCGACGTGGTGGGCCCCGATCAGCCCGGCCAGCCCCTCCACCCCCCCCACCACCGGCACCCCGCCGACTGCCCGGCGCTCCTCCTCGCCGCTGGCCCGCACAAAGCCCACCACCTCGTACCCCTGGGCCGGCGAGGCGCGCAGCTCCTGCAGGAGGCGCAGACCCCGCGCGTCGCTGCCCACGATCAGGGTGTAGCGCCGGCCGATGCCCCGCACCAGCAGGGCCCGCTGCAGGCTGCGCAGCCCGACGCGACCCCCCCCCACCAGGGCGACCATAGCCAACCAGTAGGAGAGGAGCAGGGCCCGGGTGAGGGCCAGGGGTTTCTCCGCGTCGAAGGTGGCCACGAAAAGGAGCAGGGTGCCCAGGCTGACCACCTTGAAGACCTCGATGCTCTCGTCGAGGCGGGAGTTGGACTGGCTGTCCCGGTACAGGCCAAAAAAGAAAAAGAGCAGTAGCCAACACAGGCAGATGGCCGGCAGCGCGTCGTAGAGGTAGTACTCCAGGATGTAGGGGAAATCGGGCCGGGTGTTGACCGGATGGGTGCGCAGCCACTGGGCCATCACCCCGGGCAGGCCGCCGCCGGCATACTTCATCCACAGAAAGAACACCGAGGCCAGGTTGATGGCCACCACGTCGCTGAGCAGGAGCAGGATTCTTTCCTGGAGCTTCAACATGATCGGTTCAGCCGCGCTTGATGGGCTGCCAGACGGTGTAGCGGTTGCCGGCCAAAAACTGCAAGAGCCCGGCCAGGGCCCCCAGGTTGATGGCGCAGAAATGGGCCGGGATGTAGAAGAGGCCCAGCCGCCCCAGCGAGCGGGGGGCCAGGTTGCCGGCCAGGGCAAGCAGGTAGAACACCATCTGCACTGCGAAGAGGGCGCGGTACGGCTGCTGCCGACAGAGCACCCAGCTGCTGAATAGGGCGCAGAGCAGAAAGACCGGCACCAGCCAGCGCAGCACCTTGTGCGAGAGAACCTGCAGGGCTAAGCCGGGATGGGCGAAGGGGTTGAGCACCCCGGCCTCGGTGCGCAGGCCGTGCAGGCTGCGGGCGATGATGCGGGTGCGCCGCCTGAACTCCTCCCGGAAGCTCTTGCCGCTATGCTCGGTGGCCCGGGCCAGGGGCGCGTACACCACCCGGAACCCCTTGCGCCACACCCGCAGGGGCATGACGAAGTCGCTGATGATCTCCGGGGCCAGTTCGTCGAAGAGCCCGCGCCGCAGCGCGTAGATGGAACCGTTGGCCCCCACCAGGGAGCACAGGCGGCTCTCGCGCTTCTTGAGGAACTGCTCGTAGCGCCAGTAGAATCCCTCGCCCTTGCCGGCCCCTTCGCCCCCGGGGTTGAGGTAATCCAGTTCGCCGCAGACGCAGCCCACCCCTGGGTCGGCGAAGGGGCGTACCAGCTCCCGCAGGGCCCCTGGGGCGTACAGGCTGTTGGCGTCGGTGAAGACCAGCACCTCGCCGGTGGCCAGGCGCACCCCGGCGTTCTGGGCCGCGGTCTTGCCGGCGCGCTGATCCATGCGGTGCAGCAGCACCCCGCGTCCCCCGAACTGCCGGACAGTCTGGTCCGTGTCGTCCTGGGAGCCGTCGGAGACCACGATCACCTGCAGCTTGCCGGGGGGGTACTCCAGGCCGAGGGAGTTTCCGATTTTCTCGCCGATCACCGCCTCCTCGTTGTAGGCGCTGATGATCAGGGAGAGCGAGGGCTTTTCGGGCAGTTCCGGGTAGGATGGGGGCCGGCGCCAGCAGGTCAGCAGCCACAAGAGCAGCGGGTAGAGCAGGTAGGTGTGGCCCACCCCCAGCACCGAGACCCAGAACAACGCCTCCATCCTATTGGGCGCACCCCAGCTTGGAAACCAGGAAGGGCCCCAGCACCAGGCGGTTGAGCCCCGAAGCGACCAGCACCCCCAGGGCATCGGCAGCCGAGCAGGCGATGGGAAAGCCGTGCAGGTTGAAGGAGGTGTTGAGCAGCACCTGGCGGCCGGTGCGGGCGGCAAAGGCGTCGAGGATGGCCTCGTACGGGGGGTTCTGCCCGGCTTCGAGCAGCTGGGGCCTGGCGCTCAGATCGGCGTTGTGCACCGCGGCCATGAATTCCGAGCGCTTTTCGGTGGAGTCGAAGGTGTTCATCATGTAGGGCGAGGGCAGACCCTTTGGGTTGTGGAAGTAGGTCCCGGCCTCCCGCCGGCGCACCACCGGGGCAAAGGGCATCCAGAAATCCCGCTTCTTGATCATGCGGTTGATCACCCGCACCACGTCCTGGTTGATGGGATCGGCGAGGATGGAGCGGTTGCCCAGGGCCCTGGCCCCGAACTCCATCGGCCCCGAAGCCCGGGCTACCACCTCGCCCCCGGCCAATAACCCGGCCACCCGCCCGGCCAGGTCGGCCGGCTCCTCCACCTCCACCCCTTCCACTGCGCGCAGGGCCTGGCGGCACTCGGCGGCGGACAGGTCGTTGCCCAGATACCCGTGCTCCAGGGGCTGCGGGGTTTCGCCGGCCTGGGCGGCCGCCAGGTAGCCGGCGCCCAGGGGCAGGGATTCGTCCCCGCAGGAGGGGAAGGCCTCGAAACACGCCACCTCGCCTAGTTCCGAGATGATCTTGTTGGCCTTGACGTTCATGAAGACCCCGCCGGCGGCCAGCACCCGGCCGATGCCGGTCTGCGCAGCACAGGCCCGCACCCAGCGGGCCATCAACTCCTCGGTGAAGAGCTGCAGGCCGGCGCAGATCTCGTCGAAGCGCAGCCGCTCCAGGTCGCGCTGCAGGCGCGGCCCCAGCCGCGAGAGGGCCTCGGGCACCTGGCGGCGGAAGGCCAGGGGATGGTTGGGGTCCAGATCGAGATAGCCGCGGAACACCTGGGCGACCCGGGCGGCCCGCTCCTGCGAGGCGTAGGGGGCCATGCCCATCAGCTTGTACTCGTGCTCCAGGGGCATGAAACCCAAGAGGTGGGTGGTCACCGCGTAGATCTCGCCCAGGCTGTCGGCCTGAGGGGTGAGGGCCAGGCGTTCGAGCCGGCCCCCCTCGCCCCGCCACACCGACCCGGAGAGCCCGTCCCCGCCCCCGTCGAGGGTCAGCACCAGGTAGGGCCCCTCGTCGCGGCGCAGGCCGTAGTAGGCGGTGGCCGCGTGGGCCTGGTGGTGGTCGAAAAATTCGACCCGCTCCGGGCTGAAACCCCAGGAGGCCGCCACCTCCCGCCTTTCCTGCATCCGCTGTTCGGTGCGCCACTGGCGGTACGCCGAGTTCGAGGCCAGCAGGCCCGCCGTCCCCTGGCGCAGCCCCCCGTTGTAGCGCTGGTCAAAACCTTCCTTGACCGCGTGGGGATGGCGCGGGGTGGCCACGTAGCGCGAGGCCAGGCAGACCCGGTCCACCGCCGAGGCGGGCAGACCGGCCAGTTCCAGCACCCGCGCGGCGGCCAGGGCAGGCGGCCCGAAGAAGTTCTTGACCCCGGTCAGCCGCTCCTCCTGCAACACGTGCAGGACGCGCCCGCTAACACACATCGCGGCGGCGGCGTTGTGGCCGTCGAATATCCCTAAATAGACACCCATGCGTATCTTAGATGACGCCTTCGCGCTCTTGGCGCAGACTCATCAAATCTCCACAATAAGCCAGAATTCGACAAGATCGCCCGATGGACTCCATCTGCATCCTCAGCACCGTGCACCTGTGTTTCGATGTGCGCATGTTCCAGGCCGAGGCCCGCACCCTTGCCCGGGCCGGCTTTGCTGTCACCCTCATCGCCCTCGAAGACCCGACGCCCGGCGACCCTGGAGGGATCCGCATCCTCGCCCAGCCGCGGCCGCGACACCGGCTCCAGCGCATGCTCAGCACCCTGCGGGTGGTGCGCCTGGCCAGGGCCCAGCCGGCGGCGCTCTACGCCTTCCACGACCCCGAACTGCTGCCGGCGGCCCTGTTGCTCAAACTGCTCACCAGGCGCAAGCTGGTCTACGACGTCCACGAGGACGTGCCCGCCGCCATCCGCAGCCGGACCTGGCTGCCCCGGCCTCTGCGACCCCTGGCGGCCCGCCTCTACCGGTTGCTCGAGAGTCTGGCCCTGCCCTTTCTTGACGGCCTCACCCTGGCCGACCACGCCTACCAGAAGTACTACCGGGGCCGCCGCACCATCACCGCGCTCAACTACCCGCTAATGACCTATGCCGACCTGTACGAGGAACCCGGGCCCGACCGCCGCCCCACCCTGGTCTACGCCGGCAGCATCACCGCCCTGCGCGGCTTGTACGAGATGATCGAACTGGCCCGGCGCCTGCGGCCGGACTTCCCAGACCTGCTGCTGCGCCTGGTGGGGCCGGTGGGCTCCCCCGAGGAAAAGGCCCGGGCCGGGGAGTTGATCGCCCGCCATGACCTGGGCGGCCACGTGGAGTTCACCGGCCTGGTCTCCCACCTGGAGGTGCACCGCCACATCCTCGACGCCGATGCGGGACTGGCCCTGCTCCACCCCGATCCCAACTACCTCCAATCCCTGCCCACCAAGATGTTCGAGTACATGATGATGGGCCGGCCGGTGGTGGTGTCCAACTTCCCCATGTGGGCGCAGATCGTCGCCGAATCCGGCTGCGGCTTTGCCCCCGATCCCCTCGACCTGGACGAGGTGGAGCAGGCGCTGCGCCGCCTGCTGGGGAACGAGGGGCTGCGCCGGGAGATGGGCCGCCGGGGCCGGGCGGCGGTGCTGGAGAAATACAGCTGGGAGAGGGAGGGGGAGCGCCTGGTGCAGTTCTACCGGGATCTGCTCAACGAGGGGCTCTGAGCACCTCCTCGTACACCGCCAGGAGCCGGGCGGCGATGCGGCGGTAGTCGTACTCCTCCTCGGCGCGCCGGCGGATGGCCTGCCGGTCGTAGTCGGCGTAGTGGTCGAGCACCGCCTCGATGCCCCTGGCCAATCCCTCTACCTCCCGCACTCCCACCAACTGCCCCAGTCCCGGCCGCACCAACTCCTCGGGCCCGCCGCAGCGAGTGGCCACCAGGGGCAGGCCGCAGGCCAGGGCCTCCACCAGCACCAGGGGCAGGCCCTCGGAGAAGCTGGGCAGCACCAACACGTCGGCTTCCCCCATCTGCCGGGGCACCTCGGCCCAGGGCACCTCGGCGGCGAACTCCACGCAATCCCCCAGCCCCAGCCGAGCCACCTGCTCGCGGAAGGGCGCCTCGGTCCCGGTGGCGCTGCTGCCGCCCACCAGCTTGAGGGAGATATCGCCCCGGCGCTGCCGCAGCAGGGCCAGGGCCTCCAGCAAGACCCCCAATCCTTTGGCCGCGTCGAAGCGCCCGACGTAGAGCAGCCGCCACCCTCCCTCGCCGGGCCGCCGGCTCCCCGGCCGGAAGAGTTCACAGTCCACCCCGTTGGGGATCACCCGCAGGCCCCGCGCCCCCAACTCCCGCGCCAATCCCCCCAGTTCCTGGCTCACCGCGACTACGGCCTGGGCCTGTTGCAGGGCCCGCGCCACCAGGGGCCGCCAGCGCGGATCGCGCGGCAGATCCTTGAGGTCGTGGCCGTGGACGGTGATCACCACCGGCCGTCCCAGGAGCCGGCCGTACTCCACCGCGGCCAGGCCATCGGGATAGGCGCAATGGGCGTGGATCAGGTCGGGAGGAGGCCGGCCCTCCTGGCTGCGGACCAGGGCGCCCAGGTAGAAACGCCACACCCTCGAGAAGAACATCCGGCGGGGAATGGTCAGATAAGAGGGCCGCTCCAGCTCCACCCCGTCCAGCACCTCGCGGCGGGGCAGGGTGGGGTACGCGCTCCAGCGGCCAAAGCCGGGTAGGGGTGGGAACCAGGGGGTGGGCGAGACCACCCGCACCCCGGCCAGGGCGGCGAGGAAGCGGGCCTGGTTGTGGACGAAACTGCCGGCGGTGCGGGACAGGCTGCTGGGGTAGAGGTGCGAGGCGACCAGCAGGTTCACGCCGCCCGCGGCGCCCCCAGGCGCACCACGGCGAAGACCATGCCGGTGAAGAACCACAGGAAGTTGTTGCTGAAGTCCGCGGTGAAGGAGAGGCTCACCTGGAAGGCGACGAACATCGAGAGCAGGCCGATAAGCACCGCCCGCAGGTAGGAATCCTCCATCCGCCCCAGCCCGGCAAAGCCCCGGCTCAGGGTGCGCCACACGATCCAGGCCGAGGCCAGGAAGCCCACTAGCCCCAACTCGGCCAGCATGTTGGCAAAGAGGGTGTGGGACTCGCGGGTGGGCACCCAGTTGGGGAAGTCCACCGGCTTGTAGTGCTCGAAGAGCACCGGGAAACCGCGCCAGCCCACCCCTAACAGCGGGTGGTCGAGGAACATCTCCATACCAGCTACCAAAAAATAGACCCGCGCCGAACCCGACTCCCGGCCGGCCTGGCCGAACTCCTCGACAAAGGTGAAGATCGAGAGGAAACGCAGGAAGATGTGCTCGGCAAAGGGCACGAATTCCTTGATCGCCACGATGAGCAGGGCGGCCACCCCTAAGGTGAGAAAGAGGTAGCGCAGCTTGCGGGCCAGGTAGAGGGGGATCATCAGCCCGACGATGGCGGCCAGCCAGTTGGAGCGGCTGAAGGTGGCGATCAGGCCGGCGAGGCCAAAGGCCAGGGACACCAGCATCAGGCCGCGTTTCCAGAAGGACATCCGGTAGTTGAGTAGGATGGCGGTGAGAAAGACCACCCCGGCCATGAGGAAGGTGCCAAAGGTGTTTGGGTTGTGGAAGGTGCCGGTGGCGCGCGGGGCATTGGCCCCCACGGCGATGACGAAGCTGGCCGGCAGGAAGAACTGCTCGGTGGCGATCTGCACCACCGCCAGGATGGAGCCCCCGATCAGGGCCAGCCCCATGGAAACCACCACCATGTTTACCGCGGCCCTGGATTCGATCAACACCTGGGCGCCGTAGAGAAAGAGCACCAGCACCAGGGTGCGCATGAAGCCGATGGTGGCCTCTGGCTGGTTGGGCGAATAGGTCAGCGACAGGGCCATGATCCCCAGCAGCAACAAGAGCGGCCCCTTCAGCTCGAATTCCGGGAAGAGGGTGCGCTGCCGCAGGCAGGTATTGCCCAGCAGGGCGAGGAACATCAGGCCGAGGGAGAGATGGAAACCGGTCAGCGGGATGCCGATGGCCGTTTCCTTGAGCAACTGCCCGGTGATGTCGAGGGCGGTGGTGGCCACCAGAGCCGGGACGATGAGCCAGGGATAGGCCAGCAGAAAGGCGAGGAAGACCCCGCCGGCCAGGCCCAGGCCGGCGGTGAGCAGCAGGCGGTTGGGCACCCACAGCACCACCGCCACCAGGGCGGCCAGCAGGCACAGAAAGAGGGCGAACCAGCGGCGGTCCAGGCGCACTTCGCCTGATTGGAGCAGGGCAGTCATGGCTTCTCAATACTAGGGGGAGGCTCCCCCCCGCGCAAGAAGGCGCCCCAGCCGCAGCCCAGTTGCCGCAGGCAGTGCCAGGTGACCAGCAGACCCCACAGGCCATAGGCCAGCGAGGTAGAGAGCGCTGCCCCCACCAGCCCCAGGATCGGGATCAGCGCCAGGTTGAGGGCGACGTTGAGCCCCAGGGCCAGGCCCGGCGCCCACAGGGTGATCCCCGGGTATCCCTGCCCGGCCAGGCGGGTGTTGAACACCGAGCCAAAGCCGGTCACCACCAGGCCCGGCAGCATCCACATCAGGGGGAGATAGGCTTCCTGGTACTTGGGGAAGAGCAGGGTGATGAGGAATTTGCCGGCAAGCAATAACCCCGCCGCGCCCAGCAGGGAAAAGAGCAGCATGCTGCGGGCCACCCGCAGGCTGAGGCCAACTTCGCCCTCCTGTCCCTGTATCACCTTGGGCAATAACACCGCCCCGGCCACGTTGGGCAGTCGCTGCATCATCTCGGCAAAAATCACTGCGACGCTGTAGATCCCGAGGGCGGCCGCCCCTAACAGATGCTCAACCAGGTACTGGTTGCTGCGGAAGAGCAAGAAGATCAGGATCACCGACACCCCGCCCCGGCCGCCCACCCCGCGCAACTGCCGCCACAGGGCGCGGTCCACGCCCAGCCGATGGCCCCGGCGCAACAGCGCCAACCCCGCCAGGCTCACCAGGCCCACACTGGCCCCCCACGCGCACAACACCGCGGTCAACCCTCCTCCCCATCCCCCCAGCACCAGCAGGTTGCCCCCCAGGTAGCAGCAGATGAAGAACACCGGCAGAAGGGAGTAGGACTTGAGCCGGTCCTGCCCCAGGAAGATGGCCTCCACCGCCTTCTCCAGTACCAGCAGGGCCACCGTCGCCGCCAGCAGGTGCCAGAACCAGGGAGCGGGGGCAGCAAACCCACCTACCCTCTCCGCCACCAGCACCACCCCGCCCAGCAACCCTCCAAGGGCCGCCGCGTAGACCAGGGTATTGCCGGCCAACCTTCCCGGCGCCCCCCCCTTGCCCGCCGCGTACGCGTTCCCCTTGTTCAGCCACTCGCCGCAGACCAGCGCCCCCAACATCGCCGTGGTCCCCCACCAGCGCAGCCAGCCGAAATCCTCCTCGCTGAACACCCGGCCCAGCAGTGACTGGTTCAGCAGCCCCAGGGCAAAGACCAGGCCGGTGCAGGCGGCGTTGAGCGAGAACCCGCGCAGGAAATTCACAAATCAGCAAACAGCGGAGAAAGCGGCGGCGGGGAGATGACCCTGTAGGCCTTTCTCGGGGATTGGCGGGGAAGGGAAGGACGCGGGTGGAGTGGGGTGGAGAGCGGAGCGATAGCGAGCGGGGTGGCGAGTCCGCGCCTTGAGAAAGGCCGGAATGGGTCATTCCCCGACGCCATACAGCTAGGCGCGGATCAGCGCCAGCACCTCGTCGCGCCTAGCCTCCATCTGCACCCGGTCCCGGGCTTCCAGGTTCAGGCGCAAGAGCGGCTCGGTGTTGGAAGCCCGCACGTTGCAGTGCCAGTCCGGATAGTTGATGGAGATGCCATCCAAGCGTTCGATGCGGGCATCGGCATAGCGGCTGGCCAGAGCCTGCAGCCGGCCCTGGGGATCGGCGACCTTGGAGTTGATCTCCCCGGAGATGAAGTACTTGGCTGCGAGGGGCGCCAGCAGTTCGGAGAGTTTCTTGCCTTTGCGCGAGAGCATCTCCAGCACCAGCAGCGAGGGCACAATCCCCGAGTCGGCCCCAAAGAAATCGCGAAAGTAATAGTGCCCGGTTACCTCGCCGCCGAACACCGCCCCTTCTTGTTTGAGCCGCGCCTTCATGAAGGCATGTCCCACCCGCTCCATCAGCGCCGCGCCCCCCGCCTGCCCTATCAGTTCGGGCACCGCCCAGGAGGCGCGCACGTCGTGGAGGATACACGCGCCAGGGTTCCTTTCCAACAGATAGCAGCCCAAAAGGGCCGTGAGGAAATCCCCGGAGACAAACTCCCCCCGGTCGTCGATGGCGAAGAAGCGGTCCCCGTCCCCGTCGAAGGCAAAGCCCACATCCGCTCCCTCCTCGCGCACCCGCCGCTCCAGCTCGGCGCGATTCTCCGGCTGCATGGGGTCCAGGCCGTGGTTGGGCAGCCGGCCATCCGGGTCCAGGTACAGGCCGGTCAGCTGCACCGGCAGCCGCTCGTAGACCCGCTTGAGAATGGGCCCCACCATGCCGTTGCCGGTGTCGGCGATGACCTTGAGTGGCCGGAGACCGGCAACGTCGATGAGGCCCAGCACCTTGTCCACGAAGCCCTGGCTCAGGTCCAGGGGGCGCACCTGGCCCCTGGTTTTGGCTGGGGGGGCGAAGGCGTCGTTTTCGACGAGGCCGCGTAGGTTCTGGATGCCCTCGTCCCCGCTGAGCAGGTAGGGCATACGGCGCACCATCTTGAAGCCGCTGTACTGGGGGGGATTGTGGGAAGCGGTGACCATCATTCCGGGGTGACACAGCTCGGCGCAGGCGTGATAGTATTGGTCGGTGCTGACCATACCGATTTCAATCACCCCCGCCCCCTGGCCGGTGAGCCCGTCCACCACCGCGGCAAAGATCGCCGGGCTTGAAAGCCTCATGTCGCGGCCCACCACTACCTGCTGGGCCTGGAGGAAGGTGGCGAAGGCGCGGCCCACGGCCCGGGCCACCTCCTCGTTAATCTGGTCGGGGTAGGTGCCCCGGATGTCGTAGGCTTTGAAGATGGACGCATCTACCCGCACAGCCGGCCCCTACCTGAAGCGCCTGAGGGTGATGTCCAGGTGGCGGGCGCCCGCGGCGGCCGGCTGGTGCTGGAGGAGAATGGGGCTCTGGTAGATCCCCTGCACGATCCGCCCCTGGCCGGCCGCCTCGCGGTCGGATACCAGCAGGCTGATGTGGCGCTTGAGGCGCAGGATACGCGAGGCCGGGGTGGAGAGCACTGAGAACAACTTGTCGATCACCGCCCGGCCCACCGGCACACTGTCGAGCAGCTCGTTGTACAGGTGGATCAGGTCGTAGGTGGCGTAGTCACGGGTCTTGCCCGGAATGGTCCCAGGGTGGCGCAGGAGCTTCTTGCCGTGCTGCACCATGTAGCGCAGGGGATCGGCCAGAGCTTGGGGCAGGTCGTTGCGCATCAGCAGGGTCTCGTACTCGTTCACCGTCAGCCCGGCGTGGCGCTCGTGCGGGTCGAGCCGCAGGTCGATGCGGCCCTTCTCGACCCCGTGGACGCGTATCCACTCCTCGAGCTGGGCAAAGAGGCCGTAGCGGGGGTCCTTGAGGTTGAAGGAGTCGATCTGGTGCGAGGACTGCACCGGGATGGGCAGGCGGCCCCGGAAAACGATCTCCTCGTCGTTGTACCCTAGCACCGCGGTGCGCCGCTGCCGCCGGTATTGCTTGTAGATCCCGTCCAGCTCGACGAAATATACCGGCTGGCCCTTTCGGTTGAGGTAAGTGACGCAGTTCTTCAGGCCAGCGCTGATGAAGGTCAGGTGGGAATCGGCGTTGACCGGCTCGCGCTCCTTCTCGCTCTGGCTCAACTCGTCGCGCAACTGCATGCGGTCGTGGAAATAACCCGCATCCGGGGGAAAGATGCGCTGGACGACCCTGATAAAAGGTTCGAGCTGCTTGCGGCTGTGGCCCAACCGCTCGCAGAAGCCCTGTTCGAGATAGCCGGCGGTGGTGTGGACGGAGCAGTAGAGGGCTTTGCGGTACCCGGCCAGCGCGTCGCCGGTCTCTTTGGCGATGCGGGCGCTGATGTCGATCAGTTCAAAACGCGCAGCGGGCTTGATATCAAGTTCGATCTCAAGAGGGCGGGTAGGCATCCGCGGCGTCCCTGGGTGGAGGGTTGAATCCGGGGAGGATATATTTCAGAAAATACCGCCCCAAATGGCGGGGCGCAAACTATTTGACGGAGCACCTCCCGATGAAGACCCTGCTGATCATGCGCCACGCCAAGTCCGACTGGTCCACCGCTGGGGCCGATTTTGACCGACCTCTCAACAAACGGGGCCGGCAGGCTCTGCCCCTGGTGGCCCGCCTGCTGGGAGGAATGGAGGAACCCCCCCCCCTGATCCTCTCCTCGCCGGCGAACCGGGCCCGCCAGACCGCCGAGGGTCTGGCCGCGGCCCTGGGGGGCTGCGCCCTGGCTTTTGACCCCCGCCTGTACCTGGCGTCTACCGGAACCCTGGGCGCGGTGTTGGCCGAACAGGACGACCGACACGACCCCCTGCTGGTGATCGGGCATAACCCTGGATTGGAGGAGTGGGTGGGGCTGCTGGGGGGGGGCGCCTGCCGCCTGCCCACCGCCGGGGTGGTGGCCCTGGAAGTGGAAGCGGAGCACTGGCCCGAAGTGCGGGCCGGCAGGGGCCGGCTCCGGTGGTTTTTCATCCCTCGCCTGGGCGAGGGGATGGGCCGCTGATCAGCGCTCGGAGTGGGCAATGATCCGGGTGAGAGCCTCGTCCAGATCCACCCGGGGACAATAATCGATGTAATTGCGGATCTTCTCCAGATCCGGGGCGCGGTATACCAAGTCCTCGTACACCCCCTTTGGCCAGGCCTGCTCGTAGGAGATAAATTTGATCTCGGAGGAACTCCGGGTCAGCTTCTTGATCTTGTGCGCCAGATCCTTGATGCTGATCTCGAAATTGGAGCCGATGTTGAAGATCTCGCCCACGGCCTTGTCGCTGAGGGCCAGGGCGATCAGGCCGTCGAGGGCGTCGTCGACGTAGGTCAGGCAGCGGCGCTGCTCCCCGTCGCCGTACACAGTGATGGGGTGGCCGAGCATGGCCTGCTTGATGAAGCGGGGCACCACCATGCCGTAATGTCCGGTCTGTCTGGGGCCGATCACGTTGAAGGGGCGGACAATGACGCAGGGCAGTCGCTTCTCGTGCCAATAGGCCAGGGCCAGCAACTCGTCGACGGCCTTGGAGGTGGAATAGGTCCAGCGGATCACAGTGGTCGATCCCAGGATGCGATCGGCGTCTTCCTTGAAGGGGACGTGGCCGTTGCGCTTGCCGTATATCTCGGAGGTGGAGGCCAGCACCACCCGCTTCTTTTTTTCGGTGGCCAATTCGAGCAGGATTTCGGTGCCGCGGATGTTGGTGGTCAGTGACAGGAGGGGGTTTTCGATGATGAAGTCCACGCCCACCGCCGCGGCCAAGTGGTAGATCAGGTCGCAATCGGCCACCAGCGCGTGCATCACCGCAAGGTCGAGGATGTCGCCGACAGTGCAGGAGAAGTTGGGATTGCCTTCGAGGTGCTGGATGTTCTTAATGCTACCGGTGGAAAGATTGTCCAGGATGGCTACCTGATCTCCCATGGCCAGGTGGCGTTCGGCCAGGTGAGAACCGATAAAACCTGCTCCTCCGGTGATCAAAACTTTCATACGCATTATCCCAACAGTTACAGTGCGCGGCAAGCAGCGGTACCCACCTCCGTCTAACAGGGAGCCCGAAGGATGGCAGCTGGAAAGTAGCAAGACACTCCAAATTCTGCCAGCCAGGCAGATATCACCGTGACCACCATCACCCAAAGGCACGAAAAACGCCAGCGGGCGGCGGACTGGTTTGGACGATGCTGGTAAAAGTATAAGAAATTAAACGCAATTGGGCATCCCCCCCCAGAAAGGTCCTCTGCGGCGATGGCACCTGGCTTCATACGACCTGCTTGGCGGCCAACTGCCTCAGGACCCGGCCCAGGCTCCGGGCGTGCAACTCCAGGGCATAGCAGGTTTCCATCGCCGCCCGACCTCGCGCGCCCATCTGTCGGCGCAGGGCCGGATCGGCGATCAGGCGGGCCAGGAACTCCTCCCATTCCTGGGGGGCGCTGGCCCAGAACCCCGTCTCCCCGTGGCGGACGATCTGGCAGTTGACACCCACGGGACTGGCCACCACCGGCAGGCCGGTGGCCATGTACTGAAGCAACTTGTACCCGCCCTTGCCCCGGGTCCAGGGATCGTCGGGGATGGGCATCAGACCCACGTCAAAGCCGCGCAACCCCTCCACCTCCCCTTCCAAAGTCCAGGGCTCGGCCTCGACGGGCACCCCCTCCAACTCCACCGCCGCCGCCCCGATCACCCGCAGGCGCAGTTGCGGGAAGCGCCGGCCCAGCCGTGCCAGGGGCTCGCGGATCAACTGTAGGTACGCAAGGGTGCTCGGGCTGCCGATCCACCCCAACACCACCTTCTCGCGCACAGCGGCAGGAACCACACTGGGGGTGTAGCGGCGGGTGTCGATGGGGCCGGTGATGGTCGAGAAGGAAGGGCAGTAGCGGGCGGCAAAGGCCGCGGTGTACTCGTTCTCGACCAAGACGTGGTCGGCCAGCCGCAACATGGCGGGCAGGCCGGCGGCGTTGCGCCGCTCCTTCCAGGCCGCCAGCCAGTGCCGGCCCCGCACCTCGGTGGTGAAGATGGCGTCGTCGAAGTCGTAGACCATCGGGGGGCGGCGCCAGCGCAGAAGCCAGCGCACCGGGGCGGGAAAAATCACCTTCTGGACGAAGAGCATCTCCGCTCGCCGCGCCGCCCACCAGACCTGCAGGCCGCAGCCGAAGGTGCGCCAGGCGGCCCAGCAGTAATAGCCCAGCTTGCTCCCGGGGCTGCGGGTCACCTGCAACTGCGAGCCGCCCAGCCCACGGTCGGGCAGCACGGTGATGACCCTGGCTTCGATCCCCTGGGCCCGCAGATAGGGGAGGTACTGAAAAACCCTCGTCCGGCTGCTGGCGGCCAGCACGCCGTACTGGGTGGCGAAAAGCACCTTCAAGTGGCGTGGGTCTCCTGTTGGGGACGCGGCGGCTTAGGACGCGGCGCCGGCGGCAAAATCGCGGATGCAGGCGATCACCCGGTCCTGGGACGCGGCAGCCAGGTGCGGGTAGAGGGGGATGGTCAGGATGCGCCGCCATTCCGCCTCCACCACAGGCAGCGGGGTGATGTAGGGCTGGTAGATGGGTAGCAGGTGGTTGGGATAGAAGTGGACGGCCGATTCGATCTCGTGGGCGGCCAGATGATCACACAGTGCGTCGCGCTGGTCGGCTTTGATGATCATGCTGTAGTGGGCGCTGCCCCCGTAGGCGCGCTGGTCGAAAAGCTCGATCCCCTTCAATCCCGCCAGGGCCTGGCGGTAGCGCTCCACCACGGCCCGGCGCATGGTGTTGGCCCGCTCCAGTTTCTCCAACTGCACAAGTCCCAGGGCCGCGGCGATGTCGTTCATGCCGTACTTGAACCCCACCTCCTCGACCTCGTACTCCCAGGCGCGGGCCGGATGGCCGTTGTTGAAACGGTCCCAGGTGCCGCGCGAGATCCCCATCCAGCGCAGCTTGCGCACCCGCTCGGCCACCGCCTCGTCGTCAGTGACGAACATGCCCCCGTCGCCGGTGGAGAGATTTTTCTTGGACTCAAAACTGAAACAGCCGATATCGCCGATGGTCCCCAGCTTGCGGCCGCCGTACTCGCCGCCGCAGGCCTGGGCCGCATCCTCAATGAGTGTGAGGCTGTGCCGGCGGGCGATGGCCACCACCTCGTCCATGGCACAGGGATGCCCCGCGTAGTGGACCACCACCAGCGCCCGGGTCCGCGGGGTGATGCGGCGCTCCAGGTCAGCCGGATCGACGTTTAGGGTCCCCGGCTCCACGTCGCAGAACACCGGGTGGCCGCCCGCGTAGAGGATGGCGTGGTTGGTGGAGACAAAGGTCATGGGGGTGGTGAGCACCTCGCGGTCCTTCACCTCGCTCACCAGCATCGCCAGGTGGAGGGCGGCGGTGGCCGAGTTGAGGGCGATGGCGTATTTGACCCCTACGTAATCGGCGAAGCGCTGCTCAAACTCCTTAACCTTGGGCCCAGCGCCCACCCAGCCGGTTTCCAACGGCTGGCGGAGGGCCTGGTGCTCCGCCTCTTCAAACCAGGGTTTGAACAGTTGGATGCGTCCTGCCATTTCAGTTCTCCGAACCTCCCTTGTCCTTTGGGATGCTCATCGGCGACCAGTATGCGCGGTCAAAGAGCGAGCGACCAAGGATCTGGCGGTAGGCCCGCAGGCGCTGCAGGCCCTCTGCCCGCCGGGCGGGAAAGCAGAGGGTGAAGGCGCTCCACGCCGCGCTACGCAACCCCATCTCGACCAACGTGAGCAGGCGGAGGAAGAGGAGCGCTCCCCGGCCGAAGTGTTTCTGGAAGAGGTAGAAAAGGCTCTGCTGGCTGACGACCAGCATCTCGCCGAGGTTCTTGCCGATGCTCTGCCCTTCCAGATGGACCACCCGGCTGAAGGGATAGTAGTAGACCTGCCAGCCCCTCTTGGTCAGCCGCAGGCACCATTCGAGGTCCTCGCAGCACATGTAGATGGCCGGGTCCAGGGGGCCCACCTCTTCGAGGGCCTGGCGGCGGACCAGCAGACAGGCCCCCGAAACCCAGCCCACCGCGCGGGGTGAGCGATGGTCCCATCCGGCTAATTTAAAGAAGGGAAAAAGTCTGTGCAATAGTAATTTATGCACGATTTCGCTGCGCAGGCTGGGGGCGACGCCGCAGGACAGTTGCAGCGAGCCGTCGGCATTGAGCAGCATGGGCCCGGCCGCCCCGATCCGGGGGTGGGTAGCCATGAAATCCACCAGCCCCCCCAGGGCCCCCGGCTCCACCCGGGTGTCGGAGTTGAGCAGCAGCAGGTACTCCCCCTCCGCCCTTTCGAGGGCCAGGTTGTTGCCGCGGCTGAAGCCCAGGTTCTGGGGGCTGACCAGCAGTTTCACCTGGGGGAAATCTTCCCGCACCATCTGGGGGCTGCCGTCGGCCGAGGCGTTGTCCACCACCCACACCTCCCACTGCCCGGAGGCCGGATCGGCCAGCACCGCTTCCAGGCAGTCGCGCAGCAACTGTCTGGTGTTCCAGTTCACGATGACGACGGAGAGCGCCGGCCTCACTTGAGCCCCCATCCCTGCAACCACCCCAGCACCCACCCGCGCAGGACCGCGCCCTGCCACCAGAATACGAGATTCAGCGCCGCTGCTCCTCCCAGCAGGAGCCAGGCACGGCGGCCATGGCGTGACACCAGCTCAGCGCCGGCTGCGGCGGCAAAGAGGATGAAGAAAGGCTCCAGGGGCAGGCGGAAGCGCACCGAACCATAGAGGACCAGGCTGAAGGCCGCCAGGGAAAGGGCTATGAGCACGCTGAGGAACAGGAACCCCTCGCGCCCCCCGCAGCGCCACAGCCCGAGGACGAAAAAAGGCAGGATCAGGGTGAACCAGAAATTGTACCCCGGCTCAAAGAAATACCAGCAGCGCAGAAAGCGTTCGGCGCTCAGGCGCAGATAGGTGCCGGGATGAGCGGCGATGAAGGCCAGGCCCTGCTGCCGCCAGTGATGGTCGCGCTCGATCTCCGTGGGGTACTGCACAAAGGTCTCCTGCCCGATGCCCCAGCCCCGCTCCTGCCGCCAGTCGGGCAGCTCGCTGTTGCTGCGGGCCAGGATGAAGCCCCCGTGGGTGGAGATGGGCACCAGGGCGCCGTGGACCAGGTAGTTGCGCACCGTCCAGGGCAGGAGGGTCGCCGCCAGGGCCAGGCCCACCCACAGGCTGCGGCGCAGGCCCTGGCGGGGGGAAGCCCGCAGCGCCACCAGGGCGAAGGCCGGCCACAGGAGCAGGCCCACGGGCCGGGTGAGGGCGGCCAGACCGATGGCCACCCCGCCGCCCAGCAGCGCACCCCATCGCCCGGGGGCGCTCAACAGAAACACCGCCAGCACCAGCCAGAAGGTGAACCAAGTCTCGCTCATCACCTCGGCGGCGCTGGCCGCCAGGGGGCCGTACACCGCGGCCAGCAAGCCGGCCGGCAGGGCCGCCGCCGGCCAGATCCGCAGACCCAGGCCGTAGAGCAGCACCGCCGTGCCGGAACCCACCGCGGCCTGCACCACCTCCACGGCAAGGTGGCTGTGCCCGCACACCCCGTACACCGCCGCCAGGAAGAAGGGGTAGAAGGGCGCCCGCCAGGAGTGCATCTGGAAGCCGAACCAGTTCTGGCGGGCCACGAAGCCCTCGCCCCGGAGCAGGTTGAGGGCGATCTCGTCGTAGTCTGGGGTGTCCTGGGGCGGCACCGGGAGGTCCTGGAAAACCCAGCCCAGGCGCAGGACCAGGGCCAGGGCGAAAATCCCCAGGGCAGGGCGGACCCTCATCGCCGGGCCAGCAGGGCGTCGAAACACTCGGCCAACTGCCCGGTCAGGGCGCGGCGGTGGAAGCAGGCCAGTTCCGCCTGGGCCACCCCGCCCGGCAGACGGCCCTGGGCAAAACCTTCCCAGGCTGCGACCAGGGCCCGGCGGATGGCCTCGACATCCCCGGGCGGGGCGCACCAGCCGGCCCCCAGCCGGCGCACCAACTCGGCCACCATGCCCGGCCCACAGAGGGCCAGGACCGGGCGGCCGGCGGCCAGGTACTCGTAGAGCTTGCCCGGCACGTTCGAGGCCGGCCAGGGGCGGGCGTGGTCGAGCAGCAGCAGCAGGTGGGCCCGCTGCTGGAGTTCGAGGGCCTGGGGGCGTTCCAAAGTGCCCAGGCATTCCACGATACCCACTGCCTCCAGCGCTGCCCCTGCCAGGCGCTCGGCCGGACTGAGGCTGCCGGCCAGCACTAGCCGCAGCCGCCCTGCCCAGGCCCTGTCCTCGGCCAGGAGGGACTCGAGGGCATTGAAGAGGGGTTGGGGGGAGCGCTGGGGGTGGCTGTAGGAAAAGGAGCCGGTGTGTACTATGCGCAGCGGCCCGGCGGCAGGGGGCGCGGCCTGGACACCGGGGAACTCCTCGGGATCGAAGCCGTTGGTGATCACTCGCACCCTGGAGGCGGTGCGCGGGTAGCGCTGCCGCAGGTAATTAGCGCTCAACTCAGTGGCCGTGACCACCGCGTCGGCGGCCTCGACCACCGCCTGCTCCAGGCGGCGCTCCAGGGCCTGGCGCCAGGGGGGCAAACCGGGGTCGAGGGGATCGCTGGTCCAGGCGTCGCGGAAATCGGCCACCCAGGGCAGGCCGGTGCGCCGCTTGAGCAGAAGGCCCAGCAGGTGGGCGCTGGCCGGCGGATAGGTGGAGTACAGCGCCGCTGGGGATTCGCCCTCCACCACCTCGACGGCCCGCCGCAGCGCAAAGGGCATCCAGGTGATCTGCAGGTCGGGAAACACCGCCCAGCGCCGCAGGAGTGCCACCGCCCCCTGGAGTCGGCCCGCGTCGGTGCGCAGCGAGGAAGGGGCATCGCCGGCCCTGGCCTGGGGGTTCCACAGTTGGCGGTACAGCGCCAGCGGTTCCCAGGCGCGCCGCACCTCTGGGCCGCTGGCCCCGCCAAAGGCGGAGGTGGTCAGCACAAGGGGGCGGTAGCCGAATTCGGGCAGGCGGCGGACAAAGTGCAGAGCGCGCTCGATGCCGCTCGAACGGACGGGGGGATAGTGGTAGGCAATGAAGAGCAGGGTATGCCGGATTGCCGTGTTCGCCCTCCTGCAAAATGCCCTGAATGTACGCCCTTCCCCTCCATCGTCAAGCGCACCGACAAGGGCGGGGCGAGGCTGTTGACTTATATTTTTTGCATCTCTATCTTTGGCTAATCTGCAGCATTCGCACCGCCGCTCTCGGGTGCCGCGGGCAACTCCTCCTGGAGAAGCGCACGATGACCTTATTGGACATCCTCTCTCGCCGTTCCGTGCTGGTCGGCCTCCAGGGCCAGACCAAGGAAGAGATCATCAGGGAGTTGGTCGATTCCCTGGAGGCGGGAGCGGTCGTCTCCGACCGGGACATGGTGCTCCAGGCCGTGGTCGAGCGCGAAAAGATCATGAGCACCGGCATCGGCGACGGCATCGCCATCCCCCATGGCAAGTCCGACGCGGTGACCCGCCTGGCGGCGGCCCTGGGCATCCACAAGCGGGGGGTGGACTTCGAGGCCCTCGACGGCGAGCCGGCCTATGTGTTCTTCCTGCTGGTCTCCCCCGCTAACGTCTCGGGGCCCCACATCAAGGCCCTGGCCCGCATCTCGCGCCTGCTCAAGAATGACGATTTTAAGAAGAGACTGATCTCCGCCGCCGATGCCGAGGGGATCATCCGCCTCATCGAAACCGAAGAAAAACGCCATCCCGCCTCGGCCTGAGGCGCGTTGCAGTTCCTCAGTCCCCTCGCCCTGATCGGGCTGGCCGCGGCCCTCATCCCGCTGGCCATCCACCTGCTACACCGGGGCCAGTCCCAACCTCAAACTTTCAGCAATGTCGACTTCCTGCGCCGCTTGCACCATAGCCGCCTGCGCCGCTTGCGCCTGCGCCAGTGGCTGGTCCTGCTCCTACGCACCCTGATCGTCGCCCTCATCGCCCTGGCCTTTGCCCGGCCGGCCCACCAGGGGGCGGGCGGCTGGGGCGGCGGTAGCACCCCGGTGGCCGCCGCGGTGCTGCTCGACTGCTCCTACAGCACCGGGTTCCGCCAGGGCGGCGGCCCGCTTTTCGAGCCTTTGCGCCGCCAGGCCGGGGAGCTGCTCGCCCTCTTCCCGCCCCGCGACAAAGTGGCCCTCTTCCCCTTTGCCGGCCGGCCCCTCGACGGGGCGCCCTTCACCCACGCGGCCAAGGTGGTGGAGGAACTCCAGCCCACCCAGGAGAGCACCGACCTAGAGGCGGCTCTACAGGCGGGGGCCGCGTTCTTCGCCGCCTACCCCGGGCTGCGCCAGGAGGTCTATCTGCTGGGCGACCTGACCCGCCACAACTGGGAAGACCTCGCCCCGAAAGCCGACTGGCTGCCCCAAGCCCAGGTCTGGGTCGCCGACCTCGGGACCGCCGAGCGGGGCAACCTGCACCTGGATGAGGTCAGCTTCTCTCCGTGGCTGGCGGCCCCCGGAAAAAAACTGAACGCCCGGGCCGTGCTGGCCAACACCTCCTCCCAGCCAGCCCCCAAGACTCCCCTCGACGTGTACCTCGACGGCGAGCGGGTGCGCCACCAACTGGCCGACCTGCGGCCCGGCGAGCGGTTCCAGTTCGACTTTGCCCTCACCCCGCGCCGCGCCGGCCTGCTGGGCGGGTACGTCGAGATCCAGGACGACGCCCTGCCCCTGGACAACCGCCGCTACTTCACCCTCAGCACCCCCGACTCCTTCCGGGTGCTGGTGCTGGGCCGCCAGCCCGCCGACACCTACTACCCACGGCGGGCCCTGGCCGCCGGGGCCGCGGCCGATCCGGCCCTGGTCCTGCGTTTCGGGCTAATCGGCGAACTGGAACCCGGCCTGCTGGAGCAGGCCGAGGTGTTGCTGCTGTGCAACCTCGACCATCTCTCCGCCGAGCAGACCGCACTAGTACACCGCTATGTGGCCGGCGGCGGGGCGCTGGTGATCTTTCCCTCCCCCCAGGCGGATCTGAACTTCTTCAACCGCCAACTCCTGCCCGCCCTGACCCCGTCGCGGCTGGCAGAGGTGGCGGGACAGCCGGGCGGCCCGCACCCCGGGCAGGGATTAAACCCCCAACTGCCCCACCACCCCCTCTTCGACGGGCTGTTCACCGAGGTAGCCGGGGACCAGCCCCGCTTCCGCGCCTTCTTTCTTCTGGCCTCGGCCCCGTCGTCCGACCAGGAAAGCGCCGCCCTGGTCCACCTCGCCTCCGGCCAGGCGGCCGCCACCCTCGGGGGACAGGAGGAGGGCCGGACCCTGCTCTTTGCCACGCCCCTCTCCCTCGAATGGAACGACCTGCCCCTCAAAGGGCTCTTCGCCCCGCTGATGCACCGCCTGGTTCGCCTGCTGAGCCAGCCGGCCCAGCCCGATGCCCCCTACCTGGTGGGCCAGCCCCTGCGGCGCCACCTGCCCGGCACCGGGATCGACGATCGCATCCAGGCCGAAACCCCCTCGGGCCGCAAGCTGTGGCTCTCGGCCAGCGTGCAGGGCGGGCGCTGCTGGTGGCAGATCCCCCGCGCCGAGGAGGCGGGCCTGTGGCGGCTGTGGCGGGAGGGGCAACTGGTCGATCTCTTCGCCGTCAATCCCGACCCCCGCGAGGCCGACCTGGGCCTGGTGCCCCGCCGGCAGGTCGAGCAGCTCTTCGGGCCGGGGCGCACCCGCTTCCTCTCCCCCCAGGACGAGCTGCGCCCCCTGGTGCTGGGCAGCCGCTACGGCCGCGAGCTGTGGCGCGAGTGCCTGGCCCTGGCCCTGCTGCTTTTGCTGTTGGAACTGTGGCTGGCCCGCGCCCCGCAGCGCCGCCCCCGGACCGCCCCGGCCTGATTGACGGCCCGCGGCCCTTTTCTATATTTATCACCATGATCTCTGCTCTATCCCTCACCCGCTATTACGGCGCCCTCAAGGCGGTGGACGCGGTCAGCTTCACCGTGGAGCGCGGTGAGATCGTCGGTTTTGTCGGGCCCAACGGGGCCGGCAAGAGCACCGTGCTCAAGATGCTCTCCACCTTCCTGCTGCCCACCTCGGGGCAGATCCTGATCGACGGCCTCGACGCCGCCGTGGAGCCCCTGGAGGTGCGCCGGCGCATCGGCTACCTCTCCGGCGACACCCCTCTTTACTTGGATATGCGGGTGGACGGGTTCCTGCGCTTCGTGGGCCGGGCCCGGGGTCTGCGCGGGGCGGAACTAGCAAACCACTTCGAGCGCACCGTCGCCACCTGCGGCCTGCAGGGGGTGCTGGAGCAGCGGGTGGGCCAGTGCTCCACCGGCTTCCGCCAGCGCATCGGCCTGGCCTCGGCCCTCATCCACGATCCCCCCATCCTGCTCCTCGACGAACCCACCCACGGCTTCGATCCCTTACAGGTGATGGCCTTCCGCCAGTTGCTGCGCCAGTTGAGCCGCCAGCGGGCCGTGCTCTTCAGCACCCACATCATCGCCGACGTGGAGGCAGCCAGCGACCGGGTGCTCATCATCCACCAGGGCCGCCTCCTGGCCCAGGGCCGCCTGCCCGCGCTGGCCGCCTCCATCGGCAAACCCCAGGCCGGGCTCGAAGAGATCTTCGCCCACCTGGTCCAGACCGGCGCGGAAACCGCCCATGCCTGAGCTGCGCTCTGCCCGCGCCTACGGCGAAGGCGCCCTGGTGGTCTGCGCCCGGGAGCTGGGCGCTTACTTCGACTCGCCCATCGCCTATATCTGCGCCGCGGTCTTTCTGGCCCTTTCGGGCACCACCTTCATGAACACCTTCTTCCTCGACGGGGTGGTGGACATGGGCCCCTACTTCGAGGTGCTGCCCTTTCTGCTCATCCCCTTCCTGCCTGCCCTGTCCATGCGCACCTGGGCCGAGGAGCGGGCCCAGCACACCTTTGAACTGCTCCTGACCCTGCCGCTGCGCCCCTCGCAACTGGTGCTGGGCAAGTACCTGGCGGCCCTGGGCTTCTACCTGGTGGTGCTGGCCGGCAGCCTGCCCATCCCCCTGATGCTGTGCTGGCTGGGCGACCCGGACCTGGGGCTGATCCTGGCCAACTACCTGGGAGCCGCCTCCCTGGGCGGTCTCTTCCTGGCCTTCGGGGTCTTTGTCTCCTGTCTGACCCGCAACCAGATCGTCGCCTTTGTGCTGGCCGCCCTCCTGGGTTTCCTCTTTGTCTTCAGCGGCCACGAGCAGGTGATCGAGGTGCTCGACGGTCTGAGCCCCTCCTGGCAGGCGGGTACCTGGCTGGCCGAGACGGTGTCGGCCCTGCCGCACTACCAGGCGCTTGGGCGGGGCGTGGTGGCCCTGGCTGACCTGGCCTACTTTGCGCTGTTGAGCGCCTTCTTCCTCTGGGCCAACGAGCAGGTCCTGCGGCGGGGCAAGTATTGAAGCGGCCCCTGCTGCCCGCCGCCGCCGCGCTGATCCTGTTGCTGATCGCCCTGCAGGCGGGCCGGCTGGCCGGGCGCCTCCCCTGGGCCCTGGACCTGGGCGGGGCCTCGCCCGCCACCCTCTCCCCCCAGACCCTCTCCTTCCTCCGGCAGTTCGACCGCAAGGTGGCCCTCACCTACTTTGCCACTGATCCGCAGCAGATGCCCTCCCACCTGAAAAACCTCGAAACCGAGGTGCGCCAGGTGCTGGAGGCCCTGCGGGACCACGCGTACGGCCGGCTTGAATTTCGCGTCCTCGACCCCGGTTTGAGCGGGGAGGCCGGCGTCGCCTACGCCGCCGCCCACAAGGTCTCGCCCTTCAAGGTGCGGCGCATCCTGGCCGACGAACACCGGCAGCAGGAAATCTGGTCCTCCCTGGTGCTGGCCCCCGAGGGCACCCCTGAGATCTTGATCCAGGGGATCGAGCAGAGCGACCGGCTCGAAGAACTGATCCTCGCCCACCTGCAAACCCTAAGACAGCCCCTGCAGCCCACCTTTGCCGTTGCCGCCCCGCCCACAGGTTATCAGCTCCTGCCCCGGCACCTGAGCCAGCAGGGACCCGTGATCGAGGTGGACCTGGACCTGGACCCGACCGCCTCCATCGACGCCGACGTGCTCTTCTGGATGCAACCCGGCGCCGCCTCCCCTTCCCACCTGCGCCAACTGCGGCGCTTCCTCGCCTCGGGGCGTTCGGTGGTCCTGGCCGGCAGCGCCTATGCCCTCGACTACCTGCCCGGCGACCCGTGGCGCTGTCGGGTCCTGCCGCAGCCGGCCTGGGAGGAGTTGCTGCGGCCCTGGGGTCTGCGGCCCCAGCCCGACCTGCTCCTGGACCGGGCCGCCGGCCCGCTCAGCCTGACCGTCGGCGGCCGCCTCGCCCAGGTAGAGGCCCCCTTTCAACTGCGCTGCACCCCGGCTTTCCGAGACATGAAGAGTTTGGGCGGCCCGGCGCGCGGGGCCCTGGCCTTTGTGGGGGCCAGCGCCCTGGAACTGGATCTGGCTCGGGTGGCGGCCGGTTACCAGGCCGAGGTGGCGGCCACCACCACCGAAAACGCCTGGGTCCAGCCCCTGCCCCAGGGCGAGTTCGGCCCGGCGGAACTGGCCTCGCCGCAGTTGCAGGTGGGCAAGCAGAACCTGATGGTCCTGCTCAAAACCGAGGACCCCTGGGCCGGCCAACTGGTGGTGCTGGCCAGCCCCAGCCCTTTCCAGGACCAGGTCCTCGAAGAGCCCGGATACGGCCACCAGGTCCTGCTGCGCGACCTGGCCCGCACCCTGGCCTCCCCCGAACGTTTGGTGCGCCTCAGGGTGGAGCGGCCCCAACCCCAGGTCCTGCCGCCCCTGGGCGAGGGCGCCCGGCTCTTCTGGCGCGGCTGGGTGGTCCTGGCACTGCCCCTGGCGCTGCTGGGACTGGGATTGCGCCGCTACCTTTCCGGCAGGGGGCGCTGGGTGCTGCCCCCCCTGCCGGCGCTGCTGCGCCCGGCCCTGGCCCTGGCCGTGGCCCTGACCCTGCCCTGGCTGCTGCGGCACCTGGGCCTGGCACAACTGGACCTGACGGCGGAAAACCTCAACACCCCTTCGCCACTGACCCTACGGCTTTTCGATCAGCACCGCGCCGGCCTCAAGGTGCAGGCCGCCCTCACCCCGCGGGCCTCCATGCCCCCCGCGCTCAAAACCATCGAGCCCCGGATCAGGGCCCTGCTCGACCAGGGCTATCTGGATGCCGGATGGCTGCGCCCCATGGACCGGGAGGAGCGTGCCCGCCTGCAGGGCGAGGGGTTCCGGCCCTTCGAGGTGCAGGTGGTGGTGCAGGACACCCTGGCCAGGCAACTGGTATGGAGCGGGCTGCGTCTAGAAGAAGGGGGTAAGGTCGCCCTGGTTCCGCGCCTCGACGCACACAGCGTCGACCACCTCGAATTCCTGCTGGCTGCCGCGCTCCGGCGCCTGGAATGGGGCCGCGCCCCCCACGTGGCCGTGGTCGCCGACTGGCCCCGCCTCTCCCCGGCCGAGGCCCTGGAGGACTACCAGCGCCAGGGGCTGAGCGCCCCCAGCGGCGTCGACGTGTACAGCCAACTCAAGGCTCTTTTGCAAGACTACGGCTACCAGGTGAGTTACGTGAATCCCCAGGAGCCCTACCTGCCGGAGGAAGCGGAGGTCTTTCTCTGGATGCAGCCGCGCCGCGACTCCGGCCGCGTGCTCCTGCTGCTGGGCCGGCATCTGGCCCGGGGCCGGCCCGCCATCGTCGCCTTGCAGCACTTCAACATCCAGCAGCGCCAGTACCGCGGGGCCGGCTTCCAGACCGTGTACTGGCCCCAGCCCCAGTTCCAGGACCTGGACCGCTATCTGAAGCTGCTGGGCGTCGAACAGGTGCGCGAGGTATTGATGGACCGCACCCAGCACCACCTGGCCCTGGCCACCCAGGTCAACCGCAGCGCCCTGCGCGAGTACGATCCCCAGGAGGTGGCCCTGCCCTTCCTGATCCGCGCCGTGGGCGCCAATTACTCCCCCGACTCCGAGCTGACCCGCCACATGGGGGATCTGCTCTTTATCTGGGGCAATCGCTTTGCCGTCGACCCCCAGCGCCTGGCCGATCTGGGCCTGGCCGGACAGGTGCTGGTCAGTACCTCGGACCGGGCCTGGTCCTTTGACTGGCAGGGCGGCTGGTTGCCCCCCGAGATCTTCTCCCCCTCCTCGTACCTGTCCGGCCCCCAGCCCCTGGCCCTGGACCTGGAAGGGATCTTCCCGCCCCCTGACCTGAGCGCCGAGGGCAAGGCCTCCCTGCTACCCCCTGGCCCGGATCAGCCCTCTGCCCAACTGCTGCTGATCGGTTCCTCGGAGATGTTCAAGGACCAGTACCTGCGCGCCCCCGGCTTTGACCACGCCCAGTTCCTGCTCAACGCCATGGCCCGCGCCGCGTACGGCCCCGAACTGGCCGCCCTCCAGGCCCGGCACCCGGCACCCCGCGGGTTCGCCGCCCTCGAACCGGGGACCAAGGTTCTCTGGCGCGCCTTTGTCCTGGCCGCCGGTCCGCTGTTCCTGCTGCTGTTTGGCCTGGACCGCTACCGCCGGCGCCGCCGCCCCCTGAGGTGGTCCCGGTGAAGGGCCGGCACCTGGGCCTGCTGGCCCTGCTGCTCCTGCTGGTCCTGGCCGAGTACCTGCTCGAAGCGCGGCAGCAGACCCGCCGCCAGCGGGAAGAGGTCCTGCGCCCCCTGATCGCGGCCCCCGGTACGGCCCCGCAGCAGTTGCAGGTGCAGTCGGGGGCGCAAACCTGGACCTATGTGCGGCGGGGAGCCCATTGGCGGTACCCTGGCTACTTCGACGCCTTTGCCCAGGCCGAGGGCATCGAGTATGTGCTGGAGGGACTGCTGCGCGCCCCGGCCACGGTGTATGCCGCGGGCAGCGCAGACCTCACCCGCCTGGGCCTGGACCCCGAGCGCGCCCTGAGGTTCAGGGTCGAGGGGGAGGGCCGTGCTCTGCTGGCCGAGGTGTGGATCGGACAGGGCATCCCCGGTCCCGGAGCCCAGGAGTGCTATGCACGGCCCGCCAATGCCGACACTGTTTTCCACCTGCATGCCAATCCCCGTCTGGCCCTGGGCCGCAGCGCCCCGCCCCTCCTGGACAACCGCGTGCTGCCCGCAGCTCTGGGGCGCAGGCCCGTGGAACGGGTCGAGTTCTCGCAGCCCGGCTACCCGCTGCGCGCCCTGCGCCGGCTGCAAATGGCTCCGGCCCCGCCCCCCGCACCCGGCCGGCCGCCCCAACTGCCGGCGCAACAGTGGCGGGCCGCGTGGGGCGGCCAGGACCTGATCTGCGGCGCGGCCAATGCCCTCGCCTACGCCGAGTTCCTCGGCCAGTTGCGCTGGGCAGCCCTGCTGGACCCGCGCACCCCCTTCGCCGTCCAGGGACAACTGCAACTGCGCGACGAAGCCGACAGCCTCGACGTCCTGGAGGTAGGCCCCCGGGACGAGGGGGGCCGCCTGCTCCTGCGCCACCAAGGCACCGGCCTGGTCGGCGCCCTGGACCCGGCCCAATCCGCCCTGCTCTTCCCCACCCGCCAGGCCCTGCTGGACACCCTGCCCGGCGCCTCCCCCTACCGCCGGCCCGCGCCCGGCGGTTTCTGAGCGGGGCAGCGCAGGAGCCGGTTTTGCCCTGGCTTAGAGCGGACCGTACCTTCATCAGCACTATTCGGAGGTGTGCCGATCATGGCCAAAGACCGTCTGTTCCTCCTGAAGCCCGATTTCATGGATGGGGGCGAAGGCCCCTTCTTCTGCCCCTACTGCGCCTGCCTCGAGGGCATGCTGTTCCTTTACCCCCAACTGCGCCAGGTGCTGGAGATCCACCACCTCGACTTCCCTCGCCCCCGCCCCGCGCTGATCGAGGAACTGGGCGAGGAAAACCAGGCCATTCCGGTGCTAATCGTGGAGCGCGACCCCTCCGGCGACCTGAGCCCCTACCAGGTCCGCCAGGCCAAAGGCAAGCAGTTTCTGGATGAGCCCGAGGGCATCGAAACTTACCTGGCCGCCACCTACGGGGTCGGCCGCCCCCACTGAGAAGATGACATGATCGTCGATGTCCACTCCCACGTCTGGCAATACCCCGATGACTTCACCGAGGAGTTCCGCCGCCAGGCCCGCTTTGTGGCCCGGGCGGGCCAGGAGCTGGATCTGCGCGTCACGTACGATGCGTACCGGCGCGGAGCCGCCAGTTGCGACAAGACCATCGTCTTCGGCGGCAAGGCCCGGCTCTCGGGGGTGTGGGTGGACGACGGTTACGTGGCTCAGTACGCCAAAGAGCACGCCGACACCTGTATCGGCTTCCTTTCCGTGGACCCCACCCAGCCGGGCTGGGAAAAGGAAATGGAGAACGGGCACCAGCAGCTACGGCTCAAGGGCATCAAGCTCCTGCCGATGTACGCCGGCTTCTATCCCCATGACGAGAACCTCGATCCCCTGTGGCGCTACGCCACCCAACATCACCTGCCGGTCCTGCTCCACACCGGCACCACCTTCGTGGCCCAGGCCCCCCTCAACTGCACCCTGCCCCGCCACCTCGACGCCGTGGCTACCCGCTTCCCGCAGGTGAAGATCATCATGGCCCACCTGAGCCACCCCTACGAGGGGGAGTGCGCGGTGGTGATCCGCAAACACCCCAACGTGTACGCCGACGTCAGCGCCCTGCACTACCGCCCATTCCAGCTCTACCACAGCCTGATGCTGGTGCAGGAATACGGGGTCTGGCACAAGCTGCTCTTCGGCAGCGACTACCCGTTCACCACCATCGACGCCTCTATCCAGGGGCTTTTGGATCTCAACCGCATGCTTGACGGCACTGCCCTGCCGCGTCTGCGCGAAAAGGAGATCGCTGCCCTGATCCACCGCGACAGCCTGGACATCCTGGGGATCTGACCCGATGCCGCAGGAAGCCCCACCTGGTATCTTCTCCCTGCGCCCTACCTGGCAAACCTGGCTGATCTACGCCCTGGTGATGGCCGCCCTGTCCTGGGCCTGCTTCGGCAGCCTGGCCGAGCACCTGCTCGACACCCACGACGACGAAGTCTTCCGGGACAGTGCCGCCCTCGCCAAGGACCTGTCCTTCTTCTTCACTCCCGCCGAGGAGAAGGCCGTGGGCTCGGGCCGGCCCCTGGCCGAATTCGTCGAGAGTGTGCCCTATCTCCTCTGGGGCCCCGACCCGGCCCGCTATCACCTCTACGCCGCCCTCCTCCACACCCTGGCCGCCCTGGTGCTGGCCTACGCGGCCAGGGAACTGGGCATGGGCCTCGAGCTGGCCTTGGCGGGGGGGTTGCTCTTCCTGGTCAACGTGGCCCATTTCCAGGCAGTCCACTGGATCTCCGGCATGGATTACCCGGTGGCCCTGCTCTTGAGCCTGGGGGCGGTGCTGTGCTGCCAGCGCCACTATCAGACCTCGGGGAGGGGATGGTTCTGGGTATTCTGCGCCGCCCTGCCCCTGGGAGCCCTAGCCCATCCGGCGGCTCTGATGACCTGGCCCTTCTGCCTGTACTGGGCCTGGAGCCAGGGCCGCCCGCTGCGCCCCCTGTGGCAGACCCTCCCGCCCCTGGGCCTGCTCCTGCTGCCCGCTCTGGCCTTCATCTCCTACACCACCGCCAAGAGCACCAGCACCGCCCATGCCCTCAATACCTATTTCCTGGAGGGCCTGCCGCAGTTGGCCCTCGGCATGGGCGAGTTGCTATTGTGGTTCTCCGGCCGGCTGCTGAGCACTGCCCACTGGACCGCGGTGGCCGTGTACCAGCAGCAGACCTGGGAACTGGCTTTGGGCCTGGGGGTGCTGGGGGGACTGGGGGCGCTGATCTGGCGGAGAATCCAACCCGGGGCCCTGTGGGCGGCGTGGTCCCTGCTCTTGCTGCTGCCTTTCCCGATGCTGACAGAGGAGGTGGTTCGCGACCTGCCCGTTGGCCCCTCGCGCTACCTCTACCTCTCCACCGCAGGCTCCTCCCTGCTCCTGGCCTGGCTGCTGGAACGGGGCAGCTTGCGCCTGGGCCGCTGGCTGCCGCCCCCCCTTCCCTATCTAACCGGTCTGGCCGTGCTGCTGTTTTCCAGCTTCGTCTTCCTCAAAAAATCCGAGGCCCTCACCTTCTACACCTCCGGCAGGAGCTACATTGCCCTGGGCGATCCCGACCTGGGGGCCCGGCAGTTGCAGCGGGCCATCGCCCTGGCCCCCGAGATGATCCCCCTGCTCGACGCGTACAACCGGCTTTGCCTCCCCCTCCTGGGCTCCGCTGACCTCGAGCCAACCCTGAGTCAGGCTCTGCAGCAGTTTCCCACTGATATAGGTCTCAACCTATACCGGTCTGTCGGCCAATCCCTCGATCTAGACCCGGCATTGCAGCAAAAAGCCCGGGAGCGCTTGGACTCCTTGCTGGGGGCCCTTCAGGGCCCCCAGCGCCAAGAGGCCGAGCAGCTCGTCTTCCAGGCCTACGCCAACTACGGCCTCAATCGCGCCAAGCAGGACGATTTCCAGGTCGCCATCCCCGCCCTCCGCCGCGCCCTCGACTACAACCCCGTGAGTATCAAAATCTACCGTGGCCTGGTCGCGGCCCTGATGAACACCGGTCAGACCGAGGAGGCCGCCTTCATGACCGAGCAGGCCCTGCGCCTCAACCCCGACGACCGGGGCATCCCGGACCTGCGCGCCCTGGTGCTGCTGCTCCAGGGCCGGGTGGAGGAGGCCATCGCCCTCTGCCGCCAGGCCATTGCCGAACGCCCGGCCGAGGACCTCTACGGCTTGCTAGGGTCGTGCTACGAACTCCAGGGTGAGCTGGAACAGGCCCGCCGAGTCTACCTGGAGTGCCTGGAGCATTTCCCCAACTACCTGCCGGTGCGCCAGCGCCTGGCCGCGCTGGACCTGCGCGGCGGCGACCGGCCCAGCGCCATCGCGGCCCTGGAAAGAGCCGTCCAACTCGACCCGACCGAGGCCGCCAACCACTACAACCTGGGCAATCTGTACTATGCGGCCAGGCGCCTGGAGGAAGCCGAAGCCCAGTACCGAGAGGCCATAGATCGAGGTTTCCGCGACCCCAGGGTCTGGGCCAACCTGGGCACCGCCCTGCGCGGCTTAGGGCGGCTCCCCGAGGCCGCCGCCGCGTATCAACAGGCCATCGCTCTGCAGCCCGACAACCCCGCCCTCCACCACAGCCTCGGTTTAGCCGCCCAGGCCCAGGGAGACCGCCAGGCCGGTATCGCCGCCTTCGAGCGGGCCGCCGCCCTCGGCTCCGACAACGTCGAAACCTACCTCGGACTCAGCCAACTCTACCAGGAAACCGGTCAACTCGACGACGCCCTGCGCGTCTATGACCAGATCCTTGACCGGAACCTCAAGGGCGCCAGCGCCGATCTCTACGCCCGGATGGGAACCGACCTGTTCCGACTGGGCAAAGTCGACCAATCCACCCACGCCTACCGCAAAGCCCTGGCCGCCGACTCGGCCAACCTGGCCGCCCACGTCAACCTGGGCTGGAACTACTACCTGAAAGGACAGGTGGAGGAGGCCATCACCCACTATCAGCGGGCCCTGGCCCTCCAGCCCTCCAGCCAAGCCCAGTTCAACATCGCCCTGTCCAATCTGAAACTGGGGCGCTTCGAGCAGGCAAGGCAGTCCTACGCCGAGGGCATCGAGAAATACGGGGCTGACGAAGCCAAGAAGATCGGCGCCGTCGAGGACCTCAAGCAACTCCTCCAACAGGGCATCCACACCGCCGAGGCGCAGAAACTCCTTGACGCTTACTGGCGCTGAATTAGCCCCCTTTCCACCGGCGGCCACCATGCCACCCGCCGCCCCAGACCCCTTTCCCGCCACCGCCAGCCCCCGGCTCTGGGCCGGCTACACCCTCGGCATGCTGCTGCTGGCGTGCCTGTATTTTGGCGACCTGCGCTCCTATCCCTTCGACGGGGACGACGACACCTACCTGCGCGATAGCGCCGAGATTAGCAAGGACTTCTCCAACCTCCTTTCGCCCAGCCGCTATCCGGGCCGCCCCCTGGTCAACCTGGTGTTTTGGGTCGGCTACAGCCTGTGGGGGGAATCCCCCGCCCCTTTCCACCTGCTGGTCGCGGCCCTGCATTTGCTGGTCTCCCTGCTGCTGGCCCGCCTGCTTTTACGCCTGGGCGCCTCCCCGGCGCTGGCCGGGCTGGCCGGACTGCTCTTCCTCGTCAATGTCGCCCACTTCCGCGCCGTCCAGTGGATCTCCGCCATCGCCTACCCGCTCATGTTCGCCGGCGGGCTGGTCGCCCTGGACTGCTGCCGGCGCTACCTCGACCAAGGGCGGCCCGCCCTCCTGGCCGCCGCCTACGCGGCCATGCTGCTGGCCGCCCTGGCCCACCCGGCGGTCATCGCCCTGTGGGCCTTTTCCCTCTATCTGTGCTGGAACCGGGAGCGGCACCTGCGCGGCCCCCTGCTCCACCTACTGCCCCTGGGCGGCCTGCTCCTGCTCGTCATCGCCGGGGTCGTTCATCTCTATCCGGCCACCCCGCCCGTGGCCGCCGCTGCCCGCCTCCCCGCACCGGGCGAGTTGGCCGCCAACTTCCTCTGGCTTCTGGGCCGATTGATCACGAATGCCCACTGGATCTTCTCGCCCATCTACCGCTTTGCCTCCTGGGAGTTGGGGGTGGGGGCCGCGTTCCTGGCCGGCCTGCTGGTCCTGGTCTGGCGGGAACAGCCCCTGGTGGCCACCTGGGCCCTGTGGACCCTTCTCGCCCTCCTACCCTTCATCACCCCGGCCCCCGCCCTCCTGCGCGACCTCGCCCAGGGCGGCCCCTCGCGCTTCCTCTATCTGGCCAGCGCCGGCACTGCCGTGCTGGCAGCCTGGGGCCTGCTCACAGCGGGGTGCTGGCTCCAGAGCCGGCTGGGGCTCCCCTGGGCCAGGGCTCTGGGGATGGTTGTCCTCCTAGGTCTGCTGGTATCCAGCTTTTTCGCGCTGCGGCGCGCCCAGGACTTCACCCTCTACACCGCCGGCAGGAACTCGCTGGCCACCGGCTCGCCGCTGGGAATCGGGCAGCTAGAGCGGGCGGTGGCCACCCAGGACTCCCTGATCGTCCCGCTCGAAGACGCCTATGTGCGCCTGTGCCTGCACCTCTTGGGGACCGAGGCCGGCGCCGCCAGCCTGGCGGAGGGGCTGGCCAAGTTCCCGGCCAACCCCACCCTCAACGCCTTCAACCTGGTTTCGCTGTCCCTTGGGCCGGATGAGGCCCGCCGCGCCGAGGCCGCCTTGAAATTGCAGACCTTCCTCGCCCCGGCCGGCGACCAGCACCTGCCCCTGGTGATTGCCCAGGGCTATGGCCTCATGGCCCTCAACCTGGCCAAGGACGGCGACCTGGCCAAGGCCATTGCCGGATACCGCCAGGCCCTGGCCTTCAACCCGGCGGACCCGGTGACCTGGGCCAACCTGGGCACCACCCTCAGGCAACTGCGCCGGTTTCCCGAGGCCATCCAGGCCTATGGCCAGGCCATTCAGCACCGGCCCGGCGACCCCATCCTCTACCACAACCTGGGGGCAGCCGCCCAAGCCCAGGGAGACCGCCAGGCCGGCATCGCCGCCTTCGAGCGGGCCGCCGCCCTCGGCTACGACAACGTCGAAACCTACCTCGGACTTAGCCAACTCTACCAGGAAACCGGTCAACTCGACGACGCCCTGCGCGTCTATGACCAGATCCTTGACCGGAACCTCAAGGGCGCCAGTGCCGACCTCTACGCCAAAATGGGCACCGACCTGTTCCGATTGGGCAAGATCGACGCTGCGATCCGCGCCTATCGCCAAGCCCTCGGCAAAAACCCCGCCGACATGGTTACCCGCGTCAACCTGGGCTGGAACTATTACCTGAAAGGACAGGTGGAGGAGGCCATCGCCCACTATCAGCAGGCCCTCAGCCTCCAGCCCTCCAGCCAGGCCCAGTTCAACCTCGCCCTGGCCTATCTGAGGCAGGGGTACTTCGAGCAGGCAAAGCAGTCGTACACCGAGGGCATCGCCAAATACGGAGCCGACGAAGCCAGGAAGATCGGCGCCGTCGACGACCTCAGGCAGCTCATCGCCCAGGGCATCCAGACCGCCGAGGCGCAGAAACTCCTCGATACCTACTGGAAATAAAAAAGGCGCGCAAGTCTTCACCCGCGCGCCCGCACTTAGGGGAGAAAAGAGGCTTAGGGCAACTGGGTCTGCCCCATCAGGTAGCGGTCGCATTCGCGCGCCGCCCCGCGCCCCTCGTTGATGGCCCACACCACCAGGCTCTGGCCCCGCCGCATGTCCCCGGCGGCGAAGACCCCCTCGACGTTGGTGGCGAAACTCCCGTGCTGGGCCTTGGCGTTGGAGCGCTCGTCCTTCTCGACGCTGAGCTGGTCGAGGACCTCGGCCTCTGGCCCGCTGAAGCCCAGGGCCAGGAGCACGAGTTGGGCCGGGATGATCCGCTCGCTGCCGGCCACGTTCCTGGGCGCGGACCGACCGTTCTCGCCCTTGACCCACTCCACCTGCACCATTTCGATGGCCTTAATGTGGCCTTCCTCGTTGCCGATGAATTTGGTGGTCTGCACCGCGTACGCGCGCGGGTCCTCCCCCCACAGGGCCTTAGCCTCCTCCTGGCCGTAGTCGAGTCGGTAGATCCTGGGCCACTCGGGCCAGGGATTGTTGGGGGCCCGCTCGAGGGGCGGCATGGGCACGATTTCGAGCTGCAGGAGGCTCTTGCAGCCGTGGCGCATGGAGGTGCCCACGCAGTCGGTGCCGGTGTCGCCGCCGCCGATGACGATAACGTCCTTGCCCTTGGCCGAGATATAGGCCCCGTCGGCGTGGCCCGAATCCAGCAGGCTCTTGGTGTTGGCGTGCAGGAAGGGCACCGCCATGTGGATGCCCTTGAGGCTGCGGCCCTCCGTCTTGGTAAAAAAGTCGTTGGGCTTGGTGGCCCCGCAGCACAACACAATGGCGTCGAATTCCCCGCGCAACTGGGCCGCGGGAATGTCCTTGCCGATCTCCACCCCGGTGACGAAGTTGACCCCCTCGGCGGCCATCAGGTCCACCCGGCGCTGCACCACCTGCTGCTTGTCCAGCTTCATGTTGGGGATGCCGTACATCAGCAACCCGCCGATGCGGTCGGCCCGCTCGAAGACCGTCACCCAATGACCGGCCCGGTTGAGCTGGTCGGCGCAGGCCAGGCCCGAAGGACCCGAGCCAACCACGGCCACCTTCTTGCCGGTGCGCTTCTCGGGGGGTTGGGGCGCCACCCAGCCCTCCTCAAAGGCTTTGTCGATGATGGTGGCCTCGATGTTCTTGATGGTGACCGGCTTCTCGTTGAGCCCCAGCACGCAGGAGCCCTCGCAGGGGGCCGGGCACACCCGCCCTGTGAACTCGGGGAAGTTGTTGGTCTTGAGCAGCCGTTCTAGGGCCTCGCGCCACAGGCCGCGGTAGACCAGGTCGTTCCACTCGGGGATCAGGTTGTTGATGGGGCAACCCGAGGCCATGCCGCTGATCAGCGCCCCGGTGTGACAGAAGGGCACGCCACAGTCCATGCAGCGGGCCCCCTGCTCCTGCAGCCGCTCCTCGGGAAAGTGGAGGTGGAACTCCCGCCAGTCGCGCACCCGCTCCAGCGGGTCGCGGTCCGCCGGCAACTCGCGCTGGTGCTCCATGAATCCGGTTGGTTTGCCCATGATCTCTCCTCTGCTCAACGCACCGCGGCGGCTTCGCCGACGCTCTCGCGGAAGGCGGCCATCATCGCCTCCTCCCCTTCCAGTCCCTGGGCCTGCACCTTCTTGAGGGCCTGGAGGATCTTATCGTAGTCCCGGGGCATGACCTTGACGAAGCGGGGCACCATCTCCTCCCACAAGGCCAACACCCGCCAACCTAGCTTGCTGCGGGTGTACTCGGCGTGGCGGCGGATCATCCGCTCCACCGCCTCGATCTCTTCGGGGTCCTCCAGGCGCAAGAGGTCCACCATCTCCTGGTTGCAGTGGCCCGCAAAGTCACCCGCCTCGTCCAGCACGTAGGCCACCCCGCCCGACATGCCGGCGGCGAAGTTGCGCCCGGTTTTCCCCAGCACCACCACCCGGCCGCCAGTCATGTACTCGCAGCCGTGGTCCCCCACCGCCTCGATCACCGCGTGGACCCCGCTGTTGCGCACGCAGAAGCGCTCCCCGGCTATGCCGCTGATAAAGGCCTCGCCGCTGGTGGCCCCGTAGAAGGCCACATTGCCGATGATGATGTTCTCCTCCGGGACAAAGGTCGCCCCTTCGGGCGGGTAGAGGACGAGCCGCCCTCCTGAAAGCCCCTTGCCGAAGTAGTCGTTGGCGTCCCCCTCCAGCTCCAGGGTGAGGCCGGGCGGGATGAAGGCGCCAAAGCTCTGGCCCGCCGAGCCCTGGAAGTGCAGGTGGATAGTGTCGGCCGGCAGCCCCGCCGGCCCGTGCCGCCGGGTCAGTTCGCTGCCCAGGATGGTGCCCACCGTGCGGTTGACGTTGCGGATGGGCAGGGTGGCCTTAACCTTCTTGCCCTCGGCTAAGGCCGGCTCGCACAGGTCGAGCAGCACCTGGTTGTCCAGGGCGTTCTCCAGGCCGTGGTTCTGGGGCACCTGGCAGTAGCGCCCCACCTCGGGACCCCCCTGGGCCGGATACAGAATCTTGGAGAAGTCCAGTCCCCTGGCCTTCCAGTGGTCGATGGCCTTCCTGGGCTCCACCTTGTCCACCCGCCCCACCATCTGGTTGATGGTGCGGAAGCCAAGCCGAGCCATGTGCTCGCGCAGGTCCTGGGCCATGAAGCGCATGAAGTTGACCACGTACTGCGGGTCGCCACTGAACTTCTTGCGCAGTTCCGGGTTCTGGGTGGCCACCCCCACCGGGCAGGTGTCGAGGTGGCAGACGCGCATCATGATGCAACCCAGGGTCACCAGCGCGGTGGTGGCAAAGCCGAACTCCTCGGCGCCCAGCAACGCGGCGATGGCCACGTCGCGGCCGGTCTTGAGCTGGCCGTCGGCCTCCACGGCGATGCGGTTGCGCAATTTGTTGAGCACCAGCACCTGGTGGGTCTCGGCCAGGCCCAGTTCCCAGGGCAGGCCGGCGTGTTTGATGCTGGTCTGCGGCGAGGCCCCGGTGCCCCCGTCGTAGCCGCTGATCAGCACCACGTCGGCGTGGCCCTTGGCCACGCCCGCGGCGATCACCCCCACCCCCACCTCGGAGACCAGCTTGACGCTGATGCGGGCGCGGTGGTTGGCATTCTTGAGATCGTGGATGAGCTGGGCCAGGTCCTCGATGGAGTAGATGTCGTGGTGGGGCGGCGGCGAGATCAGCTCCACCCCTGGCGTGGCGTAGCGCACCTTGGCGATCCAGGGATAGACCTTGCGCCCGGGCAATTCGCCGCCCTCGCCGGGCTTGGCGCCCTGGGCCATCTTGATCTGCAATTCGCGGGCGTTGACCAGGTAGTTGCTGGTCACGCCAAAACGGGCTGAGGCCACCTGCTTGATGGCGCTGTTGCGCGAGTCGCCGTTGGGGTCCAGGGTGTAGCGGGCTGGGTCCTCGCCGCCCTCGCCGGTGTTGCTCTTGCCGCCGATGCGATTCATGGCGATGGCCAGGGCCTCGTGGGCCTCCTTGCTGATCGACCCATAGGACATCGCCCCGCTCTTGAAGCGCTTACAGATCTCCTCCACCGGCTCCACCTCGTCGATGGGGACGGGCTCGGCGGCGTACTTGAGTTCCAAAAGCCCGCGCAGGGTGGCCATCTGGCGCGACTGGTCGTCGATCAGCGCGGTGTAATCTTTGAAGATGGCGTAGTTGTTGGTGCGGCAGGCCAGTTGCAGTTTGTGGATGGTCTGCGGGTTGAAAAGGTGGTGCTCTCCGTCCTGGCGCCACTGGTAGTGGCCGCCCACCTCGAGGGTGTGGGCGTTGGTCGGGATCCGCGGAAAGGCGCGGTCGTGCCTGGACTGGGCCTCCTGGGCGATAACCTCCAGCCCCACCCCGCCGACCCGCGAGTCGGTCCAGGTGAAGTAGCGGGCTATCACCTCCTGGCTGAGCCCCAAGGCCTCGAAGATCTGGGCGCCGCGATAGGATTTGAAGGTGGATATGCCCATCTTGGACATCACCTTGACCACCCCCTTAACCGCGGACTTGTTGTAGGTCTTCACCGCCTCCTCCCAGCTCAACTTCTCCAGCAGGCCCTCGCGGATCATGACGGCCAGCCCCTGGTAGACCATATACGGGTTGATGGCCTGGGCCCCGTAGCCGATGAGCAGGCAGAAGTGGTGCACCTCGCGCGGCTCGCCCGACTCGACCACCAGGCCCACCCGTGTACGTGTGCCCTGGCGGAGGAGGTGGTGGTGCAGCCCGGCCACGGCCAGCAGGGCCGGGAGGGGTACCTGGTGGCTGTCCACGCCGCGATCCGAGAGGATCAGAATGGTCATCCCCTCCGCGATAGCCCGGTCCGCGGCCTGGAAGAGCGCCTCCATGCCCGCCTCCAATCCCTGGGCCCCGGAGCCGGACTTGAAGAAGATCGGCAGGGTGCGGCAGCGGAAACCGGGCCGTTCGAAGGCGCGCAGCTTTTCCAACTCGTGGTCCTTGAGGATGGGGCTCCTGAGCCGGAGCTGCCGGCAGCTCTCCGGGCCCGGATCGATCAGGTTGCCCTCAGCCCCCAGGGTGGTCTCGGTGGCGGTGATCAGCTCCTCGCGGATGGGGTCAATCGGCGGATTGGTCACCTGGGCGAAGAGCTGCTTGAAGTAGTCGTAGAGCAGCTGGGGCCGATCCGAGAGCACGGCCAGGGCCGTATCGTTGCCCATCGAGCCCACTGGGTCGCGGCCCAGCCGGGCCATGGGGCCCAGGAAGACCCGCAGGTCCTCAAAGGTGTAGCCGAAAGCCTGCTGCAACTTGAGCACCTCTTCGTGCGACAGGTGGTGCTCCTGGTGGGGCGCCTCTGGCAAGGACTCGAAGCGCACTAGGTGCTGGCCCAGCCACTGCCGGTAGGGCTGCTGGGCGGCAATCTGCTCCTTCAACTCCACGTCGCTGATGATCCGCCCCTCTTCGGTGTCGATGAGGAACATGCGCCCCGGCTGAAGGCGGCCCTTGCTCTCCACCTGCTCGGGCGGCACGTCGAGCACCCCCACCTCCGAGGCCATCACCACCAGATCGTCCTTGGTCACATAGTAACGCGAGGGCCGCAGGCCGTTGCGGTCCAGCACCGCCCCCACCCGCACCCCGTCGGTGAAGGCGATGGAGGCCGGCCCATCCCAGGGCTCCATCAGGCAGCTGTGGTACTCGTAGAAGGCCCGCTTGGTGTCGCTCATATGCTCGTGGTTCTCCCAGGGCTCGGGGATCATCATCATCGCCGCGTGGGGCAGAGAGCGCCCAGAGAGGGTGAGGAATTCGAGGCAGTTGTCGAACTTGGCCGAGTCGCTGCCGTCCGGGTAAATGACGGGGAAGAGTTTTTTGATGTCATCCCCGAAAAGCTCGGACTGGAGCATGGACTGGCGGGCCAGCATCCAGTTCTGGTTGCCGCGCAGGGTATTGATCTCGCCGTTGTGGATCAGGTAGCGGTAGGGATGGGCCCTCTCCCAACTGGGGAAGGTGTTGGTGCTGAAGCGCGAATGCACCAGGGCCAGCCCGCTCTCCACCAAAGGGTCGGCCAGGTCCGGGTAGAAGGTCTTCAACTGGGTGGCGGTGAGCATGCCCTTGTAGATAATGGTCTTGTAGGAGAGGCTGGGCACGTAGAACCACTCGCCCCCCGGCATGTCGCCGTAGCGGATCTCGCGGGTAGCCCGCCGGCGGATGACGTAGAGCTTGCGCTCAAAGGCCATGTCGTCGGCCAGCCCTGGGCCGCGGCCTATGAAGATCTGGCGCACAAAGGGCTCCGAGATCTTGGCCGTGGGGCCCAGGTAGATGTTGTCGGTGGGCACGGTGCGCCAACCCAGCACCTGCTGGCCTTCTTCCTGCACCACCTGCTCCAAGCGCTTCTCGCAGGCGCGGCGCCGGTCCCGGTCGTGGGGCAGAAAGACCATGCCCACCCCGTACTCCCCTGTCTTGGGCAGGTGGATCTCCAGGCCGTCGCAGGTGTGGCGCAGGAACTCGTCGGGCACCTGGAGCAGGATGCCGGCCCCATCGCCGGTGTTGTCCTCGCAGCCGCAGGCCCCGCGGTGGTCGAGGTTGACCAGCACGCTGAGGGCCTGGTGGACGAGCTGGTGCGATTTCTCACCCTTAACGTTGACCACAAAGCCGATGCCGCAGGCCTCGTGCTCGTGCTCGGGGTTGTAGAGGCCCTGGGCCGGGGGTAGGCCTGGATTGCTCATGGCGTGCCCTTTCTGCTCACGCTGGGCCGGCCCGTTGCCGGCTGCTCTGTGGGGAAAAATAAAAAAACCACCGGCGATCAGCGCCCTCGGCGCGACCTCTGGTCTGGCTCGGACCGAAAAACCTGGGTTACCTGCAGGATCTGCGGAGGGAATTAGGACGGGGGGTTGGCCCCCAGGGCCACTCTCTGCGGGCTGCCGGGGCCAACTGCACCCCCAAGGCAAGGCTGCAAGGTGGGGTATAATATAATCGGAGTTATATGCCTGTCAATCATTTTTTTCCATCAATTTGCGGTGTTCCGCAAATTTTTCCCTTCCTATGGCGAAAATTTGGCCTAAATTTATCATTTCCACCCGAACGATATGAAAGTTTATGTCATGCGCAAGTTCGACGAGCAGGAGCGCCAAATCATCCGCGCGCTGATCCGCAACTCCCGCTTCTCCGACAACAAGATCAGCGCCCTGACCGGGGTGCCTGTGCGCACGGTCAGCCGCAAGCGGGCCCGGCTGGAGCAGGAGGGCATCCTCTCCTATTACGCGGCGGTGGAGATGCAGGCCCACGGCACGGCCCGCTACAACACCCAGCACATGATCATCATCAAGTTCAAGCTGGGGGTCACCCGCAGCCAGTTGGTCCAAGAGATCCGCAGCGAGCCGAACGTTGCCAACGTCTTCAGCGAATTGATCCGCGACAGCTACATGGCCGAGACCGACGGCCATATCGCCCTGGTGATGGTGCTGGAGGGGGAGTCGGACAGCGATGTGGTTGAAAATCTGCAGGGCAAGATCATCCCCTCCCTCAAGAAGAATCACGGCGAGGACTCCATCGTCGAGCTGCGCACCATCCGCCTACTGGGCCCCATCCGGCGGGAGCACAACTACCTGCCGATGGTCAACATGCACCACGGGGTGCTTCGCGACGACTGGCCCGACGAGGCGATTTTTGTGGAGTAGGGCGGGTGCCCTCACAGCGATTCTGCCGGCGGGGTGATGCGGATCTTAAGGGTGGTCTGGGCGTGCTGGAAGAGGGCAATAATCTCCCCCTGGTTCTGCGGGGTGGCCCTGGGCGAGGCCTGGAAGATCACCCAGTTCTCGTAGATGCTGGATACCCCGAACGCGGCGCTGTCGGCGGTGCCGGCAAAGGCCACCACCAACTGCACGGGCGCCAGCGCGCCGTTGTTGACCAGGAACTTGAGGGTGTCCACCAGGCCGTGTTCCAGCGGGCCGGCCAAGCTCTCCACCCGCACGCGCACCGGCAGCATCTCGCCGGGATGGAGCCAGTTCTTCTCGGTCTGTAGCGACAGGGCAAAGCGGTTGTCCGCCGTAAACCGGGTCACCTGCTGGTCCGGTTCGGCGCAGCCGGCCAGGAGCAGGGCAGCCAAGAGCCAGCGCAGCGCGTTCATCGTCTTCAATTCCCCCTCCTTCCCAGCAGCTTCTCCACCTCTTTTATGCTGAGGTTGAAGTTCCGCTCAAAGGCCGGGTAGTACTGGTTGGACGAGGTCTCGTAGAAAAGCTGGGCCACCTCCCGGTCCACTAGGTGGTAGCGGCTGCGCATGTCCTCGCGGGTGGGAAAGAGGATCTGCAGCCCGGGATGGAAGGCCCGCAGGGTCAGGGGCAGCTTGTTGTTCAGTTCGAGCAGGCGCTTGAGGATCAGCACCTGGCGCAGGTGGGCCACGTCGTCGGGATCGGCCAGCAGGATGGACCACTGGCGGGGCCGGCCCTCCTCGTCCACCGGGTTGAGACGGCGCAGCAGCCCTGCCCGCTCCTCCTCCTGGGAGGGGAGTAGGGTGTCGCGCAGCGTTGCCACCGGGTAGGTGAAGGGGCGGCCCGGGCGCAGGGTGGTCTGGGCGTCGAAACTAAGCAAGAGGGCGCGGCCGGAACTCTTGAGCACCGGCTCCAGCGCTTCTGCCAAGGTCCGGTCCTCCTGGGTGTCGTACTGGGCGTCGCCGGCGGGCACGAAAAAGAAAACCTTGTCCAGGTCGATCTCCTCGTCGAACTCCAGTTTCCCGACGATGTCCCGCAGCATGCGCCGGACCAGCACCTCCTCGCCGGGGATGCGGTCTTCGAGCAGGGGGCTGATCCGCTCGTGCTGGCGCAACATCAGGTCCTCCTGGCAGGCCAGGCGCACCCGCCGCAGCAGATCCTGTAATGCAGGGCTCTCCTGGATGAACTTGAGATCCCAGACCTCGTCGTCGCGCACCCGGTAGGCGTTGCGGAAGAGCTGGGTGTCGAAGCGGTCGAAGAGTTGCGAGTCCTTGGGGATCAGGTAGCTGAAACTGTTGTCCTCCAGGGGCACAATGTGGGGGGTGATAACCACTATTACCTCGCGCCGCCCCTGCTCAAAGTGCTGGCGCGAGAAGAGCGCGCCCAGGATGGGGATGTCGGAGAGCAGCGGCAGGCCCATCCGGCGGCCCTGCTGGTCGGTGGAGAGCAGGCCGCCGATGATGAAGGGGGTGCCGTCGGCCACCCGCACGAAGGTCTCCACCTGACGGTTGTCCACCACCGGGGCAAAGGCCACCTGGGAGCTGGTGCCGCTCTGGGAGCTGGACTGGGAGATGGAGCTGATGATGGTCTCGATCTGCATGGTCACCTCCGATCCCTCGGGGTTGATGCGGGGGCGGAGGTTGAGCACGATGCCGATGGGGAAGTACTCCACCGAACTGGTGGTGGTCGAGACCGTGGTGGTGGAGCGCACCACCGGGATCTGCTGGCCAACCTGGATCCGGGCCTGGCGGTCGTTGATCACCAGCACCGAGGGACTGGAGAGGATCTTGGCGTTACCTGTTTCGGCCAGGGCCTCCAGCCGGCCCTTAAAGGAGAGAAAGTCAGGGAAGGTGTTGCGGGAGAAAAGGAAAGAGAAGGGCAGGTCCAGGCCCTTGTCGGAGACCTCGAAGCTGGTCTTGACGTTCTTCTGTGAGGCGTTGAGCTGCACCCCGAGGTCGCGGAGCTGGTTGGTGTTGACCTCGATAACCAGGGCCTCGATAACGATCTGCTGGGCCGCCACGTCGATCTGGCTCTGGAGCAGGTTCACTAAGCGTTCCAGCGCTTCGGGGTCGTTGCGGTCGTAGACGATCAGCAGCCGCTCCTGCGGCTCGTCGGAGGTGGTGCCGTGCAGATGGGAGCCGCCCAGTTGCGGCGCCCCCTCGATGCCTTTGGTCGCCCCCATGGTTGGCGCCGCAGGTTTGCCCCTGGCATCGGCTGCCAGCAGGCTGGTCTTGGAGGCGTTGGCTACCTTGACCACCTGGGGCAGCTTGGCCTCCCTGCCGGCGATCAGGACGAAGATCTCCTCGTAGCTATCGGCGGCGGCGGGTTTAGCCTCGAACTCGATACTGCTGTACCCAAGTGCCTTGAGCAGGGCGAGGGCGCGGTCCGCCTCGATGTGGCCCAGGTTGAACATCTGGTAGCCCGGCTCCACCGGCTCCAGCCCGGCGCTGCGGCTGCCGTGGGCCAGGGGGATGAAACGCGCCCGCACTTCCGCCAACCCGGCCAGATCCCGCCCGCCGTAAAACACAAAGTCGTACCCGCCGCCGGTCCCGGCGGCGATGGCGATCTCCAGGACGCCCTGCTGCCGGGCGTAGAGCCGCACCTCCTGCACACCTGTTCTGCCGGCCAGGTAACTGCTGATCTCAGGCCGGGCCGCGTAGCCTAGGGGCAGCAACACCCGCAGATCCGCCGCGTCGAGCAGGGCCCGGGTCTTGCTCAGCGAGCGGAAGGGCGAGGCCACCACCTCCACCGGCTCCTGGGCCCGGGCAAGGGCGATCCCGCAACACAGCAGCCCCAGCAACCATGGCAAGGCGCGTCTCATGAGCCAGCAAACTCCTCCAGCAGAAGATCCTGATCCATGTTACAAAGTTACCCCGAACCAGTCAAGGCGGGCCCTGCCGGGCCGGGCTCAGGGGGCGATCTTGTCCGAGGCACCCCCCCGCGCGGGACCGGGCCTGAAGGGTTGGCCATAAAGCCGGGGTAGCAGCAGGGACTCTGCTGCCGCGATGGCCTCGTCGGAAAGCGGGGCTTCCGGGTCCCCCGTATCCCGATTCAGGCGCGTGTCCTTGCCGAGGACCGCCACCCCGCCGGGCGTGACGGTGAAGCGCTGCCGGTCTGCTTCGGGGTTGATCCCCAATTCCACCCCCGGGGGCACCACCACATCCTTGTCGATGACCACCCGGTGGAGCCGCGCCCCAGGGCCCACCTTCACCCCGTCCATCAGCACCGAGTCGTAGACCTCGGCCCGGTAGCCGATCTCCACCCCTGGCGAGAGGATGGAGCGGTGGACCCTGGCCCCCCCGATCACCACCCCGGGGCAGACCAGCGAATCGGCTACCTCGGTGCTCTGCCCGGTCTGGACGATGCGGGCCGGCGGCAGGGCCTGCTGCCAGGTATAGAGCGGCCAGTCTGGCTGGTGCAGGGAAAAGACCGGGCGCTCGCCCAGGAGGTCCATGCTGGCCTCCCAGTAGGCGTCCACCAGCCCGATATCCCGCCAGTAGAACCCCGCCTCGCCCCGGGCCGCGGCCACGTCGCAGCTCTGCACTCTCCGGCCCTCCCGCACCATGCGGGGAATGATATCGCGGCCAAAATCATGGGTGGAGGGGGCCTGGGTGGCGTCCTCCTCCAGCATCTCGATCAGCCCCTGGGTGTCGAAGACGTAAATGCCCATGGAGACCAGGGCGCGGCCGGGGTAGTCAAGCATGGGCTTGGGATGGGCGGGTTTCTCCTCAAAGCCGATCACCTGCCCGTCCCCATCGGCCTGGATCACCCCGAAACGCCGGGCCTCGCCCAGGTCGGTGCTCATGCAGGCGATGGTCAGCTCGGCCCCGGCCCTCAGATGGTGCTCCATGACCAGGCGGTAGTCCATGCGGTAGAGGTGGTCCGAGGAGAGGATCAGGGTCTGGGCCGGGGCGTACTGGCGCAGGGTATAGATGTTCTGGTACACCGCGTCGGCGGTGCCCCGATACCAGTGCTCGTCCACCCGCTGCTGGGGCGGCAGTACCTCGATTCCCTCATCCCGCTCGGGACGCAGGAAGGACCATCCCAGGCGCAGGTGGCGCTCCAGCGAGGCGGACTTGTACTGGGGCAAAACGCAGATCCGGCACAAATCCGAGTTGACGCAGTTGGAGAGGGTGAAGTCGATGAGCCGGTACTGGCCGCCAAAGGGCACGGCGCCCTTGGTGCGGTCGCGGGTGAGGGGATAGAGCCTTTCACCCCGGCCCCCGGCCATCACCATGACCAGGGTGTCGTGGGACGCGGTGCTGCGGCGGTGTTTCAACATGGCCGACCTCCCCGCTCAGTGGCTGCCGCTCCCTTGGAACTGCTTTACCAGCTCGCCGACCACTACCTTGGCGTCGCCGAAGAGCATGAAGGTGTTGTCCTGGAAGTACAGGTCGTTGTCGATGCCGGCGAAACCGGGGTTCTTGCTGCGCTTGATGGCGAAGACCGTCTTGGCCTTGTCGGCCTCAATGATGGGCATGCCGTAGATGGGGCTGCCCCTCATCGAGCGGGCCGCCGGATTGACCACGTCGTTGGCCCCGATCACCAGGGCCACGTCGCACTGGGGCATGTCCGGGTTGATCTCGTCCATCTCCACCAGGTCGCCGTAGGGCACGTCGGCCTCGGCCAAAAGGACGTTCATGTGGCCGGGCATACGGCCGGCCACCGGGTGGATGGCGAACTTCACCATGACCCCCCGCCGGGTCAGTTGCTCGTACAGCTCGTGGACCCTGTGCTGGGCCTGGGCCACAGCCATGCCGTAGCCGGGGATGATGACCACCAGGTTGGCCTGCTCCAACACCTGGGCGGCTCCCTGGATGGTCTCGGGTTTGTAGACCCGGTCATCGCCACCCGCCTGGACGGTCTGGACCTGCCCGAAGGCCCCAAAGAGCACGTTGGTGAAGGAGCGGTTCATCGCACGGCACATGATGATGGACAGGATCAGGCCGCTGGAGCCGTCGAGGGCCCCGGCGATTATCAGCAGCTTGTTGTCAAGCACAAAGCCCATCGCCACCGCCGAGAGGCCGGCGTAGGAATTGAGGATGGAGATCACCGTGGGCATGTCGGCCCCGCCGATGGGGATGATCAGCAGGACGCCAAATAGCAGGGCCAGGCCGATGATGATGGGGAAGAAGGTGCCCGCCAGCGGGCCGGCGGGCTGCGTGACCAGGTAGACGCCCATGGCCACCGCTGCCCCCAACAAGCCGATGTTGACCAGGTTCTGCAAAGGATAGGTGACCGGGCGCTGGGGAATCCAACTCACCCCTTGAAGCTTGCCGGCGGCCATCAGGCTGCCGGTGAAGGTGAGATACCCAAGGATGATCTCCAGGACAATGGCGCCCATGCGGAAGGCAGTGAGCTGCTCGGTGCCCTCGCCCACCCACAGATAGTACTTGGCGGTGCCCACCAGGCCGGCGGCTAGGCCGCCAAAGGCGTGGGAGATGGCCGTCCGCTGCGGCACCGCGGTGAGGGGCACCCGCGAGAGGGGCACCCCGACGAGGATGCCGGCGGCCAGGGCGACCACGATCCATAGATGGTGGACCACCTGGGGCTGCGACCAGGTGGCAGCGATGGCCAGGGCCATGGCGATGACGCCCGAGATCACGCCGTAGCGGGCGGTCTTGGGGTCGTTCATCCAGTGCAGCGAAAAAATAAAAAGGGCCGTCGCCGCCAGGTACGCAAGTTGGACCAGGCCGTGGATCATTTCCTGGCCTCCCCGCGCGGCGCCTGCTTGAACATCTTGAGCATGCGGTCGGTGATCAGAAAGCCGCTGACGACGTTGGTAGTGGAGGCGAAGAGGGCCACCGCACCCATTAGACGGATCTCCTCGGGGTAGTCGGAGCCGGTTACTAGGATGGAGCCGACCACCGCAATGGCCGAGATGGCGTTGGTCAGGGACATCAGCGGGGTGTGCAGGAGGCGCGAGACTCGGGCGATCACCCCCATGCCGATGAAGGTGGCCAGGACAAAAACAAAGAGCATGGACCAGTAGTCGCCCTCCGGGACGGCGTGGTTGCCGGCCGGGTGGGTTTGGGCGCCGGCGGCCCGAAGCCACCCCAGGCCCCAGACGAGGCAGGCGGCCAAGGCTGCGCGCCCCTTGCAGGAGAGGTGTCGCATCGGTGATCTCCTAAACTGAAGCCGAGGCTTTCGGCAACATGAGCTCTTTCACCCGTTCGTGGACCACCTGCCCCTCGCGGGTCACCAGGGTCTGGTGGGTGATCTCGTCCTCCAGGTCAAAGGCGAGTTCCCCCGAGCGGATCAGATGGGCGAAGAAGGTCGAGATGTTGTGGGAGTAGAGTTGGCTGGCGTGGTTGGGGACCGTCGAGAGCAGGTTGAGCGGACCCATGATCTTCACTCCGCCGACCAGCGCCGTTTCCCCTGGCCGGGTCAACTCGCAGTTGCCGCCCCGCTCCGCGGCCAGGTCCACGACGATGGAGCCAGGAGCCATCTGCGCCACCATCTCGGCGCTGACCAGCACCGGGGCCTTTCTGCCCGGCACCAGGGCAGTGGTGATGACCACGTCCTGGGCGGCCACCACCTTGCCCAGGGCCTCCTGCTGCCGGCGGTAGAACTCCTGGCTCTGCTCCTTGGCATAGCCGCCGGCGTCCTGGGCCTGGGCTGTCTCCAGCCCCAGGTCCACAAACTTGGCCCCCAGGCTCTCCACCTGCTCCTTGACCACCGGCCGCAAGTCGTAGCCTGATACCACCGCCCCCAGGCGCCGGGCCGTGGCGATGGCCTGCAAACCGGCCACCCCGGCGCCGATGACCAGCACCTTGGCTGGCGTGAGAGTGCCGGCCGCGGTCATCATCATTGGAAAAATCCGGGGCAGTTCGGTGGCTGCCAGCAGCACCCCCTTGTACCCGGCGATGTTGGCCATCGAGGAGAGCACGTCCATGCTCTGGGCCCGGGTGATGCGCGGCATCAGTTCCAGGGCAAAGAGGGTCGCGCCGGCCTGGGCCACTGCCCTGACCTCATCGAGAGCGAGTAGCGGCTCGGCCAGGCCGATGAGCACTTGGCCCGGGCGCAGCAGTTTTAGGTCCGCCTCGCCGGTCTCGGGATTGGCCCCTGGGGTGCGCACCTGCATGATGACCTCGGCGCGGGCGAAAAGCTCGGCGCGCCTGGCCACAAGGCCGGCTTCCCTGCTGGCGTACTCGGCGTCGACCAGGCCGCTGCCCTCGCCGGCCCCGGCCTCCACCAGCACCTCCACCCCGTTCTTCTTCCTTAGCGCGGCGATGCCTTCTGGCACCAGAGCCACCCGCCGCTCGCCCGGATTGGTCTCTTTGGGAATTCCGATGATCATCTGCACCCGTATTTCTCGTTGAGGTTGACTGCTGCGGGAGAGGATTTTGCCCCTCTTGTAAAGCAGATTATAATACGTCAGTCCCCTGTTGGGATCAACGCGGCGCCCAAGAAAGGCTGCCGCCCCTGCAAGCTGCGACCACCACTAACCAGAGGTCCTTGCCCTGTCGGCTAAGGGCGGTGCTCCATCTGCTTGTCGCGGTACTTCTTCAGTTGCGCCTCAAGCTTTTCGTACGCCTCGTCCATGGCCTTAAACAGGTTCTCGTCCGCCGTGGAAGCCGAGGCCACCAGGGTCTGCTGGGGCACCTTGATGATGAACTCCACTGAGGTCTGTAGCCTCTTCTTCTCGACCACCACCTCGCAGTCGATGATGCGGTCGTAGAAATGGCTCAGCTTGGCGCAGGCCTTCTCGATGTGTTCCTTGGTGCGCTCGGAGATATGGATGGAATGCCTCACGCTGATGATGGGCTGCATCTTGTTCTCCACCCTTCTTTGGATGAAGCGCTCTTTAACTAGAAAGATATCCGGTCCTCGGGGCGGGTCAACCGCCCCCCTTTTGCCAGTAGCAGGTCCACTGGTAGACCAGGTGCTCCCTGCCGTTGATCCCGGCCAGCGCCCCTTTCGTGGAACAGCCGGCCTTCTGGAGCAGCAATAGTGACTGGTGGAAAGGCACCGCATCCAGCAGCTGCAGTCGGTACGCCGAGACCCGCCCCTGCTCCTGGGTGCCAGTGTCGCTGTAGCGCTGGTCCAGGCAGCCGTAAGTGGGGGTGTCCACCTCCCCCAGCAGATAGAAATAGGCGCAGTTGAAGTAGTCCTCGGTGACCGTGCCCAGCCAGGAGAGATCCTACTCCCCGTCCACGTAGATGTACTCGTTGCCCTCCTGGTTTAAGCAGCCGTTCACCGACCCTCCCGCCTGCTGAGTCACCTGGTTGAGCGCCACGAAGCGGGCCCGCCCCTATAATGTGAGTGCTGAGTACCGGGTGCCATAGGTGAAGGGCTCGCGCCGGTATTGGCAGTGGAAACGCAGGTCCGTGGTACAGGGCACCTCCCGGCGGCGGATGCCGGCCTCCAGGGCCAGGTCGGCAGTGGAGGAATTGACCAGCACCACCCGCGCCCCCCGGCTATAGTGCATGGGAAAGGCGGCGCTCAGTCGCCCACCCTGCCGGCGCAGCAACAGCGAGGAAAAATCTCGCCGCTTGGAACCCTGACAGAAAAAGTGGCTTAGGGGCCTGGCCACGGCCGGCTCAGGGGCGCCGTCCAAAAAGATTTGCAGTGCCAGGCAGGAGAGGGCCTCGGGGCCGCCGCCCAGGTCGAAGTCGAGCCGGTCGATGCAACCCTCCCCTGCTGTCTACAGGAGCACCGCCTCGCTGCGGCGGGGTATGGCCACCCGGACCCGTTCGGCCGGCGCCCCCGGTGGGAAGCCGTGGTCCTCTTTCTAGCGGGTGCACAGCGCTGCGAGGGAGCTCCGCTCGGTGGCCTTCAGCTGGGCCGGCAGGGTCTGCACCTCCACCCCCGGCCCGTAGCGCAGGGCGTTGATCTGCCAGTAGAAGCTGCCCGTATCGCTGCAGGCGCGCACCTTGCACCCCCGGCTGAAGGGGAAGGGCAGATAGCAAACCCTCCCCTGGCTCGAATCGGCGCAGTCCATCACCACCGGCATGACGAACGGGTAGAGCCGGCCGCTGAAGAACTCGCCCAGGGTGGTGCGGATGGCTGGCTCCCTGGCCCCAGTCGAAGAAGAGCTCCAGCTCGCCGTCGGAATCCCCGGCGGTCCAGAAGCGGGTCAGGCAGCCGGAGCCCTGGTAGTCCACCGGCACGTGCCAGGTCTGATCCCCCTCGCACTGGTCGCGCAGCCCCATGCGCTGGTTGAGGCTGGAGTCCATCACGCACTTGCCCTCCAGGTCCGGGCCGGCCAGCCAGTCCAAGTCCCGTAGCCGCTCCCGGTAGTAACTCAGATCTTTCATCGCGCTCTCAATCCCGCGGCAAACGCACGCCGAACTGCTGGTGCGCGGCCCGGGCCGCTTCCTGTTCGGACTCGCCGAAGTGGATGCCCTCGCGCCGATACTGGGCCATCAACTGCTCCTCCACTGCCCCGGGTAGCAAGGCCTGGTCGGTGCCGAGCATGGGCTGGTGAGTTTCGCGGATGTAGCGGTCGGCCTCGGCGGCAAAGCCCCCTGGGTCCGCCGCCCCGGCCACATCGACGGCCAGCACCATGCCGCCCACGCGCGCCGCCCCCCAGCGGTCCTCGATCTCATCCCCGCGCGGCAGGGTGTACCCGGTCAGGGCCCCGCCCACCAGGGTGGCCAAGGCGATGTAGCCGATGCTTTTGAAGAAGGCGGCCGGTATTCGGGCCTTGAGGTCCTCGAATTCGGGGTAATTGTACGTCCCAAAGACATTTGTGCCGGTATCCAGCACCACCGCCGACTCCTGCCCAGCTGGCATGGCGAAACACAGGGGCGGGTTGCCGCTGAAGGCCACCGAGGGGTTGGTCTCGCACTTATGGGCGTTGCCCTCGCCGCGCCAGCCCTGCAGCGAAAAGCCGATGCAGCCCTGCTCCAGGCAGAGGCGGGCGTAATAGCCGGCCGAACCGTAGTGGCCGATGCCCACCCTCTTGGTGCGGGCCACCGCCTCCTCGGCGGCCCGCACCATGGGCAGGTACCCCAGAGTGCCGTCCCCGTGTAGGACGGCGGTGGTGGAGTTCTCGTAGACCGGCCGCACCTGGGGCCGCGGGTTAAGTTGGCCCTGGGCAAAGGCCGAGCAGTAGGCAGAGACAGCGTGCGCGCAGTGGGAGCGCACCCCGCGCAGGTTCGCATTGACCAGCAGCCGGGCGATCAGGGCGGCGTGGTCCGCCTCCAGCCGCACCTGCTCGAAGCAGGCCCGCACGAAGGTCAGCAACCGCTCCTCGCGAATTAGGATGTAGGTTTCCGGCGGTTGATTCATTGTCCCTTACTCCTCATTGTTCCAACAGGAAGACCCGGTTCTGGGGGGCCTGGAGGCTGAAACAGATCTGATTCGTGGCCGGGGCTTACTCCGCACCCGAGATCAGGTCGCGCACCCGGAACTCCCCGGGCAGGGCCAGGCGCTTCTCCTCCGACTTGAGCGACTGCAGCACCACCATGCTGTAGTCGGCCAGCAGTACGTCGTTGGTCTCGCAGTAGACGTGCGCCCTCGGGTAGCGGGCCAGGTTGCGCGACAACTTGGCCGGCAGGTTGACCACCGTGGAGAACACCCCGGCCCCCGGCGCTTGCCCGCGCCCAGGCCGAACTCCTTCAACCCCAGCCCAATCCCAGCTCCAAACAATGGGCAGCAGCACCGGGCCATAGGGCAGCGGCCCGCCCAGCAACAAGTCCGGTTCCAGGGTGCGGGTGATGGGGGATCGAAGTTGGCGATCAGCACCCGCCGCTGGGCTTTAGCCCGGATCAGCTCGAATTCGAGGCCGGTGAGCCGGCTGGCCGACTCCATCCCGATGCGCTTCCCGTCGGAGATGCCCGAACCCGGCCCCCAGACCACCAGGGCCCCGTCGCCAAAAACCCTCCGGCGCAGCAGTTTCAGCCGCGCCTGGTCCACCTGGAAGAGGTTGGGGAAATGACAGACCCGATGCCGGGGGAAGGGTTCCAGTTCCAGATCTTCGAGGAATTAGATATTGTGCGGCATCCCGCAGCGGGCCAGGCCCATCTTCCACTTTCATAGGACGGCCTCGCTGAGGAAGTTGCCCGCCCCATTGGTCCCCAGCACCGCCTGGTCGTGGAGTATCATGGCGATGCCCGGCATGGTCTGGTGCCGCCATTGCACCGACTCCTTGATCACCGCCTCCTGGCGGCGCATCATGTGGCGGATCTCCTCGGGGTCGAACCAGCCGGTCCCGCGCTCCATCCAGTAGGATTGATAGCCGCGGGTAAAGCCGGTGGCCAGGTTGCGCCAGGTGTTGGCCGCATATTCGCGCACATCGCGGGCCAAACGGATCTCGTTGCGCGTGCGCACCCAGGTGCGGGTGGCCATTTCGCCGTAGAGCAGTTTGCCGCGCAACACCGCCGAATAGGCGATGCCCTCGGTCTTGTACACCCCGCTGATGCGCCGGGCTTAGTAGCCGTGGGGGGTGATCAGGCCGTCGCAGCTGGGCGCGTTGAAAAGCGGCGCCACCCCCCCAGGTGCCCCGAGCCGGCGGCCATGTCCACGAAGGCCGGGCTCCACGACACCCCCTCACCACCGCCGGGATAGTTGAAAAATCCATAATTGCTCCAGCCCAGCATCACCTGTTTGAGGGCATCGTGTAAAATCAGCGCCCGCCGCGCCGCCGCCGCCTGCATCGCCTCGCCTTGCTGGCGGAAACGCAGATGCCACAGGTCGCACGTCAATTCCAGGTAGTCGAGCAGCGGATGGTTCTCCTTGCGGTCCTGCAGGTAGAGTTGCTGGGCCATCTCGGGAACCAGGGCCGTCGCGAAACCGAGGCTGGGGTCCCCGTACGCCTCGCGCAGCGCCTCCTCGTTGCCGTACTTGGCCCGCAGGAACGCTCGCCAGCGCCGGGTCATCAGCTGGCTGTGGTCGCAAAGCTAGCCGGCCATCACCGGCGGGTAGGGGCCCTCGCAGACGTGGAAGTGGGCGTAGCCGATCACCCGGTGGGTTAAGGGCGGGGACTCGCAGAAGCGGACGAGGGCGGCGGTGAAACGCGCGGCGGTGTCGAAGAAGAGATCCGAGGCCAGGGCGGGGTGCGACAGCGGCACCTCGGTCTTGGTGACGAACCCCTCCTGCGGATGCAGCTCGGTCCACGACTTGGGCGGATAGATGGTGAACCGGATGAACAGATAGGCCTCGGGGTCGCACCGCAGCACGTGCTCGGCCTGGGCGGGTCCGCGTCGATGCGGTCACCTATCCAGAAGCGGGTCTCGGGCCAGACCTCTGGCATCTCGGGCTGGAGGAAGTACACCTCCATTCCGTAAGGGTAGGCCAGGCTCATCGAGCGATCGAAGGCTTCCTTGCCGAAGTTGTTGAACCCGGCCAGGGCATGGGGCTTGCGGTCGATGAAGGCCAGGGGCCGGCCCAGGTGCGGGCGAACCTCCACCTGGGGTGGAGCTTGGCGATGGGCGGACATGGCCTGCGCCTCAGCCCACGTCGAGGAAGGTGCCGGCGATGTGGCGGGTCCCGTCCCCCTGGTTGAAGTAGTAGGTCACCAGCACCCGGCCGTCCCCCAGCTGGCAGGCCCAGGGGTAACCCAGGTCGCCGCTGCCCCCGTCATCGCGCAGCACCAGCTCGGGGCCGGCAAAGTCGCGGGCCTCCGTGTCGAGCAGCCGGGCGCGGATGCCGTAGGGTTCGTGGCGGTATCCGTACACCAGCAGGAAGCGGCCGTCGCTCAGGCGCAGGCCCTGGTAGGGATGGCCGATGACCCCCATGTCCTGCCAGGGCTCCCAAGTGTGGCCCCGGTCGGTGGAGCGCACCACCACCCCGTGGTCCTGATACCTGGCGGTGCGCACCAGCGCCACCAGGTCGCCTCCAGCCGTCTCGATCAGCGAGGTTTCGTTGAATATTACCCGGTCGTCGGCGGCGATGCGGCTGCGGTGCTCCCAGGTCTCGCCCCAGGTGCGGGAAACCAGGAGATCCAGGGCCGTCTGGGCCGGGTTGCCTTTGGGCGCGGTGGCCACCGCCCAGTACACCAGCCCGTCGCGAGCCTGCAGCAGCGCCCCCCGGTTCATCGCCGGCACCGGCAGTTTCGGATAACAGAGGGCCTGGTCCTCCAGCTGTGGGGGCAGGATGGGGCCCTTCCAGCTACGGCCGGCGTCGTAGGAGCGCATCAGATAACCGCCCAGGAAGGTGAACTTCCAGCCGAAGACCTGGTGCAGGGAATGGGCCTCGGCCTGGGCCACCCCTTCCTCGGGCAGGAGCATCCAAGCGTAGCTGGCCACCAGCAAGGTGCCGTCGTCCAGCTGCACCAGGCAGGGGTCCTGCGAGCCGCCGAAGGGATGGGCATGGATCGGTTCAGGCTTATCCGACCAGGTCCGCCCCAGATCGCGCGAACGCACCAGCACCAGATAACTGTTGGGGTCGGCGTGGGTGCAGCCCGGGGCGCCAAAACGGCGGCGCTCGGGGGCCCGCCGGAAAGCCACCAGCAACTCCCCGTCCGGCCGCGAGACCACCGAGGGGAAGGAGGCGTAGAACTCTTCGTCCCGGTAGATGACAAGATCCGCTAGTTTGCGCATGGATTCACTCCTTTTCAGGCAACGGCGACTTTCTCTCCCAGCAGGCGCCGGGCATTGTCACGCAGGATGAGCTGTTTTTTAGCGTCGCTCAGCTGGGCCGCGTCGATGCGGGCCCGCTGGGAAGGGGCGAAATATAGCGGGGTATCGGTGCCGTAGAGCAGTTTCTCCGCCCCCACCTCGGCCACCGCCCACTCGATAAGGCCCGGCATCAGGCTGCGGGAACTGGAGGTGTCGGTGTACACATTGCCGTGGCGGCTGGCCTGGATGGCCCGCACCTGCAGATCCGCGCGGTTGCCCGCTGCCCCGCCGTTGCCCAGGTGGGCCAGGATCACCGTCACCGCCGGGAAGGTGTCGGCAAAAGGCACGTACGCCGCCGGGGCGCTGAGCGGATCGCCGCTGTGGGCCATGATCACCGTGCCCTGCTCGGCGGCAAAGGCGAAAAGCGCCTCACCGTGCTCGGCAATGGGGTACTGGTGCTCCTCGGGATGGATCTTGATGCCCACGCACTGCGGGGTGGCCAGGAAGCGGCGGGCCTGCTCGAAGGTCCGGGGCTGCAGGGGATGCACGATGACCCACCAGCGCAGTTCGGGAAAACGGGGCACTACCGCGGCGGCCTCCTCGTTGCCGGCCACCGCGTCGGCCCCCCCGCGCGGGAAGAGTCCCAGGAGCGGCGAAACGATGGTCAGGGCCGTGCGAGCCTGCCGCGCCCGCCCCACCACCACCGCTGCGTCCCCGGTCATGAACCGGTTCTCCAGCGCCGTGGTTTCGCGGCGGTCGTAGACCCCGTAATGGGCGTGGACGTCGATGGCAGAGATTCCGGCTGCAGACATCGGCAGTACTCCTTTAGAGGTTCAGCAGACGCGCCGCGGTGCCGCCCATGATCGCGGCGAGTTGCTCGGGGCGGAGGAAATCGCAGTACCTCTCGATCCAGGCCCGCGACTGGCGATAGGTGCAGAAACGGTTCTGGAAAGGCATGTCGGTGCCCCACAACAGGCGCTGGGCCCCGAGGCGCTCCACCAGCTCGGCCAGGGTGGGCCACACCTCTCGGTAAGGGAAGTCGAAGAGGTCTCCCAAACGCACCGGGAAACACACCTCCAGGTGGAGGTTGGGATGGGCGAAGGCCTCCCAGATGGCTTCGGGCAGTTCGATACGGTCCGCCTCCAGAAAGGCCCGCCAGGGGAACCCGTGGGTCAGGCTGCACACGGCCTCCGGGTACCGCTCCATCCAGCGGCTGAGGATGGCCAACTCGCCGAGATAACCCTGCCGCTGCTCGGCCGGCGAGCGCTCCCGCCCCGACAGGTCCCCGGGCCCGCAGCCCAGGCTGAAGAAGACCGGCACCCCGAAGGAGAGGGCCGGCCGGTACGGCCCATCGTCCCAGGGCGCCGGGCCGTCGAGATAGGCCAGGGGCGGGATGAATTTGATGGTGTGCAGGCCGTGCACCTCGAGGGCGGTGCGCAACTCCCCGATCACCGCCTCGGGTTGGGTGCGGATGCGCCACTCGTCCACCGGGGCCATGGCCCGCAGGCGCTCCGGGTAAAGCCGCACACACTCACCCAGGTACGCGCTGTCGCGCCCCAGCATCGGATCGGTGTGCAGCAGGCACACATCCACCCCGGCGTAATCCATCTCCCCGATCAGGCTGTGGGGGGTGTACTCCAAGCTGCGCAGGTTGGGCGGATAAAAATGCTTGGTATGATCCTCTCCCTCGACGGTCCACACCACCCGCCCCCGCTGGTGGTCAGCGCGGAACTGCACCTCGGGAAGATGCTCCAGGTCGTGGCGCCCCTCCGGGTCGAGGGGGCGCGAGGAGGCCGGGGCGCGGTCGCGGATTCGCCAGGCTGGCTGATGGTGGCTGGCATGGGCCGCCTGCACCCAGCGCAGGTGTGCGGCGCCGCTGGCGTGCCCGGCCGGGGCGTCGGCCGGCTCGAAACAATAGACGTGTGAGTCGAGGATCATCTCGCGCCTTCCAGATAGGCGCCGACGGCCTGCCCTTCGCGCTGGCGCAGTTTGAGGCGCTGGTGGACCAGTTCGACCACCTTTTCCAGCTCCTTGGCCGTGCCTGCCGGGGCATGGGCCGGAGCGGCGAAGAAACGCTGCGCCGCCTCCAGGCGCGAGGGTGAAGCGCCGTCGGCCATCCAGGGCAGGTACGCCGCGTCCTCGGGTGGGATGCGGGCGGTGAGGGCAGGATAGTGGGCCTGCATCCAGGCCAAAACCTGGTCGCGGTTGGACGGGACCTTCTCGGCCAGGGTGAAGGGGACCTCTAGGATCTCCTGGGGCCGCAGTGGCCCCAGGAGCACGTACTCCAGCACCGCGGCCACCGCCTGGGGGTCGGTAAAACGCCCCAGGGCACCCAGGTAGTGGGCGCGCGCTACGGGCAGGGTGGCCGCTTCGAATCTCCCCTTGACCTCCTCAAAACGCGCCCGGTCTCCCCGGGCGGCCCACACCCGCAGCGCCGCCCCGGCCAGGGCCGGATCGACGGCAGCCGGAGCGCGGCCATAGGCCAGGGCCAGGGAATCCGCAAAGGCGCCCACCTGGGGGTCCTGGCCCGTGGTGCCGAGCCACTCGATCAGCTTGGGCCGCAGGAGGGAAACCGTCTCGGCCTCGCCGGCAATCCTGGTCAACCCATACCGCGCCAGGGCCGGGGCCAAGAGGCGCCGCAGGTAGCCGGCATAGGGGGCTTCGAGGTGGGCGGACTCGGCGGCGAAGTTCTCCCCGACGGCGGTCACGGCCCCCAGAAGGGCCAGCAGAACCTCGGGTTGGGGATCCCCCGGCAAAACCCTCCAGGGTCTGGAGGTAGGTCCGTGCATCGAGTTGTCCTCCCTCCAGCAGGGCGGTCAATTGGTCGATCAGCCCTACCCGCTCGCGGGGGCTCAGCCAGTGCTGGGCACGCCCGGCCAGTTCCACCAGCATCGGCGCCGGCATCTGCCAGCGATAGTACCCCTTCTCGCCGGCATTGGGATGAATCCAGGCCGGCGGCGCCGAGGCCGCCAGGGTGCACAGCTGGGTGGGCTGGCCGAGCAGCAACTGCTGGGTGCGCAGCGAATCGCCGTCCGGGTATTTGAGGACCACGGGAATCTGCCAGTACGACGCCGGCGCCCAGGCTCCGGGCCGGAGGTAGCGCTGCTGGCTGAGCCGCACCTGGCAGCCGGGCAGCAGCTCGGCGCTGACCAGGGGAATGCCGGGCTGGTCGAGAAAGGTGGCCATGGGCTGACCCAGCTCGCGGCCGGCCTCCCGCGACAGGGCGGCCCACAGGTCGGCCGCCTGCGCGTTGCCCAGGGCGTGAGCCCGCAGATAGGCAGTCACGCCACGGCGGAATGCCTCGGGCCCCATCCAGTGCTCGAACATGCCCAGCACCGCGCGGCCTTTTTCGTAGGCCAGGGGATCGAAGAGCTGACCGGCTGGCGGATGGCCCGCACCGCCAACTGGGCGTCCTCGCGCATGGCCCACTGCACGTCCTGCAGCTCGGTGATGCCGATGCCGTATTCGGGGAAGAGCCCATCGGCCAGCTTGTAGGCCAGCCAGTCGGCAAAGGACTCGTTGAGCCACAGGTCGTCCCACCACGCCATGGTGACCAGGTTGCCAAACCACATGTGGGCCAGCTCGTGGGTGAGGATGATGCCCAGCCGCCGCCGCTGGGCCGGGCTGGTGGCCTGCGGGTCGAGCAGGAGGATCTAGTCCCTGAAGGTCACCGCGCCGGGGTTTTCCATGGCGCCGGCGAGGAACTCTGGCACCCCGATCAGCGCCAGTTTTTCGTGCGGGTACGGCGAACCGAAATAGGCCTCCAGCGCCTGCAGGACTGGCGGGGTGAGGCGGACTGCTTCGGCAGCCAACCGGGCATTGCCCGCGGTGGTCACCACCTGCCCGGGCACCGCCAGTCCCGGGATGGGCACCTCCTCGAGCGACCCCACCGCCAGCGCCAGCAGATAGGAGGGCAAAGGCGGCGTCTTGTCAAAGATCAACTCCCGCCAGCCGAAATCCAGGTGTTCCTCCTGGACCGGGGTGTTGGCTACCGCCGCCATGCCGGCGGGCACGCGCAGGATCAGCTGGTAGGGTATCTTGAAGGCCGGCTCGTCCCAGCAGGGGAAGGCCTGGCGCGCGTACCAGGCCTCGAACTGGGTGAACAGGTAGGCCTGGCCCCCGGTTTCCACCTTGTAGAGCCCCAGAGCCCGGGTGTCGTAGTCATTGGCGAAGTCGATGCGGAGTTCGTAGCCCTCACCGAGGGCCAGCAGCGAATCGGCGCTCACTTCCACCAATCCGGCCTTGCCAATATCCCAGCGCAGCGGCACCGGATCACGGTCCTTCCTCAACTCCACCTTCTTGAGGGTGAGATCCTCGGCGTGGAAGCGGAAGTGCTGCGTGGATTCCTGCACCCGCAACTCGACGACCACCGTGCCGGTGTAGGTCGAATCCCGTGGGTCGAGGCACAGCTCGATGGTCTCGGCCACCGGCACCACCTCGCGCCCCAAGCGCAACTCGCCTCCCGCTGCCCACAACAAAGAAGGGAGCAGTAGTACCAGCAGTACCAGCAGCACCAGCCGATGGAACCAAGCGGCAGGACGCGAACCCCGGAGGGCTTTCCCGGGGAGCGGTCGGGAGGGGAAGCCTGCGTGGCCGGGTGGCCGGGCAGCGGAGCGAAGCGAGCGAGGGGGCAAGGCGCGCCTGGGGAAAGCCCGGAGTGGGTCGCGCCCTGACGCCCCTGGCCTCACCGGTCCACCCCGCTCTCCCAGTGCTGCACCAGCGGCTCCAGGTCCTGCCAGAAACCCTCGGGAATGACCACCTGGCCGGCCAGGGTGTTCTCGCGGGCCTCCTCGGGGGTGCGGGCCCCGGGAACGGTGGCCGCCACCTGCGGGTGGCGGGTGCACCACTGCAGGGCGGCGGCGGCCAGCGGGACCTGGTATTCGCGGCATAGGGCCTGGATCCTGGCCACCCGCTCCAGCACCCGCGGGCTGAAGCGCCGGGCCAGGTAGTCGATGCCTGGTTGCGGCCCGGTGGCCAACAGGCCCCGCTCCAGGGGCGTGGCGATCACCAAACCCACGTTGTGGCGTTCGGCGGCCGGCAGGATGCGCTCCAGACCCTTCTGGTTGAGCAGGCTCCAGGCCTCGGGCACCACCGCCGCGTCGAACTCTCCGGTCTCGATGTAGAGCGCATTGGTGGCGGGCTCGTTGGCGGCGATGCCCACCGCCTTGACGATCCCCTGATCTTGTAAACGGCGCAGGGCGCCCAGAGCCCGGTCCTTTCCCAGGATCTGCTCCATGGGCCAGCCCATCGGGTCGTGGATGTAGAGCACCGCGAAGCGCTCCAGCCCCAGGCGCCGTTGGCTCTCCTCCACGCTGCGCAGCACCGCATCGCTGGAAAAGTCGTAACCCGCGTAGATCCGCCCCACCTTGGTGGTGACAATGCAGCCGGCCGCTAGGTCGGGCCGCTGGCGCAGGGCCCGGCCGATGAGCTCCTCGCTGCGGAAATCCCCGTACAGGGGCGCGGTATCGACCAGGGTGCCACCGGCTTCCAGGGCCGCGTGTACCGCCCGCGCCCCCAGCTCCAGGTCCATGTGCTGGGGCTGGCCGCTGTAGACCTTGGGAGCCAGATCGACCCGGGACACCCCGATAAAGGCGGCCCCCAGGCCGACGATGCCCACCTCCACCCCGGAACGGCCCAGTTTCTTCTTCTGCATGACTTTCCTCTTCCTCTCCGGCGGGTTGTCCTTACTTTTTAGGGCATGGAATATACTGTTTCCCTTCTCTGCCCAACCAGCCGGCCGTGCTGAGACGCGCCACCTTCACCGGCCCCTGGGCCGCGGTGCCCCTGCCCTGGACCGAAGAGGGCTCCCTGGACGAGGAACGCCTCCGGGCCGACGCGGCCCGCTGCTGTCAGGCCGGCGCCCCCGGGGTGTACTGCGGCGGCCCGGCCGGCGAAGCCTACGCGGTGGAGTTCGACGAATTCCAGGTGCTGACCCGCGCCCTGGTCGAGGCCGCCCACGGCCAGGGCAAGCCGGCGATGGTGGACTGCACCGCCACCCACACCCTGGGGGCCCTGCGCCGGGCCGAGTTCGCCGCCGGGGTGGGCGCCGACGCGGCCATGGTTGCCCTGCCCTACTGGGCCGAGGTGGGTGAGGAGCAGGTGGTGCCTTTTTTCAAGGCTGTGAGCCAGGCCGCCGGCTCCCTGGCCCTGGCCATCTGCGATACCCTGCGGGCCAAGAAGGTACTGACCGTGTACCAGCACCACGCCATCAAGGAGGCGGCGCCCAACTACCTGATGGTCTGCGCCACCCCCGGCACCGTGGGGCTGGAGGCCGAGGACTGCGAGACCCTGGGCGAGTTCGTCAATGTCTTTGCCGGGGAGCAATGGTGGGCCGCGCTGGGGCCCTGCGGGGTGCGGGGCAGTTGCAGTTCGCTGATGGGCTGGGCCCCGCACCTGACCCTGGAATTGTGGAACCGCCTGCAGGCGCAGGACTGGCCGGCCCTGGACCAGGCCGCCACGCGCCTGGCGGCCCTGCAGCGCTTCTTTGCCCTGCAACTGGGCGCCCGCGGCTGCGCCGACACCGCCGCCGAGCGCGCCGGCGTCCAGGCCGGCAGCCTCTTGCAGGCCGGCCTGCGCAACCGCGGCCCCTACCCAACGGCCACCCGCGAGGACGTGGAAGCCCTGCGCCAGTGGTGCCGCAAAAACTTCCCCGAACTCCTACAAGGCTGAGACAGGAACCCCTATGGACATCGCCGCGATCCGCGCCCAGCTCCCCCTGACCCGCGAGTGCATCTACCTCAACACCGGCGGCATCGCCCCCGGCCTGGAGGCCGTCACCCAGACCTTGGTGAGCGAGTACCAGGAGATCGCCCGCCGCGGTCCCCCGCTGATCATGGACTACCAGCGCCACAGCGAGCGGTTGGAGGAGACACGGGGGAAATTGGCCCGCTTCTGCGGCGTCGAGGCCGCAGACCTCTGCCTAACCCACGGGGTGGCCGATGGCACCACCACGGTCTTCAACGGATTCGACTGGCAGCCGGGGGACGAACTCATCCTCACCGACGAGGAGCACCCGGCGGTCCAGATGCCCGCCGAGCGCCTCACCACTTCCCACGGGGTGCAGTTGCGCTTCCTGCCCATCGGCGGGGGAGAGGCCCAGATCCTCCAGCGCCTCGAAGACCTGATCACCCCCCGGACCCGCCTGCTGGCCCTCAGCCACGTCACCACCGACACCGGCACCCGGCTGCCGGCCCGGGCCATCGTCGAACTGGCCCACCAACGCGGGGTGCCCGTGCTCTACGATGGCGCCCAGTCCCTGGGGCAGTTCCCGGTGAACCTGTCCCAACTCGGCGCCGACTTCTACAGTCTGCTGGCTTATAAATGGATGTTCGGCCCCTACACCGCCGGGGCCCTGTACGTGGAGAAATCGTGGCAGGAGAAGCTGCGGGTGGTGCCTTCGAGCGCCAACTACTTCGGTTCCTCGGGGGCGCGGCGCTTCGAGTTCGCCGCGGTCCCCCCGCCCTACTACTACGCCAGCGCCGCGGCCACTGACTATATCCAGGGTCTGGGCATCCCCCGTATCGAGGCGCAGGTGAAGGCCCTGGCCGCCGTGCTGCGCCGCCACCTGGAGACCATCCCCGGTCTGGTCATCGAGAATCCCCAGGACCCGGCGATGTGCACCGGCATCGTCACCTTCCGGGTGGAAGGCGTCGAAGGGCCGCATATCTCCACCGCGCTGCGCACCCGCAAGATCATCACCCGGCCCACCGGCCTCAAGTTCAGCGGGGTCCGGGTCTCGGTCTCCTTCTTCACCACCCAGGAGGAACTGGACACCCTGGTCGGGACCGTGGGCGAGATCGCCGCGGCTAGCCGATCTCCTCAGCCACCATCATGATCATTTGCCCCTGCGCCACCCGGGCCCCCCAGGCCTGGGACACGACGATGCCGGCCACCGCAGCCACCACCTCAAAGGGGTCTTCGTCGAGCCGGTAGAAATCGTGGAGCAGGCCCACGGTCTGCCCCCTGACCACCCTTTCGCCGCAGTCCACCAGGGGCTCGTAGTGGCCCGGATAGGGGGCCGCCACCGAAGCCCCGATCCGCACCAGGCGCTGGGTGCCGTCGGCGTGGTGGGCGATGGGCTCGATCTTCCCCTTGAGCAGGCCGTGGTGGATGGCCGCGGCCAGCACCCCCTGCCGGGCGTAGCGCACCCCGCGCACGTCCACCGAGGAGCCGTGGCCCAGCTCGGTGCCGATGGCGTACTTGCCGTGGTGGTCGGCGTCGCCGTGTAACCCGCCCAGGATGCCGCCCGGAGGTCCATTGGGACCGGCGGTGACCACGGGCACCCCGAACCAGCGGGCCATCTGCTCCCGGCGCTGGTTCAGCTCCGAAGCGGCACAGGTGAAGAAGCCTACCCAATGGGCGAAGCGGGCCACCTCGCCGCCCGAGTGCAGGTCGATGACGATGTGGACGTGCGGCCAGATGCTCTGGCGCACGAAGGCGGCGATGCGGTGGGTGATGCCGGCCATGGCCGGGGTGGTGCCGGCCCCCTCGACAAAGACGCGGTTGAGGTTGAAGCCGTCGTCCCCGGTGCTCTCGCGGGCGCCGACGCGGAAGGCGGCCACGTTGAGCACCGGCACCAGGACGATGCGGCCCAGCACCTCCTCGATGCGGATCTGGCGCAGCAGGTGTTTGATGGCCACCGGCCCCTCGTACTCGTTGCCGTGGTTGGCGCCAAAGGCCACCAGGCCCTCGCCGGGGTTGGCCTGCGGCCCCACTATTACCGTCAACGGGATGAGGTGGCTGCCCCAGACACTGGTGTGGCCCAGGGCGACCCAGTAGTCACGCCGGCCGGGGCTTTCCATATCCAACTGTTCGGGACCGACAATCTGGCGGGTCATCTGTATTGTTCCTCCAATTCGCGTGGCGTAGGGGGGCCTTTGCAAGGCGCACCTCCATCAATTCAATTCATCTATTGTCAATGAAAAACTCGGGGCGAACTGCTCCAGGAAGTACGCCACCTCCGGCGACTCTAGCCTGCTCAGGTCGCGCTCAATTGACGCCTTGGCCTGCGAGAACTCCTGGTTGCCGGCCTTCAACTCCTCCAGGCACTTGAGATAAGCGCAGAGCTTGTCGGCGGCCTTGACCAGGGGCAGGCACTCCGCGTCGGCCGCCGCTGGAAAGAGCAGGCCGCGGTACTCCTCGCGCAGCGGGGCCGGCACCATGCCCAGGAGGCGCTGGGTGGCCACCTCCGCGATGCGCCCGTACGCGGCCTTGATCTCCGGGTTGAAGTACTTGATGGGGCTGGCCAGGTCCCCGGTGATCACCTCGCCCACCTCGTGGAAGAGGGCCAGGGCCATGACCCGCTGCGCGTCCACCCGGCCGCCCAGCACCTGGTTGCGGACCAGGGCCAGGCAGTGGGCCACCAGGGCCACCTGCAGGCTGTGCTCCTGGATGTTTTCGGGGCAGGTGTTGCGCATCAGTCCCCAGCGCTGGATGAACTTCATCCGCGACAGGTACGCGAAGAAATGGCTGCTCCGGCTCATGCTCCACCCCTTGTTTGACACTGTGCTGAAGCCGCCCTTATTTTACAGCCACCGCCCGCTACTGTCTATCCCCGCTTACCGGCGCCCATGGCTTCTGCCCAATCCCTCGACCACCTGTCCCGCAAGACCGCGCTGACCCCCGCCTTCCGCGAGGTGGTCGGCCGCCTCCAGGCCGGCGAGCGCAAGATTTTTCTTCAGGGACTGCCCGACACCCTGGGCGCCTTCCTGCTGGTCCACGCCCACCGCAGCCTGGGCCGGCCACTGCTGGTGGTGGCCCCCGATGAGGACCAGGCCGAGCAGTGGCGCGACGATCTGCAGGCCATCGCCGGCGAGGAGGTGGTGCGTTATTTCCCCGCATGGGACGTGGGCCTCTACGACCAACGTTCCCCCTCCCCGGAGATCACCGGCCTGCGCCTGGAGGCCGCCGCCCGCCTGCTGGCCGGCCAGCCCACCATCGCCGTGGCCCCGGCCGCGGCCCTGGTGGCCCCCCTCATCCCACCCTATGCCCTCGACCTGGGCACCCTGCGCCTGGAAAGCGGCCAGAACCGGGAACTGGACCCGGTGATCGCCCACTTGGTGGACGCCGGCTTCGAGCGGGTGCCCACCGTGGACGGGGTTGGCCAGTTTAGCGTGCGCGGGGGCATCCTCGACGTGTATCCCGTGGGCACCGAGCACCCCTATCGCCTCGAATTCTTCGGCGAGCGCCTCGAATCCATACGCTGCTTCGACCTCACCACCCAGCGCTCCCTGCGGCCCTGCCAGGAGGCCCTGCTCCTGCCGGCCCGCGAGGTCATGCTGGGCTGTCTCTTCTACGGCGATTACCTCCAGCGTCTGCGCCAGGCCGAATACCAGGTCCAGATGCAACTAAGCCATTTGCGCGACCGACTGGAGCTGGGCTCCTCTCTCGAAGGCATCGAGACCTGGATGGCGGTGCTCTACGGCCCGGGCGAGGGGCTCTTCGCCTACCTGAAGGAGCCGCTGGTCTTCTGCCCAGCCCCCGAGGAGTTGGAGGAGTCCCTCGCCGTGGCCCTGGCTCCTTCCCTTAAGGAGTACGAACGCCACGCCGCACGCGACCAGTTGCTGCCCCCCGATCTGCTGGTGTACCGGGCCGACTGGCTGGAGGCGCAACTGGCCCGGTGCCCGCGGCTGCTGCCTGCCCCCCTGGGCCGGGGCGGCGAGGCCCTGAACTTTGGCGCCCAGCCCTGCCGCGTCTTCCAGGGGGAACTGAGCCTGCTGCGCCCCGAGATCACCCGCCTGGGCCAGGAAGGCTACGCCCTGCACCTGATGTGCGAAACCCAGGGCCAGCGCGGCCGGCTGCAGGAGATCTTCGCCGAGGACTGGATCCGTTTCGAACTGGGCGTCCTGCGCCAGGGTTTCGTCTATCCGGCGGCCCAGCTGGCCCTCTTCAACGACCACGAGATCTTCAGCCGCCAGAAGCGCCGCTATCGCTATCGCCGCTTCAAGGCCGCCGCCCCCATCCCCAGCGCCGGCACCCTGCAGCGGGGCGACTTCGTGGTCCACGTGGACCACGGCATCGGCCGCTACCTCGGGATTCAGCGCCTCGACATCGGCGGCCGGCCTCACGACTGCCTCAGCGTGGCCTACCTGGGGGCCGACAAGCTCTTCGTGCCGGTGGAGCAGCTCGACCGCCTACGCAAGTACTCCAGCGACGAGGGCCAGACCCCCCTCCTCAACAAGCTGGGCAGCAGCGCCTGGGAGAAGCTCAAGGAGCGGACCCGGGAAGAGATCTTCAAGATGGCCGGGGAGCTGCTCCAGCTCTACGCCGAGCGCAAGGCCCTGCTTGGCTTCGCCTTTTCGGCGGACACCAGTCTGCACCGCGAGCTGGAGGCCTCTTTCCCCTTTCAGGAGACCCCCGACCAGTTGCGCACCATGGAGGAGGTGCGCCAGGACATGGAGGCCCCCCACCCCATGGACAGGCTGGTCTGCGGCGACGTGGGCTACGGCAAGACCGAGGTAGCGGTGCGCGCCGCCTTCAAAGCCGTGGCCGACCACAAGCAGGTGGCCGTGCTGGTGCCGACCACCATCCTGGCCCAGCAGCACTACCAGACCTTCGGCGAGCGCATGGCCCACTCCTCGGTGAACGTGGAGGTGCTCAGCCGCTTCCGGACGGCCCAGCAGCAGAAGGAGGTGCTCGAAAAACTGCGCCAGGGCCAGGTGGACGTTCTCATTGGCACCCACCGCTTGCTCTCCCAGGACGTGCGCTTCCGCGACCTGGGCCTCTTAGTGGTGGACGAGGAGCAGCGTTTCGGAGTCAAACACAAGGAGCGGCTCAAGCAGCTCAAGCGCCAAGTAGACGTGCTTACCCTCACTGCCACGCCCATCCCCCGCACCCTGCACATGGCCCTGATGGGCTCGCGCGACATGTCGGTGATCAACACCCCGCCCCAGGATCGGCTGCCCATCCACACCGAGATCCTCCCCTTCGACGAGCAGCGCATCGCCGCCGCCATCCTGCGCGAGGTGGAGCGGCACGGCCAGGTATATTTTGTCCACAACCGCGTCCAGTCTATCCACAGCTTGGTTGATTATCTGCAAGAGCTTTTGCCCCAGGTGCGTTTCGGGGTGGCCCACGGTCAGATGCCGGCCCGCCAGCTCGAAGGCATCATGCACGACTTCCTCGACAAGAAGTACGATTGCTTGGTCTGCACCATGATCATCGAGTCGGGTATTGACATCCCCTCTGTGAACACCATCCTGGTCAACCGCGCCGACGCCTTGGGCCTGAGCCAGCTCTACCAGATCCGCGGCCGGGTGGGCCGCTCCAAAGACCGCGCCTTTGCCTACCTGCTGGTGCCCAAGGGCAAGAAGTTCAACCGCAAAAGCCTCCTCCGCCTGCGGGCCATCGAGGAGTTCGCCGACCTGGGCTCGGGTTTCAACATCGCCATGCGCGACATGGAGATCCGCGGGGCCGGCAATCTTCTGGGGGCCCAGCAGCACGGTTTCATCACCGCGGTAGGCTTCGACCTGTACTGCCGCCTGCTCGAAGAGGCCATGCACGAGTTGAAGGGCGAGGCCGTGGAGTCGGCGGTGGAGCCGGAGATCAAGATTGCCGCCACCGCCTATATTCCCGAGGACTACGTGCCCGACGCCGATCAAAAGATGTCCTTCTACCAGCGCCTGGCCGGGGCCCGCCGGCTTGTCGAACTCCTGGCCATCCAGGAGGAACTGGAGGACCGCTTCGGCCGCATGCCCTTCCCCACCCGCTCCCTCTTGCGCCTGATGGAGATCAAGGTGATGGCCCGCCAGTTGGGGGTGGGGCTGGTCCAACTGGAGCGCGCGCGCCTGCGCCTGGTCTGGCCTCCCGAGTTCCAGCCCGCCCGCACCGACATCCAGCGCCTGGTCGAGAAAAGCCCGGCCCAGCTCGAATTCAACCTCGGCGAGCAGTTCGCCATCGAAGCCCAGGTGGCCGGCGGCGACGAGCAGGAACGGCTCGAAGGGGCCAAAAATATCTTGCAGGAGATCCTCTGAAGGGTCTATTTTAAACGGTTCGCACAAGGCCCCTCTGGAGTGGCGCCAGAAGGGCTCGTTATTGGACTGACCCCATGCTGAAGCTGCTCTTTTGCTGCGGCGCCGGACTGCTGGCTGCCTGTTCCACCGCCCCTGGCGAGGAGGGAGTGGTGGCCCGCGTCGAGGAGGTGGCGCTTACCGCCGTCGACCTGGAAAGCCACCTGCCTGCCGAGCTCGGCATGGGTCAGGGAGCGGCCGACAAGGCCCAGTTCGTCGAACGCTGGGTCGAGGAGCAGCTCCTGTACCAGGAGGCGCTCAGCCGCCGGCTCGACCAGCAGCTCCGCATCCAGCAACTACTGGAGCAGGCCCGCCGCGACCTGCTGGTGGCCGCTCTGCTCAACGCCGAATTCGAAGGTCAGGACACCCAGGTCAGCGAGGCGACCATCCAGGAGTACTACGCCGAGAACCGCGAGGATTTTCGGCGCCACAAACCCGAGATCCGGGCCCTGCACATCTTGCTGGCCACCCAGGCCGATGCCCTGGCCAAGCGCCAGGCCCTGCGCAACGGGGCCTCCTTCGAGGAGTTGGCCCGCCTGCACTCGCTGGACCAGGAGACCAAGGGCCGGGGCGGCGACCTGGGGTACTTGTCCGCCGACGACAATCCCACTCTGTGGGACGCCTGCCGAGGCCTGCCCTTGAAAAGGGTCCCTGAACCGATCCAAACCTCGCATGGCTACCACCTGGTCCAGGTCCTCGACCGCCAGGAAGCCGGCACCACCAAGGAACTGGACCAGGTCCGGCCCCAGATCATCGACGCCCTAGTGCGCCAGGACTACCAGCAGCGCCTGGCGGAACTGATCACCAACCTCAAGAGTTCCAAAAAATGGTCCATCGACGAACGCCAACTGAGTCCCTCGTCCTCCCGCTAAGCCCATGCCTCCTTTCCTCTTTGCTTTGATCCTGGGACTGGGCGCGGCCCTGCCGGCCGGCGCCGCCCCCGAATTACTCGACCGCATCGTTGCCGTTATCGACAACCAGGTCATCCTCTGGTCCGAGGTCAATTTCCGGGTGCTGCTCGAACTCCAGGAGCGCGGCTACCGCCAGCAGCCCCGGCCCGAGGAACTGGCCCGCCTGCGGCAGCAGGCCCTCCAGCAGATGGTCGACGAGAACGTGCTGGTGCTCAAGGCCCGGCGCGACAGCCTGCAGGTGGACGAAAGCCAGGTAGAGGCCATCCTCGGCCAGCGCCTCCAGGAGATCAAAACGGGAATGCCCGCCGCCGAGTTCGCCTCCATGCTGGAGCGGGCTGGCCTCAGCGAGCGCCAGCTCAAAACCCGCTACCGCAAGGATATCCGCCACAGCCTGCTGGCCGACCAGTTGCGCGGCCAACTGGCCATGCGCCTGTACGTGGGCCGCAAGGAATTGGAGACCTACCGCCAGACCTACCGGGACTCCCTGCCCCCGCGCCTCTCGCTGAGCAAGATCAGCGTCAAGTTGAAGCCCGAACCCCAGGTGATGGAGCGGGCCCGGACCCGGATCGAGGAGGTGCGCCAGAAGCTACAGGCCGGCGAGCCCTTCGCCGACCTGGCCCGCCGTTACTCCGAGGACCCCGGCAGCGCCGCCAACGGGGGGGACCTGGGCTGCTTCAAAAGCGGCCAACTGGTTCCCGAGTTCGAGGAGGCCGCCCGCCAGCTCAAGCCCGGCCAGCTCAGCGAGCCAGTGATCACCCCCTACGGCTACCACCTCATTGAACTGCGAGAGAAGCGGGAGGAGCAGCTCTGCGCCAGCCATATCCTGGCCCGCGCTCCCATGGACCAGCAGGACCGCGAGCGCACCGACGCCCAGCTCGGGGAGCTGCGGGGGCGCGCCCAGGCCGGCGAGGACTTTGCCCAGTTGGCTAGGGAATACTCCGAGGATCTCCCCTCGGCCCAGCGGGGCGGCCTGTGGCAGATCCTGCCCAAGGATCAGTTGCCCGCCTTCCTCCTGCCCCATCTCGCCCACCTGCGGCTGGGCGAGATCTCGGCCCCCTTCTTCCTCGAGGATAGCGGCCACCTGCTTAAGATTAACGACGACCAGGCTACCATCGAGAACCTGGTGCGCGAAGAAAGACTGGAGGCGGCCATGCGCCGGCTCATCGAGGATTACAGACGGCAGATCCACATTGAGGAGCGCCTTTCCGAGGAGTTTCTCCACCAACCTGCCCCGCCCCAGCAATCCAACCCCAAATAAGTGCCCCGCCGGCCATGGCTCGCCTCGACCTGTTTCTCAAGAACACCGGCCTCTTCCGCCAGCGTCGCGCCGCCCGGCTGGCCTGTGACGCCGGGCAGGTCTGGCTGGAGGGGCAACCGGCCAAGGCCAGCCACGAGGTCCGGGTCGGCGAACTCCTACGCCTGTGTACCCCCGCCGGCGAGCTGGAAGCAGAGATCACCGCCATCCCCGAACACCCGGTGTCCAAGCAGGATCGCCCACGCTACTGCCGCGTCATCCGCACCCAGAGCCATACCCCCGCCGAATGGGCCTTTGGCTTCGACGAGGAGCCACTCCCTTGAGCCCCGCCGAGCGACCCCCCTACGAGGGCCTGGCGGCCATCTACGACTACGTTATGCGCCATGTGGACTACGCCGATTGGGCCGCCCACGTCTGCGCCCTTTTCGCTCGCTTCGACCACCAGCCCCGGCACTGTGTGGACCTGGCCTGCGGCACCGGCAGCACCCTCTTCGAGCTCCAGCGCATGGGCCTGCGGGTAGGCGGGGTGGATAGTTCGGCCGCCATGCTGGCAGTGGCCCGCCAGCGCCTGGCCCCCACCGGGGCCCAGATCCCCCTCCACCACCGCGACCTGCGCCAACTGGAGGGACTGGGGCCCTACGACACCGCCCTGTGCCTCTACGACAGCTTCAACTACCTGCTCACCCCCGGGGATCTCGACCTGACCCTGACCCAAACAAGCAGTATACTATTGCCGGGAAATTTCTTTATTTTTGATGTGTGCACCGAGAAAAACTCGCTCCGCCATTTCCGCGACGTGCGCGACGAGGAGCGAGGGCCCGGCTACATCTACCGGCGCCACAGCTTTTACGACCGCGAGCAAAGGCTGCAGTACAACCGTTTCCACATCCGCTTCGACGGCCAGGAGGCGGAGTTGGAGGAGTGCCACATGCAGCGCATCTACGCAGTGGACGAGATCATCGCCCGGATCGAGGCCAGCCCCTTTGAGTTGCGGGGCAGCTTCGACGGCTTTACCTTCGCCCGCAGCTCCGAGGGCTCAGAGCGCGTCCACTTTGTCCTGCAGCGGCCCCGCTGAGGCCGGCGCCGCCCCGGGAACAGGAGCCCATGCCCGCCATCGATCTTCCTGAGTTGCCGGCCGCCCTCGCCTTCGCGCGTTCCGGTAAGAACTTTGTCCTTACCTCGCACATCAACTGCGACGGCGACGGGGTGGCAGGCTGCCTGGCCTTACAGACCATCCTACGCAGTCTGGGCAAGGAGGCCAGGGTGATCCTGCCCGATCCGCCCAATCTCCAGTACAATTTTCTCGCCGGCTGGGAGGGCATCGAGACCGCCGCGGCGCAAGCGCCAGAGCGCAAGGCCGAACACCTGATCGTGCTCGACTGCCCTTCCCTGACTCGCATCGGCGTGATCAAAGAGTATGTCGACGAAGGCACCCGGGTCCTGGTCCTCGACCACCACCAGGACAGCCAGCCTTTCGGCCACGTAAACCTGACCACCACCAAGGCGAGCTCCTCCAGCGAGTTGGTCTACCACCTGGGCGCGGCGCTCGGGTACCAGCTCACGCCGGCGGTGGCCGAGCAACTTTACATGGGCATCCTCTTCGACACCGGCGGCTTCCGCTACGCGCTGACCACCCCCGTCACCCTGGAGGTGGGCGCCCAGTTGGTGCGTGCCGGCGCCCGGCTCGACTTTGTCGCCGACCGACTCTTCAACAACCAGAGCCTGCCGGTGCTCAAGCTGCTAGGCCGGGCCCTCGAATCCCTCCAGCTCTACTGCGGCGACCGGGTCGCTGTGGTCCACCTCAGCCACGCCGATTTAGATGGGGGCATCGGCCACGTCGACGTGGTCAACTACGGGCTGATGGTGCAGAGCGTCGAGATCTCGGTGGCCCTCAAGGAACAGACCCCCGGCCAGTACCGCGTCAGCCTGCGCTCCCGTGAGCGCATCGACGTGCGCGCCATCGCCGCGGTCTTTGACGGCGGCGGCCACACCCGCGCCGCCGGCTGCCGCCTCGAAGGCAGTACCGACAAGGTGCGTGCGCAGTTGTTGGCCGAGATCGCCAAACACCTCTGAGGAGACTCCCCCAGGTGCATCTGGTAACGCTCAAAGACTGGTCCGCCGCCCAGATCCTCGAAGTGGTGGCCGCCGGCAGCGCTCTCAGGAAAAACCCCGGCCTGCACGCCAGAGCCCTGGCCGGCCGGACCCTGGCGCTGCTCTTCCAGAAGACCTCCACCCGCACCCGCTGCGCCGGCGAGATCAGCGTCGCCCAACTGGGCGGCCGCGCCCTGTACCTCGACTGGCGGAGCACCAATTTCGGCCTAGCGGACCTGGGCGACGAGATCCGGGTGCTAAACGAGTATGTGGACTTCATCGTCGCCCGCTTCCTCAAACACGACGATGTGCGCTGCGCCGCCCACGCTTCACGGGTGCCGGTGATGAACGGCTGCTGCGACCGCTACCACCCCCTGCAGATCCTCGCCGACCTGCAGACCATCCACGAGGCCCTGGGTCGGCTGGAGGGGGTGCGCCTGACCTACGTGGGGGCCCACAACAACGTCTGCAATTCCCTGATCGCCGCTGGCCTCAAGGTGGGCATGCAGGTAAGAGTGGCCACCCCCGAACCCGAGCCCCCGGCTGCCGACGCCGAGCTGTGCGAGGCCGGGCGCCGCGCCGGCCTGTACTCCGCCACCACCGACCTGCGGGCCGCCCTGGAAGGCTGCGACGTGGTCTACACCGACACCTGGATCGACATGGAGTACTTCGACGATCCGGCCTTTGCCGCCGAGAAGGAGCGCCGGCTCCAGCTCTACCTGCCCTACCAGCTCAATGCGCGGCTGCTAGAAGGCCGCGATCTGCGCCTCATGCACTGCCTGCCGGCCCACCGGGGCTATGAGATCGACGGCGAAATGCTCGACGACCCGCGCTCCATCATCATGGCCCAGGCCCAGAACCGCCTCCACAGCCAGAAAGCGGTGCTGCTCCACCTGGCCGGTACCCGCTCCTGAAGCGCCGCATGTCCCGGCGTCCGCCTCGGCTGGGTGCCCGCACCGGGCAGGGGCTGCTGGTCTGGATTCCGCTGGCGGCCGCGCCCCAACCCCCGGCAGCCGAGGAACACGGCGCCAGCGCCCATCCCGCCGCGCAAAGCACCCGGGTCTCCCGTCCCGCCAAAGACAGCACCGCCGCCGACACCACCAAACTGGATTCCGCTCTCGCTCCCCGCCCCCCAAACGCCCCCCCAGCCGCTACCGCATCATCCAGCCCTACGCGCTCGTCTCGGCCGCCGAGCGCCAGGTGGCCATCAGCCGCGGCCGCTCCAAGGTCAGTGTGGGCAGCCGCGACGTGGTGCAGCCGCGCAGCATCTTCGCGGCGGTCAACGGCGGTCTGGTTATCGGCCGGGTCCAGATCGACAGCATGGGCCACGACACCTCCTGGGTGCGACTGGTCAAACTGGAGAACGTGCTCGACCCCCGGCCCGCCCTATCCCCTTGACCGCAACTGCGAGCTGTAGCCCGTGCTGGGGACCCTGAAGACCATCCCCTTCGACGGGGGGGACGCTCCGCGGATCTCCCAGGCCCTCGAAGACCAGTTGGCTTACATGGTCGGCTTCATCCGCGCCATCCCCGAGGCCCCGGTGCTCATCGAGGGCCACAGCGACAGCGGCGGCAAGAACGGCCTGTCCCCACCCTCTCGCTGCAACGGGCCGAAAGGATCAAGACCTATCTCCACGAGCACTACCACCTTCCCAAAGCGCGGATGTACACCAGGGGCTACGGCGACACCCGGCCCCTGGCCCCCAACGCCGACGAGGCGGGCCGGCGCCAGAACCGCCGGGTCGAGATCCTGATGGTGGACGAAGTCCCTGCCTCCCCCGATACCGCCAAGGCAGCCAGGAAATAACCCTTCTTAACTCGGAGCGTACTCCATGCCTGCCGATTCCGCCTCGCTCCACGCCCTGGACGGCCAGATCGCCGTGGTCACCGGAGCTGCCCAGGGCTTGGGCCTGGGCATCGCCGAAGAGTTGGCCCGCAACGGGGCTGCGGTGGTCCTCGCCGACGTGCAGGAGGAGAAAGCCCGGGCCGCGGCCGCCGACCTGCAAGGGCAGGGGCTGGAGGTGCAGGCCGGGCGCCTGAACGTGGCCGACAGTGCGCAGGTGGAGGCTTTTTTCGACGGGGTGGTCTCGCAGCGGGGCAGGCTGGACATCCTGGTCAACAACGCCGGTGTCGGCCAGGTGGTGACCCCGCTGGTTGGACTAAGCGATCAAGAGTGGGAGCGGGTTCTGCGCATCACCCTGACCGGGACCTTCTACTGCTGTCGGAGTGCCGGCAGGCACATGGAGGGCCAGGAGTCGGGGAGCATCGTCAACATCTCTTCGATCAACGGCCAGAATCCGGCGGCCCTGGTGGTGGCTTACAACGTGGCCAAGGCCGGAGTGATCAGCCTGACCCGGAGCCTGGCCCTGGAGATGGCCGCCTACGGGGTGCGGGTCAACGCCGTGTGCCCTGGGCCGGTGTACACCGAGTTCAACCGCACGGTGATGGCCCAGCGCAGCCGGAGTCTGGGCCTGGATGAGGCGCAGATGGTCGAGCGCATCCGCAGCGCCATTCCCCTGGGGCGCTGGGGGGAGCCGGGCGACATCGCCCGCGGGGTGGCCTTCCTGTGCAGCCCGGCCGCCGCCTGGATCACCGGCGAGGTCCTGCGGGTCAGCGGCGGGCTGGAGGGGGTATCGGCCGCCCCGCCCAAACGCGGCAAGGGTTAAGGGTTTACCTTTCCCCCTGGCGCCGGTAGGCCCCGCTCCGGCCGCCTCGCTTCTCCACCAGCCGCACCTGCGAGATCACCATTCCCCGGTCCACCGCCTTGCACATGTCGTAGATGGTCAGGAGTGCCACGCTGGCCCCCAGCAGGGCCTCAATCTCCACCCCGGTGCGGTCGTCGATGCGGGCCTCGACCTCGACCTCGACCCGGTCCTCCCCCAGCGAAAACTCGATGTCGATGCCGGTGAGGTTGAGGGAGTGGCAAAGGGGGATCAGTTCCCCCGTTCGCTTAGCCGCCAGGATGCCGGCCAGGCGGGCCGCCTCCAGCACATTGCCCTTAGCCACCTTGTTCCCGGCGATCAGCCGCGCCGTCTCCGGCTTCATGGTGATCTCTCCTCGCACCCTCGCCAGGCGCCGGGTCGGCTTCTTGTCGCCCACCTCCACCATGCGCAGCCGGCCCTGGTTGTCGAGGTGGGTCAGTTTCTTTCCCATCTCCTCCTCCAAAAGAAAGGCTCCAGAGCCCCGGCGGGCGCTCTGGAGCCTGTATTCGGTTCTAGCGATTCAAGCGCTCACATGTTCTGGATAATCGCCGTGCCGAACTCCGAGCACTTCACCTCTCTGGCCCCGGTCATCAAGCGGGCGAAGTCGTAGGTGACCACCTTGGCGGAGATGGCCTTCTCCAACCCCTTGATGATCAGTTCGGCCGCCTCGTTCCAGCCCAGGTGACGCAGCATCATCTCGCCCGAGAGGATCACCGAGCCGGGGTTCACCTTGTCCTGGCCGGCGTACTTGGGCGCCGTGCCGTGGGTGGCCTCGAAGATGGCGTGGCCACTCAGGTAGTTGATATTGCCGCCCGGGGCGATGCCGATTCCGCCCACGCAGGCGGCCAGGGCGTCGCTGATGTAGTCGCCGTTGAGGTTGAGGGTGGCGATCACCGAGTACTCGGCTGGGCGGGTGAGGATTTGCTGCAAAAAGGCGTCGGCGATCACGTCCTTGACCACGATCTCGCGGCCCCCGGCCTTGATCCGGGTCCAGGGCCCCCCATCGATCAGCTCGCCCCCGTACTGGCTGGCCGCCACCTCGTAACCCCAGTCGCGGAAGGCCCCCTCGGTGAACTTCATGATATTGCCCTTGTGGACGAGGGTGACGCTGGTCCGGCCCTGAGCGATGGCGTAGTCGATGGCCGCCTTGACCAGCCGGCTGGTGCCCTCAAGGGAGACCGGCTTGACGCCCAGACCCACGGTGTCGGGGAAGCGGATTTTCTGGAAGAGTTTGGGGAAGTTTTCTTTGAGCAGCGCCTTGAGCTTGTCGGTGTCCGGGCCGCCGTGCTGGAACTCGATGCCGGCGTAGATGTCCTCGGTGTTCTCGCGGAAGATGACCATATCTACCAGCTCGGGCTGCTTCACCGGCGAGGGCACGCCCTGGAAGTAGCGCACCGGCCGCAGGCACACGTAGAGGTCGAGGATCTGCCGCAGGGCCACGTTGAGGCTGCGGATGCCGCCGCCCACCGGGGTGGTCAGCGGGCCTTTAATGCCCACCAGGTAGTCGCGGAAAGCCTCCACCGTGGCGTCGGGCAGCCAGTTCCCAGTAGTGTTGAACGCCTTCTCGCCGGCCAGCACTTCCATCCAGGCGATCTGGCGCTTGCCCCCGTAGGCCTTGGCCACGGCCGCGTCCAAGACCCGGACGGAAGCGGCCCAGATATCGGGGCCGGTGCCATCGCCCTCTATGAAGGGGATGGTGGGGCGGTCGGGCACGGCGAGCCGGCCCTCGCGCAGGGCGATGCGCCCGCCCCCAGCGGGCAGCGCAGGTTTCCATTCAGCCATTAATTCCTCCTCGGTCGCGTAGCTAACCAGAAGACAAAACTTAGCCACTTTGGCCGGCACTGGCAAACCGGGCAGGCAGCGGGACCAAGGTGCTGAGTCCTGCCGGCGACACCTCCTCCCAGTCTCCTCCAAACACCTCGGCAAAACAGCGCCCCGCCCGGGAGGCCACCTGCTCCAGGTCCGGCGGCTCCGGCAAAAGCGCCGCTAGCGAGGTGATCTCCCAGCTGTCCAGGCCGCAGGGACGGATGGCGCGAAAACCGGCCAGGTCAAGATTCACGTTCAGGGCAAAACCGTGCATGGTGATCCAGTGGCGCACGTGAATGCCGATGGCGGCGATCTTCTCCTCCCCCACCCATACCCCGGTCAGCCCGGGGCGGGCCCGGCCCTCCAGCCCATAACCGGCCAGCAGACGGATCAGCACCTCTTCGAGCCGGCGCACGAAACGATGCAGGTCCTGCTCCGCAGGGGGCAGGGCGAGGATGGGGTATCCCACCAACTGTCCCGGCCCGTGAAAGGTGACGCTGCCCCCCCTCTCCACGGCCACCAGCTCGATCCCCGGGTCCGCGGGCAGGTGCTCGGGCCGGGTGGAGCGGCCACAGGTGTAAGTGGGGGGGTGCTCGACCAGTAGCAGCAGGTCGGCAAGCTCTCCCAGCCGGCGGCGCTCCCTCACCGCCTGCTGCCAAGCCCAGGTCCGTCGGTACTCGACCCGGCCCGCCCAGCACCACAGCCCAGTAGGCATCTTTTCCTCTTGTGCCATCCTGTAGGTTATGCTATATTTAAAATTCGGATCAGAAAATTCTGGCACTCGTTATCATTGAGTGCCAATAGTTACGATACATATGTTTAACCAAAGAGGAGGGTACTAACCATGGCAGCAAAACAGCTTCAATTCGACCTTGCCGCCCGCGATGCGCTCCTGCGCGGGGTGGACAAGCTGGCCGACACCGTCAGGGTGACCCTGGGTCCCCAGGGCCGCAACGTGGTCCTCGACAAGAAGTTCGGCTCCCCCACCATCACCAAGGACGGCGTCACCGTCGCCAAGGAGATCGAGCTGAAGGACCCCTATGAAAATATGGGGGCCCAGATGGTGCGGGAAGTGGCGTCCAAGACCAGCGACGTGGCCGGCGACGGCACCACCACCGCCACGGTGCTGGCCCAGATCATCTTTCGTCAGGGTCTCAAGAACGTCACCGCCGGGGCCAACCCCATGGACCTCAAGCGCGGCATCGACAGGGCCGTCGAGGTGGTGATCGGCGAGATTAAGAAGATGAGCAAGGAAGTCAAGACTCACGAGGAGATCGCCCAGGTCGCCACCACCTCGGCCAACAACGACGCGGCCATCGGCGAGCTGATCGCCGACGCCATGGACAAGGTGGGCAAGGACGGGGTGATCACCGTCGAGGAGGCCAAGAGCACCGACACCACTCTTGAAGTGGTCGAAGGCATGCAGTTCGACCGCGGCTACCTCTCCCCTTACTTCGTCACCGATCAGGGCACCATGGAGGCAGTCCTCGAAGACGCCTATGTGCTGATCTACGACAAGAAGGTCTCTGCCGTCCGCGACCTGGTCCCCGTGCTCGACAAGGTGGCCCAGATCGGCAAGCCCCTGCTGATCATCGCCGAGGACATCGAGGGCGAGGCCCTGGCGGTGCTGGTGGTCAACAAGATCCGCGGCACCCTGCGGGTGGCCGCGGCCAAGGCCCCCGGCTTTGGCGACCGCCGCAAGGCCATGCTCGAGGATATCGCCGTCCTCACTGGCGGCCAGGTCATCTCTGAGGAAACCGGCCTCAAGCTGGAGAACGTCACCCTCAAGGACCTGGGCCAGGCCAAGCGCATCGTCCAGGACAAGGACAACACCACCATCATCGAGGGCGCCGGCAAGAACGCCGACATCAAGGGTCGCGTTGCCCAAATCCGCCGCCAGATCGACGAGACTACCTCGGACTACGACCGCGAGAAGCTGCAGGAGCGGCTGGCCAAGCTGGCCGGAGGAGTGGCAGTCATCAACGTGGGTGCCGCCACCGAAACCGAGATGAAGGAGAAAAAAGCCCGGGTCGAGGATGCCCTGCACGCGGCGCGTGCCGCGGTGGAGGAAGGGGTGGTGCCTGGCGGCGGGGTGGTCTTCATCCGCGCCCGCAAGGCCCTCGACGCCCTGAAGCTCGAAGGTGACCAGGGCACCGGGGTGGGCATCATCAGCCGCGCCCTCGAAGAGCCCCTGCGCCAGATCGCCGGCAACGCCGGCTTCGAGGGGGCCATCATCGCCAACAAGGTCAGCGAGGGCAAGGGCGCCTTCGGCTTCAATGCCCGCACCGAGGAATACGAAGACCTGGTCAAGGCCGGCATCACCGACCCGGCCAAGGTCTCGCGCATCGCCATCGAGAACGGCTCCAGCATCGCCGGTCTGCTCCTGACCACCGAGGCCCTGGTCGCCGAGATTCCCGAGGAGAAGCCGGCCCCGCCGGCCGGTGGCCCTCCGGGCGGCGACATGTACTGATCTTTTGAGCAACAGGCAGCATATAAAATAGGCGCGTGGTCCACTGCGGACCACGCGCCTATTTATATGCTCGGCGGGAGGCTTAGCCCTTTTTGCCGGGCGAGGAGGAGGGCACGAATACCGCCCCCTCCTCGACGACCAACTGGGGCGTCTCGACACTGCCGTGAAACACGGCCCCGGCGGAGAGGTAGACCCGCACCCTGGCCCGCAGCTTTCCCGTCACCCTGCCGCTGATCACCGCCTCCCCCACCTCGATGAGTCCGGCCTCCAGTTCCCCCTGCGAGCTGACTACCAGGGAAGTGGAGGCGACCCGCTCCCCTTTTACCACCCCTTCGATGCGCAGGCTGTGCTCCATTTCGAGCACCCCTTCCAGCACTGTGCCCAGCCCGATCACAGTGTGGCCCGCCCCGCCGCCCCGGGGCTCGCGCCGGGCGCTCACAGCCACAGCCTGTAGCGCTGGGGGTCGCGGCGGCGCCCGTTTTCGAGCACCGCGTAGTACAATCCGTCCCCTTCGGCGGCCCCCGACCGCCCAGACAGGGCCAGGGGCTGCCCCTTCTGGATCTGCTGGCCCGGTTTGACCAGCAGCATCTGGTTGTACCCGTACTCGCTGGCCAGTCCATTGCCGTGGTCCAGCATCACCAGGTGCCCAAGGCGCTCGTCGAAACCGGCCTTGATCACCAAGCCGGCGGCGCTGGCCCGCACCAGGCTCTGGGGCGGGAGGGCGATGAACACGGCCTGGAAATCCGCGCTGAAGGTGCGTTTCATCACCCCATTGGCCGGCCACAGGCTGGGGAACGAGCGCAGCCGGCCCCAGCGCAGCCGGTCCAGGGAGGAGACGTAGTCGACCCCCCCGCTGTGCTCGACGCTGGGCAGGGAGGCCGTCTCCAGGGCGTTTCCTTCGCCGAGGATGATGTGCAACTGCCGGTTGCTGCGCTGTAGCCGCAACAGCACCTCCTCCAGCTCGCCGATCTGGTCCATCTGCTCGCTCAGGGAGTCCTTTTCCTTTTGCAGGCGATCCACCTTCTTTTCGAGGCGGTACACCTCGGCGGTGGACCGCAGCCCGGTCACCACCAGTGTCAGCAACACCCCTGCAAGCGAGAACCAGAACCACAGGGCCGCCCGCGACAGTTTGTACTCCAGGGTGCGGTCGCTATCCTCGGCGATGAGCAGAAGGGTGAAGCGTCGGCGCTTGAACATGCAGGCGGGGGACTCAGGCTTTCAAGACCAACAGCCGGCCCACCATCTCCGACTGGGTCTGGAGCGCTTTTTTGAGGGCCACGGCCTGTTGGATAAGGGCGATCTGCTCTGCGCTTTCAACCACGGGACTGGAGGGTCCTTCGCCGGCGACCATTGCCCCCTCGACCCCGCCCTGGGCCCCTTCCCGCGCCTCGACGCGCAGGGCTGCCGAAGGCCGGGTATTGAGATTGGCGGTGTTGTGCGCCGAAGCGTCCAGACGCTGCGGGTCGAGGATCAGTCCCGAACTGAGGGCGGCGATATTGCCCAGCATGGAGGACCTTCAAACAGGTGTTTTCAGAGCCGCTGCCGGTCCAGCTCGTTGTGGACCAGGGCGATGCACTGCGAAGCGAAGAGCCGCCGCGGACCCACCGACAGAGGGCGGGCGCCCAGGCGAACCAGGTACTTGTCGGCTTTTTTCGGCATGGACAGGTGATCCGAGAACACAAAGGCCGCCGGCAGCGAAAACCGCGTGGCGCGGATGTCCTCGCCCCGGGGCTGAAGGTGGTAGAGCGGAAGGGCCGCGCTCTGCTCGCGGACCAGTTGCTCGAAACTCCGCTTGGCCACGTAGACCCCGCCGTTCACCCGCAACTCCTCACCCAGTTTCAGGTGTCGGCCGGCGCCCAGGGCCCGCTGCACCAGTTGGCAGATAGAGCGCTCGTCGAAACCGCCCAGCGAGCCGAGGGTGTCGCTCTCCAGGCGGAGGGTCCGGGGCGGGTCCGGGGCGCCTTCGAGGACGAGGTGAAGGGCGATGGCGGGCCGGATCTGCCCGGAGATGAACAGCGCGTTGGCCACGCAGTGGGCCGCGATTTCCAGATGGCCGGCCCGGGCCAGATCGTCCAGGGAAAACGCAGGAGAAGTGGGGGCCTTGCGCGCCCGCAGGATGAAGACTCTCCCGCCGGCCTGATTCACCGGCGCTTGCCCGCCGCTTTGGCGGGCGGCAGCATCTTAAGCTTTTCCCGGGCCAGTTTGGCCTCGGGGGATTCGGGAAATTTCTCGATCACCTCGCGCAGCGTGGCCACGGCCTTGGCCTGTTCCTTTTGTTCGGCCAGGGCGTAGCCCAACTTGAGCAACCCCCCGGGCGCCTTGTCGCTCTGGGGATATTCTTTCAGCAGTCGCTGGAAGGTCTGGACGGCCCGGGGGAAATCCTTCTGCGCGTAATAACACTCGCCCAGCCAGTAGCAGGCGTTGTCGGCCACCTCGGACTGGGAAAAATGGTCAAGAACCTGGGTGAACTCGGCAATGGCCAGGGCGTAGTTGCCGGCCTCCATGTCCTCGCGGGCCAGGTTGTACAGTTCCAGGGGATCGGCCAGCAGCAGGGCCGGCGAGGAGGAGCGGTCGGTGTCGGCTGGCGCAGCGGCGGGGCGCCCCGCGGGGGGGCGCCCCTTGCCGCCGCTGGAAAGACGCACGGCTTCCAGGTCCTTGGCCAGGTCGGCCAGGCGCCTGGCCACGTTGTCGAGCCGGTCCTGCACTTGCTGCACCTGCCGCTTGAGGTCGTCGCTGTCCGTGGACCCTTGGATCCACCGCCTTTCGCTTTCGACCTCGCGAGTGCGCAGGAGGCTGTCCAGGGCAGCCATCTGCCTGGACAGTTCCTGGTTTTCCAGACGCATCCGCTTGAGGGTGGTCTGCTGGGCGCAACCAGCCGCGCCTAGCCATACCAACCCCAAGAGCAAGGTGCCTAAACGCATGCGGGACCTTAGGGAGCGGCGACGATCTCGACGCGCCGGTTCTTGGCCCAGGCCGCCTCGGTGTGGCCAGCGTCGGCGGGACGCTCCTTGCCGAGGCTGACGGTCTTGATGCGGTCGGCGGCCACCCCGGCCTTGGCCAGGAAACCCTTGGCGCTGTCAGCCCGCTTCTGGCCCAGAGCCAAATTGTACTCGGCGGTGCCCCGCTCGTCGCAATGCCCTTCAATGGTCACCTGGATATCCGCATTGGCCTTCAACTTGTCGGCGCTGGCCGTCAGGCCCGCCTTCTGGTCGTCGCGGATATTGGCCTTGTCGTAGTCGAAGTAGGTGGTCTCGTAGTTGCGGGCGGCCCGCTCCTCGGCTTCGGCCTTCATCCGCGCATCAGCCTCGGCGTCCTGTTTCAGCTTGGCCTCCATGTCTTCCTTGGCCTTGAGGGCCTTGGCCTCGGCTTCGGTCTTAATCCGCTCGGATAAGGCTTTGGCCTCGGCTTCGGCCTTGGCCTTGTCCATCTCGCCCTGCATGGCCTGCTGCACGGGTTTGCTGCCGCAGCCGTAGGCCAGCACGCTGGCCGCCGCAATGCTGCCGATCAGCATCAACTTGGTGAAACGGGTGGATTTGCTCATTATGCATCCTTTCGGTGAGGGTATGAGGAACGTGCGGTGAGTGGAAGAATGCTGCATTCTCATTTGCGAATGGCCTCCTTTCAGTATCGACGCGCCGACCTACCGGGTGCCAGCCTTAAAGGGGGACCAGGCGGGCATCTCGTTTTCGCCTCCATAGGTGAGGCGCCGCAGGTTGCTCCCGTCCCAGTTCATGGCGTAAATCTCATAGTTGCCGGTGCGGTTGGAACTGAAGGCCAGTTGCAGCCCATCGGGCGACCAGCAGGGGTTCTCGCTGCTGCCTCCCGAGGTCATGCGCACCGGCGTGCCCCCCTCCAACTCGACCACAACCACGTCGAAACCGTCGAAGCCCCGCCGCACGAAGGCCAGGCGCTTGCCATCGGGCGACCAGGTCGGCGAGCCCTCGTACGCGTCGGGCTCCCAGGTCAGGCGCCGCACGTCCGAACCGTCGGCGTTCATCAGATACACCTGCGGCGACCCAGTGCGGTCCGAGGTGAAGGCGATCTGCCGGCCATCGGGCGACCAGGCCGGCTCGGAATCGACCTCCGGGTGATCGGTGAGCCGCTGTATCTGCCACCCCGGCACGGTGACGGTGTACAGATCCGTGCTGACCTCGCCGCTCATCGCAAACAGTACCCGCCGCCCGTCGGGCGACCAGGTCGGCGCCGTGTTCGAAGACGAAGGGGTGCGGATCGGGGTCTTCACCCCGGCCACCAGATCGGCGGCGAAGAGCTGCCAGCCACTGTTGCGCATCGACGAGTACACCAACTGCCTCCCATCGGGCGACCAGTCGGGCGAGTAGTTGATTGTCCGGTCGTTGGTCACCGGCCGCGGATCGTAGCCGTCGTACCCCATGACATAAACTTCTTTGTCACCCCGCCGCTTGGAGACAAAGGCGATCTGGGTGAAGGCGATCCCCTGCTGCCCGGTCAGGGCGTAGACAATGTCGTTGCTGAGCCGGTGAGCCGCCTCCAGGGCCTGGCCCTGGTCTACCGGATACCCCTTGGCGATCAGCACCCGCTGGTCGGGCAGCCGGTAGAGGGTGGCGAAAAGCTCGGTCCGCCCTTCCCGCTGCCGCATGGCCCCCCGCAACAGGGCCCGGGCCCCAGCCGCCCCCCAGCGCTCCAGCACCGGACCGAAACCGGTGCTGTCCACCTGTAGCGAATCCCGCAGCACCTCGAAGCGCCCGCAGTTGCGCAGATCGTCTCCCAGAAAGGTGGAGACCATCTTGGCCCGCTGCTCCAGCTCGGCGTCCCCGCCCTCGCGGGAGATGTCTAGCACCGCCAAGGGCAGCAGCCGGCCGCTGCCCTTGATACTGAGGTGGACCACCGGGGGCAGGCCCTGGGTGTCGGCAGGCGCGGCGGCCGGGGGGGTCTGGGCCCAGGCCGCCCACACCAGCCCCAGGCCACCGAGCGCTGCCCCGCTAATTTTCCGTAAAGTCCAGATACACCCCAAGCTGATCGCCCTTGAACCCTTCTGGCAAAACCGGCAGCGGGTCCACCTCTTCCACCGCCTGGCGCGCGGAGCGGTCGAAGGTGTTGTCACCCGAGGACGCCCACACCTGCACGTCGAGCACGGACCCGTCTCTTATGATAGTAAAGAGTATGGTCGTTTTCAATACCCCCGAGTGGGGGCCCACCACTGGCTGCCGCCAGGCATCGGTGATCCGACCCGTCATGTCCCCCAGATAATCGTAGTCATCGAAAACCGCGTCCAGCGCCAGCCCTTCGGCAACCTTGTTCTGCCCGCTGCTCCCCTTCTGCACCGCGGGCTTGGGCTGCTGCTTGGCGGCGGTCTTGGCGGGCTTCTTGGTGCCCTTGGGGGACATGGCCTCGGTGGAAGGCGCCGTGTCCACCTTCTGGCCGCTGCGCTGCTTGGTCTTGACCGTCTCGGTCTTGGGCACCGCCTGCGAGGGTTTGTTCTCCCCTTTGGTCTTTCGGCTGCGGTCCTGCTGCCCGACCGGCCGCACCAGATCGACGCTGTGGACCTTGCTCGGCAGGGGGGGCGGCGGCCCGGTGCGGCTGAAGCCGATGGCAAAACTGGCCAGGGCCAGCAGGTGCCCGATGAGCGAGATCAGCACCGACTTCTTCATCCCCGCCTCAGCGGCCTTTGCTTTTTTCCGGTACCCCCTGCACCACCAACCCCAGTTGGTCCACGCCGGCCCCCTTGATCCGATCCATCACTTCCATAACCCGCCCATAGGGCACCTGCTCGTCGCCCTGCAGAAACACTACCCCCCGGTCGCCCAGGCGCACCCGGGCGGCGGCGAACTTCGCATCGAAGTCCTTGATGTTGACCTTTTCTTTATCGATGAGGATATCGTCGGCGCCTTTGACGGTAATCGTCAACCCCTCTTTGCCTTCGGCCTGGCCCATCGTCGATTTGGGGAGGTTTACCTCCACCTGCTGGAGCAGGGCCGGGGCGGTGATCATGAAGATGATCAGCAGCACCAGCATCACGTCCACCAGGGGGGTGACGTTGATGTCCGAGAGGGTGCGCCGCCCGCTGCGCCCGCCGCCGAAGCTCATGGCCGGCCGCCGCCCTGGAGCATGCCCATCATCTCTCCGGCGAAGCGCTCCAACTCCCGCCGGGTGGCCTCGACACGGCCGAGAAAATGATTGTAGGCGATCACCGCCGGGATGGCCGCCACCAGGCCGGCGGCCGTGGCGATCAGGGCCTCGGCGATGCCTGGGGCCACCACCGCCAGGTTGGCCGAGCGCTGCAGGCCGATGCTGCGGAAGGAGTCCATGATCCCCCACACCGTGCCAAACAGACCCACAAAGGGGCTCACGTTGCCCACCGTCGCCAGAAAGGCCAGATTCTTCTCGATCTGCCCCAAGAGGTCGCTGGCCACCCCCCCTACCGCTTTCCACAGGTCTTCGCGGGTCCCGCCCCAGCCCCGGCCCCGGTACACCAGGTCGTAGCTGGCCAGGAAAAGCCCGCACGTCGGCGTGGTTTTCATGGTTTTGGCCTGCCGGTAGAGTTCGGCGGCGTCGGCCCCGGAGTGGAACAGCTTCATGAAGGCCGCCGAATCCTCCCGGATGCGTTTGAAGTCGGCATATTTCTGGACCATGATGGCCCAGGAGACTACGGAAAAGACCAAGAGTAACAACATCACCCCCTTGCCGACGGGCCCGGATTCGGCAATGAGGGTCAGTACACTGTCCGACAAAGCTTCGCCTCCCCCACCTTATATCTATAACACTAGATTATTGAATGATAAGGTTATGCCCTGATTTATACAAGCCTGGACCCGGCGCTTGCCCCAGGGGTCTCATTGCGCTAATTATTCTCTCCGACCTATCATAGGACGCTTTCCTCACACCCGGAGGTTCCCCATGCCCGCCCCCCGCCACCAGCGCCTCGCCCAGACCACCTACACCTTTGGCGGCCACCTGGCCGAGTACCTGCAAGGGGTCAGCGACCAGTGGTTGCGGCCGGCCCCCCGCGCCAACCCGGCCATGCTGGAGATCTTCGGCGACCGCGACCGCCTGCCCCGACGCAACCTGGTGCCCTGGGCAGGCGAGTTTGCCGGCAAGTACCTGACCAGCGCCGTGCAGATCCTGCGCCTCACCGCCGATCCCGCCCTGCGGGAGGGCATCGCCGCCTTCGTCAAACACCTGGTGTCGCTGCAGGCCGAGGACGGGTATTTGGGACCCTGGCCAAGGGCCAACCGCCTGACCGGGGCGGCGCCCAACGTCATGGGCCAGGAGGGGCTCACCTGGGACGCCTGGGGTCACTACCACGTCATGCTGGGCCTGCTTTTGTGGCATGAGGAGAGTGGGGACCGCCAGGCCCTGGCCTGCGCCCGGCGCATCGGCGACCTCTGCTGCGACAAATTCCTCGGCGCCCGGACCCCGCGCCTGGTGGACACCGGCAGCACCGAGATGAACCTGGCCCTGATCCATTCCCTCTGCCTGCTCTACCGCCGCACCAAAGCCCAGCCGTACCTGGACATGGCCCTGCAGATCCTGGAGGAGTTCGCCGCCCTCGCCCCCGACGGCAGCCACCTGGCCGGCGACTACCTGCGCAGCGGCCTGGACGGCCGCGAGTTCTTCCAGACCCCCAAGCCGCGCTGGGAGAGCCTGCACCCCATCATGGGCCTGGCCGAGCTGTACTGGCTCACTGGCCGCGACGACTGCCGCCGGGCCTTTGAGCACCACTGGTGGAGCATCGCCAAGCTGGACCGCCACAACAACGGCGGCTTCTCCTCCGGTGAACAGGCCCAGGGCAACCCCTACCACCCTGGGGCCATCGAAACTTGCTGTACGATCGCCTGGGCCGCCATGAGCGCTGAGATGCTGCGCCTCACCGGCTCTTCGGTGGTGGCCGACGAGTTGGAACTGGCTACCCTCAACTCCATCCTCGGCCTGCACTCCCACACGGGTCGCTGGGTCACCTACAACACCCCCATGGACGGGGTGCGCAAAGCCAGCGCCCACGACATCGTCTTCCAGGCCCGCGAAGGCAGCCCGGAGCTGAACTGCTGCAGCGTCAACGGCCCGCGCGGCCTGGGGCTGATCGGCGAGTGGGCCCTGATGCAGGGGGAGGAGGGGCTCTTCCTCAACTGGTACGGACCTTCGACCCTGGAGGCCGAAACGGCCTGGGGCCGAGTGCGCCTGGCCCAGGAGACCGAGTACCCGCGCAGCGGCCGGATCAACCTGCGCGTGAGCCCGGCCAAAGCCGCAGAATTCGCCCTGCACCTGCGCCTCCCCTACTGGTCGGCCCGGACGAGGGTCCGCCTCAATGGCCAAACCCTGCGCGGGGCGCAGCCCGGCGCGTACCTGAAACTGGACCGCAGGTGGAAGCGGGGGGATAAGATCGAACTGGATTTAGATATGTCGCCGCACTACTGGGCCGGCGAACGGGAATGCGAGGGCCGCACCTCGGTGTACCGCGGCCCGGTGCTGCTGACCTACGACCGCCGGCACAACGAGATGGACCCCGAGGACCTGCCCGAGCTGGACGCCCGCGCCCCCAAAGGCCGGCTGCTGCCCAACCAGGACTGGCTGCCCACCCAGGTGCTGGCCGAGTACCAGGCCGCCGATGGCCGCCGGCTGCGCCTGTGCGACTTTGCCAGCGCCGGCGAGGGAGGCTCGCCCTATGTCTCCTGGCTGAAGGTCAGAAACGCCCCGGCGACGCCCTATTCACCTGCCAATCCCCTGCGCAGCGGCAGGACGTAGGGGAGTACGGGGCAGTCGCCAGGTCAGCGCTGCGGCAGGTGGCAGGCCCTATTCCGGGGCAGGCCGGACCGGGAAACGCTAGGGCCTGTCTGCAAACTCCATTCTGGCGTCGCCCGGCTGCAAGCGGCGCGTTCTGCGTTGCCCTCATTCGGCGTATTTGAGGTTCAATACGCCTGCTTCGGGCGCCTTGCCCGCACCGCTTTCGCTCGGGCTTGGGCCTAAAAGCGACTTTTCAGACAGGCCCTAGCGCTCCTCCAGCAGCCGCATGGTTGCATCCGCCTCGCGCAGGCGCTCGGCCACCGTGAGGGCGATGCGGGCGAAAACCCGGACCCCCAGGGTGGGGTCGGCCAGGGACTGGGCGTTGAACTGGGCGCGGTGGAGCACGTACAGGTCCGTAGTCTCCTTGGCCTCCACGTCGGCCGAGCGGAAACCGTGGTCGAGGAAGGCGATCTCCCCAAAGAAGTCCCCGCTCCCCAGGGTGGCCAGGTGGTGGTGCTTGCCGCCTTCCAGGGGCAGCAGGATGCGCACGCTGCCGCGCCGCACCAGGTAGAGTTCGTCCCCTGAATCACCCACCGAAAAGATCCGCTGCCCTGGCTGGACGGTCATCTCCCGCATGCAGGCAGTGAGGGCGGCCAGGGTGGAGGCGGCGAATTCGCGGAAAAGATAGATGTCCTTCAGGTCCAGCGGCTTTTCCTCCCCCCCCTTGGCCACCCCCGCCGCTGCCAGAATCCGGTCCTCGATCCACTCCAGGGCGCTGTCTAAGTTCTCGGCGATCAGGACCCCCCCTCCCAGGGCAGAATCTTCCAGCTCGGTCAGGTAGTGGCCGAAATCCCCCTTGTCCAGCCGGCCCGAGGGCGTGCCGCAGAAGAGCAGCCGCCCGCCCCGGTCGGAGAGCTGGAGCTGCAACTGCTGGAAGAGGTGAGCGGCGCTGTAGTCGAGCGACTGGACCCGGCGCAGATCGAAGAGCAGGTAGCGCCTGGCCGACAGCTCAGGCTCCAGTTGCAGGAGCAGTTGGTCGGTGGTGCCGAAGAAGAGATGTCCCTGGAGTTCGCAGTAGCCCCCCTGGTTTCCCTGGTCGCGGAGGATGGCCCGCTCCTCGGGGAGGCGCCGCGTTTTGGAGGAGAACTGGTCGAGGGAGAGCTTGCGGCGGATGACCGGGGTCTGGATCTGGTGGCGGACGAAGAGGGCGACCGCCAGGGCCACCCCCACCCCGAAGGCGGCGATCAGGTCGATGGCCACCGCGGCGGCGATCACTGCCCCGATCACCGCCAGGTCCAGCCGGCCGGCCGGGGTGCGCAAGAGCCGCAGCAGGCTCTTGTCGAACATCCGCCAGGCCACCACCAGGAGGATGCCGGCCAGAGCACCCACCGGCACCCAGGCGATCAGCCGGCCCAGAAAGAGCAGGACCAGTACCACCAGCCCCCCGGCGATCAGGCCGGAGCGCCAGGTCCGCCCGCCGCTGGTCACATTGACCAGGGTGGGGCCGGTGGTGCCGGCCCCCGGGAACCCGCCCACCACAAAGGCGGCCAGGTTGGCCAGGCCCTGGCCCCGCAGCTCGCGGTCCGAGTCGGGGCGGCGGCGGGTCAGGGTGCCCAGCACCACGCAGGTCTTCATGGTGTCGATGGACAGGAGCATCGAAAGCGTGAGGGCCGGGAAGAACACCAACTCGACCGAGGCCAGGTCGAGCGCCCCCAGCGAGCTGATCCGGCCGGTCATCGCCCCGATCAGGGAGCCGGAGGCCGGGATGGGGCCGATCACCAGGGCGTTGCCGTGCAGGCTCAGGAGCTGGGGGGAAAACAGGGCGATGGCGAAATAGGCGAGGATGCCGCTGGCCAGGCCGAGGATGGCCGCCGGCACCTTGTGGGTGAAGCGCGGCCCCAGCCCCGTGACCGCCATGGTGACCAACCCGACGACGAGCCCCTGCCATTGCCATAACTCCGGGGCGGCCAGGCCCTGGGCCAGGTGCGTGCCCGGCGGCAGGCCCAGGAGCTTGGGGAGCTGGCCCAGGGCGATGAGGACCCCCACCCCCGAGAGATAGCCGCTGACCACCGAGAAGGGGATGTACTTGATCAGCCGCCCGCCCCCCAAGACGCCGTAGAGGAGTTGCAGACCGGCGGAAAACAGGGCGGTCAGGGCCAGCAGGGAAGGGATGGCGGCGGGATTTATCCCAGCGCCGACCTTGCCCGAAAGCAAGGCTGCCACCAGCGCCGAGAGAACCGCCGCTGCCGGCGCGCAGGGGGCCGAGATCAGGCCGGGGGTCCGCCCGCAGAAGGGGGCGACCAGACCGAGGGCAGCGGCCCCCAGCATGCCGGCCAGGGCACCCTGGCCGGCGTATTCGGGGCCCAGCGCCGTGTAGACCAGCACCCCGAAGGCGATGGCGGAGGGCAGGGCCACCAGCATGGCGGCCAGCCCGCCCCACAGATCGTCGATCCAGGGCGAGGGCGCGGCCGGCGGGGGGGTGGGACTGCTCCCCGGCACAGGCGCCTCCCTTACCCAAAGACCCGCTGACTGAGCTGGTGGCCGGCGATGAACTCCCAGTCGTAGCTGACCCCCAGCCCTGGCCCCTGCGGCACCGGCACGCAGCCGTCCTTCTCCAGATCCTGGGGCTGGTCCGAATAGCCGCAGGTGTACACCGGCGGCACGATGTTGGCCATGCCCGGGCCCATCAGCGCCATCTCGTACAGGTGGGTGTTGCGGATGGCCGACATGCAGGCGCGGTGGGCCGGCCCGCAGGCATGTAACTGCAGATCGAGGCCCACGCCCTCGCAGAAGTGGGCGATCTTCATCACCCCGGTGATACCCAGGTCGTACTCGGGGTCGGCGTGGATCATGTCGCAGCCGCCCTGGAGCAGGAAGCTGGCCTTCTGTTCCAGGCCCCGCACGTGCTCGCTGACCAAAAGCGGGGTGGCCAGCTTCTCGCGCAATCGCTGGTGCCCGTACGCCGACACCGCCGCGTCGCGATAGGGGTCCTCGTACCAAAAGTATCCCGCCTCGTCGCAGGCCCGCCCCAGGATCAGCGCGTCGGTCCAGGTGCGCAACTGACAGGCCGGGTCCACCATCAGCTTCCAGGCGTCGCCCACCTTCTTCCGCACCCCCAGCACGTTCTTCACCTCGCGCTCGATATTGCCGTCGTTCCAGCCGTGGATCTTGAAGCCGGCAAACCCGGCGTCGCGGCAGGCCAGGGCAAAATCGGCGAAAGCCTCGGGGGTGTCGAGGCCGCCCTTGGCGGTCTGGCCGTGGTAGGTGCTGGCGTAGGTGGGAAGGCGCCGGCGGTACCCGCCCAGCAGGGCCGTCACCGACATCCCGTGCCTCTTGCCGGCCAGGTCCCACAGGGCGATGTCGATGGGGCCGTGCCCCATGTGGTCGTAGGCGCGGATCTCGCGCTTGAGGTCGTCGTAGATCTGCTCGCGGTGGTCCGGGTCGCGGCCGATCAGCAGGGGGGCCAGCATGGTGGCCTGGGCCAGCGTGGAAGGGGTGCCTACCCAGTGGGTGACGTACTCGCCCGTGGCCCCATCGTCGCTGTGGATACGCAGGGCAAAGCGCCGGGCAGCAAATGTGCTGCCTTTGACGTAGGCCATATTGCCCACCCCGGCGGCGGCCTGTTCCAGCCCCAGATCGGGCACCTCGAAGTTGAACTCGGTGATCTCGACGCGTCGGATAGTCGCCATGGAATTGGATTGGGATTGGGGTGAGGAGGAGAACTCGCCCTGCAACAAAGGCACATTCGCGGCGGGATGTCAAGCAGGAGAACTGAGGTGTCGCCCTCACACTCCTGTTGCCCTCTGGTGACACTCCCTTCTCTGAGGGCCAGCCCTTCCCCTCGGAAGACAACTGGCATCGCTCTTGCGTTTATCGCGGCCAACTGACCAGCGGCGGGGAGATGACCCCGCAGGGCTTTCCCGGGGAGTGGGAGGGAAGGGAAGGATGCGGGAGGGGTTGAAGGGAGAGCGGCGCGAAGCGAGCAGAGCGGCAAGTCCGCGCCTTGGGAAAGGCCGGAGTGGGTCGCTCCCTGACGCCCTGGTGGCCCGCCACCCTTTCGGAACCCCGCTATGCCCGCAGTAGTGCTCAGCGCCGCGACCCTGGGAATCGACGCGTACCTGGTCCACGTGGAGGTGGACACCGACCGCCAACTGCCCTCCTTCACCGTGGTCGGCCTGCCCGACAGCGCGGTGCGCGAGAGCAAGGAGCGAGTCATGGCCGCCCTGTGCAACGCCGGGTACGAGTGGCCCCGCCGCCGCGTCACCGTCAACCTGGCTCCCGCCGACATCCGCAAGGAGGGCTCGGCCTTCGACCTGCCCATCGCCGTGGGCATCCTGGCCGCCTCCGGCCAAGTGCGCGCCCCGCGCCTGGCGGACTTTGCCCTGCTGGGCGAACTCTCCCTCGACGGGGCCCTGCGCCCGGTCCACGGGGTGCTCTCCGCGGCCCTGGGCCTGCGCACCCACCGCCTCCAGGCCGGTGAGCACTTCGCCGTCCAGAAGATGCTCTTCGCCAAGTAATCCCGCTTCACCGCACCACAAACACCGAGGCCCGGCGGGGAAACCTGCCGGGCCTTGCTGTTTCCCTGGATCAGCGTGTCTGTGCTGACCCGCTCACGCGTACTCAGCCAACAGCGTGGCGGCAGGTAGCGCCTCGACGGCGGCGGCCAGCGGATAACGCCTGTTGCCGTAGTGGACCACGAAACCCTCGGTGACGACGCCGTCAGCCAGGCCGGCGATGAGCCCGGAGGCATCTGACCGGCTGACCGAGGCAGCGCACTTGAACTCGTAGCCGATTCGGCGCCCGCCCCGCTCCACGATCAGATCGATCTCGACGCCGGTGCGCGTGCGGTAGAACCAGAACTGGCTGGCGGCGTGGCGCAGTTTCTCCAGGGTGATGAGCTGCTCCACCAGGTAGCCTTCCCAACTGGCGCTGCGGCGGGGCGACTGCAACAGATCGCGCTCCTCGCGGATGCCCAGCAGGTAGTGGAGCAGGCCGCTGTCCCGCACGTAGACCTTGGGGGTCTTTACCAGGCGTTTGCCCAGGTTCGCAGCCCACGGCTGCAGGCGGCGGATGAGGAAGTGCCCTTCGAGGAGGTCGAGATAATGCCCCACCGTGTGGTAGGTGACCCCCAGCGAACGCCCCAGCTCAGAGGCGTTGAGCAGGCCTCCGTGCAGGTGCGCCAGCATGCCCAGGAAGCGCCGCATCTCAAAGGAAGAGGTCCGCAGCCCGTAGCCGGCCAGGTCACGTTCGACCAGGGCCTGGACATACTGCTCGTGCCAGCGCAGCCGGCGCTGGGCATCGGCCTCCAGGCAGGCATCGGGAAAGCCCCCCCGCAGCCAGTACTCGCCCAGGTCGGTGATTTGGTCGGTGACTTCGGGGTAGAGGAAGGGGGTGAGTTCGGCGACAGCCACCCTGCCGGCCAGGCTGTCGGACACCTGGCGAACCAGCGCCGGGTTGACGGAACCGAGCAGATAGAACCGGCCGGTCTGGCTGCGTTCCTGGTCGATGAAGGAGCGCAGGACCGCGAAGAGTGCGGGAATCCTCTGCGCCTCGTCCAGCACCAAAGGTCCCCCGATGCGGCTGAGGGCCAGTTCGGGGTCGGCGGCAAAGACCTGGTAGTCGGAAGGCCTTTCCAGGTCGAAGTAGGTCCCCTCGATGGAGTGCCGGGCCAGGGTGGTCTTGCCGCATTGGCGGGGACCCAGGATCAGGATTGCCGGGAACTGGGTAGCGAGGGTGGCGATGAGGGAGCGCACAGCACGGGAAATCATTATGACAATATAGAAATGGAATTTCTAATCAGCAAGAGCCCGAATATTCCGCGCCCAGAAGTGCTTCGAGAGCATCGCCGGCTGGCCTCTTTGGCGATACTGATCTACTCTTTGCCTAGTTCTGGGGTTTGCCTACCTTAAGCCCCAGGGCACCTCCGCTCCCTCCTTACCCCCGACAAGATGACCCCATGACCGCCCCCCATCCCCGCCTCTACTGCACCCCCGCCGACCTGCCCCGCCTGCGTGGCCTGCGCAGCCAGGGACTGCACGCGCACATCTGGAAAAACCTGGAAGACTCAGCCCAATGGTGCCTAACCCAGACACCCCGCCGGGAGCGCATCGCCCCCATCGCGCCCGACCCGATCTACGAGAACCTCTACGACCGCTTCTACGCCATCATGGGGGACCTGGCCATCGCCGAGCATTTGGCTTTCGCCTATGCGCTGAGCGGAGCAGCGGAGTACGGGGAGGCGGCCCGCCAGTGGACCCTGGCCAGTTGCCGGGCCTGGAGCGCCGAAGGGGAGGAAGCCCCGGACGGGGGCAAGGCGTACGCGGTCTCGCGCCTGCTCAAGGCCATCGCCACCGGGTACGACCTGGTCTGGGAGCGCTTCGAGCCCGCCGAACGCGAGGAGATCCGCCAGACCCTGGCGCGTATCTGCCAGAACTACTGGGCGCACTACTTCTCCACCCCGGCCATTGCCGGCCCCCAGTTCCACACCCACCATGCCGTGGTGGAGTGGAGTTCCTTCGGAGTGGCAGCCCTGGCCCTCCTGGACGAGGCACCCGAAGCCGAGGTCTGGCTGGAGGCAGCGACGAAGAAATTCGAAGAGCACCTGCTGCCCCTGGGCCTGGCCGCCGACGGAGCCCAGGTCGAAGGCGCCACCTTCTGGGCCTCGACGATGCAGTACCGACTCTTCTTCATGGATGCCCTGCGCCGGGTCACTGGCCGCGACCTCTTCGGCCAGTACGCACCATACATGCGCGCCGACCTGGCCCTGGCCGGGGTGGCCGCGTACAAAGAGCCCGGCCACGACCAGGACCATCAGAGCGTGATCCTCGAGCCCAGCTACGGCCAGCTCGACTACTACGCCCCGGTGCTCCTGGCCCTGGCCCGCCAGTACCGCCGGCCCCTGCTGCAGCATCTGGCCCAATGGGACCAGTCCCTGGGCGCCCTGCAGCATACCCGCTACGTCACCCCGCACGGCGAGGTGCTGCGCTTTTCATTGGGCGGGTACGCCTACCTGTGGTGCGATCCCGAGCTGCCGGCCCAGGTGGAGGAGGCGCCGCTCTCCTACCACTTCCCCTCGGTGGACGAGGCGTACCTGCGGGTGTCGTGGGAACCGGGCGACCTGCTGGTGGGGGTGCGCAAGGGGGAGGTGGTGGTGCACGCCGGCGGCCAGACTCTGCTGGTCGAACCCATCGCCTGGCGCGAGCCCCCCGCCGGCCTGGCCATCGAGGTTGTAGAGGACAGCGGGGACATGGCCCGCATCCGCTGTGCCGGCCCCGAGGGCCGCTCGCTGGACCTCACCTTGCACCGTCCCTCGCGCACCCTGCGCCTGGTGCGGCGCGTCCCCGGCCCCTGGCAGTGGTGGAGCCACACCTGCCCCACGGTGGATGGCGATAACCTGAAATGGGATCAAGTGCAGTTGCAGGTGCAGGCCGGCGCCATGCAGACCCTCGACCCGGCCGGCTTCACCACCCAGCTCTCCGTGGGTTACGGCAAACTGCCTATGGCTGACCCGGCGCCCAAGAAGCTGCCGCTGGTGACGATGATCCCCGACCGCCACGGCCTGATCACCCTCGAACTCCACGCCCCCACTCTTATAGGACCCCCGCTGAGATGAATCCCAAAGCCACTCCCAAAGGCGAGATCCACGTCGAGCGCCGCGCCCCGGGCCGGCCCCACCAGGGCAAGGTCCTGGCCGCCATCCAGCCCCACTCCGACGACATGCCCATCTACAGCTCGGGCACCATCGCCAAGCTCATCGACGAGGGCTATACCGCGTACCTCATCCAGGTGACCAACGACGAGAAGTGCGGCCCCACCCCCAGTTTCGGGGAAACCATCCTGGCCAACGAGCGCGACGTCGAAGCCCTGGCCAGGGTCATGGGTTTCAAACAGACCTTTTATCTGGGCTATCGCAACCACCTAATGGACGAGGCCCCGGCGGTGGAGATCCGCGCCCGCATGATCTTCCTCATCCGCGCCCTCAAGATCGACACCATCTTCACCTTCAACCCCTGGGGCCACGGCGAGGAGAACCCCGACCACTATGTCACCGCCCAGGCGGTGGAGGCAGCCTGCTGGATGGCCGGCAACCCCAAGGACTACCCCGAGCACCTCGCCGCCGGGGTCATGCCCTACTACGTGAAGGAGAAATACTACTGGACCGCCCGCCCCGGCCAGCCCTACAACCGGGTGGTGGATATCAGCGACTTCATCGAGCAGCGCATAGAAGCCAACCGCGTCAACCAGGCCCAGGGCCCGGCCGGCAGCCAAGGCTCGCGCCTCAAGGCCCGCCTGGCCGCACAGGGCCTGCACCTGCCCGAACTGGGAGCGGACGACGACACCGCCGACCGCGAGTACATCCGCCTCTTCTGCTGCACCGCCGCCCGCGAACTGGGCCAGCAGTACGGGGTGCAGTACGCCGAGCCCTTCTACCACGTCGGCCCCGCCGGCAGCGTCTACGGCTTTGCCACCGGCGAGGAGATCCAAGCCTACATCGACGCCCACGCCCGCCCGCTCAAGTGAGGTGCGTATGTTCGCGCTCAAGCCGGATTACGAACAGGTGATGGACCGCTACGAGGCCTGGTGGGACACCCAGCACCTCGTGGCTGCCGGCCACCTGCCGGGGCAGGTACCACATCCCTTCCAACGATTTTTCCTGCATGCTCTCGGACCAGCTCTTCGCCGAGATCTTTTTGCCCGGCATTGTGCGCGAGTGCAGCCACATGGACCACTGCATCTACCCCCTCGACGGCCCCCAGGCCCTGCGCTACCTCGACACCCTGCTGGAATTGCCCCAGATCCACGCCATCCAGTGGGTGGCCGGCGCCGGCCATGACCACTGGGCCGACTGGGTGCCGATGTACCGGCGCATCCAGGAGGCCGGCAAGGGTTTCTGGATCGGCGTGCCCGCCGCCGAACTGCACCAGCTCTTCGCCGCCCTGCGGCCCGAGGGCGCCTGGCTCACCGTCTCGGGCATCGGGGACGAGGACTCGGCCCAGGCCGCGCTCAAGGCGATATCGCGTTGGAGAAAATGACGGCGGGGGGGTAAAAGCAGGGGCGGGGCCGCCCCTCAGAACACGATGCTCGACACCGCCTTGGAGATCAGGGCCACGGCGATGGAACTCATGCCCACCAATCCCATGCCGCAGGAGTAGCCGGCCAGCAGGATGGGGGTGTAGACCCGCCAGCGCGCCTCGCCGAAGCGGCGTTCAAAGTAATAGCGGCCCAAAAGGGCGCCGGCCAGGTTGAGCATGGAGAAGTGGGGCCAGGCCCCCAGGCCGCCGACGAAGCCGTAGAAGAGGGTGATGGGCGCCCGCAAAAGCGAGACCAGACCCCACACCCCACAACTGCCCAGGAAACCCACCAGCACGTAGTCCCCCCGCACGATGCCCTGGATCAGGCTTTGCCCGCCGGCCTCGGGCAAGGTGGACTTGACCCAGAAGCTTTGCATGGTGGCGTGGAAGGGCCAGAACTTCTGCACGAAGGGATAGGTCGAGGAGGGGATGGGCCCCAGCTTCCAGATGAAGGACCAGAAGATGAAGCTGCACACGAACATGATCAGCATGGCCACCGCGGCCAGTTTGACCACGCTGCCGAAATGGGTGCGGGTCAGTTCCAACTGCTTGAAGGCCGCCACCTCGCCGCTCGAATCGAAGAGAGGGATGGGCGCGAACCACACCGCCGCCCCCTGGTACCCCGACAGATAGAACGACCCTTCGCGCAGATAGGGGAAGGACGAGCCCTGGGGGCTGCCGGTCAGGCCGATCATCCGCGCCCCGATGTAGGAAAAGACCGGGGTGCAGACAAAGCCGAAGAAGGCGCTGATCCACCAGGGGAATTCCGGCACCAACTGGCTGACCAGCAACACGAAGAGGGTGGTGCTGCAGGCCCAGATCCCCAGCGCCTTGTAGATGGCGATATCGCCCCGGCCCGGTGGCGGCCCGGTGTCCGCCCCCTCGCGCCGCACCGCGCGCATCTTGGCCAGGGTGCTGCCCACCATCCAGAAGCCCATCAGCGCCACCAGCACCGCCCCGCCGATGGAGAAGCTCAGCCAAAAATCAAAGGAATTGGAGATCACCGTGGGGATGGCCGACATGCCCGGCTCCCAGGTGTGCAGCACCCCGGCGCTGTAGAGCAGCGGGTTGGCCACCAGGTTGACCAGCAGCGAGGCGGTGCAACTGCCCAGGACGATCCAGAAGGGCAGCACGAAGCCTATGAGCACGTGCCCCAGATCCGTGGCCACCCCCATGATCCCGGCCGGCATCAATGCCCGCATCGGCACGGTCAGGTCGATGAAGGGGATGGGCAGCAGGGTCACGGTTTCGGTGAGGAAGATCCCCGAGATGGTGGGGATCACCACGTAGAACATCCCCCAGACCACCCCGATGAAGGCCCCGATGCTGAACACCTCCCAGCGCCAGCCCTCCCGGGCCTGCGAACTCTCGGCCAGGGCCGTGGCCCCGCCGGCCTGCACGCTCGCCATGGGGAAGGGCAGCCGCTCCAGGTCGTTGGTGATGCGGAACATCACGTACCCCAGCGACATGCTGTTGATCTTTCCCAGCACGATGACCAGGAGCAGCAGGCCGATGGGTTTGATCCAGTCCGGGTGCAGGAAGCTGCGCTGCTGGAGGGCCCCCGAGCCCCGGGGCGGCACCACCCAGTCGGGGATGTAGCGGTGCAGTTCGTCGGCCTGGGGCGACTGGACGAGGAACTGGTCCCAGATCAGACTGCCGAAGGGCCCGCCGAAGAGATCGGCCCCGGTACCTAGCTTGCCGCCCACGGCCACCAGGCCGCCGGCCACCCAGTAGAGGATGATCACCTCCTGGGTGCGAAGCCGCACGAAAGACCTCTTGGCGATCTCGATGAAGAGGATGAGGGTCACCCACTCGGCCCCCCCCGCCATGCTCTGCCCCGTCACCAGCCCCAGGTAGATGGCCCCCGGCAGCATCAGGAAGCCCACGAAGAGGGCCGCCCACACGGTCTTGATGCTGAAACCAGGGGCGAACTCCAGGTCTGGGGGGATCAGGTTGAGGTCCGGCTTTGCCGGCGGTTTCTCTTCGGTGGCAGCCATCTCAATCCCCGTACAGCGGGTGGCCCTGGCCCGGGAACCAGATCATGTCCACCACAAAGGAGATCCCGATGCCGGTGAAGTAGCCCAGGATCACCCCGATGAAGAAGGGCACGGCCTTGTAGTAGAGTTGGATGCCCCCCGAGCGCATGATCACCCACTTGCAGAGCCAGGCCAGGAAGATGGTGAAGACGTAGATGTTCATGGGGTAGCCGCAGATCCCCACCGGCAGACCGATGGGGTGGATGGGCCACCAGGGGAAGCGGTAGCGCATGAAGGTCAGGAAGCTCATCAGGCCGGCGCCCGAAGCGGCGTGGCCCAGGCGCACCCAGTCGGGCCCCTTGGTGTCGGTGATCTTGCGCAGCACCTCCACGTAGGGCACCTGGGAGCCCAGCCCGAAGATCCAGCCCCCGTAGTTGTACGCCCCGTAGGAATAGCCCATGTACAGGGCGAAGACAATGGAAACCAGCACCGCCACCAGGGCGGCCAAAAGCACGTAGAAGGTGGCGGCCCGACGCGGCATCTGCATCGCGTCGGTGATCTTGGCGCTGTTGGCCGCCGCCGCCATGAAGAAGCCCTTCAGCTCGTGGTGCCACGAATAAGACAGGCCAAAGGCGATGTGGCTCTGCACCGGCATATTGGGACCGCCCAGGGCGTAGCCCACAAAGGTCTGCCCGATGAGCGGTCCCCGGATGAAGAGGGTGCCGCCTTCCACCACGATGCGGGTCACCCCGGTGTAGAGGACGATGGTGGCCAGGATGAAGAGGGAAAGACCCAGCACCGACATCCCCGAGCGCCAGAGCCAGAAGCCGATGTACACGGTGGCCAGGAGGCCGCCGAAGACGATGGTGCGGTAGGACATCAGCTCGTCGCTGTCGTCGATGCTCTGGTCGCCGTGCCAGGCTTTGCGCCAGATCCGGCCCAGGTGCCGCCGCGCCATCCAGAAGAGGTTGAGCACCATGACGATCATGGCGCCAAAGGCCTGCCAGCTCACCCCCTCGTGGCCCAGGGAGTACACATCGCGGCCGGTGATGGTGTAGCCAAAGCGGTTGAAAAGGCCCTCCTGGATCATGGTCAGCACGGTGAAGAACCACAGGCTGAAGGACACATCGAGGTTGACGAAGAAGGTGAAACTGAGCACCGCGTAGTTGATCGAGGTGGCGATGGGCGGGAACTCGCGGCCGATCTGGATATTCCCCGACAGGTCCATGGGGATGGGCGGGAAAGCGGGGGTGAAGTAGCTGCCCACGTTCCACATGACGATGAAAAAGGGGATGGCGAAGCCGATCCAGAACTGCCGCCGGCGCACGAAACCCGGCCAGGGCGAGCCCTGCGGGGTGACGATCAGTTGCAGGGGCACCTCCATCAGCGCGTAGGGCAATCGCTCGTGCTCCACCCACTGCTTGCGCAGGGCGGCGACGATGCACTGGCAGAGGAAGAAGATGGCCATCACCAGGCTGATCCACCAGAAGAGGGGCACCACCCACACCTCCCAGGGGATGGGCTGGCCGGCGGGGATGCCGTTGTAGAACCACTTGAGGGCGGTCAGGTCCCGGGGCACCAGCCACTCAGGGATGTACTGCACCACCTTCTCGTTCCAGCCGTTCTCGGGAGAGGCGAAGTACTTGGGCGCGGCGATGACCGCGATCAGATAGGTGGAGGTGCCCCAGGTGGGGATGGAGGCGCCCACCAGGGCCATGATGAAGATCAGGCCCAGTTCGGTGGCGTCGAGGCCGCGCACCTTCCACAGCGACACCAGCGCCGCGTTGAGGAAAACGATGAAGGTGAAGAGGAAGACCACGCTCAGGGGCAGGTAGCTGATGTCCCACTGGGAGGAGTGCAGGATGTACAATCCGTAGGGCGCCCCCACATTGATCAGGCAGACCAGGAAAAGCCCGATCAGCAGGGCCCGCAGGGGGAAACTCCGGGGCTCGCCGCTCATGCCACCTCCTGGGCCCGCTGCCGGTACTCGGCGCGCACCCCAGCCGGCAGGGTGCGCCAGACCAGGAAGCGCTTGCGCAGCACATTGAGGAAGTTGCGGTTCATCCGCTGCCAGGACTCGGTCTCCCCGCTGCGCCGCACCAGCAGGGTCTCAATCTTGTAGATGTTGTGCTCTCCCGTGGGCAGGGCCCGCAGCCGCACCTCCTGGCTGATGCCCAGGTCGTAGGGGGCCAGCCAGGCCATCATCGACAGCTCGTACACCCCCGCCTCCACCTTCACCTCCACCTCTCGCGAGATGAAATCCCCGATGGACCCCTCCCCGTATGCGGCGAACACCGTCTCCAGGTACGCGTAGATGCTGGGCACCTCGGTCCCGGCCACGGTGAAGGGGAAGTCAAAGCCCCAGCGGTCGCCCTCGGGCGGAGGAAACTTCCACTGGCGGGTCACGTCGGGCACCGCCATGTTGGCCGCCAGCCGCGCCGGGTACAGCGTGGACAGGTACACGGTGCCGATGACGATGAGGGTGGCCCACACCACCGAGAGGGAGGAGTAGTTGAGGGTGAGACCGCCCAGCAGGCCGCCCTTGAGGATGGCCGCGTAGATCAACTGGCCCATCAGGTACCCGGCCACCGCCCCGAACACCGCAAAGACCGTGGCCTCGGCCAAAAAGAGCAGGCTGATGTGGCTGGGGGCCAGGCCCACCACGCTGTAGATGCCGATCTCGCGAGAGCGCTCGTACACCGCCCCCATCATGGTGTTGAGCACGATAAGGGCGGCGATGAGCAGGGGGATGAAGAGGGCGGAGGTGCCGCTGATCTGGGTGGAGCCGATGGAGCTATACGCCACCACCCGCTCCCCCTGGCTGACGAAGAGGGTGAGGGCCACCCGAGCCATGAAGGCTTCGACCGCGGCCACCAGGTCCTCGCCACTGAAGTGGGCCACGGCGATGGAGCGCAGCCGGCCCTCCATCGCCATCACCCGGCCATAGGGCAGGAGCAGGGTGTTGGCCGCGGCCAGGTGGTTGAAGGTCTCGATGCCGGTGGCCGCTTTGTTGCGCGGGTCCTCGTCGCGGTCCTTCTGGATCTTGCTGGCCTCGTTGACGCTGTCCACCGGGGTCAGCCGCTCCCCGTCCAAGTCCACCACCTGGTCCAGGGCCGCCCCGTCGATGATGCCGATGACCAGGTACTGACGGCCGAAGATCGACACCTGGGCCTGTCCCACCTGCGCGGGAGAAACGCCCAAAAGCTCGGCCACCCGGTCGGGCAGGATGCAGACAAACTCGTCCCCCTGGGCGAAGAAGCGGCCGGCCAGCAGCAGTTTGTCCAAACCGCTGACCTGGGGCTCCTCGGGGGTAAAACCCACCAATCCGTTGACGAAACTGGCCTGCCCGGTCGCGGTGTTGGCCGCGTCGATATAGGCCCACTCGCTCTGCACCGGCGACAAATACCAGGCCCTGGGCACCACCTGGGCCTGCCGGCCAAAAGCGCTGTACACGTACTCCAGGGTGGACTGCTGCATGCCCTTCCAGGAACGGTCGCGCACCAGGGCCCCCTCGTACAGGGGTTTCACCTCCTTGGGCAGGCGGTAGAAATCCAGCCCAGAGCGCACCGAGGTGAAGGAGGTGACGGTGAAGGTGAGCAGGGTAAGGGTGGCGGCGGTCAGGGCAGTGCGCAGCTTGCGCTTGCGCAGGTTGGAGATGCCCAAAACCACCGCGGCCATGCCGGCGCTGAGCCGGCCCACGTCGGTCTCGTGTACCCCCGAAGCGGCCCCGCGCCGGCGCTGCAGAAGATCCTTGAAGCGGCCGATGACGATGCCCACCACCAGGAGGCCCAGGGACAGGATGGCGAAGGCCAGGAAGATGATGTAGGGGGAAGTGCTCAACTGAAAGGCCGGGTGGGCCCAGCGCAGGAGCAGGAAGACGGCGATGAAGATGCCGGCAAAACCCAGCAACTGCCGGCGAATCTCGGGAAAGCCAAAGAAGAAGCGCTCGCAAAAGAAGGCGAAGGGCAGGAGCAGGGCGAAGTAGAAGATCACCGCCCGCACCGTGTCGCTGGCCGTGGAGCGCACCTCGGGGTAGATCCGCGCCTCGATGCCCAGGGAGCGGCGCACCGCGGCCAGGTACCCGGTGTAGTCGAGGGCCTCCAGGCGCCGGCCCGCCTCCTCCAGGGCAACCTTGGCCTCCAGGTGCAACCGCTCCAGCTCCTCCAGCACGATGCCGTAGCGGGCCAGTTGCTTCATCCGCGCATCGTCGATGATCCACAGATCCCGGGCGGCCAGCAGCGCCGGCCTGAAGAGGAAACCGGTCTCGATGGGATACCCCTCGCCCTGGGCCCTGGCCACCGCGTCCATGTCGGCCTCGGCCGGGTCCAGGGGCCGGCGCAGCAGCTGGGGGTCGGCATTGCTCAGCAGGTAGCGCACATTGCCCAGGGCCCCGGTGCTGCCAAAGGCCCCGTCCCCGGCCAGGATCTTCACCCGGGTGCCCGGCGGGGCGAAGATCACCCCGGCCTGCACCACCCGGTCCTCCTGGGCGGCCTGGTTCTCGACGTAGCTGTAGCCAAAGGAGCGGGGCGAGGCGTCGTTGCCGCCCAGCACGGCGATGCGGTCCAGAGCCGACAGGTAGCGCGGGTCCACCACCTCGAGGAAGCTGAGGGCCTCGCAGCGGAAAACCACCTGCATCATGCGGTTCTCCCACCAGCCGTACCCCTGCAGACCCGGATAGGTCCGGTCGCCTTCCTCGCCCAGGTCCGGGGCCGAGACGATGCGGCCCTCCTCGTCCAGTTCAAAAGCCTGGATGCGGTTGCTGAGGCGGTTGCGCATGATGGGGAATTTGAAATGCCCGCGCTCCTCCCCCTCGCCCCCGGCAAAGGCGGCGATCAGGGTGCGCACCCCGCCCACCGAGTTGGGCCCCGGCTGCGCGTAAGTAACCAAGGCGCCGGGCACCGGGGATTTGGGCACGGCAAAGTTCACCTTGCGGTCGAACCAGTACACATGCCCTTCGAGGCTGTGGCCCCAATCCTGTAATTCGAGCTTGCTGTCGTTGAAGAAATCGGGGGCCGCGGCGGCCTTGAAAAGCAGCCCGGCCAGGGTGCGGGTCTGGGCGGTCAGTCCCTCCAGGTCCACGAACTCCAAACGGTCGTGGGGGGTGTCCACCCGCTCGCGCAGTTGGTTGGGGGTGGCAAAGGTGATGGCCTCCTTGCCGACGAAGGTGGCCGCCTCGCTGTCGAAGGCCAGGCGCACCGGCATGTAGTTCTTCCAGGTGCGCTTGGCCGGGGCCACCGCGTCGAGGTACCGGCTCGAATCCCCGAAGACCTCGCGGTTGTAGCGGCCGAACTGGGCGGCGTAGTGGGCGATCATGTTCTTCTGGTAGTCGTCGGTGGCCCAGGCCGGATTGTAGAAGGTGCCGGCGGCAAAGCTGGCCACTGCCGGGCTGTGGCTGGACAGGTCCAGGCCGACGAAGAGGCGGAAGTCGAGGCGGTCTCCGGGGGCGATGCGTTCCCTGAAGTACTCGCTCTTGCGGGTGTGGCGGAAGAGGAAATCGTTGATCCCGGCCAGTCCCTCAAAATGGCCGGCGGTGGCCAGGAAGACCACCGTGTAGCGGGTGCCCTGCTCTTTGAGCAGCCGGGCGATCTCCAAGAGGGCGGCGATGCCGGCGGCGCTTTCGGCGCCGGGGGCCAGGGCCGGCACCACCGAGATGGCGTCGTAGTAGGCGTGGAGCACGATGACCTGGTCCTTCCACACCTGCTGCTGCTGGCGCTGGCCCAGGGGCATGGCCTCGTCCAGGCCGGGGAGCACGCCGATGATGTTGCGGGCCTCCACCTCCTCCCAGTCCATGCGCGATGCCAGGTGTACTCGCCCGGCCTGGGCCCGCAGCCTTAACGCCGTCTCGGTGCCGATCCAGAAACGGGGAATGTCCACCGGCACCTGGAGGAACTTCTGCTCGGCCTCGCTGCGGGTGGCCCGGCCCTCGTCGCCAAAAAGAATGGCCTGTGCCCCCAGCATCCGCGCATCGAGGTAGCGGTCCTCGGAGGCGAAATCCATCAGCACCACGCTGCCGGCTATCTCCTTGCCGTCCAGTTCGCTCAACTGGCCGCCGCCGGCGTCGATCAGGCGTCCCTCGATCCCCGCCGCCGGCAGCGAGGGGGTGCGCACATGGTTGGGCCACAGCCCGTAGAGGGGGAACTCCTCCCCGGTGTCGAGCAGGCGCACCCTGCCGCCCCGGTCCACGGGCACCGGCAGCGGGAAAGACTCACTGCGCACCTCTGCCAGCCCCAGGCTGCGGAACTGTTCTTCGATATAGCCGGCGGCGGCGCGGGCCCCCGGGTACCCGGTGATCCGCGAGGGGTGGGCGGTGAAGGCGCGCAGGTGGGCTTCTAGCTGTTGGGGGGTGATGGAAGCCAGGGCCTCCTGCACCTGCAGGTCCGGGGGCGCTTCGGCCCGCTCCCGGAGCGGGTGCAACCCGACCCATCCCTCGATCCAGCCCGAAAGGGAGGCTGGATCGAAGACACTTACCGACAGGAGCATGAGACCTGCCAGGATCAGGGCCGGCCAGGTTTTTGGTCTGGGCATCGGGTGGATCGGCTAGAGGTCGGGGGCGACAAAGGGCGGTAATAGATACGGCAATTGCCGGCTTTAGGCAAACAATTGGCGAAAAAATAGCCGCCCACGGTCTCCCATGCGCGGCTGCCCGCCCTGTCAGCCCCCGAATCCTGGGCTCCTGCTCAGCCCTTCTTTTCTTCCACCATGCGGCGGGTGATTTCCAGGGCGTAGTCCACGTCCGCCGCGCTGACGTGGCGGTGGGTCACCAGCCGCGCTCCGGTGGGCGGCCGGCGGTTGCACAGCACCCCCGCCGCTTTCCAGCGGGAAAGCAATTCCTCCGAGGTCCATCCCAGGCCGGCCACATCCACCATGAGGATATTGGTGGGCAAGGGGGCCTGCCGGACGGCAAAACCCGGAATACGGGCCAGCCCCTCGCAGAGCCGGCGGGCATTGGCGTGATCCTCGGCCAGCCGGGCGGTCATCTTCTCGATGGCGACGATGCCGGCCGCGGCGATCACCCCGGCCTGGCGCATGGCCCCCCCCAGGCGTTTGCGCTCCCGGTACGCCCGCCCGATGAACTCCTTGCTGCCGCACAGGAGCGAGCCCACCGGCCCGCTCAATCCTTTGGAGACGCAGAACATCACCGAATCCACATGCCGGGCGAACTCCCTGGCCTCCACCCCCAGGGCCACGGCCGCGTTGAAGATCCGCGCCCCATCCAGGTGTACGGCCAGGCCGCGCGCCCGGGCCGCCGCGGCGACGGCCTCCATCTGCGCCGGGGTCCAGACCGCTCCGGCGGCGTTGTTGTGGGTATTCTCCAGGCAAAGCAGGGTCTGGCGGGGGAAGTGGGGGTTGTCCGGGCGCAGGGCCGCCTCGAGCTGGGCCGGGGTGAAAACCCCGTGCTCGCCCCGCACCGGGCGCACCGTCAGGCCGGCCAGGTTGGCGTACGCCCCCGCTTCCCAGTTGTAGATATGGGCCAGCTCCTCGACCACCATCTCCTCCCCGGAGTGGGTGTGGGCCAAAAGCGCACAGGTGTTGCCCATGGTGCCGCTGGGCACGAACATCCCCGCCTCCATGCCCATGCGGCTGGCCGCCAGCTCCTCCAGGGCCTTGACCGTGGGGTCCTCCCCGTACACGTCGTCCCCCACGGGCGCGCAGCGCATGGCCTCCAGCATCTCCTCGGTAGGCTTGGTTACCGTGTCGCTGCGCAGGTCCACAATCCGCTCGGGCATCTAGGTCTCCTTTTCTTGACGGCTCCTGGGCACTGGCCTATGATTGATTTTTGAGAAACTAACCTGCGAAAGGAGTCCTGTCCAATGGCCTTCCCCTCTGCCGGCATTGTCCACCGCTCCACGGTCACCGGCCGGCGCGGCATGGTCGCCTCGGGCCATCCCTTGGCCTCCCTGGCCGGGGTCCGCATCCTGATGCAGGGCGGCAACGCCATCGACGCGGCGGTGGCCACCGCCGCGGCCCTCAACGTGGTCGAGCCCTACATGTCCGGCCTGGGCGGGGTGGGGTACATGCAGATCTACAATGCCGCCACCCGGGAACACCAGATCCTCGACTACGTGGGCCTCACCCCCCGGGCCGCGGAACTCCGGCTCTACGACAACCCCGACAAGCAGGACCGCGGCCCGCTCTCACCCCTGGTGCCGGGGTCCTGTGGCGGCTGGCTGGAGGCCCTGCGGCGCTATGGCCGCCTGGACCGGGCAGCGATTTTCGCCCCGGCCATCGAGTACGCCGAGCAGGGTTATGCCCTGACGGTGAAGAACTCGCTCTTCACCGAAAGCAACGTCGCCGACCTGCTCAAACACTCCACCGGAGCGGCCGCGTACCTGCACCAGGGCAAGGCGCCCCTGCCCGGCCAGGTGCTCTGCCAGCCGGATCTGGCCCGGACCTTCCGCCTGTTGGCCGAGGGCGGGGCCGAGGTTTTTTATCGGGGGGAGATCGCCGGGCGCATCGCCCGCTACATGGAAGAAACCGGCGGCCTGCTGGACGCCGCGGACTTGGCGGCCTTTGCCCCGGCCTGGCTGGACCCCATCCACATCGACTATCGGGGCTACCAGGTCTTTGTGCCGCCCCTGCCCTGCCAGGGCATCCAGTACCTGCTCACCCTCAAGATCCTCGAAGGCTTCGACCTCAGCGCCCTGGGCCACAACAGCGCCGAGACCCTGCACCTCTTTCTCGAAGCGGCCAAACTCGCCGCCGCCGACCGCATCGCCTACGCCGCCATCCCCGACCCGCCCCTGGCCGGGCTGCTGCACCCTGGCTATGCCGCCGGCCGCCGCCAGCTCATCGGCCCGCGCGCCAAGCCGGGCCAGACCGAGCGCTTTGTGCCCAGCACCCTGCCCGAGGAGCACCTGGCCGGCGACCCGCGCGCCTGGGAAGGGGCCAAGGGCAAGAACGAGTGCACCACCCACTTCAGCGCCATCGACGCCGAGGGCAACGCCGTGGCCGTCACCCAGAGCCTGGGCAGTGGCTTTGGCTCGGCCATGGTGGTGCCCGGCACGGGGGTGGCCCTCAACAATTTCATGCGCTGGTTCGATCTGGAGCCGGGCAGCCCCAACGCCATTGGCCCCTCCAAGAAGAACGAGATGTGTATGTCCCCCACCCAGGTCTGGGACCAAGGGGGCCTGCGCCTGCTCATCGGCACCCCCGGCAGCTACGGCATCTTGCAGACCACCCCGCAGATGATCATGAACGTCCTCGACCACGGCATGAACGTGCAGGCCGCCATCGAGGCCCCCCGCGTGAAAGCCACCACCGGCCTGACCGTGGATGTCGAGACCCGCATCCCCGCAGCGGTGCTGGCCGAGTTGGAAAAGCGGGGCCACCAGCTCAACCGCCTGGGCGAATGGACCTACGTCGTGGGCGGGGGCCAGGGGATCATGGTGGACGCGGAGACCGGCTCCTTCATGGGCGGAGCCGACCCCCGGCGCGACGGGTACGCGCTGGGCTGGTGAGGGGGTGCCCTTTATAAGAGCCGGCGCAGCCCAGCGCACGGGCGCCGTCCTCAAGCTGGCCCTGCCCGCCACCGCCGAGCTTTTGCTCAACATGGTGGTGGACATGGTCAACACCTACCTGGTGGGCCACCTGGGCGCCGCCTCCCTGGCCGGGGTGGGCCTGGCCTCGCAGTGGGTGATGACCGCCATGGTGCTCTTCAGCGCCGTGGGCACCGGGGCCACCGCCCTCATCGCCCGGCAGGTGGGCGCCCGTGACTGGGCCACGGCCAACCGGGTGCTGGGCCAGGCCGTGGCCCTCTCCTTCGCCATCGGCCTGGGGGCCGCCGGGGCCCTGTGGCTGGGGGCCGAGCCGGCCCTGCGCCTGATGGGCGCCGAGGAGGAGGCCCTCGCCCAGGGGGTCCCCTACCTGCGCCTGGTCAGCTCGGTGTTCATGTTCTCGGCGCTGATGTTCATCGGCAACGCCTGCCTGCGCGGAGCCGGCGACACCCGCACCCCCCTCCTGGTCATGGCGGTGGTGAATCTGATCAACCTGGCCCTCTCCTGGCCCCTGGTCAGGGGCCTGTGGGGCCTGCCGGCGCTGGGGGTGGAGGGGGCGGCCATCGGCGCCACCTGCGGCCGGCTGGCCGGCGGCCTGCTAGTCGTCGCCCTGCTCCTGTGGGGCCGCACCGGGCTGGTGCTGCGCCTGCGGGGCTGGCGCCCGGACCTGGGGCTGAGCTGGCGGGCCTTGCGCATCGGCCTGCCCGCAGCCCTGGAGCAGTTCATCTTCCGCATGGGCATGCTCGCCTACGTGCGCACGGTGGCGGCCCTGGGCACGGCCGCTTACGCTGCCCATCAGGTGGCCCTCAGCGCCGAATCCATCTCCTTCATGCCCGGTTTTGGTTTTGCCGTGGCCGCCACCACCCTGGTGGGCCAGGGACTGGGGGCCAGGGATCCCCGGCGCGCCGAGGAGGACGGCTTCGCCGCCTTTTACCTGTCGGCGGCCCTGATGTCGGTCATGGGCCTGGGCTTCATCCTCTTTGCCCCGCAGTTGATGGGGGTGTTCACCGAGGACCAGCAGATCATCGAACTGGGCGCCATGCCTCTGCGCCTCATCGGCCTGGTGCAGCCCTTTCTGGCGGCGATGATGGTCTTTGGCGGGGGCCTGCGCGGAGCCGGCGAGACCACCGCCCCGCTCCTGATCAACGGCCTGGGGGTCTGGGTGGTGCGGGTGCCGGCGGCCCTCCTCTTCACCCGGGTGCTACCCTGGGGCCTGACCGGGGCCTGGATCGCCATGGCCCTGGACCTGACCTCGCGCGGGCTGCTGCTCTGCTGGCGTTTCCGCAGCGGCAAGTGGAAAAGCGTCCAGGTCTGATCAGGGCCCCGCATCCAGGGGCCGCCCCTGGGCGCCCCCATCGCGGCGCACCACCAGCAACTGATCCGCCCCCACCTCCCCCAGGCGCTCCACCCGGCCGTCGGGCCAGCGGATCTCCACCTCGGCCCGCAGTGCCCCGCCCAGGCCAAAGTGGGCGCGGGGATCGCTGTAGGACAGGTAGCTGCCGGCCCCGCCGATGGTGCGCTGCTGCCACCCCGCCGCGGTGCGCACCCGCACCCGGGTCCCCACCCCGTCGCGGTTGATCCCGCCGCCTCCCTCCACCTGCACCCGCAGCCAGTGCTGGGCATTTCCCCCCTCGTTGCGCAGGAGGGTGGGCTCCTGGTCGAGGTTGTTCACAAAGATGTCCACGTCCCCGTCGCTGTCGTAGTCGCCAAAGGCCGCGCCCCGGCCCACCCTGGGCGGCTGCATCCCCGGACCACCCTCCGCCTCCGCATAGCGCCCTCCCGCGTTGAGAAAGAGCTGGTTGCGCTGGGCGTAGCGGATGCCGGCGCCGGCCTGATCCACCTGGGGGTACACGTGCCCGTTGGCGACAAAGAGGTCCAGATCCCCGTCGTTGTCCACATCGAAAAGCTTGGTTCCCCAACCCAGATACTCCAGGGTAGGGGCCGCCAATCCCGCCGCCTCGGTCACATCGGCAAAGCCGCCCTGCCCCTCGTTGCGGTACAGGGTATTGGGCTCGCGGTAGAAGTTGGTGACATACAGGTCCACGTCCCCGTCCCCATCGTAGTCGGCCGCATCCACCCCCATGCCCGCCCGGGTGTCCCCCTCCCCGCTGTACGCCGCCCCGGCCTGCACCCCCACCTCGGCGAAGCGGCCATTCCCCTCGTTGCGGTAGAGGGCATTGGGGGTCTCGTCGTTGGCAACGAAGATATCCACATCCCCGTCCCCATCGTAGTCCTCGGGCACCACCCCCAGGCCATAGTACTCGCTGGCCGGCCCGCTGATCCCGGCGCTGAGGCTCACGTCGGCGAAGCGGCCATCCCCCTCATTGCGGTACAACACGTCCGCCGCCCCCTCCATGCCCTGGGGGCCGCAGTACACCCGCAGCCCGCCCAGGTACACGCAGGGCTCGTCCAGGGTGGAGTCGGCCGGCACGGAAGCCAGGTCGAACTGCACGTAGTTGGCCACGTACAGGTCCAGGTCCCCGTCGTTGTCATAGTCGAAGAAGGCGGCGCTGGCGCTGTACGCGTCCCCCTCCACCCCGGCGCTGGCGCTGTGGTCGGCAAAGGTGCCGTCCCCCTGGTTCCGGTACAGGGTGTTGGGCCCGTAGTTGGCGAGGTACAGGTCGGGCCGGCCGTCGTTGTCCACGTCGCCCACCGCCGCACCCAACCCCCAGCCCCCATGCCGCACCCCGGCCTTTTCCGCCACCTCCGCAAAGGTCCCCTCGCCCCGGTTGCGGTACAGGGCATTGCCCGGCCCCTGGCGGTTCTGGTACCGGGCAAAGGTGGAGCCGTTGACCACGTACAGGTCCAGGCGGCCGTCCCCGTCGTAGTCGAAGAAGGCCGCGCCGCTGCCGGTGGATTCGAGGATGTAGCGCTTCTGGAGGCCCCCGCAGGTATTGGGCCGCCACAGCCCCGCCTCGCGGGTCTGGTCCACGAAACGCGGCTGGGCCCACAAGGCCAGGGGGAGCAGCAGAATGAGGAGGGCGATCAAGGGAGGCTGCGGGCGCAGCGGAAGCCCAGGCTGTTGCTCTTGACGTAGGAGTGGTCGGAGGAGACCGCGGCCCGGGCGGTGCATTTGGCCATGCTCTTGCCGTTGACCCAGGAGCCCCCCCGCAGGTGCGCCGCCGCCGCCGAATCCGCGGCGGTCCACTCCCACACGTTGCCGGCCAGGTCCATCACCCCCTCGGGGCTGGCCCCGGCCGGAAACCTGCCCCCCGGCGCGGTGCGGGCGTACCCGTCCTTGTCGCCGAAGAGATTGGCCCGGCCCTCGGCGTCCTCCTCGCCCCAGGGATAGGACCACCCCCCGGTCCCGGCGCAGGCCCGGTGCCACTCCTGCTCGGTGGGCAGGCGTTTGCCCGCCCACTGGCAGTAGGCCCGGGCCCCTTCCCAGGAAACCTCGATGACCGGGTGGTTGTCAAAGCCGGCCTTGGGAACGAAACGGCCCTCCTGCATCTCGATGAGGGAGAAGCGGGTGCCCAGTTCCAGCCAGAGGGTCCGCCCCTCGCGCTGGTTGCCCTTCTCGTTGAGGAAGGCCGCGTACTGGCTGTTGGTCACCTCGTGCCGGTCCAGGGCAAAGGCAGTGCCGATGGCGGCCATCGCCGAGTCGGGCGGCGCGGCCTGGGCAGCCCTCTGCAAGAACAGGGCGGCCAGGAGGAGCAACATGATTCTTTTCATAACCTCGCCGTGTTGGTGGTATCGATGGCGCCTACCCCGCCGGGGGCCGCAGCGCCGGGCCGGGGACGGCGGGGGGGAGGCGGTTTCCAGGCCGGCCCCGACCAGCCCCCCAGGGCGGCCAGGCGCTGGCGGCCCGTGGCCAGGCGCTGGGCCTCGGCCGGGTCCGCCGCAGCCAGCCCCATGTACCGCGCCCAGACCTGGCGGGCCTGGGAGGGGTCCACCTGCTCGTAAGTGGCGGCCAGGTGGTAGAGCCAAAGGGCCTTCTCCGGCTGCAACTCCACCGCCCACAGCCCCTCGTCGAAGGCGGCGCCCAAGACCCCCAACTGGCGGTACACCTGGCCGAGGGAGGCGTGTACCTCGGGGTTGTTGGGGTACTGCTCCCCGGCTTGCTTGTACACCTGCACCGCCTCCTGCAATCGGCCCTGGTGCAGGTACAAGCCACCCAGCTTGAGGGCCGCGTCGCCTTTGTCTCCGCCCAACTGCACCGCGGCCTTGAAAGCCTGCTCGGCCCGGGCCAGGTCGCCCTGCTGGCTGTGGACGATGCCGATGTTTACCTTGATCGCCGCTTCGCGCGGCCGCACCGCCTCCAGCCTGCGGAAAGCCTCCAAGGCCTCGGCCCGCCGGCCCTGGCTGCTGTGGATCAACCCCTGGTAGCGGTACACCTCCGCCAGGGTGGGGTCCAGGGCCAGAGCCTGCTGGAACTGGGCCTGGGCCCCGGCCAGGTCGCCCTGCTCCCACAGCAGGCGGCCCAGCTCAAAGACCAGCGCCGCGTCGCCGGACTGGGCCTTGAGCCCGTCCTCCAGCAGCCGGCGGGCCTGGCCCGCGGCCCCGCCGCTCTTGTACAGGGCGGCCAGTTCCACGCGGATACCCACGTCCTGAGGGGTCAGCTCCAGGGCTTTCTGGCAGAGGCGCAGCGCCTCCTCGGGCCGCTTGAGCGCCACCTCGACCCGGGCCAGTTGCAGCAGGACCTCGGGCTGGGCAGGGTCGAGTTGGAGAGCGGCCTGGTACGAGGCCTGGGCCGAAAGCAGGTTCTTCTGCACGTGGCCCAGGGCCTGGTACACGTTGCCTAATTGCAGGTAAACCTGGGCGGTTTTGTGTTCGCGGCGGATGGCGTCCTGAAAGGCCCTGGAGGCCGCGTTGTACCGCCCCTGCGCCGCCATGCTGGTCCCCAGGCCGGCGTACGCCTCGCTCAGCTCCGGGCGCTGGGCCAGCAGGCCGCGCCAGATCCGGGTCTCGTCCTCATACGCCCCTTGCGCCCGGTAGAGCCGGGCCAGGGTCAGGTAGGTCTCTGTCCGGGTCGAGTCGAGAGCCAGGGCCTGCTCCTCGCAGTAGGTGGCCTGGGCCAGGTCGGCCGGGGGCAGGGAGCGCAGGGGGCGGCCGGCGATCCGTTCCTGGGCCTCTTCGTGCCAGTCCCCGGCGTCGCGGCCGCAGGCGAGCAGCCCGCACCACAAGAGCAGAGCCCCGCGCCTCATCGCGGCACGCTCCTGGGCATTGACGCCCCCTCTTCGAGCAGCACGAACTGGTCGGCCGCCAGGTTCTGGTGCCGGTCCACCTGGCCGCTGGGCCATTGCACCTCGACCTGATCCACCCGCGTGTGCCCGGCCAGGCCGAACTCCTGCTCCAGGCTGTTGGAACAGCCAAAGCTGTACCCGGAGGCCACCTCGGCAAACTGGAAGAGGTCGCCGGCCTTGACCTTGATCCTGGCGCCGATCCCGTCGCGGTTGCTGCGGGTGCCTTTGAGGCGGAAGACGATCCAGTGGTTGCCAAAGCCCTCGTTGCGATACAGGGTGTTCTCCCACTGATCGCCCGGCCGCGCCCCGCCCACCGGGGTGTAGAGGTCCAGGTCGCCGTCCTCGTCGTAGTCGGCAAAGGTGACCCCGTGCAGCTTGCCCAGATTGAGCACCCCCACCTGGGCGGTGACGTCGGCAAAGGTGCCGTCGCCCCGGTTGCGGAACATGGTGCTCAGTTCCCGCCGCTCCATGGTGGGCCCGCCATTGCCCAGAAAGAGATCCACGTACCCGTCGTAATCGAAGTCGCCAGGCACCCCGCTCATGGTCCCCAGGGCCCGGGCCAGGCCTGCCTCCTCGGCCACATCGGCAAAGGTGCCGTCTCCCTTGTTGCGCAAGAGCACCGGGCGGTCGCGCGGATGGGTGGCCCGGCCGGCGACGCGGTCTTCGAGCACCACATCGTACTGGCTCCAGTTGCCCACGAAGATATCCAGCAGCCCGTCGTTGTTGTAATCGAGGAAGAAGGTGATGAAGCCGTCCACCTGGTCGGCGGCGGTGCCGGACTGGGTGGTGACGTCGGCGAAGGTCCCATCCCCCCGGTTGCGGTAGAGGATATTGGGCTGGGTGAAGTTTTCCAGGTACAGATCCGGCCAGCCGTCCGCGTCGTAATCGCCAAAGGCCGTGCTCAGGGTCTGCTTGCGGCTGTCCACCCCGGCCCTGGCCGCCACGTCGGCAAAGGTGCCCTTGTGGTTGTTGCGGTAGAGCACGTTGGCCGAGTCCCCGGTGGCCCCGGTGCCGTTGGCCAGGTAGATGTCGAGCCAGCCGTCGCGGTCGAAATCCCCCCAGGAGGCGCAGAAGGTGGAGCCGTTCTCGTTCTCTACCCCGGCCTCCCTGGCCACGTCCCGGAAATGCGCCCGGCCGTCGTTCTGAAAGAGGTATTTCTTTCCTGGGCCGAACCAGCCGTCCCGGGAGATGTACAGGTCCGGGTCCCCGTCGTTGTCGTAGTCGGCCACCTGGGTGCCGATGCCGCCCTCGGGCAGGAGCAGCCCGGACTCCTCGGTGAGATTGGTGAAGCGGCCCCCGTCGTTGCGGTAATAGTACAGCTCCGGATGGCCCAGCGCGGCCAGATCCAGGTCGCCGTCCCCGTCGAAGTCGGCCCAGGCGCTGCTGCGGCCCCCGTTGAACTTGTTCACTCCCAGGGCCCGGGCCACCTCGGTGAAGCGGCCGCCCACCTTGCCGGTGTCGGGGATGGCGTCGGCAAAGCGGTATTGCTCGGGGATGGCCTTGGGGTCGCGGCCCAACAGAAGCTGTACCTGGAGGTAGTGCCAGCGGGCCTTGAGGATGCCGGGATGGTGGTCGATGGTCTTGCGAAAGAGGGAGTCGGCGGCCAGGTTGTCCTTGAGCCACAGGGCGGCCAGGGCCGATTGGTAGAGGGGTTCGTACCCGGTGGGGTCCGCGTCCAGGGCGCCGGCAAAATAGCGCCTGGCCTCCTTGAAGCGGCCCTGCTCCAGGGCCTCCTTGCCGCGGCCCAGGTAGGTCTCGATGATGAGCTGGCGGGCCGCCTGCAGACCCGGCTCCAGTTCCCAGGCCCGGCGCAGGGAGGCGATGCCGTCCTCGATGCGGCCCTGCATCAGGTGCAGCCGGCCCAACTGCCAGTGGCCCTCGTGCGCCGATCCATCGAGCTGGATGCAGCGCTCGAAGTACTGTTCAGCTTCGCGCAGGCGGTAGCGCTCCAATAGGTCCAGCCCCTGCCGGTAGGACTGCACGAAAACCTCGGAGCGGGGAGGAGGCTGGGGACCGGAGGGGACGCAGCCGGCCAGCCCCCACAGGGCGGCGCAGCAGAGCAGGCAATGTGCGATGCTAGACATGGGCTCAAGAACTATAACTTCCCTTTGCCATTTGTCAAGCTTTAGTGTAGATTGCTGGGCAATCAAAAAGGAGACCCTCATGAAGATGTTGCTCGCCCTCTCTCTCCTCCTCGTTCTGGGCACGGCCTTTGCCGGGGCCCAGGATCTGATGAAAGGCCGCGCCACCCTGGTGCTCGAAAGCAAGGCCGCCCAGCTTACCGTGGACCTGGGTGGCGGCTCCATCGCCGATTTCCATCTCAGCGACCAGCCCCTCAACCCCCTCTCCTGGGACTCCTGGTCCCCCAGCGCCGATCCCAGCGCCCCGCCCCCGCCCGACGCCCGCTCCATGGGCCACTTCCTCTGCCTCGACCGCTGGGGCCCCGCCTCCGAGGCCGAGACCAAGAACGGCATGGGCTGGCACGGCGAGGCCACCCGGGTGAACTGGAACCTGCTGGGCAAAACCACCAGGGAAGGCGGGCGGCTCGTGGCCGCGATGGGCACCCAGCTCCCCATGGGCGGCCTGGGCGTCCGGCGCAGCATTGCCCTGGGCGACCAGCAGCCCTACTTCACCGTTACCGAAGAGGTCACCAACCAGAACAAGCTGGGCCGGCTCTACAACATGGTGCAGCACCCCACCATCGGCCCGCCCTTCCTCGACGAGCACACCCTGGTGGACGCCAACGGCAGCAAGGGCTTCATGCAGCACCGCCCCATGCCCAACCCCGAGGAGCCGGCCGTGTACTGGCCCCAGGCCCTCGACCGCGATGGCCGGACCGTCAACCTGCGCCACCTCACCGACAGCCACGACCCTGGGGTGGTCTCCTACGTCATCGACGAGGAGTACGGCTGGACCACCGCCAGCAGCCCCACCACCGGCCTGCTCATCGGCTATATCTGGAAGACCGCCGAGTACCCCTGGTTCGACGCCTGGCGCCACACCATGAATGGCAAACCCTTCTCGCGCGGCCTGGAGTTCGGCACCTCGGGCCTGCACCAGCCCTTCCCCATCCTGGTCAAGAAAGGCCCCATCTTCGGCCGGGCCATCTACGAGTACCTCGACGCCGGCGAGACCGCCTCCAAATCCTACGCCTGTTTCCTCTTCAAGATCCCCGCCGACTACCAGGGTGTGACCAGCATCCGCTACGACGGCCACACCCTCACCCTGCACGAGCGCGACGGCAAGCCCGAGCGCGACCTGGTGATGGAGGTAGGCCAACTCTTCCCCTGAGGCACGGCATGGGACTCAGCAAGGCGCAGGTTGAATTCTACTGGGAACACGGCTTCGTGGCGCTGCCGGGGCTCTTTCCGGCAGCGCGCATGGATGCGGCCCGCGCCCGCTACGATCAACTCATCGCCGAAGGCCCCAAGGAGGGCGGCCCCACCCCCTCCCAGGAACCCGAGGTCGCCAAAGGCCGCGCCGGGATCGCCCCCTCGGCGGCCACGGTGCGCAAGTTCGAGCGCCTCGCCCCGCACGAGCCCCTCTTCCTCGAACTGGCCTCCTTCGCGCCTCTGGTCGAGGCCGTGGCCTCCCTCATCGGCCGGCCCGTGCAGATCTGGCACGACCAGAGCCAGCTCAAACCCCCGCGCGTGGGCTCGGCCAAGCCGCCCCATCAGGACAACTCCTACCACCGCATCGAACCGGCCGACCTGACCGCCACCGCCTGGGTGGCCATCGACGAGGCCACGCTGGAAAACGGCTGCATGCGCTTCCTCCCCGGCTCGCACAAGGGGGGCCTGGTAGAACACGTCCCCCTGCCCGGCCAGGAACACAACCTCTCGCCCAGGGACATGGACCTGTCCTCCGAGGTAGTGGTAACCTGCAAGTCCGGCGACGTGGCCCTCTTCCACACCCTGACCCTGCACCACTCCCTGCCCAATCACACCGACCAGTGGCGTCGCTCCTTCATCTGTCACTACATCCACCCGGATGCCGCCTCGCCCACCGACCACACCCGTCTGCCCCGGATACAGATGTCCAACTGAGGAGAATGGCTGTATGAGACTCAAGAACAAGGTGGCGATCATCACCGGCGGCGGCTCCGGCATCGGCCGGGCCACCTGCCAGCGCTTTGTCGAGGAAGGCGCCCGCGTCGTGGTCGCCGACGTCAACCAGAAGGGGGGCAAGGAGACCGTGGCCCTGCTGCCCAAGGGCAAGGCCATCTTCGTCAAGGCCGACGTCTCGCAGGAGGACCAGGTCAAGCGTCTGATCAAGAAGGCGGCGCAGACCTTCGGCAAGCTCGATATCCTGGTCAACAACGCCGCGGCCTTTGTCTTTGGCCGGGTGGAGGACACCACCCTGGAGGACTGGAACCGGGTGCTGGGCACCAACGTGCTGGGCCCGGCCTGGTGCGTCAAGCACGCGGTGCCCGAGATGAAGAAGGCCGGCGGCGGGGCCATCGTCACCATCGGCTCCATCAGCAGCTTCATCGCCCAGCCCGACTACGTGCCCTACAACACTTCCAAATCAGCCCTCATCAACATGACCCGCTGCCTGGCCATGGACCTGGCCCAGTTCAACATCCGCGCCAACGTGGTCTGCCCCGGCGTCATCCGCACCCCCACCCTGATCCGCCTCATCGATGAATGGAAGATGACCCCCGAGGACATCCAGCGCGAGTGGGGCAACTACCACCTGCTCAAACGCCTGGGCGAGCCACGCGAGATCGCCAACGCCGTGCTCTTCCTTGCCTCCGACGAAGCCTCCTTCGTCACCGGCACCCACCTGATGGTGGACGGGGGCTACACCGCGCACTGAGAGCGCCGCCATGTCTGCCCCCGCTCCCCTGGGCGCCGGCGCCGCCAGCGCCCAGATCACCCCGCCGGCCGGCACCCACCTCTCCGGCAGCGGCATGGGCGACCACCGCCCGGCCGAAGTGGTGCTCGATCCGCTCTACGCCCGGGCTATCGTCTTTGAGTCCGCCGGTCGGCGCCTCTGCATCCTGGCCCTCGACGTCACCATCCTCACCGCCTAGTACACTGCTCGCATCCGCAGTGAGATCACTGCGCAGACCGGCATCCCGCCCGAGGCCATCCTGGTCCACGCCCTGCAGACCCACTCGGCTCCCAGCGTGGGCTGTTTCATGCTCGATCCGGATTTTCCTCTGGAGACCACCCCGCAGACCGAGTACCTGCGCGGGGCAGAGAAAGCGTACGGGGATTTCGCCGCCGAGCGGGCGGTGCAGGCCGCGGTGCAGGCCGCCCAGACCCTGCAACCCGTGCGCCTGGGTGTGGGCCGCGCCATCCTCGACGGCCTGGCCTTCAACCGCCGCGGGGTGAAGCGGGACGGAACCATCCTCATGCCCAAACCGCAGGGACGCGAACGCCAGCCCCTGGGGATCACCGAGCTGTGTTATCTCGAAGGACCTACAGACCCGGAGGTGGGGGTGATCTGCGTGCAGGGGCTGGACCTGCAACCTCTGGCTTTTCTGCTACACTACACCTGTCACCCGGTCAATGTCTTCGGCGATCCGCTGACCTACCGGGGGGCGGTCTTGGCCGATTGGCCCGGGGCCTGGGCCCGGGAGATGCAAGTGGCCTACGGCGCCCATACCGTGCCACTGGTGCTCAACGGCTGCTGCGGCAACCTCAACCCCTGGCACCCCTTTGACCCGGACTGCCGGCCCGACCACCAGCGCATGGGCCGCGCCCTGGCACAGATGAGCCAGCGGGTGGTAGAGGGGATGCGCTTTGCAGAGACGGCTGCGTTGGACTGGCGCCGCGAGCACGTGCCCCTGCCCTTCCGCGACATCCCCGCGGCCAGGCGCGCCGAGGTGGAGCGATTGTTGGGAGATCACCGCCAGCCCCCGCGCCGGGCCGATGGCCAGGTGGACCCGCAGTGGTTCCTGGCCGCCTCCACCCGCAGCGTCGAGCTGTGCCGTCGGCGCGAGGGGACATTGCAGTACGAGATCCAGGCCCTGCGCCTGGGCCAGACCGCCGTCCTGGGCCTGCCCGGCGAGCCCTTCGTCGAGGGGCAGTTGCAGCTCAAGGTCAATTCGCCGGCCCCCTACACCTTCCCTGCCCACCTCACCACCCAGTACGTGGGCTACCTGCCCACCCGCGAGGCGTACGCCCGCGGCGGCCACGAAGCCAACCCCGAAATCACCTACTGGGCCAAGCTGGCCCCTGGCTGCCTGGAGACCGTGGTCGAGCGGGCGCGCTCCCTGCTCCACGACCTCTTCGCCTGAGCCACCACGCCTCAGGTGTTCCCCAGCTTCTCATGCTGGCTCTGCACGGACTGCTGGTACCGTGCAAAGGCCGTTTCGTCCCGCCGGCAACTCTCCCCCTTATAGACCATCGCAAAGGCGCGGCGATGCCCGCGGGCCGAGCGGTTGGGATCGGCGCGGTGGATGGTGTTGCCGTGGTGGGCCACCGCGTCGCCCGGCTCCAGTTCGATCTTGCACTCCAACACCCGGTCCGCCTCGCTGTAGTCGGTGATGGCCTGAGAAAAGCCCAGGATGGCCGACAATCCGTGCGGGCGGATGCCGCGCATGTGTGAACCCCGCACGTAGCGCAGACAACCCTTCTCCTCGTCCACCTGGTCCAGAGCCAGCCAAAGGGTAACCACCCGGGGCGGGCTTAGGCAGAAATAGTAGTTGTCCTGGTGCGGCGGGGTGGGATGCTCGACCCCCGGCGGTTTATTGAACCACTCCGGCGCGTCGCAGCTCACCTCTTCGCCGACCAGCGCCTCTGCCAGGGCCACCCACCTGGCCTGGCGCGGGTAGGCGGCGAAGTAGGGATCCACGCCCATGTGCTGCATCTGCTTGAGGGTCTCGGGCCGCTCCCGGTCCTGGAAGAAGGCGGCGGTGGGTGGCAGGGTGGGCACCACCTCGCGGATGTAGCGGTCGAGGTTTTCCTTCAGCTCGGCCAGTTCCCCTTCGCCCAGAAAATCCCGCACCACCACAAAGCCGTCCTGGTCGTACGCCGGTTTCAGCTGCGGGTACTGTGCCTGGGCGGTCATGGCAGGTCCCCCTCGAAGCTGCGGGCCGGCTTCCAGCCCAGCCGCGTTTCCGTGCGCGCCGTGTCGGTGATCTTGTACCCACCCGGGGTAGCCATGACGTAGAAACACTCGTAGGTGATGTCCGGCTTTTCCAGGGCGCAAACCAGGGCGCTGGCCACGTCGCGCCGGTCGATGCTGCCCCAGCCAAAGCCCTCCACCTTCTTACCGTCGGTGTACACCATCCGTTCCGGGTCGAGGATGCTCCAGGGCCGGATCGCGGCGATGGACATGCCGTGCTGCTCGTGGAAGTTGCGGGTCAGCTCCTCCTGCAAAAGCTTGGAGAGGGAGTAGGAATTGCCGGCCTTGAGCGGGTACAGCTCGTTGGTCAGGCAGGTGCCGGATGGGTACCCGCTGTGCACCGCCCCGCTCGAGGCGTGGACGAAGCGCTTGATCCCATGCACCCGCGCTGCCTCCAGCAGGTTGAACAACCCGGTCACGTTGATGGTGAAGCCCGGCCCCCCCGGCCCGTAGCTGGGGTTGGGGGCCATGATGGCGTTGACCACCGCGTCGTGCCCGGCCACCGCGGCCTCGACCAGCTTGTAGTCCAGCACGTCGCCCTGGACAGTGCGGGCGGCGCCAGCCACCGGCCGGATGTCGAAGGCAGTGACCTCGTGCTTCTGGCTCAAAAGCTCCAGGGCCGGCTGGCCGACGAAGCCGGCGGCCCCGGTGAGTAATACGCGCATAGCTCAGTCTCTGTGGTTGGAATAGAGGAAGTGGTTCCGATCAGACGCGCTGCTCAGCGAGCGGCCAACCGCCTTCCACTACGTTAGGGGCGTCAAAATACCCGACTGTTGCCAGGCGCTCGATCCAGGCGCGGCGCCAGGGGCTTTTCTGCGGATTGGTGAGCCAGGAACGCGAGTAGAGGAACCGGCGCTGAGGTTCAAAGCTATTGATGGCGGCGTTGACATTGCCTTCGCCCTGCCGGCGGACGTACTCGACTTCTTCCGGGGTTTTAGGATTGTTGTAGTAGACGACCGTGCCCATGCGGCGGTCGATCCCGCCTCCGTACGAAGCGTGCCAGGTGCGCAGGTCAAAGCCGATCACATCGCCCGGCTGGGCAGAAAGCGCCGTCGCCGGTACCTCTTCGAGGGGCAGGGCGCGGACCGCCGGCCCCCAGAAAGGGTCGTTCAGGTCGAAACGGTGGCTCCCCGGGATGACCCTCAGGGCGCCGGAGTCCGGCCCCACGGGCTGCAGGTAAAAGGCGAACTTGATGCCGTACTGCAACAGGCTGGCGGTGTCCGGGTGCCAGCCCGTATTGCCCACGTAGCGGTTGGCGTCGATCCCCACGCCCAGGACATCGTCGCCGTAGAGCTGGCGGGCCAGGGTGAGAAAGCGGGGGTCCTCTAGCAGGCCGGCGTGAAAAGGCGTCTCCTCGTCCAGCATCATCGTCCAGTGCCGCTTGCTGCCGTCGAAGGGCTTGTGGACGTACTGGAGCGCCATGGTCTGCTCCACTTCCCGGGAGAGGACCTGCATCTCTTCGGGGGTGAAGAACTGCGGCAGGACCAGGTACCCAAACCCCTTGAACAAGCGAATCTGCGCTTCGCTCACGCCTGAGGCGTAGTTCTGCACCATCTCGCCAACTCCTCTTCAGACAAAGGCTCTAGCCCCTCGCGGGAAGGGCAACGTACTGGTTGCGCCAGATCCGGGCAATGCAGCCTGAGGACCGCGCGCTGGGCCCATGAAGCGCCTTGGCAACCGCCCGGACCGCGAGGCCCTGGAGCAGCGGGACAGCGGAACCAGTCGTAGTTGAGCCCGGCGAGCGGTCCGCTACCAACTGGCGATGAACTCGTCCACCCCAAAGCCCTCGGGCATGGCGTTGGGTTCGTATTGCGAGGCCGGTCCCTGGAACCCCGGCGCCGCCTGCGCCGCGGGCAGCCGGAGCCGGCGGTCCAACTCGGCAAAGCGCCCGCTGAGCTGCGCCGCCTCGGCGGCCGAGAAGCGCCCGGCCAGCTCGTTGAACACCTCGGTGCCGAACCACAGGGCCTTGACCTTGGCCGCCGTTTCGGCCGGAGGCAAACCCTGCGCTTCAAGGGCCTTGTGCTCTGCCAGGCGCCCCGCCACCTTGGAGAGCATTACCAGCGCCGTCGTCCGCCCCTGTGGACCGGGATGCAACCCGGCCAGGGCCTGGGCAAAACCCGCCGCCTCCCTGCCAATGGCGGCGCGGAAGACCGCCTCGATGCGCCGGTGCTCCTCCCGCCACAACGCGTCGAAGCGGGCGAAGGTCTGCTGCGCCATTGCGGGCAGGTGCGGCACAAAGTCACCGTCCCAGTGCCGCCAGTGTACATAGGAGAAAGCCGGCCCCCCAAAGGCCCGGTACCCCAGGTGGACGATGCGCCGGCGTTTGGCGCTGTAGTCACTGCCCCAGTGGAGGATGGGGATGGTGTACGCCACCCCGTCGCCGGGCCCCAGCTCCACCTGCAAGCCCCCGGGCAGGGGCACCTTGGGATCGGCGGCCAACTGCCGCGCCTCCTCTTCCGTGTTGCGCCGCAGGTGGCTGCCGGGCACCACCCACAGCACGCTGTCCTCCCACAGGGCGATATTCCACTGCACGTACGCCGGCCCGTGGAGGCGGATGTGCTCCACCAGCCCGTCGATGGGGGCCGGATGCCCCGGCCCCACGTCGCGGTGCCAGTGGGCCGGGCCGTGGTCGCGCACCGGGTTGCACATCAGGAGCATGGCCGTCACCGCTGCTTCGGGGGTGCCCATCAGCTGCCGGCTGATCCCCAAGGTGTGCTCGTGCAGGCAGAACTCCGCGGCCGCTGAGGTCTGTGCGTCGATCAGATTATTGAAGACCAGGCGGGGCTGGGCCGCAGTCTCCCACACGCCTCCGGGCGGATCGTCTGGCTTGCGCTGCCTGGCCCAGACCTCCTTCTGCTTCTCCACCAGGGTTTCGAAACAGTCGCGCAGGCCGGCCAGTTGATCCGGCGGCACCACGTTGCGCAGGACAATATAGCCGTGCTGGCGAAAGAACCGCGGATCTGCCTCCATCTCAACCTTGCCTTCCCAAGTGTTGCTCCAGCCAACCCACGGCGAATCCCTGCAATCCCGCCGCGTCAAAGAGGTAACAGAGCGCCGCCCCCACCCGGCCCATCCGCCCCAGTCCCTGGGCCAGGGCCTCCTGCGGGATCAGGGCGAAGTATCCGTCCCCTTCCCACTCCCCGATGAGATTGTCGGTATCGAACTCCTCCAACTCCACCCATACCCTCTTCCCCTCCCGCAGCACCGGACAGCGGTACCGCACCACCCGCTTGCCCGGCACCTGAGCCAGGTGTTCGGCGTAGTGCAGCAGGGTCAGGCTGGAGAAGGGGGCGCCCAGGAGCAGCACCTTGCCCCCGGCCGCGCAGAGTTTGGCCAGCGGGGAGCCAGGGCCGTGGCCGTACTCCAAGGGATGGTGGGCAGTGATCCAGGAGGCCAGGCGGCCCACTGCCGCAAAGGAGGCGTCGGGGTGGGCGCTGCGGCAACTGCCCGGCCAGGTGCGCAGGTATTCGGTGAGAATGCTCCACTTGCGCCAGGCCCGCGAGCGGGCCGGATCAAAGGCCGGGGCTTCATCGAGGTAGGCACGCTGCTTCTCCTCGCTCCACTCCCCCATCTCGAAGGTCCCGTCCTCCCACGAGATCACCATCATCAGCGTGCCCTGGGGTCCCAGCACCTCCAGCAGCGCCTCCAGGACCTGGTCCGGCCCGCCCACCACCCAGCCCACGGCCTTCACCGAGGCGTGCAGCATCACCACCTGGCCCTCCTCCAGACCCAGGCCGCGCAACTGGCGCACCAGTTGGCTGCGGGTGACGATCAGCGGCTCACTCAACGCGCGTGCCTCCGGGGGGGGCTCAGCGCAGCTTGCCGACCAGCTCGGCGATCTTTTCCGGGGGATCGTCGCGGCTGAACAGGTAGCGCAGGGCCCCCTGCTGGTCGATGAGGAAGATCCGGTCAGTGTGGTCCATCAGGTACCCGCCGCCGGCAGTGTCCTGGCCACGTTTGTACGAGGCCCCGTACCGGGCCGCCACCTGCTGGATCTGGCCGTCGTCGCCGCTGAGGCCCACGGCCGGCGGCGAGAAGTTGGCCAGGTACTCGCCCAGCGCCTTGGGGGTGTCGCGGGCCGGATCCACGGTAACAAAGACCACCAACAGGCCATCGGGTCCTTCGCCCAGCAGCTTGAGCGCCTGGCCCAGCTTGAAAAGCGTCGTCGGGCAGGCGTCCGGGCAGGAGGTAAAGCCAAAGAAGAGCAGGACGATCTTGCCGCGCTGGTCCTGCAGGTGGAAGGGGGCGCCTCGGTGGTCGGTCAGGGCAAAGTCGCCGCCAAAGGGGAAGCGCTGCAGTTCGGCCTTGTCGGGGGGCGGGGGGGGCTGGGGCCGCTCGCCGCAGCCAACCAGGGCCAGCAGGCCCAGCAGAGCGAAGGCCATCCTGGTCATGGCTTTTTCACCGGCACGGAGAAGGTCCGGTGGCCGGCCTTCTTGAAGTGTAAGCCAAGCTGCACCTCCTCGCCCGCTTTGAGCGGCCGGCGCAGCCCCAGGAACATCAGGTGCCCGCCTCCCGGCTCCAGGACCAGGCGGCCCTGGGCGGGAATGGTCCACTGCTCCATCCTGCGCATCTTCATCATGTCTCCCTCGTGGAACATCTCGTGCATCTCCACCGCCTCCGCGTCCGGGCATTCGAGGCCCAGCAGCACCTCCTCGGCGCTGCCGCGATTCTCGACCACCATGAAACCGGCGGTTAGGGCCCGGCCGGGCATGGGCTCCTTTATCCAGGGCTCGGAAACGACGATGGTGTCCGGGGCCTCGCCGCAGCCGGCCAGGGCCAGCCCTGCCCAGGTCAGGATCAGCCAACGGGTGATCTGCCCGGCAATGGGGCGCTTTGACATTTCCCTTCCCTCTCAGTATTCTAAGCCTACGTTTCCCGAATCCATGCCTACGCTCGCTCTGCTCCCTCTTCTCGCTGCGCTCTGGTGCTCCTGCGGCGGCGACCCGCGCGCCAATCTGGACAAAGCCGCCCGCCAGGGCGACCTGCCCGGCCTGCGCGCCGCCATCGCCGCCGGCGCTGCGCCCTCCATGCAACTGGAGGACAACGGCCGCCAGGCCATCCACCTGGCCGCATGGAAGGGCCACCTCGACCTGGTCAAGACCCTGGTCGAGGAGTACTCGGCCAGCCTCGACGAGCGCTCGGTGGTCAAACCAGACCGCGTGCAGCAAGTGCCGGTGCCGGTCGATTCGACCACCCGCAAGCCCCTGCCCGGCCCCGAGGGCACCCTGATGACCCCGCTGATGGAGACCGTCAACGAGAGCCGGTTGGAGGTGGCCCGCTACCTGCTGGCCAAAGGCGCCGATGTCCATGCCCAGGATCGCTACGGCAACTCGGCCCTGATGTTCACCACCTACTCCCAGGACGCGGCCATGGCCGATCTGCTGATTTCCTACGGGGCCAGCGTCTCGGGCATCTGCGGTTTCTAGTACTGCCCTTCTCCCGCGAACTTGATCCGCCCCTTCGACGCCTGCGCGAAGAACTCCTCCACCTTTTCCCGGGAACGGGGGAAGTAGCGGCCCAACTCGTCCACCACCGCCTTGACCTTCTCCGGCGGCTCGCCCTGGTCCAGGAGCAGCCGCGCATAGAGGAAGAGCAGTTGCTGGTTGCGCCGGTCCGCCTCCAGGGCCTTTTCCAGCAGCAGCCGGGCCTCTTGCAGTTTGCCCTGTTCGAGGCGGGCCTGGCCGGCGGTCAGGTTGGCTTCGGCCCCCTCCGGGTACAGCCCCTGCAACACCCTGGCCAATTCCTGCAGGGCCTCCCCTTGGAGTTGGGGGGCACCGCGCGGGTGGCTGCGCGGCTGCAGGTGGCCATAGGTATGGCCCAGGCGCCACTCCACTGTCGCCGCCCCCAGGGCCAGCCCCAGAATGGCGAGGAGGGTAATGTGGGAACGCAGGTAGGAACCCAGGCTCATGTCGCCCCTACAGGCCCTGCTGCACTTCGGGCCGGCGCACCTTCCAGATGAAGGCGTCGAACCAGTAGTGGATCAGCGCCACCGAGCTGACCAACGAGTAGCTGAACAGGTCGAAGTTCTCGCTGTACCCCACCACGCCAAAGCCCAGGTCGCGGATGGCCCCCTCGGTCAGGGCCAGCCAGACCAGCACCGAGGCGGCGCACAGAAGCAGGAAGACCTTGAAGTGGCCGGGCCGGGCCAGGTAGTTCAGCAGGGAGGAGTCCCCGCCGGTGCGCTCCACCCGGTTGCGGTTGAAATAGTAGATCATGGCGATGTACTGGATGCCGTGCATCAGGCGGTGGGCCACGGCGAAGACCATCAGGTATTCGCTGGTGAAGCTGGTGTAGTACCACAGAAAGTAGCTGGACAGCAGAAAGAGGTACTTGAGCGGATTGAGGGGATGCCCCTGCCGCAGGCACCAGACCAGGTAGCCCAGGTAAGCCAGGCCGTAGGCAACGGCCACTGTCCACGAGATCTGATGCACCAACTCCACCCCGGCCGCGCTGAGGGGCAGATGCCATTCGTGCAACATGCGCACCCAGATGGAGGAAAAGAGCGGCGAGACCAGCAGCATGTTGACGAAGAAGACCCAGTTGAAGTAGAGGTCGAACTTGCCGGCCCAGGGCCCGCCGGTCTTGGCCTTGAAGTCGTAGATCCGCGCAAAGCCGTACTGTTGCATCAGGCTGTGCTGGTGGTCCCACAACATCACCAGCAGCACCAGGGTCAGGGGGGCGTACACCGCCAGGCCAAAGGCAAAGAGAATCAGCAGGATGGGGCTGAGGATGAAGCGCTCGCGCCAGCGGGCGAACTCGGCCGGCGAACCGTACACCCGCAGCCCGGTGATCAGGAAGTGGGGCACGGTGATCCACAGGGTGACCGCCACCAGGGCCCCGCCGGGCAGATAGCGGTGGGCCAGGAGCGCCAGGGCCACGGCGATGAAGGGCAGGGACAGGAACCAGAGGGCGTCGTGGCGGGCATCGATGATATAGGCCCGGCGGAAGGGCAGGGCGATGCCGCTCATGCGGGACCCTCCTTGGGGGAATGGGCCAGCCTTTGGAGATTCTCCTGGTTGATCTGGATCTGCGAGGCGCTGCGGTTGCGCAACTCCTTGAGAAATTCCTGGAAGAGCAGGTTGCCCTGCTCCTGGGCCAGGTCGGCCTTGACGCGGTCCTGCACGGTCTCGAATGGGGGCGTCTGGGCCAGGTGCCGGCCCAGGATCTGCAACACAAAGAAGCCTGTGTCCGAGTAGAAGGGCCCCTGGAAGGAAGCCACCGCCCCCTCCCTGAGGGCCCGGGCTACCTTGCTGTCCCCCTCCAGGGCCTGGTGGCCGTAGTTGAGGGAGATGAACTGCTTCACCAACGCCAGGGTGTCCTGGCCGGCCTGGAGCCGTTGGAGCACCTGCTGGCCCTCCTGGGCGCCGGCCACGTTCATGCGCCGCACCTCCACCAGGGCCGGCAGGGTGTAGCGGTCCTTGCTTTCCTCAAAGTAGATCCGCACCGCGTTGGCGTTGGGCTGGGAGACCTGGGCGGCCATCTGGGCCTGTAACTGGCGGACCAGCACCCGGCGCCTGGACTTTTCCAGGCCCTCTTGCAGCGCCGGGGTCTTGAGCAGTTCGAGCCGGCCGATTTCCAGGGGCGCCAGCATCTGCCGGCACAACTGGTTGAACAGGTAGTTGCGCAGGGCCTCCGGATGGCGGGGGGCGTCGGGCTGCAGCAGGGGCCGGCACTGCTGGGCGGTCAACTGCCCGCCCTGGTAGCTGACCACCACCTGCTGCGGGTCCAGCGGCGGCCCGGATGCCGGGGGAGGCGCGGGGGCTGGCCTTGGCATCTGGTGGCCGGCGTGCCCCATCGCCCCCATCGCCATCGCGGGTCCTTCGGCGGGGGCGCGGGCAGACCAGTCCGCAGCCAGGGCCGCAAAGCCGGCCTCGTCGAACTTTAGGGAGTACTGCTCCCCCAGGCTGGTGTAGTACTGGGTCAGGCGCTGGCTCAGCTTCTCCTGCATCACCTGCTGGACAATGACCTCGCGCTCCTGCTCCAGGCTCACCGGGTGGGCGTCGGTCAGCCTGATCAGGAAGTACCCGTCGGCCACCTTGAGCGGGCCGACCAACTCGCCGGGCTTCATGGAGAAGGCCCGCTCGGTGAGGGCCGCATGGGAAGGCATGGTCTCGCCCCAGCGGTGGTAGCCCATGTCGGCCTTGCGGTCGAGGATGCGCTGGTCCTGCGAATGGCGCATGGACAAGGAATCGAAATCGGCGCCGGCCTTCAGTTTGGCCAGCAGGGGCGGGATCTGCTCCGGGGTTTTGACCATCAGCAGGCTGAAGCGCACCCGGCGGCTGTACGGGCTCTTGGCAAAATAGGCTTGCAGCTCCTCCTCGGCCGGGGGCGGGGGCGCCTCGATCTGCTGGCGGTGGTACAACTCGCGCAGGGCCAGGACCCGGGCTTCCTGCTGGAAGGCGCGCTCCACCTCCGCCGCCTGCTCCAGGCCGCGCCGCTTGGCCTCCTGCACCAGCAGTTCTTCGTCGATGAGGGCCTGCAGATAGCGCTGGGGGTCCAATTGCCCCTGGAACCCGGCCGGCACCCTGGCGGCCTGCTGGCGGTACTCCCCCACGGTGATGGCCCGGCCCTCGACCTGGGCCAGCACCTCCCCGTCCTCCAACTCCCCCTGGCCGCAGCTGGCCAGGAAGAGGGCCCCCAGGGCCGCCCACTCAGCGGGTCTGCGCCTGTGCATCCTGCCCCACCTTTGTTTTTTGCAATTCCTCGATGGCCTGCACCTCCCGTTTGCTCTCCTCGATGCGGCCCGCTTTCAGGTACGAAACCGCCAGCTTCTGCCGGGCATCGAGAAAATCGGGGCGGAGCCGCACCGCCCGTTCCAGCAGCGCCGCCGCCCCGGCAAAATCCCCCTCGCGCGCGCGGATCAGCCCCAGATAGTAGCTGGCGTCGGCGTTGTCCGGCCGCAGTTCCAGGGCCTTCTCCAGACTCTTCCTCGCCTCGGAAAAGCGCTCCTGGTGCAGCCGGACCAGCCCCAGGTTGTAGTGGGCCTCCGGGTAGGCCGGGGCCAGGCGCAGGGCCTCTTCGTAGGCCGGCACCGCCTGCTCGTACTCGCCCAGGCGCAGGTAGATGTTGCCCAGGTTGTTGTAATAACGCAGGCTGTCGGGAGCCAGGCGCAGGGCCGAGCGGTACTCCTCGGCGGCCTCCTCGAGTTTGCCCTGCCGGATATAGAGCAGGCCCAGCATGGCCCGGGCCTCGTGGTCGTCGGGGTCGTTGCCGATGATGCGCAGCTGCTTGCGGATCTCCACCTCCTCCTTGTCCAGGGCCTTGAAGCGCTCCAGGGACTGGCGGCTCTCCTCCTTCATCCCCTGGCGGCGGTACGCGTCGGCCAGGACGAAGAAGGCGTCCTTGCCCTCGGGGTTGAGGACCAGGCTGCGCTGACAGGCCGCCACCGCCTCCTGGGTGCGGTTGAGCTTGATCAGGGTCTTGGCCATCTCCACCGGCGTCTCGGCGTCGGTGCTGTCGAGGGCCATCGTGCGCTCAAAGGCCCGGAGCGCCTCCTCGTGGCGCATTTCCTTGGCTCGCATGCGGGCCAGCAGCCAGTAATACTCCGGGTCGTCAGGGGCCAGCTTCTGCCCCTGGGCCACCAGTTTCTCAACCTCGGGGTATTCGCCGCGGGTGAAGTAGATATGGGCCAGGTCGCGGTAGGTGGAGACGTGGTTCGGATCGATGCGGAGCACCTTGCGGTGCTCCTCGATGGCCTGGGCGAAATTGAGTTGCCGCACGTACAGGCCGGCCAGGTTGTGCCTGGCCGACACCTGGGTGGAGTCCAGCCCCAGGGTGCGCAGATAGGACTGGATGGCCCGGGGAAAATCGCGCTGCCGGGCATAGGCGTTGCCCAGGTTGTAATGGATGAGGACGTCGTCGGGAGCCAGACGGGCGGCCTGCTGGTACGCCTCGACGGCCTCGGTGTACCGCCCCCGGGCCGCCAGTTCCAGACCAGTCTGCAATTTCAACTGGGCCTCGCTGGGCGGCGGGGCAGGGGGCGGGACCGGCGCGGGAAGGGCCGCGGGAGGAGGCGGGGCCGGGCTGGGAGCCGGGGCCGGCTCTTCCCGCGACCCGCAGGCGCCCAGCCACAGGGCCGGGAGGAGCCACAGCGCCCTCAATTCTTTCCCTCGACTAGGGTGAGATCCCGGTTGGCGGGCACGTTCTTCACCTCCTCGACCAGGCCGCTGGGCCAGGTGACCTTGACGCGTTCCGCCGCGGCGCGGCCGCCCAGGCCAAAGGAGAGGCGCAGGTCGCTCTGCGAGAGAAAGCTGGCCCCGCTGCGCACCAGGTCCATCTGGTAGAGGCCGCCGCTGTACACCTCGACGATGGCGCCGATGCCGTCGCGGTTGCTGCGGGTGCCCTGCAGCCTCACCCGCAGCCAGTTGTTCTCGTTGCCCCCGTCGTTGCGCAAGAGGTCGGGGGTGTCGGCGCAGTTGGCCACCAGGATGTCCACGTCGCCGTCGTCGTCGTAGTCGCCAAAGGCCGCGCCCCGGCTCACCTTCTTGATGGCCAGGCCCGTGCCCTCGATGCGGCGCTCCAGCTCGAAACGGTGGTCGCCGCCGTTGACGAAGAGCTGGTTGAGCTGGCGAAAGGTGGCGTTTTCGTACCTTTCCACGTCGCTTTCGAGGTGGCCGCTGGCCACAAAAATATCGCGGTCCCCGTCGTTGTCAAAGTCGAAGATCCGGGTCCCCCAGCTCAGGTAGGGGAGGCTGTCCTTGCCCAGGTTGGCCTCGTAGGTGTGGTCCACGAAGGTTCCGTCGCCGTTGTTGTGGTAGAGGGTGTTGGTCTCCCACTGGAAGTTGGTGACGAAGAGGTCCAGCCAGCCGTCCTGGTTGTGGTCGCCCATGTCCACGCCCATGCCGGCCGACACCTTGCCGTCGCCGTTGTACGCCACCCCGGCCAGCAGGGCGTTCTCCTCGAAGTTGCCCCGGCCGTCGTTCAGGTACAAAAGATTGGCGGTCTTGTCGTTGGCCAGGTACAGGTCCTGGTCCCCGTCGCGGTCCACGTCCCCGAAGACCACCCCCAGCTCCTTGCCGGTGGTGTTGAGCAGCCCGGCCTGGGCAGTGATGTCCTTGAAGGTGCCGTCCCCGTTGTTGTGGTAGAGGAAGTCGCGCACCCCATCGAAGGATTCCGGCCCGCAGTAGAGCTGCAGGCCGCTGCCCCCCTCGGCGCAGAGCTTGTGGTTCTGGTAGGAGAAGTTGTGGTAGTTGGCCACGTACAGGTCCAGCAGGCCGTCGTTGTCCACGTCGGCAAAGGCGCAACTGCTGCTCCACAAACTGTCGCTCACCCCGGCGCGGGCGGTGACATCGGCAAAGCGCCCCCCGTCGTTGCGGTACAGGACGTCGGGGCCAAAATTGCTGACAAAGAGATCCTGATCCCCGTCGTTGTCGTAGTCGGCCGCGGCGCAGCCCATGCCGTACCTGGTGCTGCCCACCCCAACTTCGAGGGTCGCGTCCTCGAAGCGCCCCTGGCCCAGGTTGCGGTAGAGCCGGCTCATGGGTTTCTCCGGCAGCCGGGTCCCCGGCACCTCTGCCCCGTCCACCAGGTAGATGTCGAGGCGGCCGTCCCCGTTGTAGTCGAAGAAGGCGCAGCCCGGCCCCACGGTCTCGATCACGTACTTGCGGCCCCCGGCCCCGTTGTGGTGGACAAAGTCGATGCCGGCCTCCCGGGTCACCTCGGTGTAATGGGGCGCCGCCGACAGCGCGGCCGCCGCGCCCAGGTTCAATGCCAATACCAGACCAAAACCCCGCAAAGACGCCGATCCTTTCTGGACAGACTGGAGCATCGGGGATACAAGTTCATCAATATACAATTCACCGGCCAGGCAGCCAGTTCATGGTCATGGATCCGGGGCACCCTGAGAAAGGCGGCGGTAGGCGGCCTCTTCGGCCTCGGCCTCGGCCAGTCGGCCCTGCTGCCGGTACACCTGGGCCAGGGAGGCGTGGGGCCGGGCGTAGCGGGGATCGAGCTGGATGGCCCGGGTCAGAGCCTGGACTGCCGGCTCGGGCCGGCCGGCCAGCAGATAGGCATTGCCCAGGTTGTTGTGGGCCCGCGCGTACTGAGGATCGAGGGCGATCACCTGCCGGTACGCGTCGATGGCCGCCTCCACCTGCCCCCGGCGCAGGTAGACATTGCCCAGATTGTTGCGGGCGTCGCGGTGGCGAGGGTTGAGCTGCAGGGCCGCCATATAGGCCTGCCGGGCAGCCTCTAGCCTTTCGATGCGCGAGTACGCCGCCCCCAGATGATAGTACGCTTCGGCATCGCTGGGGTTGAGCACGATGGCGGTCTTGTGGTCGAGCAGGGCCTGGTGGTTGTCCTGCAACAATTGGAAATAATGCAGCAGTTGGCGGCCTCGGGCCACCTCCCCCCGGCGCAGGCAGGACTGGCCCAGGGCGTAGTACACCTCGGCGGCGTCGGGGTTGACGCGCAGGGCCGCCTCCAGATGGGCGGCGGCCTCCTCCACCTCCCCCCCCTCGAAGAGCAACACCCCCAGCCGGGCGCGCAGGGCGGCATCGGTGGAGTCCCGCCCCAGCCCCTCGCGCAAGAGGCGCATCGCCGCCCCGGCGTCCCGCTGCTGAAGGAGCACCTGGGCCTGCAACTCCAGGGCCTCGCCCTCATCCGGGTCTAGCAGAAGAGCCTGCCGCAGTTCCTCCAGGGCCTCGGGGTGCCGGCCCTGGGCCAGGTGGATGCGCCCCAGCCGCAGCCGCAGCTCGGCGCTGCGCGGCAAGGCCTGGATGCCCCGCTCCAGGACGGCCAGGGCCGGACCGTAGTCGGTCTGCCTGGCGTGCAGGCCGGCCAGGTTGACGTAAGCCTGCAGGTACTGGGGATCTCGCTCCAGGGCCCCCTCGTAGAAGGGCGCCCCCCGATCGAACTGGCCCTGGCGGACGCAGAGATTGCCCCTCAAGTAGAAAGGCTCCGGATCGCCTGGGTCGAGGCGGGCGGCCTCCTCGAAGGCGGCAAAGGCGCTGTCGATCCTTCCCTGGACGGTGTAAATCTTGCCCAGGCCGGTGTGGGCCGCCGCCAGCCCGGGCGCCAGCGCCAGGGCGCGGCGGTACTGGGCCAGGGCCTCCCCATAGCGGCGGTGGGCCAGCAGCCCATCGGCTAAGCGGAGATACCCGCCCGCCCCACCCGATGCAGCCTCTACCTCCAAGGGGCGCAGGTCCGGCAGCGCCTCGCTGGCGCGCACCGCCAGGGGCAGCACCAGGGACGCCTCCTGCCAGGCCCGCTCGGCCTCCGGCTCGGCCGTCGAAGCCGCCGCCTGGATTGCGGGGGCCGGGACCGGCGGGGCGGGCTCACCCTGGGGCTCCACCACCTCCACCACCCGATCGGCCTCCACCTGCCGCAGTTCCTGGCGCACCCCCGAGGGCCAGCGGATCTCGATCAACTCGGCGCTGGCCTGATCCCCCAGGCCAAAGAAGAGGCGCGGGTCGTCCTGAGACAGGTAGCTGGCGGTGCTGCGCGACTCGGCCCGCTGCACCCACCCCCCGGCGTGCAGGGCCACCCTGGCCCCGTACCCGGAGCGGTTGCTCCGGGTGCCCTTCAGACGCAGGGCCAGCCAGTGATTGCCAGCAGGGGTGTCGTTGCGCAGGAGCAGCGCCGGCTGCCCCGAGTTGAGGATGAACAGGTCCAGGTCTCCGTCCTCGTCGTAGTCGGCCACCGCCGAGCCGCGCCCCACCCCCGGCAAGGCAAGGCCAGGCCCGGCCCGCTCAGTGGCCTCGGCGAAATGCCCCTGGCCCTCGTTGAGGTAGAAGAGATGGCGCTGGGCATAGGTGGCCTGGGGGTCGAAGCGTTCGATGTCCTCGTCGATGTGGCCGTTGGCCACAAAGAGGTCCTGGTCCCCGTCGTTGTCGGCGTCGAAGAAGTTGATCCCGAAGCCGAGCCGATTCAGACTGCTGGCGCCGATGCCCGCTTCGAGGGACTCGTCGCGGAAGAGACCATTGCCCAGGTTTTTGTACAGGGTGTTGCTCTCCCATTGGAAGTTGGTGACGGCGATATCCTGCCAGCCGTCCCCATCCACATCCGCCACCGTTACCCCCATGCTGCCCTCGGGTTTGCCGGCCCGGTTGTACGCCACCCCGGCGGTCAGCCCGATCTCGGCGAAGCGCCCGCCGCCCTCGTTGCGGTACAAAAAATTAGGGGTGGCGTCGTCGGCCTGGAACAGATCCGGATCCCCGTCCTCGTCGAAATCCAGGAAGATCGCCCCCAACTGCCGGCCCTCCAGGGTGTAGAGCCCGGCCTCCTGGGTCACATCCGCGAAGCGCTCCTCCCCGTCGTTGCGGTAGAGGTAGTCGCGTTGCCCCGGATACTCGGTGGGCGCCAGGTGGCGGCGGGGCCGATGCAACCGCCCCCCTTGGTCGAGCAGATCCCCCTCAAAGGAATAATCGAGGTAGGTGGCCACGTACAGGTCCAGGTCCCCGTCCAGGTCGTAATCGGCAAAGGCGCAGCCGGTGTACCAACCCCGCTCCTGCCCCAGGACGGTGCGGCCCGTCACGTCGGCGAAGCGCCAACCCTCCCCCTGCGCCCCCTCGTTGCGGTAGAGCGCGTTGGCACCAAAGTTGGTGACAAAGAGATCCGGATCCCCGTCGTTGTCGTAATCCCCGGTGGTGCAGCCCATCCCGTAGCTGGTGTCGGCCAACCCCACCTGGGCGGCCACCTCGGCAAAACGCCCCTGCCCCTGGTTGTGGTACAGGGCGTCGCTGACCTTGGCCGCAGCGCTGTACCCGGGCAGAGCGCCCCCGTTGACCACAAAGAGATCCACCCTGCCGTCCCCATCGTAATCCCAGAAGGCCGCCCCCGAGCCGATGGTCTCCACCCCGTATTTGCGGCCCGAACGGCCGCTGGTGTGGACGAAGTGGATGCCGGCCTCGGCGGTGACCTCGACAAAACGCACGGGGATAGAAGGGGGAGGGGGAGGAGGTGCATCCTGGGCGCAGCCGGCCAGCAGGATCAGCCACGAGAGGGGAGCCAAAAAAAGCATGGGGGACAGTTTATCTAGCCCCGCCGGCCACGTCAAGGCGCCTTGCCCCCGGACTGCCCAGCCCCTATCCTATCCATTCGTCCCTGCCCGCTTTCTCCGTGGAGGTGTTCCTTTGACTGGTGTTTGCCTGCTGCTCTCCCTTTTGCTTCTGGCCGGCTGCGCGGCCGGCCCCGAAAAACCCGCCGATCCCCAGTTGCTGGCCCGGGTGGGCGACAGGGAACTGACGGCCCAGAAGCTGGACAAGGCCCTCAAGACCCTCTACCCAACGGGTGCGCCCGCCGGCGCGGAGGGCCAGGTCCTGCAGCGGCTCATCGACACCGAGCTGATGGTGATGGCCGCCGTGGCCCAGAACCTGGACCGCGACCCACGGGTGGATGGCCTGGTCCGCCAGAAGGAGCAGGAACTGCTGCTGGCCGAGCTGTACCGCCGCGGCATCCTCAAGATATCCGGCGGGGTGAGTCCGGAGGAGGCCCGCGAGTACTTCGCCCGGCACCGCCTCGACGAGGAGCGCCGGGTCAGCCGCATCCTGGTAGGCAGCGGCCAGGTCGTCGAGCAGATCATGAAGCGCCTGCAGGGCGGCGAGTCCTTCGCCGCCCTGGCCGGCGAGTTCTCCGACGACCCCAAGACCGCCTCCTTGGGCGGCGACCTGGGCTGGATGAGCCGTGCCTCTTTCAAGAACCACCTGCTGCGCCGGCAGATCTTCGGCGCCCGCATCGGCCAGGTGCTGGGCCCCATCAAGGAGCCGGACGGCTATTCCCTGCTGCTGGTGGCCGAGGAACGCCGCACTTCTTTTGACCAGGTGGCCGCCACCGTGGAGCGGGTCGTGGCCGAGGAAAAGCAGAGTTTCTCCACCCTCAAGTACCTGGAAGGACTGACCGACGACGCCCAGGTGCGCGAGGACCCGGAAGCCCTGCAACTGCTGCTGACCCGGCTCAGTGAGGCCGGCACCGAGCTGCCCCAGTTGCGCAAGGGCGAGTCGGGCCGCATGCTGCTGGGCGCCGGCCAGGTCCAGTGGACCCTCCAGCAGTTCATGGACGCCATGCTCAGCGAAAGGGACCAGGCCGAGATCAGCACCCTCGAGGACCTGCGCCTGTACGCACGCCGGCTCTTTGCCCTCAAGGAGTTGCTGCCCAAACGGGCCGAGGAACTGGGTTTCCGGCAGACCGAGGAGGTGCAGAAGGGGGTGGAGCAGACCCGCCGCGAGGCCCTGATGGACCGCCTGCGCCAGGTGGAGGTGGAGGAGCGGCTCAACCCCGGCGAGGAGGAGGTGCGCCGCTACTACGAGCAGCACCGCGAGGTCTACGTGCGGCCAGAGCGGATCAGCATCATCGAGATCCTCACCGAGACCAGGGAGGAAGCCGAGGCGGCGCTGCAGGAGACCCGGCAGGGCCGGGACATGGCCGAGATCGCCAACCGCTACTCGGTGCGCAGCGCCAGGGTCCGCCGGGCCGGCGGCCGCATCCTGCTGACCCGTCCGGATAAGTACGGGGAGGTGGGTCTGGAGGCCCAGCATGCCCAGGTGGGGCAGATCGTCGGGCCCGTCAAGTCCAGCCAGGGCTATTCGGTGTTCAAGGTCGTGTCCAAGACCCCTGCCCAACCCCATAGTTTCGAGGACAGCAGGATCCGCGCCGCCTACCACCTCAAGCAGGAACTGGCCGAAGAGAGGTTCGAGGAACTCATCCGGCGCCTGAACCAGAAGTACGCCGGCCAGATCCAGCGCTACGAAGACCACCTCCAGGCCTACGCCGCCACCCGGCAGTAGGGCTGATCGGGTTCCGCGACAAGGGAATAGGGTTGTCAAAAATATCCTGATCTCCCATTGATCCCCCCCCACCGCCCCCGTTATATTCCAGAATGGACTGTCCTGCCCTGTAGCTCCACCTGCACCGCCTTTTCCCGACGGAGCGCCTGATGCCAGGCTTTTTCTTCTCTGCCCAGCGCCTGCTTTCCGGCCTGCTGTGGGCCGCTGCCAGCCTGCCCCTGGCGGCTGGCGCCGAGCAGTTGAGCTTCGACACGGCCCAGGACTGGGGCCGCTGGCAGTTGCCCCTGGGCGCCGTGCAGGTGACTCCCGAGGGGATCGTCAGCCCGGTCCTGGTCCGCAAGAACATCGATGCCGTGACGGATGCCGCGGCCTTCGGCGGGGGCATCCGCAAAGCCGGATCCAATGAAAGGGAGGCCGCGCTGGTGATGGACGGCGACCCGGCCACCGGCTGGAGCCCTGATCAAGGCGACCCGACCGAGGACTGGTTCATCGAGGTGGATCTGGGCCGCGGGGTCTCGGCCAACAAGGTGACCCTGATCTTCGCCGCGGAAGCCCCGCCCTTTGAACTCTTCGACCTGCTCCTGTCCACCGGCGAACCGCAGACCGACAACATCGCCGCCCCCATCCCCGGCACCCTGGTCTACCGCATCAAGGAGCGCTACAAGGAGAACCAACACCACGCCGTGAGTTTCGTGCCGGCCCACCCAGACGACACCCCCATCCAGTACCTGCGCATCGAGAACTTCAAACACGTGCCCGGCGCCAGGCTGGTGGAGGTGCAGGTGGAATCCATCGGCGACAATATCGCCCTCAACCTGCTCCAGCGGGGCGGCAATATGGACGTGGTTGCCGACCTGGCCAATACCGCCGAATCCGTGCCCCTGAGCAATGTCCTGGCCCTGGTGGACGGGGACCTGTACCAGCGCTGGGCCTATGGCCGGGCCTCCCGCGGCCAGAACGACATCGACGCCCATATCATCGTCGATCTGGGCGCGGTGTACTGGTTGGACCTGACGCGGATCATCGGAGGGGTAGTGGTGCGTTCGGGCTGGGGCGGGGGCATCACCACCAACCACTACGTCTCGCGCCGCCGCTGGGGGTTCCGCTACTACGAGTTCATGACCTCGGACGGGTCCCTTTCCCCGGACGGCACCCGGATCTGGACCAAGCACTTCGCCGGCATCGCCAACTCCGAGGAATCCTCGCGCGGCCTGGTCGACCACCACTTCAACCTCATCCCCGCCCGGTACGTGCGCATCTTCTGGAAGTACTGGGACACCAGTTGTTTCTCGGTGGTCACCCTGGGCGAGGACGGCTCCAGCTCCCTGGTCCCCGGCTGCGCCGCCGGCGGCGAGACCGACGAGATCCAGATCTTCGGCCAGGGGTATCCGCGGGAGGCCACCTTGCGCTCCCCCCTCATCGACCTGAAGGACATCCGCAATCTCAACTCGTTGGAATGGCAGGCAGATACCCCCCTTGGCACCCGGGTGGAAATCCGCAGTCGCACCGGCAACGAGGTGGTGGAGAAACACACCTACTACGACAAAGACCTCAAGGAAGTCACCCAGAAGAGGTGGGAGAAGCTCATCCCCAGCTTCCGCGGCCCCATCGACACCAGCCTGGCGGTGGGCAGCGACTGGAGCCCCTGGAGCAAGATCTACGGCTTTTCCGGCGAGGCTTTCCAATCCCCCTCCCCCCGGCGCTATCTGGAACTAGACGTGCGCCTGGCCTCCGACTCGCCCGAGGCAGCCGCCTCCCTGGATTTCTTGCGCCTCAACTACACCCCCCCCCTGGCCCGTGCCACCGTGGGCGAGATCACCCCGGTGGAGGTGGAACCGGGGGTGGCCAGGGAATTTTCCTACTTCCTGCGTTCCCGGCAGACCCAGGCCAAAGGCTTCGACCGCCTGAACCTGGAAACCTCGGCCCCGGTTCAATTTAGGGCCGCCTACCTCGAAGGTCAGCCCGTGGATGGGGCCACTGTCGAATCCACCGAAAGGGGGTTCCAGCTGACCTTCCCCCGGGCCGTCCGCAGCGACCAGTTGGTCGAAGTCCGCTTTGAGTCCTCGATCTATCTCCAGTCCACCCTCTTCGACCTTTTCCTGGAGGACAGCCGTCAGGGGCCCGGTCTGCGCCAGCGGGTGGACCCCGGTGACGCCAGCGACCTGGTGGAAAGCAGCACCAATGTGGTGCACCTGTCGGTCACCCGCGATCTCTTCGCCTCCCTGACCCTCAGCCCCCGGATGATCACCCCCAACGGCGACGGGGTCAACGACCAGGCCACCGCCACCCTGAGCCTGCTCAATGTGCTGGTCCCCCGCCCCCTGCACCTGAAGGTTTTCGACCTGTCGGGCCGCCTGGTCAAAGCCGTGGAACAGGAGGGCAAGGCCGGCCAACAGCACCTGCTTTGGGATGGGCGCAACCATCGGGACCAGTTGGTCCCACCAGGGGTATACATAATTGAGGTGGGGGTCGAGGGGGATGCCGGATCCAAAACCACCCGGCAGTTGGTCTCCGTAGCCTACTAAGTTTGACAAAAAAATCTTGTTAGACTGCCCTATTGACTTGAAAGAAAAATTTCTTGACAATCGGTAGCTTAAACATTAGAGTTAGATACCCAAAATTGCGCTGTGCGGAACTATCAGCCCTGCGAAAGGAGGTGTAAACCTCTCATAGCGCGGCCGAATTTTGAGCCCGACGGGTAATGGCCCCTTGCCATCGCATCTCAACTCAACACTTCTCTCTCTATGGAGGTAATAATGCGCAAACCCCTAGCCCTTGCCCTGGGCGCGATGCTGGTGGCCACCAGCGTCTGGGCCCAGGAACCGGCCGAGGTGCCTCTGTACTTCGCGGTGGGCATCCCCGACGGCAATATCCCCACTGTCGACGGCAACAACGCCGACTGGAAATGGGTGGACAAGAGCTTTGAGGTCACCATCGAAGATATGCATGCCCTGACCGGCAGCGCCGACGATGCCGACGACCTGTTCATCGACATCCTCATCGGCTGGAACAAGAGCCGCAACAGCATGTACGCGATGATCCACAGCCACGACGACTACCTGATCGTCGACAAGAACCCCAGCTGCACCTTCCGCGACGACAACTGCGAAGTGCACTTCGATCCGGACAACCAGGGCGGCGGTCCGTACTCCGCTCCGGCCGACCAGGATCTGCAGCCGGCCTACCAGATGTGCTTGAGCTTCTCCGACCAGTTCCCGCGGGTGCAGATGTACAACGGTGCCCTGGGCAACTTCAATCAGAGCGCCTTCGACTTCTGGTGGACCCACTCCGGCGACTTCGTCAAGGCCAACATGACCAACCGGGGCCAGGAGTACTACTACGAGTTCTCCGCCTCGCTCTTCGATCCGCTCTCGATCAGCGGCGGCCCCGGCGCCAGCACCCGCTGGGTCCTCGCCGCCGAGCAGACCATCGGCATGTCCATCTCCGTGGACGACGCCGACGAAGGCGTCAATGCCAACGGCGTTCTGGGTCAGGAAGACCTGTGCGACGGCGGTTGCCCGGACGGCTTCTTCTGGCAGGCCCAGTTCAGCATGTCCGAGCAGTTCATGAACAGCGGCGGCATGCCCGATATCTTCCTCACCGCCCCCGGCACCGCCACCGCAGTCGAGTCCACCTCCTGGGGCCAGCTCAAGACCCTCATCAAAGAGGATATCTGAGCAGTATCGCTCCATAGAGGTCAGCACCGCGAGGGGAGGGGAACGGTGTTCCCTTCCCCTCTTTTATCACGATCCCTGAAGCGGGCGAAAGAGCATGAGGCGCTGGTCAAAAAATCTCCCTTGGGCGCTGGTGGGTGCGCTGGCTGCGGCCCTCCCCCTCCAGGCGGCGGATCGCTGGCAGGCGGGTGCTTCCGGCCTTAACTGGGAAAGCGTCGGCACCCAGGAGGGCCTGGCCACCGACACCAAAGCTCTGCTGCCGGCAACGGTGAACCCGGCGCAGAACGCCCTGACGGACCTGCGCCGGCGCGCCGGCCGCATCGAGTCCCCCCAGAGTACCGAGGATCTGACCACCTTGCTGACCGACGGCAACGAGGAGACCTTCTGGAAGGTCACCCGCGAGCGCCGGCCCGACGGTACCTCCATGGTCATCGACCTGGGTGCCATCCTGCCCATCAACCGCATCCGCGTGCTGGGCGACAAGGACTCCTTCCTGCGGGCCTACGACCTTTTCGTCCACGACGGCGACCCCGACCAACTGCGCGACGACCGACCCATCGGCTACACCAACCTGATCCGCACCAATCTCGAACAGGACAACTCGGTCATCGAGGTCGAGTTCCCCCTGCAGTTCGTCCGCTTCATCAGGCTCATCAGCCGCACGGGACAGGAGTTCATCATCTCCGAAGCCGAGGTCTACGGGGACGGCTTCGCCCCGGCCAGCCGCTTTGTCTCCCAGATCATCGACCTGGAGGGGGCGGCCAACTTCGGCCGCATCGCCCTGGCCGCCCGGACCGACTCGGCCACCCAGATTGTCCTGCAGACCCGCACCGGGACGGTCCCCGACCCCAGCATCTACTATCGCAAGACCGTGGTTTTCGAGGGCGAGGAACGGGCCGAGGAGCCCATCCTGCCCATCGGCGACCCATCGGCGGCTGAGGCTTACAAAAAACTGGTGGGCGCCGACAAGGGACGGGTGGTGGACAATCTCCTCGAATGGAGCCCCTGGTCTGCCCCCTATGAGAGTTTTGAGAGCCAGTTGCTCTCGCCCGGCAACCGCCGCTACCTCCAGTTCCGACTTCTCTTCTCCTCCCAGAACGCCCGACGCGGCGCCGTGGTCGAATCCTTCACCTTTGAATATTCCACCCCGGCCCTGGGACGGGAACTGTTGGCCGAGGTCACGCCCGGCGCCGTGGTGCTGGGAGAACAGCACACCTTCGACTACTTCGTCAAGGCCCAGTTCGGCCCGGAAACCCCCGGCTTCGACCGCATCGAGATCAAGACCCCCTTCAAGGCCCAACTCAAGGGGGTGGAGTTGGACGGCCAGGTGCTGCCGGCCGCCGCCTACGCCGAGGTGAATGAGGGCGACGACAGCCGGCTCACCATCCAGCTCAATGACCAGCGGGTTTCCACCTCCGGCCAGGTGCTGCGCATCTCCTTTGAAACCCTGGTGACGGTGTACGGAACCACTTTCTTCGCCAAGGTTTTCGACAGCCAGAGCGACGCCCTTGGGCAGGACGTGATCCCCGGCGATGCCTCGCCGGCCTCCGACTCCGACCGGCTTTCCGTACATGGGGAACTGCGCCGCGAACTAGTGCTCGATCTGCGCGCCACCCCGCCGGTTTTCACCCCCAATGGGGATGGCGTCAACGATCTGGGCACCATCACCTATATCCTGCTCAGGGCACTCAGCCCCGTGCCGCTGGAACTGACCGTTTTCGACCTGGCCGGCCGGCCGGTGCGCCATCTGCAGCAGGCCACCAGTCTCAACGGTCCTCAGCAGGCCAGTTGGGACGGGTTGGACGACCAGCAGCAGCAGGTATCCCCCGGCCTTTATCTGGTGCGCCTTTCCGTGGGTACCGACACCGGGTCCGAGGCGCATACCCAGTTGGTGGGCGTGGCCTATTGAGGCCACAGGAGCAAACCCCATGAAACCCTCGAAAGCCCTGGGCGCCGCGCTCCAGGTGCTCGTGGCCGGATGGTGGACGGCGGCCCAGGCCGAGCGCATCTCCTTTGACACTCCGCAGGCATGGAGCACCTGGTCCATCCCCACCGGAGCAGTGACCCTGAGCGACCAGGGCCTCGCGCCAGTGCCCGTGCGCAAAAAGGTCAATGCCTCCCTCGACGCCGCCAGCTTCGCCGGCACCTTTCTGGCCGGCAGCGCCCAGGCCCAGGCCGCTCTGGTGGGCGACGGGGATCCGCTCACCGGCTGGGCGCCCCAGGACAGCGATCCCCTGGAAAACCAGTGGCTCGAGGTGGACCTGGGCCGTCTGGTGACCGCCGAGAAGATCCGCCTGCGCTTTGCCGAGGGCACCCCGCCCCTGGAGTTCTTCAACGTCCTGCTCTCCACGGGGGAGCAGTTCTTCACCAACGCCCTGGTCCCCATCCCCGGCACCATGGTATTCAGCCACTCCGAGACCTTTGGCTTCAACAAATCCGGCCTGGTCGAACTGAGCTTCAAACACGGTTCGGTCCGCGCCCTGCGCCTCCAGGCCGCCCAGCGCACCCCCGGCTTCCAACTTGTCGAGGTGGAGGTGGAGGCCATCGGCGACAACGTGGCCCTGGGCATGCTCGAACGGGGCGGCGCCATCGACCTGATCACCGATCTGCAAAACGTCCTGGAGGGCGGCGAGCGCATGGTGGACGGCGACATCGTCACCAACTGGGCCCTGCAGACCTTCCACCAGACCCAGACCGGCAAGGACGTCTTCAACCGCGTCATCTTCGACCTGGGCGCCCTCTACTGGCTCGACCAGTTGCGGGTGGTGGGCGAGCCGGCCAGCGCCCCCTCGGGGCTGCGCTCGGTCTATGGCAACTTCTTCTGGTACCAGGTGCTGGCCTCGGACGGCTCGCGCGCCCCGGACGGCACCCTGCGCTGGCACGAGGTCGCCTTTCTGCCCAACCTGCCGGAAAACCAGATCGATACCCGCAACTTCGACCACGCCTTTCCGCTGCAGAAGGTCCGCTACATCCAGCACTACTACCCCTCCACAGCCGAAGGCGGGGAGCGCTCCGGCACCCATGGCCTGTACCGCAACTTCGGCCTGATCAGCGAATACCAGTTCTACGGCGAGGGGTACCCGGCCCAACTGCGCCTGCGCTCGCCCATCCTCGACCTCAAAGGCATCCGCAACGTCACCGCGGTCGAATGGGCTGGGCACACCCCCGAGAGTACCCAGATCGAGATCTTCACCCGCACCGGCAACGAGGTGATCGAGCAGATCCTCTACTACGACAAGAAGGGCAAGGAGATCACCCAGAAGAAGTGGGAGAAGACCCCCGCCACACAGCGCGGCCCCGTCGACACCCTCCAGGCCATCGGCAGCGACTGGAGCATCTGGAGCCCGGCCTATATCCGCTCCGGCGAGCTCTTCAAGTCCCCCTCGCCCCGCCAGTACCTCCAGGTTGAGGTCCGGCTGCTTTCGGACGCCCCCCAGGCCAGCGCCTCGCTGCGCGAACTGCACCTGGTCTACGAGAATCCCATCGCCCTCCAGACCGCCGGCGAGGTCTATCCCCAGCAGGTCCAGCCGGGCAAGGACGAGGAATTCACCTACTTCATCCAGCCCACTTTCGGCGGCCGCTCCCAGGGCTTCAACCGCCTCTCCCTCAACGCCTCGGTGCCGGTGGTCTTCACCCAGGCGAAGATCGGCGGCCAGGAGGTCCAGGGGCGGATCGACACCACCGCCGAGGGTTTTGCCCTCACCCTGCCGGCGGTGGTCAAAACCGAGGAACTGGTCCAGCTCTCCTTTCGCTCCACCATCTACCAGAACCGCACCCGCTTCGACCTCTTTCTCAGCAACACCCAGTTGGGCGAAGCCGTGCTGCAGCGGGTGGACGAAGGGGATGCCAGCGCCGAGGTGGCCAGCGAGTCCATCTCCGTCAGCCTGCCCATCACCGGCGAGCTGCTGGCCAATCTCTCGCTGGCCCCGGCGGTGCTGACCCCCAACGGCGACGGCATCGGCGACCAGATGCGCCTCGAATTCGACGCCTTCAAGCTGCTTTCGCCCCGCCCGGTGCAGGTGACCATCTACGACCTGGCCGGCAGGGTGGTGGTCCGTCTGATCCGCGAGGGACTGGCCCAGCACCACACCTTCAACTGGGACGGGCGCAACGCCGAAGGCCGGCTGGTCAGCCCGGGCACCTATCTGATCCACACCGAAATCTCGGGCGACTCGGGCACCCAGACGGTGGAGCGTCTGTTGCCCGTGGCCTACTGAAACCTGGATAGCCCTGACCCTCAGGCTACACCGAGGAGATCCTCATGGCTGCTGTTTTCCTGCTGCTGCTGGTCCTGTTCGGCCTGGCTGCCCCGCCCAGCGCCCCGGCGGTCGATTACCTCACCTTCGGCACCCGGGCGCGCCCCTGGACCGCCGATTCCCTGGTGTTCAACGCCCTCGAACAGGTGGAAGGGCGCCTGGGGCCGCTGGTGGCGGACTCTACCGAGAACCTCCTGCCGCGCGTCAAGGAACTGGGCGGTAGCGCGGTGACCTCGGTGGCGGCCGCGGCGGCGCGATCCAATCAGATCCTGCGGGAGTTGACCGACAACGACTACACCACCGGCTGGCGGGTCTACACCAACCCCAACGGAGCCGAACTCAACCTCGACCTGGGCGCCGTCTTCATCCTCAGCCGCGTCCACATGCTGCGTGGGGTGCTCAACTCCGACGAGCGCTCCCTGCGCGGCTACGAGATCTACGCCAACGACGGGGACAGCCTCAATTTCGTCGGCAGCGAACCCATCTACTCCCTTATCGCCCAGGACCGTTCCCACGGCGCCCCGGAACTGGACGTGCGCTTCAGACCCCAGGCCGTGCGCTACCTCCGGATGCGCAGCACCGGCGAACGCTCCTTCCAGATGGGCGACATGGAGATCTTCGGCATTGGGGTCACCCCCTTTGCGCACTACATCTCCAAGGTGATCGACCTGGGCCAGCCGGCCAACTTCGGGCCGGTTGAGGTCCACGCCGCCATCGACTCCAGGGCGCGCCTGCTCTTCAGCACCAAGACCGGCTCGGTCGATAGCGACTCGCTCTACTACAAGCAGACCGGCATCCCCGGCGAGTTCGCGGAGGTGCCCAGGGAACAGTTCGACCGCTCCCTCGACCCTTCTTACGCCGGGGTGGTGCGGGTCAACAACCGCGAGTGGAGCCCCTGGAGCCCGCCCTATGCCGACCTGGAGGGGCCGCTCGGCTCCCCCGACAACCGCCAGTACCTGCAATTCGAGTTCCGCTTCATCTCCAACGGCCTCACCGCCAAGGCCCAAATCGACTCGCTGCGCTTCGCCTACACCGTGCCGGCCATCGCCGATTCGGTGGTGGGTGAGATCGCGCCGGCCACCGCCCAGCTGGGGCAGCGCAACAGTTTCACCTACCATCTACGAAGCGTGGTCTCGCGCAACCGGCGGGGCTTCGACACCGTGCTGATCACCACCCCCTTCGCGGCCACGGCAACCGCCGTGAACGTGGACGGGGTCAGCGTGCCCTTCACCCAGGAATCCAGCGACCGCCAGCTCCGGGTGACCTTTGCCGGCAACCGGATCAAACAGACGGGCCAGCAGCTGAGCGTGGTCTTCGACTGCCTGGTGGCCGTGTCGGGAACCGAGTTCCGCGGCGAGGTGGCAGACAGCAAGTCCGACGCCTTTCCCCAGCGGATCATCGGCGCCGACGCCGACCCGGCGGTGGAGGGCAACACCCTGGTGGTGGGCGGCCTGATCGAGGACGAACTCTTCACCGGCGTGCAGCTCTCCGGCGGCGGGGTCCTCACCCCCAACGGGGACCGGATCAACGACGCCCTGCAACTCGACTATATCTTGCTGAAAGCCACCAGCCCGGTGCTGGTGAAGGCGGGCATCCACGACCTTTCCGGGGCTCTGGTGAGAACCCTCTACGCCCAGCGCGACCTGAGCGGACCCAACCGCGTCCCCTGGGACGGGCGGAACGAAGGCGGCGACCTGGTGCCGCCGGGACTGTACCTGTTGCGGCTCTCGGTGCGAACCGACGCGGGCGAAACCACCCGGTTCCACACCGTGGCGGTGGCCTACTGACCCGGAGCAGCCGGCCGCCGTCCAGCTTCACCTGGCAAAGACCAACGCTTATTACATCTGTACTCTAGGGAGGGATGTCATGCGCAGATTCACGTCTTGGGGGTTGGTGCTGGCCCTGTTGCTGTGTTGGGCCGCAGCCGGCAACGCGGCCACGCCGGGCCGGGAGCGCGGCGCCACCGCGCAGGTGCGGATCGAGGGGTTCGATCCGCTCGTTCCCACCCTGCGCAAGTGGTACGTGCCGCAGGACCTCTACTACATCTACAACTGGGGGGGCTACAAGTACACCAACTACGCCCGCACCCCGTACCAGCGCTACGTGGGCACTGAACTCGAAGGCCGCGGCCAGTACGACATCTTCGGCAACTGGATCACCCGCGGCTGGAGCATCTACCAGTGGCGACAGGAACAGCCTCTGGCCTTCGGCAGCACGGTGTTCAAGGATGGGCGTTTCTCCAGCTGGTTCAACAACCTGGTGGTCGCCTCCGACGCCAAAGGCCAATACTTCACCTCCCTGACCATCGGCGACGACATCCGCACTACCCTCACCCCGCTGACCTTCAGCCGCTCCAGCTTCAACGGCATCCAGTGGGACTTCATGTCCGACAAGTACGCCGGCACCGTCCTCATGTCCAGGGTCAGCGAGCCGGTGCGCCTGGCCGCCGGCCAGGCCGACCGCGACCAGCGCAGCGACTATACCAATTTCATCGGCCTGCGCGGCACCGCCCAGATCGGCGACTTCATCAACCTGGGTGCCACCTTTGTCAACAACAGCTTCGGCTCCAGCCGCTCCGACTTTGCCGAGACCTCCCTGGCCGGTCTCTTGACCAGCAGCCAGAACTCGGGCAACGTCACCGAGATCGTCATCCGCATCGCCGACGACTCGCCCGGCGACGGCTCCGGGGCCCTCTACTTCTCCTCCCAGATGAGTGTTGCCAGCGACACCTCCGGCCTGATCCCCACCGCGGTGAAACCCTCCATCGAAGGGGGACGCCAGCGCGAGGGTTTCCTCGAAGCCCTGGAGGAAGCCCCCATCGTGCTGCGCTTCGCCGTTCCCGATCCCCTGGTCAGCAAGCGGGTACACTTCGACCTGGTGCTCTCCAACGACTACCGGGTGGACATCACCTCCAATCTCCAGACCAACATCAACGGCCAGCCCATATTCCTGCCGGTGGCCCGGGCCAAGGACAACGTGCGCGACAACACCAACCAGCGGGTGGTCAGCTTCGACTACGGCCTGCCCTCGGCCAACCAGATCGCCGGCGTCACCGTGGAACTGGAGGACGTGCTGGGCTTTGAGGTGCGCGGCGAGTTCGCCCGCAACACCCAGTACTACCGCTATCCCAACATCAACGTCGAGAAGCTCAGCAAGCTGAGCAAAAGCGACCAGCAGGCCGACGCCTGGTACCTCAACGCCACCAAGCGCGCAGGCCGCCTCTTCGGCTACGGCGAACTCTTCAGCATGGACCCCTCCTACACCTCGCGGGGCTACATCACCGACCAGAACGATTTCGTCGATTACGAAAACGCCCGCCAGAACTGGTTCGAGTACATCGACGACAACGACGACCAGGACCGCACCGTGGACTGGCCGCGCTTCGGGGGGGGCGGCGGCGACAACTCGGTCTTTCCCGGACTCGACGAGAACAACGATCTGATCTCCGACTTCAACGAGAACTCCAACCGCCAGCCCGACTACGACGAGCCCTTCCTGCGGCACTACGTCGATCCCCCCGACTTTCTCTTCGGGGTGGACATGAACAACAACAACGTGGTCGACCGCTTCGAGAACGACGAGGAGGCCGACTACCCCTACCGCCTCGGGCATCGCGGCTACAACGCCTACGGCGGCGCCGAACTGTACCCCGGCTTCGCACTCAGCGTGGGCCGCAGCCGCCAGTGGCTGATTGCCGGCGAGGAACGCAGCAAGCTGTGGTACTTCCTCGTCAGCGCCCAGTACGACATGCCCCGCCTGGGCAAACTGGAGTTCTTCCACAACCTCAAGTTCGTTAAGGACGACATCCCCGACAACCTGGTGCAGTGGGTGCAGCGGCCCGGCACCGTGGGCGGCTTGCAGCCCTTCGACGACCCGATGCTGGCCAGCAACGCGGTCATCAACGAGAGTTTCGTGGGCTACACCTACATCCGCGACAACCTGACCTTCCGCAACAAGTTCCGCTTCGACCACCTCAACCAGCAGGGCGCCGCCAAGGACCTGGTCGACAACAGCACCTTCGTCGGCCTGATCAACAAGGCCGACTATCCCTTGAAGGCGGGCCCCACCCTCACCCTGATCCCCCGCTGGAAGAGCATGTGGCGCAAGCGCACCCAGGCCCGCGCCTCCCAGTTGGAGGTCAACGAACTGAGCGAAATCTTCTCCCTCAGCGCCGTCTTCCCGGTGCTTACCCGCAGCCGGGTCGAAGTGGGGGTCGAGTCCATCCTTTTCCGCAACGGCGTCAAGCAGCCCGACCCGCTGCCCCCCGAGTACGTGGACGACTTCACCGGCAAGGTCTTCACCGTGCAGTACACCAACCGGGTCCAGTACCAGGGCTATAGCATCATCGCCAACCTCGGCTTCCAGGTCAACGACCTCAACTACGTCAACCTCAAGGACCTGGACGTCAGCAACACCACCGCCTTCGTCCAACTCTTCGCCGGCATCGAGGACGAACGCCTGGGCGGCCGACCCGTGGACCGGCGCGGCGCTGATTTCTGAGCCCAGGGTAGGGAGTAGGTACGGGATGAAGGGTGGATTGGTCAAGGGGCTGGGCGCGGCCCTGTGCGCCGCGCTGGCCTGGTCCTGCGGCCCCCGGCAGCCGGCCCAGAGCGGGCCGGTGGTGCTGGCCACGGTGGCCGGGGCGGCGGTAACGGATCAAAACTTTGCCTCTGCCGCCGAGAAGCTAGGGACTGGCTCCGGCGAGACCCAGACCCTCGACGACTGGCGCCGGCAGTTGCAACTGCTCATCGACCGGCAGTTGCTGCTCTTCGAAGGGCGACAACAGGGGCTCGACAACGCCCCGCAGGTCCTTCAGGCCCTGGAGACCTGGGAGCGGGGCAAGCAGATCGAACTGCTGATGAAGAAACAACTGGGCGGTCGGTTGGCCTGGGACGACGCCCAGTTGGCCGAGTTCTTCGCTTCCAGGGGCGCCGACCGCGAGATCCGCCTGAGCCGCCTGGTGCTGCGCGACCGTAAACTGGCCCTGGCGGTGCTGCAGCGGGCCCGCAAGGGAGAGAAATTCGAGCGGCTCGTCGCCGAGCAGGGCAAGGGCGGGGATGGCCAGACCTACAGCGGCGAGCTGGGCTGGTTCAACCCGCTGGTGGTCGCCGACCCCCGCCTCACCTCCCTCTTCGACCAGGAGGTGGGAGCGGTGGAACTGATCGAGTCGGAAGGCGCCTACTTCCTGCTGACCCTGACCGACAAGCGCCAGGTCTCATTGCAGGACCGACGGCAACTGGCTGAGCAGGCACTGACCCAGAAAAGACAGGCCGACGCCGACCTGGCCTACCTGGAGTTCCTGATCGGCAAGTACGAGGTGCGGCTGGACACCGCCGCCCTGCAGCAGTTGCAGGCGCCCGCCCCGCTGCCGGCCATACGCCTGGTGCGCAGCAAACTGGGGGATTGGAGCATCGGCGACTACCAGCGGGCTCTCAAGGCTCTGCCTCAGCCCGAGGCCGGGCCTCCCGCCGTGGTGGCCATGCTCAGCCTCCAGGTCACCCGGACCTATATCGTGGACCAGTTGCTGGCCCGGGAGGTGCAGGAGCAGGGCCTCGAAGCCCCATTGCGGGAGGCCCACGAGCGCCTGCACGAGCAGAAGATCATCGAGGCGCTGTGGGAGCGCCAGGGGCTGCGGCAGGTGCCGGTTTCCGAGGAAGAACTGGAGGTCTTCTACCAGGCCCACAAGGCCGGCTATCCCCCGCCCCCACCCACCCAGGCCGGCCTGGCCGAGTGGCAGGGGCGGGTCCGCCGGGACCTCCAGGAGGAAAAGGCGGCGCCGCTCTTCGAGTCATATCTGGCCAGCCTGCGGCAGCGTCACGCTGGCCAGATCCACGTGGACGAGGAAGGTTTCCAGGCTTTTGTGGCCCGGCGGCGGCAGGCCGCGCCATCGCAGAACTGAGAGGAGACAGCCGATGCAAGTGGTGAGTAGATTCCCGCGCAGCCCCTGGGCCCTGGCCCTGGCCCTCCTGGCCGGCTGCGGCTATTACCAGGTCCCCGGGCGTTTTCAGCCCCTGGCGGCGGAGGGGCAGAAAACCGCCACCGCCGGCGCCCAGATGGAGATCAGCGACGACGGGTCGGTCAATTTCATCCTCAACCGCCTTGAAGTCTCGGTGCGCCCCATGCTCGACGAGGAACTGAACCGCCAGTTCCCCGCCCTTTCCGCCGACAGCAAGGGGCCGGCCGACGAGGTGCCCACCAATGCCTTCACCTACGGCGACTGGGAGGACCCGCGTACCGGCCAGGCCCCGGCGCGATTTTCGATCTTCAGAATCAGCGTCAAGAACTACGAGTACCCCAAGGTCAAGTTCGACCCGCTCCTGACCTCCATCCACAGCAGCAACGGCCGGGTCTACTATCCCTGGGGGCGCTACGACTTTGAGGAGTACTTCCGGCGTTTCCCCCAGGCTTTCAACGGCCTGGGCTACCAGCGCCTGGCCGAGCGCCGCGCCATGATCAAGCGCTCACAGTACCCGGAGGACGAGTTCTGTTTCTCGGGCCAGACCACCGAGGGGTACGTGCTCTTTCCGGTGATCCACAACGACGTCACCGAGGTCACCTTTGAGATCCCCCAGTTGGGTATCCGCTACAATTTCCGCGACGAGCCCGTCGAGCAACTCGATCTCAGCTTCCGCTTCAAGCGGGACCTGCACCAGGTCAAGACCTATCAGGAGGTGGCGGTCCAGGCCCCCTGACCCGCAGGGCAACCCCTTGCCGAACCGGCCTCTGCAGCAGAGGCCGGTTTTTTTATTACTCTACCAGCAGACAGGCTGCCCGGTGTCCGGGACCGGCGTCCCTGAGGGGCGGGTCGGCCAGGGCGCAGCGGGGCTGCGCCAGAGGGCAGCGGGTATGGAAGCGGCAGCCGGCCGGGATCTGGCCCGGACCGGGGGTCTCGCCAGCCAAAGGGGCCCGGGGTCGGCGCTGGCGCGGATCGGCGACCAGCACCGCCTCCAGCAGGGCGCGGGTATAGGGATGGCGCGGGCTCCCCAGCACCTGCTGGGCCGGCCCCTCCTCGGCGATGCGGCCCAGGTACATCACCGCCACTTCGTCGGCCAGGTGGGCCGCGGCGGCCAGATCGTGGGTGATGAAGAGCATCCCGATGCCCCGCTCCCGGCGCAACCCCGCCAGGAGATTCAGGATGCCGGCGCGGATGCCGGCATCGAGCATGGAGACCGGCTCATCGGCGATCAGAATCGCCGGCTCCAGGGCCAAGGCGCAGGCGATGGCCACCCGCTGGCGCTGCCCCCCCGAAAGCTGGTGCGGCCGGAGAGCGGCGAAATCCGCGCTCAGGCCCACGGCCTCCAGCGCCCCGGCCACCTGCGCCGGGCCGGCGGCCAGGCCGTGGATCTGGAGCGGCTCGGCGACCAACTGCCCCACGTTCATGGCGGGATTGAGGCTTTCGTACGGGTCCTGCAGCACCACCTGGACCCGCCGGCGCAACCCCTTGAGCCGGGCGGGGTCAAAGCCGGCGATCTCCTCCCCTTCGAAAAGCACCTGCCCTGCGCTGGGCTTTTCCAGGCCGGCCAGGATCAGGGCCAGGGTGGATTTGCCGCAGCCGCTCTCCCCCACCAGGGCCAGCACCACGCCCGGTTCCAGGGCCAGGCTCACCCCATCCACCGCGCACCTTTCCCGGACATCCCGACCCCGGAACACCTTGCGCACCTGGCGCGCCTCCAAGAGCGGCTTCACCTCTCCCCTTCGAGCAGGTGGCAGGCCGCTGCGCCCTGCTGCAGGGCGCGCAGGCGCGGCGTCTCCGTGTGGCAGCGGACCAGGGCCACCCCGCAGCGGGGCGCAAAACAGCAGCCCGGAGGCAGGGCCCCAGGGCGGGGCGGGGCGCCGGGGATGGCGGCCAGGGGCCGGCCGGGCTGCGAAAGATCGGGCAGGGACTGCAACAGGGCCTGGGTATAGGGGTGGCGCGGCCGCTCGAAAAGCGCCGGCGCTCCGGCCTCCTCGACCAGGGTCCCCCCGTACATCACCAGCACCCGGTCGCACAGCTGGGCCACGGCGCCCAGGTCGTGGCTGACCAGGATCACCCCCAGGCCCAGCTCGCGGCGCAGCTGGTCCAGCAGTTCGAGGATCTGGGCTTGCACCACCGCGTCCAGGGCCGTGGTCGGCTCGTCGGCGCAGAGGATGCGCGGCTGGCAGGCCAGGGCCAGGGCGATCACGGCGCGCTGCCGCATGCCGCCCGAGTACTGGTGCGGATACTCCCCGCGCCGGCTGGAAGCCAGGCCCACCAGCTCGAACAACTCGCCGGCCCGCCGGCGCCGACCCGCCGCGTCCAGTTCGGGCAGGTGGCGGCGCAGGGCCTCCTCCACCTGGTCCCCCACCGGCCGCACCGGGTTGAGGGCGTTCATCGCCCCCTGGAAGACCAGGCTGATCCCCTTCCAGCGCACCTGGTTCAACTCCGCCTCCCCCATCCGGGCCAGGTCGCGGCCTCCGAACTCGACGCGGCCGGCAGCAATGCGCCCGCCCGCCGGCAAGAGGCGCAGCAGGCTCAGCAGCAGGGTGGACTTGCCGCAGCCGCTCTCCCCCACCAGGCCCAGCGCCTCCCCGTGGCGCAGGTCAAAACCCACCCCGTCCACCACCCGGGCCACCGGCGGCCCGCCGAACTCGATGCGCAGGTCGCGCACCCGCAGCAGCGGGGCATCCGGCTCAGGGGGAAGGACCGGCCCCGGCGCCGGGGGGGTAAGTGCCAGATGATGCCCCTGCCGGCGCGGGCCCAGCAGTTGTTCGAGGCCCTGACCCAGCAGGGTGCAGCCCAGCACCACCCAGACGATGCCCAGCCCCGGCGCCACCAGGGACCACCAGGCCCCCGCGCTCATGGCCCCCCTGGTGAAGGCGAGGTTGAGCATCTGGCCCCAGCTCACCACCCGCGGGTCGGCCAGGCCCAGGAAGCTGAGGGTGCTCTCGTTGAGGATGGCCAGGGAGACCACCAGCACCGCGTTGACGACGATCAATGGGAAGATCAGAGGAAGGATGTGGCGCAGAAGGATGCGGGCCCGCCCCGCGCCCAGGGCCCTGGCCCGCAGCACCAGGGCGCGTTGCTTCACCGCCAGGGTCTGGGCCCGCACCAAGCGGGCCGTGCCGGCCCAGCCCACCAGGCCGATGACCAGGATGATGTTGAGCAGCCGGGGCCGGGTGAGGGCCACCAGGGCGATGATCAGGGGCAGGTCGGGGAGGACCAGAGCCACGTCGGTCAGGCGCATGAGGGCGTTTTCGGTGCGGCCTCCGGTGTAGCCTGCCACCAATCCCACCCCCGCGCCGATGATCACCGAGATGAAGGCGGCGGTGAAGCCCACCAGCAGCGAGACCTGCGCCCCGTAGAGAAGGTTGCTCAGCACGTCGCCGCCCCCGTCGTCGGTGCCCAGCCAATGGGCCGCCCCCGGCGGAGCGTACACGCCGCCGGCCGGCACCCCGGGCGCATGGGGGGCCAGCCAGGGGGCCAGGAGCGCCACGGCCAGGGCGCTGGCCAGGAGGCACAGCCCGGCCAGGGCCAGGCCCTCGTGCCGCAGACTGCGCCAGGAGAGCCCCTCCACCTACTCCTCCCGCACCCTGGGGTCCAGGCAGGAGTAGAGCAGTTCGGCCGCCAGGTTGGCCCCCACCACCCCCAGGGCCAGGAGCAGGAACACCCCCTGCAGGAGCGGGTAGTCGCGCCGGGTCACGGCTTCGAAGGTGGCCAGGCCCAGCCCTGGCCAGGAGAAGACCGCCTCGATCTGGATGGCCCCGGCCACGGTCAGCCCCAGGTTGAGGGCCACCAGAGTCACCAGGGGCAGGGCCGCGTTGCGCAGGGCGTGGTCCCTGAGGATCTGGAAGGTGCCCAGGCCCTTGGCCCTGGCGGTGAGGATGTAGGGTTGGGCCAGGACCTCCAGCAGGCTGCTGCGCATGATCAGCATGTATTCGGCCATGAAGACGAGGGTCTGGGTCAGGGTGGGCAGCACCAGGTGTCGGGCCAGATCAACCCATCGGGCCCAGCCCTCGGCCCCCAACCCCGGCGTGCGCAGGCCGCCGATGGGCAGCCCCAGGCTGCTGCCCCAGAAGAGCAGCACCATCCCCAGCCAGAAGGTGGGCAGGCTCCAGGCCAGCAGGCTGAGCACCAGGGCCGCATGGTCGATGCGGGTGTCTGCCTTCCAGGCCGCGGCCGTGCCTAGGGCCACCCCCAGCAGGATGGCCAGCACCTGCCCGGCCCCCAGCAGCAGCACCGTGTTCCCCAGCCGCTCCCCGAGGATCTGGGCCACCGGCTGGCTGTTCTGGTAGCTGAAGCCCAGCTCGCCCCGGAACAGGTTGGCCAGGTAGCGGAAAAATTGGGTGTCGAGGGGATTGGTGAAACAGGGACCGGAGCGCAGGGGGTTGAGGCTTTCGAGGCAGTTGATCAACGGCCGGTCCAGGCCAAAACGGGTGCGGATGGCCTCCTGGGCCTGCGGGCTGAGACGCGGATCGCGCACCCCGGCCCGGGCCGGATCGCCGGGCAGCACGCGAAAGAGAAAGAAGTTGAGCACCAGGACAAAGCAGACCGTGCCCAACCCCCAGCCGACCTTGCGCAGGAAAAAGGCGTACCGCTGCAAGAGACTCCTCGGGGATGAGGTGGACCGCTAAGCTAGACCCCGATTGCGGGCGGCGCAACTGCAGGGGTGCATGCCCGGAGCGCCCATTTGGTGATCATCAGGTGGGACTAGCCGTTTTTGGGAACTGGCGAAACCGTTTCCGATCCTTGTCGCCCCCTTTCCTACCTCGCCGCCCGCACCACCGCCAGCACCGCGGGGTGTTCGAGGGCCACCTTGGGGAGGTCGGCCGGCCATCCGGTGAAATGGTCGGTCCGGTATGCCTGGGCCCGGTGGGCGTAGTACGGGACGATATAGACCACGTCCCGCAGGGCGAGCCCCTGCATCTCCCACACCAGTTGCCGCCGGCGCTCCGGGTCCAGTTCGATGGCCTGCCGCTGGTAGAGGGCGTCGTACTCGGGCTCAGCGTACCCCGTCTCGTTGGTCCCCGCCGGGATGCGCCCGCCCTGCATCGCTCCTAAGAGCAGACCCGGATCGGGGTCCGAATCCCAGGCCCACAGGATCAGGTCGTAGTCAAAGCCCGGGCAGCAGGCCGCGCTAAGCGCATCCGGGTCCACGGACTGGAGCTGGGTGGCCACCCCGATTCCCTTCCACATGGCGGCCAGCAACTGGGCCGCGCGCGGGGCCGTGGGGCTGTCGCCGGGCCAGTTGAAGCGGAACTCCAGGGGCCGGCCCACCGGCGTCTCGCGCACCCCATCCCCATCCCCGTCGCGGTACCCGGCCTGGTCCAGCAGTTCTTGCGCCTGTTCCAAGTCGAAGGGATAATCCCGCAAGGTGCTATTGTACCACCGACCCAGTCCCTCGGGGATGAGGGTGAGGCCGGGGATGCCCATCCCCAGCAGCACCACCTCGATGAGCTTCTGCTTGTCCACCGCCATCGCCAGGGCCTGGCGCACCCGGAGATCGCGCAGGGCCGGATGCCCCGTGCAGGGACTGCCGGGCGGACAGTGTGCCGGATGGAGCTGGTTGATGAGGATATTGGTGGTCTCAGGAGGTTGCGGCGGGCCGACGACCACCTGGATACCCGCAACCTGGCGCAGGGGGGCCACCGCGGTGTTGGGCATCTCGGTGATCAGCTCCACCTGCCCGGTGCGCAGGGCCTGCACCAGCGCGTCCTGGTTGGCAAAGGTCTGGAGGATCACCTCGTCCACCTGGGGCGGAAAGAGCGGATGCCGCCGGTTGGCCCCCAGGCGGGCGAACTGATCCGCCTGGTACTCTCTCAGCATGAAAGGCCCGCTGCCGACCATTTTCTCATCGGCAAAACGGCTGTCCTGGGCGTGCGCCCCCCAGATATGCTCGGGCAGCACGTAGAGGAAAACCAGCAGGCTCTGGATATCGGGCACTGGCTCGCGCAGCCGGAGCACCACCGTGCTGTCGTCCGGGGCGCTGGCCTCTGCGAAGGCGCGGGTGTAGGTGCCCAGCAGGGGAAAGTCCGCATGGCCCCTGTAGTAGTTGTAGGAGAAGGCCACATCGCGGGCAGTGAGGGGATGGCCGTCGTGAAAGACAAAGTCGGAGCGCAGGGCAAAGGTCCAGGTGTGTCCCCCCTCGGCGGCCTGCCAGGTCCGGGCCAGGACCGGGGTGAAGCTGCCGTCCATTTCCAGCCGGAACATCGAATCATAGACCAGGTTGAAGAGGGTGTACGCCTCGCTGAGCACCGCCCGCCCTGGGTGCAGGGCATCCGGGCTGCCGGCCCAGCCAAGGCGCAGCACCGCCGGGCTGTCAGCAGGAGGTGTGCTGCCGCAGGACAGCAGGACGAGGGCGCAGAACAAGAATTGCGAACGACTGTGTTGGGCCACCAGATTTTCACCAGGCAAAGTGAGCGGCGGGGAGATGACCCCGAGGCCTTTCTCGGGGCGCAGCACTAAATAGAGGGTGCTGCGGGGGAAGGGGCTTGGGGGAGGGCAGCGGGAAACGGCTAGCGAGCAGGGCGGCAAGCCCGCGCCTGGGGAAAGGCCGAAGTGGCATGCCACGCCCCAACGTATGGGGCGTGGCCCCCGACGCGATAGTACCTTGCAGCACCCGCTATGGCAATAATACTTATATTAACGGCCCGCGCAACCCGATCCTCTCGCCAACGGAGACTGCACCGATGGGTATGACCGAAGAAGAGCGCTTCCGCTTTGACCTGAGCGGATTCCTGGTGCGGCCGGCCATCCTCGACACCGGCCAGATCGCCGCCATCCGCGACCAGATCCACTCCATCAAGCACGATCCCCAGTCCCTGCCCCCCGAGCACCGCGCCGTGCCCAGCGGCCCCTCCAGCATCCTCATCGACCACCCCAAGGTGATCGAGGTCCTGCACGAGATCATCGGCCCGGACATCCGCCTGGAGGGTTCGTACTGCGTCTGGCGCAAACAGGGGGAAGCCCACGGCGCTCTGCACGGGGGCGGGCCGCAACAGGCCGACCCCATCTTCGGGTACCGGGTGCTCAACGGCCGCATCCACGCCGGCATGGTGCGGGTGGTCTTCGAACTCTCCGATGTCGGCGAGCACGACGGGGGCACCCACTTCGTGGCAGGCAGCCACAAGGCCAACTTTCCCATGCACCCCGACCACCTCTCCCTCGAGGAGGGCAAGCGCAGTCCTTTTCTGACAAGCTATTCCTGCCCGGCCGGCAGCGCGGTCTTCTTCACCGAAAATGTCTGCCACGCCGGCCCGGTCTGGAAAAGGCCCGACCCACGGGTGGCGGTGCTCAACGCCTACTCCCACCTGGCCACCCACTGGCACCGCCTCACCCTCCCCCCCGAGGTGCTGGCCAGCCTGCCCCGCGAAAAGCAGGCGTACTTCCGCCCGCCCTGGGTGGCCGACTTCCGCACCTCACCGGCTACCATCAACACCATCGAGCGCTTCGTGGGCAATGGCGAGACCACCGTTGACACCAACCACCAGCCCTGAGGAGCCCGCGGTGAAGATCGCCCGCATCGACAGCTACGTAGTGGACGCCGGTTGGCGGCCCTGGATCTTTGTGGTGGTGGAGGCCGACAACGGCCTCAAGGGCTACGGCGAGTGCAGCGACGGCCGCAATCCCTGGGGCGTGGTGGGGACCATCGAGGACTTCAAACCCCTGCTCATCGGGCAGGACCCCAGGGCCTATGAAATGCGCTTGTGGGATCTGATCCGGGGCAGCCGCGCCAGCCTGGGCGGGATCGGGGCCAAGGCCATCGCCGGCATCGAGTGCGCCCTGGTCGATCTCAAGGCCCGGGCCCTGGGCATCTCGGTGGTCGAACTCTTCGGCGGCCCCACCCGGGACTGGACCCGGGTCTACTGGTCCCACTGCGGCACCAGCCGGGTGCGCTACGGGGAGCTATTGGGCACCCCGCCCCTGCGCGGCCTGGAGGACTTTACCGCCCTGGGATACGAGGTGCGCGAGCAAGGTTTCACCGCCCTCAAGACCAATATCATCTTCCCCGGCGAGCCGGCCTCCACCTACTTCCCCGGCTTCGGCCAGGGCCCCGGCACCACCGACCAGGCCATCACCCCCGATCTGTTGCGCCACATCGAGGCCCAGATGCGCGCCTTCCGCCAGGGCGCCGGCCCGGACGTGGACCTATGCCTCGACCTCAACTTCAATTTCAAGCCAGAGGCCTGCAAACGCATCGCCAAGGCCCTGGAGCCTCTGGACCTGCTCTGGCTGGAGATCGACATGTACGATCCAGAGGCCATCTTGCAGATCAAGGAGTCCACCACCACCCGGATCTGCACCGGCGAGAACCTCTTCTACATGCGCGACTTCATCCCCTACTTCGAGCTACATGCCGCCGACGTGTTCATGATCGACATCGCCTGGAACGGCTTCTCCCAGTCCAAGAAGGTGGGCGACCTGGCCGAGGTGTACCAGCTCAACGTGGCGCCCCACAACTACTACAGCCACCTGTGCTCCTTTGTCAGTGCCAGCCTCTGCGCCGTGCTGCCCAACGTGCGGATCATGGAGATCGACATCGACGACGTGCCCTGGAAGGACGACCTGGTGACGGTGCAGCCCCAGATAGAAAAAGGGCAGATGAAGACCCCCGCCGGCCCGGGCTGGGGCACTGAGCTGGTGGAGAGCGAGATCAAGAAGCACCTGTGGAAGGACAAGAAGTCGAACTGGTAGACAATCAATTCCCTGCGAGAGGAGCGCTTTGCAGATGGCATCCAGCGGCAAGATCATCATGGCCCACGTCCTGGGCCTGGACCAGACCGAACGCCTGCAGATCTGTCAGCAGATGGGCGTCACCCATGTGGTCTCGACCCCCTCGCTGCACCATATCGGCCCTGACCAGTACGAGGCGGCCATGCGCAAGCACAAGGAAGACTGGGCCAGGGCCGGGTTCGGGGTGGCCGTGTACGAGACCATGACCCCGGTGCCGGCCGACAACATCCGGCGGGGTTCGGCCGGCCGGGACCAGGAGTTGCGGAACTGGATCGCCTGCGTCGAAGCCATGGGCAAGGTCGGCATCCCGGTGCTGTGCTACAACCTGGGCCAGGGCGGGGCGCGCACCGGCAACCAGAAGGTGCTGCGCGGCGGGGCCGTCACCACCGAGCACGACTACGAGGCCTCCAAGCAGATGCCGGCGGCGGCGGAGATCTACAGCGAGAACCAGCTTTGGGAGGCCCTGACCTGGCTGATCGAGCGGATCACGCCCGTGTGCGAAAAGGCCAAGGTCAAGATGGGGTACCATCCCAATGACCCCACCGTGTCGCCCTACCGCGGCTCGGCGCAGATCATGATCAATCCCGCCGCCTACCGCCGGCTCTTCGCCATCGCCGACAGCCCCTACAACGGCGTGTCCTTCTGCCAGGGGAATTTCAGCTCTATGCAGTACGCCCCGGGCGAGGACATCTACTCGGTGGCCTCGGAGTTCGCCCGGCGCGGCAAGATCCAGTTCATCCACTTCCGCGACGTCGAAGGCACAGCCGACACCCGCTACCACGAGACCTTCCACGACAACGGCCCCACCGACATGGCCCGGATGCTCCGTTGCTACGCGGAGGGCGGCTTCGTCGGCCCCCTGCGCACCGACCACGCCCCGGCGATGGCCGGCGAGGACGCGCAGAAACACCCCGGCTACGCCATGCTGGGCCATATCTTCGCCATCGGCTACACCATCGGTCTGATGCAAGCCCAGAATATCGACTACGAATAGGCCACAGCCGGTAACCTGTACCGCGGCAAGAAAGAAGGGGCAAAGCGGCATCAGGCTATGTCCCCCTTGTATTGATGGTGCCTGCGCCGGACCCTACTTCTTCCAGGGCTGCTGCCCCTCCACCTCCCCCCAGCTCGGAATGGGCGCCTGCAGGGGATTCTCGATCCACAGGAAGCGCCCGTTGATCTCTTCCCCCATCAACTGCGCCACCCGCCGCGCTGCCTTGGCCGGGTCGTCCCCGCCGGTATCCTCCACCCACTTCACCCACTGCCGGTACGCCGCGGCCTCCGGGCCCATCGCATTGGCCTGGTCGCGGATATCGGCCCACATCTCGGTCTTCACATCCCCCGGGTGCATCACATTGGCCGTCACCCCCGTGCCCTCCAGTTCGGCGGCCAGATGCCTGGTGAACTGGTTCAGCGCCACCTTGCTGGTGCCGTACGCGCTGTTGAGGGGTCCGGGCGGGTGCAGCGAGGCCGCGGAGGTGAAATTGAGGATGCGGCCCCAGCCCTGGGCGATCATCCCTTTGGCAAAGGCCCGGCAGGTCAGGTAGGGCGCCACGGTGTTGATCTGGATGGTCTGGATCCAGGCCGCCGGATCGCTGTCCTTGACCAGTTGGATGGGCCCAAAGATCCCGGCGGCATTGACCAGGATGGCGGGCACGCCCAGCTCCGCCTCCACCCTGCCCTTCACGGCCTCCACCTCCCGGCTGTCGGTCACATCCGCTGGCGCAGCCAGGGCCTGATGACCGGCCTGGCGCAACTGGGCCTCCACCTGCCTGAGGGCCGCTTCACCCCGGGCCACCAGGGCCACGGCCGCGCCTTGCCCGGCCAACTCCAGGGCCACCTGCCGGCCCAGCCCCCGGCTGGCCCCGGTGACCACCGCCACCCTCCCTTTCAACGGTGTCTCGGCCATGATCCACTCACTTCCGGCGGGCGGCCTTCTTGGCCGGCTTCTTCGCGGGTTTCTTGGCGACTTTTTTGGCCGGGGCTTTCTTCTTGGCAGCTTTCATGGCCGGAGCCTTCTTTTTGGCCGGAGCCTTCTTCTTGGCAGCCTTCTTCACTGCCGGCTTCTTCGCCTTGCCCAGCCCGGTGTCGAGGCGGAAGATCTCCCGCAACTCACCAAAATCCACTATCCCGTCCTTGAAGTGCATCAAGGGCTCCATCACCTCACCCCAGCGCCGGTGTACGTCCGAGGTCCACAGCCGGTTCCAGGCCCCCTCATCGGTGATCTCCGAGAACAGGAAGAGCACCGGATCGGCCTCAAAGGTGGTGATGGTGGCGATGCCGCTGCGCCGCACCTCCGCTACCAGCTCGGCCCAGATATTGTCGTGGTGTTTCCTGTACTCGGCCATGGCCCCTGGTTTGAGCCTCATGGTGAACGCGCGCCGGATCATGCGGACCTCCTCGGTTGGGGTTGGGGTGAAGGCGGTAGGATACACATTCGCCGGGCAGGGCACAACCATTCCCGCCGCGCGCGGCCCTCAGCGGGCCCGCAGAAGCCGCGTCAGGGTGCGGTCGAGGACCTCGGCAAAGGCCTGCCGGGCGCGGGCGTCGTAGGGCGGGGGGCCACCGCTCACCGCCCCCACGGTGCGGAAGGGGTCGAGGAAATCGCGCATGGCCAGCCGCTCGCCGATGGTCTCGGCGGTGTGTTCCCTGCCACGCGGGTCGAGCACCGCCACCCCTTTGGGCACCAGCAGGGCGGCCAGGGGGATGTCCTGGGTCACCACCAGGTCGCCGGGCTGGGCCCCGGCGGCGATGTACTCGTCGGCCATATCCGGGCCACCCTCCACCCGCACGGCGGCAACGAGGGGACTGCCCGGGGGCACCTGCAGCCACTGGTTGGCCACCAGCACCGTTTCCAGGTTGAGGCGTTTGCCGGCGCGGAAGATCATCTCCTTGACCTCGCGCGGGGCGGCATCGGCGTCGATCCAGATTTTCGGTGGCGTCTGCGGCGGCATTTGTCTAGTATCTAGGGTAGGGGTTTCCCCAAAGGAGGTGCCGCGATGGAACTGATCCTGCTGGTGCCCATGCTGATCATCGTCTTCGTCGGGGTGGTGATGATCTTCGTCGCCGCCACCGCCCTCTTCCCGGTGGCCCTGGCCACCATCCTCCTCTTCTACTTCCGCAAGAACGAAAAGGGCGAAGGGCCGATCCGGCGCTTCAAGGGGTGGTGGCAGGCCCACCACATCCACGCCCACTGAAGGGATCAGCCTCCCGACCTTTTGGCCGCAAAGCCGCGCCGGGTCAGCTCCTCCACCAGGGCGTCGCGGTGGTCGCCCTGGATCTCGATCACCCCGTCCTTGACCGTGCCCCCGGTGCCGCAGCGCTGCTTCAGCTGGCGGGCCAGGTCCAGCAGGGCCTCCTCGGCCAGGGGTAGCCCGGTGATCACCGTTACCCCTTTGCCTTTGCGCCCCTGGGTCTGGCGGCCCACCCGCACCTGGCCGCTGCCCTTGGGCAGGGCCGGCTTTTTGCCGCACTGGCACTGGGCCTGGGGCCGGCCGCACTCGGGGCAGAGCCGGCCCTGGTCGCTCGAATAGACCGGCCGGGCGTTGTTCACAGCCGCTCGTCCCCCACCCGGGCGATCCATTTCCGCGTCCACTCCACCGTCTCCAGCCCCAGGTCGCCGATACAGGTGGCCAGGAAGATCATGCCCTCGATGCGGCCCTGGCGCAGCCAGCGCAGCCCCAGTTCACACTGCGCCTCCATCCACTCGATGGGCATGGCCTGGCCCTGGCCGTAATCCCACATGTAGCAGCCCAGCACCTTGCCCGCCGCCGGGGCCAGGGCCTCCACCTTGGCGAAATTCGCCTCCAGATCCTTGAGGTCGGCGCCCTTCCAGGTCCAAAAACTCACCTTGTCACACTGGGCCAGGTGCTCGCCCACCGGCAGGGAAAGCTGGTGGTCGTAGAGCACCACCCACAGGTCGAGGGGCCGGCCGCCGCTGGACAGTTGCGCCCGCACCTGCCGCAGCTGCTCCACCGAGAGCACCGCCAGCCCGTCAGGCGTGGCGGGCGCGGCATTCTTGAAGAAATCGTCCATCATCACCCCGCTCAGTTTGGGCAGGGTCTGCCGCAGGTCCAGGGAGGCCTGCCGTTCCTCGGACCCGGTGGTGCCGGCCGCCCCGACGATCGACCACACCACCTCGTCGAGGGCCTGGAAGGGCAGGGCATACTGCTGGTAGGGCGGGGCGGGTTTGTCGTCGTAGCGCACCATGATCACCCGGGGCACCCCCAGGTAGAAGCCGGCCTCCACCGGGGTCATGCGCGACAGGCCGGGCAATCCCCACTCATTGTTGTGGGCGCCCTCGGCGTGGCCCCACAGCCAGAAACAGTCGCGCACCCTTTTCCCTTTGGCCGCTGCAGCGCTATTTTTCATCGCTCTTCTCCGCGTCAGTGAAACGCCGATCACCCAATATATACCGCCGGTCCAGAGGGCGACAGACGAGCCGATGTTTTCGCAGCGCAGCACCTGGGAATTGCAGCCCAACCTCCTGAGCCAGGCGCTCCAGGCCCGCCGCCAGGCCGGCCTCCCGGTGCTGGACCTCACCCTCTCCAACCCCACCCAGGCCGGCTTTCAGTACCCGCCCCAGCTCCAGGACATCCTCGCCGGAGCCGACGCTTCGGCCTACGCCCCCGAACCCCTGGGCCTGTTGAGCGCCCGCCAGGCCGTGGCCGGGTACTATGCCCAGCGCGGCCAGCAGGTCCGTCCCGAAGAGCTGCTCCTCACCGCCAGCACCAGCGAGGCGTACGCCTTCCTCTTCAAACTCTTGGCCGATCCGGGCGACCAGGTGCTGGTGCCCCGGCCCAGCTACCCCCTCTTCGAGTTCCTCGCCGGCCTGGAGAGCGTGGAGACCCGACCCTACCCCCTGCGCTACCGCGAGGGCTGGGAAATCGACCTCGACCACCTGGCCGCCGCCCTCACCCCCCGGACCCGGGCCATCGTGCTGGTCCACCCCAACAACCCCACCGGCTCCCTGGTTAGCCCCGGCGAACGCGCCCTGCTGGAGGAGCTGGCCCTGGAGCGGGGCCTGGCCCTGATCGTGGACGAGGTCTTCGGCGATTATCTGTGGGAGGAGCCACAGCTGCCCTCCTTTGCCGGCCAGGCCCGGGCCCTCACCTTTGTCCTCAGCGGCCTGTCGAAGGTGCTGGGCCTGCCCCAACTGAAGCTGGGGTGGATGGCCATGCAGGGCGCCGGCGCCGCCGAGGCGCGAGCGCGCCTGGAAATCATCGCCGACACCTATCTGTCCGTGGCCACCCCGGTGCAGCAGGCCCTGCCCCAGCTGCTCGCGTTGCGTCCGGCCATCCAGCGGCAGATCCGGCAGCGGGTGCAGGACAACCACCGCTGGCTACAGGAGCGCCTGGAGAGGATCTCTGGTGTCCGCCTGCTGCGGGCCGCAGGTGGCTGGTACGCGGTGCTGGAACTCGCCGGCGGGGACGAAGATGCGCTGGTCCTCGGCCTGCTCCGCGAGCAAGGGGCGCTGGTGCATCCGGGCTATTTCTTCGATTTTGCGGGGCCTGGATTCCTGGTGCTCAGCCTGCTGACCCCAGCAGTGGAAATGCACCAAGGGGCAGAGCAGCTGGTGGAGTGGCTGGATCAAGAAAAAAAGATTTTAAAGGCCTATTAGGATTTTCGTAAAATTGCCGTTGTTGCATGAATCGGCGTGAGGTCGTGGTCTCCCCCTATCTTCCATTTCTCAGGCGGTGCGCAGGCTTTTGTAGGATTCCGGTTTTGCCAGATGGATCCTGCGATTGAGAATGGCACCGCCAAT